>PVBE010404195.1_pt1 | contig 18334 bp, 20 predicted proteins | sample 1631181 | NCBI WGS metagenome assembly PVBE01 (sample SAMN08397723, study PRJNA350692) | Marine metagenome, whole genome shotgun sequencing project. | isolation source: water | place: Pacific Ocean | collected 2012-04
CATACGGTCTCTGGCCTACAGGCTGTTTCGCAATCAAGGCGCCATTTTGAAGGCATGCGTCCGCCTGTCGAAAACTGGCAACGCGGAGTGCGGAACAGCCTGTAGGCCCCGAAGGGCGTGTCCTGAAGCGCACAGTTGCGGCGTTGCACTTCTTGCCAAGGGCTACAGCCATTACCGGCGAAGCGCGTCTTGCACCTGTACGCTTCAGATCACGCAGAGAGCATATGCAATTAATCAGAGGTGCCTTAAATTGTTATGTACAGCTGAAAGCAAGTCAGAACAGTATCGTTGGTGTTTTCAACGGCCAGCTTAAGATTCGTATAACTGCAGCCCCAACCGATGGCAAGGCGAATAAACAGCTGATCAAGTTTTTATCCAGTGAGTTCAAAGTTGCTCAGCGCCAGGTGAATATCATAAAAGGTCATAACAGCCGACATAAGAAAGTATGTATCGAAGATCCAGATTATTTGCCAGAATTTATGGCATCGCTACCAAATCAACCGGGATAAGCTGACAACTCCGATTACAAAATGACTGACTCCAACTCTTCAGATTCTGTTGGCCTGGTAACACCACAGGTACTGCACTTCGACGAACCACTTACGCTGCGAAGCGGTAAAGTGCTGCCTGCTTACGACCTAATTGTGGAAACCTACGGTGAGTTAAATGCCGATAAAAGCAATGCCGTCCTGATCTGTCATGCGCTAAGTGGAGATCATCACGCCGCCGGATATCATACTACCGAAGACCAGAAACCAGGGTGGTGGGATCAATGCATAGGACCAGGCAAGGCCATAGATACAAACCTGTTTCATGTTGTGAGCCTGAATAATTTAGGCGGTTGCGCAGGAAGTACCGGCCCGGCTTCGATCAATCCGGAAACTGAAAAGTATTACGGCCCTGATTTTCCAGTAGTAACCGTAAGGGACTGGGTTAAAAGCCAGGTGGCCCTTTCAGATCGTTTGGGAATCGACAGATGGCTAGCGGTTGTTGGCGGTAGCCTCGGTGGAATGCAGGTGTTGCGCTGGGCTATCAGCTATCCCGAGCGGTTACACCATGCTATCGCCATTGCCGCAGCACCAAAATTGTCTGCCCAGAATATTGCGTTCAACGAAGTTGCCCGACATTCAATTACTAGCGATCCCAATTTCTACGAAGGCCACTATCTGGAAAAGGGAACCTATCCGAAACAGGGTTTGATGTTGGCGAGAATGGTAGGACATATAACCTACCTCTCTGACAGCGCCATGCGAGCAAAGTTTGGCAAGACAGTTGCAGATTTCGAGGGCCAGGGAAACAACTTTGGCAGAGATCTGCGTTCCGGAAAATTAAGCTTCGGATTCAATGTGGATTTTCAAGTCGAGAGTTATCTGCACTACCAGGGTGAACGCTTTTCCGAGAACTTTGATGCCAATACTTATTTGTTGATGACCAAGGCACTGGATTACTTCGATCCTTCAGTTGACTACCAGGGCGACCTGTCCAGGGCCTTTGCAAAAAGCGACTGCAAATTTCTTCTTTTATCATTCAGCACTGACTGGCGCTTCCCACCAGAGAGAAGCAGGGAAATTGTAAACAGCTTACTTAAAGCAGAGAAAGATGTGAGCTATTTGGAAATCGAAGCAGATCAAGGACATGATGCGTTCCTTCTGCCAATTCCGCGATACATAGATGCTTTCTCTATTTACTTGAATCGCGCACACAAAGAGATCATAGCTAATGCGTCCTGATCTGGAAATAATTCAGAACTGGATAGAACCGGGCAGCCGCGTGTTGGACCTAGGGTGCGGCGATGGCAGCTTATTGGATTTCTTGAAGACGAGTAGAAGCATCCGCGATGTGGGGCTGGAAATCGATCCATTAAATATTTCACGATGCCTCGAATTTGGTGTCAACGTCATAGAACAAAACCTGGATAACGGACTCGCCAATTTTCAATCCAATAGCTTCGATACAGTCCTGTTAACTCAAACCCTGCAGGCATTAAGTAATCCGGATTTACTGATAGAAGAAATGCTTCGTGTCGGCAAAAACGGCATCGTGACTTTTCCAAATTTTGGCAACTGGAAAAGCAGATTTTACCTTTCTACAAAAGGTCGTATGCCCGTTTCGAAATTCATGCCGTATGAATGGTATGACACACCAAATATTCATTTTTGTACGGTAAAAGACTTCGATGCACTTTGTGTTGGGAAAAACATCAAGGTCTTAACCCGTACAGTAGTGGATTCCCAACATCAGGGAAACTGGTACATGAAAGCCTGGCCAAATTTCCTTGGTGAAATAGCCATCTATCACATCACCAGAACCTGAACAGTAACTACTATGGAGCGTATCGTTTTAGCGAGTGGTAATAATGGCAAACTGATTGAACTAGGCACTATGCTGGCAAAAAAAAATGTAGAGCTGGTGCCACAATCAAAATATCAGGTAAGCGAAGTGGAGGAAAGCGGATTAAGCTTCGTTGAAAATGCACTCATTAAAGCACGACATGCCAGCATCGAGACCAGTCTGTCAGCCATCGCGGACGACTCTGGCATCGAAGTGGACTACCTCAATGGAGAGCCAGGCATTTATTCAGCACGATATGCCGGTGACTCCGGGCCGGGAGCCGATCTGGCAAACAATGAGAAATTACTGGCTGAACTCGACGATGTACCTGATGAAAAGCGTACCGCGCGCTTTCAGTGCGTCATTGTCTATATGCGGCATGCGAAAGATCCGATGCCGCTGATATGTCAGGGCACATGGGAAGGTAGTATCCTGCGGCAAGAAAAAGGGAGTAATGGCTTTGGTTATGACCCGTTGTTTTTTGTCCCAACCCATGATTGTGCTTCTGCCGAACTGGCACCCGAGATAAAAAACTCCCTGAGCCATCGAGGTCAGGCCTTAAGAAAACTATTGCAATGTTGGAACTCCCCCCACTAAGTCTCTACATACACATTCCATGGTGTGTAAGAAAATGCCCCTACTGTGATTTTAATTCCCATGAGTCGCCCGGCGCGATTCCTGAACTGGACTATGTGGCTGCATTGCTCAAGGATTTTCATCAAGAATTACCGCAAATACAAAATCGGACATTGCATTCTGTCTTCATAGGTGGCGGCACACCGAGCCTGTTATCTGGCAAATCTATTGCTGCACTATTAGACGGTATTGAGAAGTCGGTCGGTTTTTCAGACCACATTGAAATTACTCTGGAAGCAAATCCGGGAACCGCCGAAGCAAAAAAATTTGCTGAATTTCATAGTGCCGGCATCAACCGATTGTCGCTGGGCATCCAGAGTTTTGATGATCGGCATTTGCTGGCGTTAGGAAGAATACACAATGCTGTGGAAGCCCGGCTGGCAATAGATTTTGCCAGAGCAGCCGGTTTTGATAATTTGAATCTGGATATCATGTACGGCCTGCCCCGACAAAGCCCTGATCAGGCTGTTGACGACCTGCAGACGGCTTGTGAGCTCGAGCCATCTCATCTGTCTTGGTATCAACTAACACTAGAGCCAAATACTTTGTTCTTTCGAAGGCCTCCAGCCTTGCCAGCAGAGGACTCCCTGGAGCAGATTCGAATACACGGCATGGCTGCCCTAGCGAACAAGAATTTCCAACAATATGAGGTATCGGCTTTTTCCAGACCATCCAGGCTATCTGCCCATAACGTAAATTACTGGCAGTTCGGTGATTACCTGGGTATCGGCGCCGGGGCCCACGGAAAACAAACCGATCCGGGAAATGGTCAGATTCGACGAACGAGGAAAATCAGACAGCCCGCTCATTATCTTCAAAGTGATGTCAGTTATATGGCAGAAGCAGTGGCGGTTGATCCAGATCAAAGGCCGCTTGAATTTCTAATGAATACTTTGCGGCTGAAGCGAGGATTTACCACACAACTCTTCGAATCCCGAACCGGGCTCCCTTTTAGCACTATTGAAAAAAAGGTAGAATACCTGATCTCGAAAAACTTTTTAGTCAAGAACGGTGACAATATTGTCGCTTCAGACCGCGGTTATTTACTGCTAAATAGCCTGCTAGAGGAGTTCCTCTAAGTGGAAGCCTTGCATCAGAAGCACTGTGAAACCTGCCAGTTGGGAGCGCCTGTTGTTACCGAAGAAGAAGCCAACAAATTAATTCTTGCCATTCCAGCCTGGAAGAAAGAATTTCACGATGGTGTTGAAAAGCTCACGCGCGAATTTCACTTTGTAGAATTTAGGGATGCATTCAGATTCAGCTATAAAATTGCCGCCTTGGCAGAGCGAGAAAACCAACACCCTACTATTACAACTGCGTGGGGCAAGGTTACCGTTTACTGGTGAACCAGCAAAATCAATGGTCTTCACATTAATGATTTCATTATGGCGGCAAAAACCGACATGATTGTAAAACTTTCAGCCACCGCCTGATCTGAGCAGCGCTCAATAAGCGATCAATTTTTATGCCAAACAGTTATCCCAATTTACTTCAGCAACTCAATAACGTTGTAAGCCTGCCCAGCGTTAGCTCAGCGAATTTCGACATCGATATGAGTAACGAGATTGTTATCAATTATCTAGCCACACAATTTGAGGAATTAGGCTTTTCATGTGAGGTTGTTCCCAGCCCGTCGATTAGTGGCAAAGAGAAATTTAATTTGATAGCCACGCTGGGAAAGGGACCAGGGGGATTAGTTTTGGCGGGCCACACGGATACGGTACCAATAGATGATGCATTATGGTCGGTTAATCCTTTTTCTATTACCGAAAAAGACAATCGTCTCTACGGCCTCGGCAGCACAGACATGAAAGGATTTTTCCCAATCATTATGGAGGCGGCTAAAACTTTGAAGGATGAACGGCTTAGTGAGCCTCTTATCGTATTGGCTACAGCCGACGAGGAAACCTCCATGCTAGGCGCGCAAACACTGGCCAGGTTGGGTAAACCAAAAGCCCGGTCAGCAGTAATAGGGGAGCCTACTGGTTTACGGCCGGCGCGCACTCACAAAGGCATGATGATGGAATCACTTCAACTACGCGGTCAGAGTGGTCATTCATCGGACCCGGCTCTTGGAAATAGCGCGCTTGATGCCATGCACCTGGTGCTATCGGAACTCATTGAATTTCGCCAGGAACTAAAAGTCCGATACCAGAATGAGTTATTTGAAATTCCCTATCCCACGCTCAACCTCGGTTGTATTCATGGCGGTGACAATCCAAATAGGATTTGTGGCCATTGCGAGCTGGCGTTTGATATCAGGCTCATGCCAGGAATGCATATTGATGAAGTCAGGGCGGAAATAAAATCCCGGGTATTGCGCATAACAGAGCCTTTAGGGATTGAGTTTAATCTAACACCACTGTTTACGGGAATTCCTGCCTTTTTTGCAGATGAAAACAGTGCCTTATTAAAGTCTGCAGAATCCCTAACGGGTCATAAAAGCATAAGTGTTGCATTTGGCACCGAGGCGCCCTACCTGCAGAGCCTGGGGATTGACACCATAATCCTTGGCCCAGGAAACATTGATCAGGCTCACCAACCAGATGAATATATGTCACTGGAAATGGTCCAGCCGTGTATTGAAATACTCCAAAAGCTGATAATTCGACATTGCATTAGCGGAGCCGCCTAATAAAATGACCGAATCGACATTCTCTTTCATTGACTGGTTTAGGTCTTCAACTTCCTATATCAATTTGCACCGCGACAAAATATTTGTTGTACTGCTGGGCGGTGATGCCCTGGCTAATGAAAATTTCCCCAATATAGTACACGACCTTAGCCTGCTACATAGCCTTGGAGTCAAGCTGGTTTTGGTTCATGGTGCAAGACCGCAAATTACCGATGCGCTAGAGAAAGTCGGCAAGACATCTGAATATCACAACAACTTACGCGTCACCGAAGCGAGTTGTATGGAGGTGGTTAAACAGACCGTTGGTAGCCTCGGCACAGATGTTGAAGCACTTTTTTCCATGGGATTAGCCGGCTCACCCATGCACGGTTCCGATATCAGAATTTGTAGAGGAAATTTCGTCACCGCCATGCCTGTTGGCGTTCATAACGGCATTGATTTTCAGTACACCGGAGCAATACGGAAAATTGACGCAAATGCCATAGAACAGCAACTTGAACAAAACAATGTCGTCCTGCTGTCAAACCTGGGTTTTTCTTTTACCGGAGAAGTATTCAATCTTTCTGTGGAAGAAGTAGCGACGGAAACTGCAATTGCATTAAAAGCAGATAAATTGATTCTTTTCATCCCTGACGATGGAATTACCAACAGTGATGGAGATTTGATTCCCTCCTTGACTGAACAAGATGCAGAGTATTTCCTGAATAGTTACTCCGAGTCATCTGGGCCAGAGAAATTGATTATATCCAGTGCACTATCTGCAGCACTGAAGGCTTATCAAAAAAATGTTCACCGATCACACCTGATCAGCTTCAAACAAAATGGCGCACTTCTGCAGGAGCTCTTTACCCGGGAAGGAAATGGTACGCTGTTAAGCAGCGATAATTTTGAAAAACTGAGGCAGGCATCAGTAAATGACGTGGCTGGAATAGTGAATCTGATCAAACCACTTGAACAGGCAGGTACCTTGGTGGAGCGCTCCAGAGAGCTGTTAGAGACTGAAATCGAAAATTTTAAGGTTGTAGAGTTTGAGGGATTGATAATTGCCTGTGCTGCCCTGTATCCGATGGAGAACAAATCTGGTGAAGTTGCCTGTATAGCAAGTCATCCGGCTTATCAAAATAATGGCTACGGCGTCCGCCTTCTGGCCAGTCTGGAGTCAGAGGCTAGAAATGCTGGCCTGGAAAAATTATTTGTTCTGACAACCACGGCTGCACATTGGTTCCTGGAGAAGGGCTTTAAGGAAAGCAAGATAGCCGATTTGCCCGAGCAAAAACAACTGCTTTACAATTTTCAAAGAAATTCAAAAGTGTTCGTGAAAATTCTCTAGCCCGCTAACTCGACGGTCAACAAACCATGCACCGATCAACGTAAATAATGATCGCTATTCTTATAGACAAGAAAATCGGCGAATAGCAGTAACGCGAGCACTATAATCGATATAATCAATCCTGAACGCCCTTCCCCCAGGAGCCCAAAAGGAAGAACCTGAAAACCCTCTTCTGTGCCAATAATGCCTATGGAAATATCCAGCTGTACCGCCACTGCCATTAAAAATAACAGACCACCAATATACATCCATCGTACATAGGCAGGTTTGAATGCCCAAAGATCAATCGCTATCCCTATCAGTGTCACAAAGCTGGCGATACCCATCGCGGCAGATACGATTTCCGCTACCTGCAGGATCGAGAATTGCGGATCGAAGACAACACCATAAAGCAACCAGAAACACACATGCATTACCAACCAGAAATGAATATGGATCCAGGTTGCCAGAAACACTTCGGTTACCGTTACGGGCAATTGGGTATAAAGCCGTAGCCGCTTCTGTTCGCTACTCCAGACACCACTGATCAATAGTAAAAACAAATATACGTTTAATGAACCAGCCATGAAACTCTTAACGGAGCTTTCTCTAAGCCCCAAAAAAATAAAAAACAGAATATTTCCAACAAGAGCCAAAATCAGAAAAAGCTTATTCGCATCGAATTCGGTTATTAGCAATTTTCTAAACATCGCCATTCTCCATTGCCGAGTTTTTCAATATTTGCACAGCAATTTTTTCGATCGAGAGCCGACTTGATTCGATGTCAGCCACCCCTTTATTATTTAGATACTGGATGCTTGCATTGGCGTTATCTGAAATCAGATCGTATTGGTGATGCTCTGATCGCTTTTCCATAACATGGGGAATCTGTCCCAGATCGTTTTCGCATCGGAAGCTAAGCCGGCGCCAATTTTCAGACAGGTCTTCCTTTACCTCGTTACGAATTATCTGGCCACCGCTCACGAAGACCAGCCGGTCAGCCAGTTGCTCAATTTCAGAAATATGGTGGGTCGCATAGAGCATTGAAACTTGTTCCGAGCCCACCTGCTCGAACAACAGATCCATAAAGGCTTCGCGTGATACCGGATCGAGTCCCGTGCTCGGTTCATCCAGCAGCAGAAGATGAGGACTGTGGGCAAGGGCAATGACAATGGCCAGCTTGGTCCGCTGACCGGTAGAGTAGTTTTTCGCAGATTGCTTAAGGTCCAGATTCAACCGGTTAGCTAGATCTGTCGCGCGCTGTTTCGACCAATTTGGATAAAATCGGCTAAACGCTGCCAGATTCCTGGCTCCGCTCCAATGGTTGAATAGTGGCGTGAAATCCCCTATGTAACCAATCTGCTGCCGCCAGACGCCACTGACAGCGCTGGCTTCTAACCCATTGACCCGTACCGTTCCCTGGTTACGCCGCAGGGTTCCGATCAAACTACGAAAAAGCGTGGTCTTGCCGGCACCATTAGCACCGACAAGACCCATGGCGCAGCCATTTTCCAGGGAAAGATTTACCGGGCCTAATGAAAAATGTCGAAAGTTTTTCACCAGCCCATTAACTTCAAGCATTGTCATCGTAGTCTCCCGATTGCAGAGTCCTGTTAAAGATCTGCCTGACTTCCTGATCATTCAGGCCATCACGCCGGGCCGTCCCGATCAGGTTTACCAGCTGTTGTGAAAATCTCTGTTGTGCTAGGACGGACTTATCGTTCTGCCCCAGCGGTGCGACAAAATAGCCCTTACCGCGCCGCGAATAGATGATCTCTTCGTTAAGCAGGTGCTCATAGGCTCGCTGCACCGTAATCACACTAACCCTGAGGTTCTTTGCCAGTGTCCGAATCGACGGTAGCGCGTAGTCCGGCTCCAGAGTGCCATTCAAGATTCTGGCTCTAATCTGGCCAATGATCTGTTCCTGAAGCGTTTCCGCTGATTGTTCTGAAATATGTAGTAACATAAGCTCTATCTCTACTGTATATATACAATATATACAGTAAACAAAAACTGCAAGCTCTTTTTTGACTAATTGGTAAGCGACTGAAAATACGGGGATTATTTAAAGTGTTTGTGAAAATTCTCTAAAGCCACTGTTAATAGATCAGTGCTGTGTCTGATCTGGGGGGATAACTAAACCATTTCACCTCGTTTGAGTACACATATGCTGTAGTCGTAGGGATTGGACTCATCCGCGCGAAATTCCTCTCTTTCCACCTCCTTCCATTTGGTCACATCAAAATCAGTGAAGTAGGTATCGCCTTCCACCTCCGCATGTACACAGGTTAGATGAATAGTGTCGGCGAGTGGTAGTGCCGCCTGATAGAGCGCAGCCCCACCAATGACGAAGGCTTCGTCGATACCATCTATCAGGGAAATGCTTTCCGCCAGTCTAATAGCTGCTTCCAGCGAGGTGACGACTTTCGCTCCCTCTGCCATATAGTCTGTGTTGTGAGTAACTACGATATTGGTTCTGCCCGGCAGCGGTCTGCCAATTGATTCCCAGGTTTTCCTGCCCATTATGATGCTTTTACCCATGGTGGTGCGTTTGAAGTATTTCAGATCCTCAGACAGGTGCCAGGGCAGATTATTATTGATACCGATGACTCCGTTTTCGGCCATCGCACAAATTAGTGATAAGTTCATCGCGGAAGTCTCAGGCAAGATTGAATCTCAAACCGAAAAGGGGTAGTTGATTGGCTCATGATGCTCGTAATCGACAACATCAAAATCACTCAGAGTTACCCAGGTTTCGATGTCTTCCAGAGACTTGATATCCGGATTGATATGCAATTGGGGAGGATCATAAGGATCCCGCTTGAGCTGTACACTGCGCATTAGATCCAGCTGATCTTCATAAATATGGGCATTGACAATCTTGTGATACGCAATCCCGGCATCCTTTCCGGTAATCTGGGCAACCAGGGCAAGCAGCGTGAAAGCTTGTATCTGATTGAAATTGAGACCAAGTGGCACATCGCAGGAGCGTTGATAACTGGTGAGATAAAGCGTGTCCCCCAGCAGAGAGAAAGTGTGGGTATGCATGCACGGGCGTAAACAACCTAATTCAAATTCACCGGGATTATAAAAGGTCAGTATTTCACCCCGGTCGTCTATTCCCTGAGCCAGGTTAGCAACAATTTTTTTGAGTTGATCAAGTGTTTCACCATTGGGCTTGCGCCAGCTACGGCCCTGCACTCCGTAAACCCTGCCCATGTCATCCTCACCCTTACGGACCGGGTTATTTAGCCAGGCCTCGTTTACATTGGCATTGGCATCCCAGGTTTTGGTTCCCAGTTCCCGAAAATCAGCCGCACTATTGTAACCCCGCAGATAGCCAAGCAATTCAGCAATCGCCGCCTTCCAGAAACTCTTCCTGGTGGTAATAATTGGAAATTGATTGCCAGCGACGTCGTAGGAAAGATCGGCGTTAATCACCGTGAGGCATTTTTTGCCGGTTCGCTGATTTTCGACCCACACGCCCTGATCGATAATTTGCTGACATAGACTCAAATATTGCTGCATTGCTGAACTGGCTCAAGGATTCATTATGACTTTGCGCTCACTGTTTGCTAGGACCAGCAAATAGATTCCGACCACAACCATTGGTATGGATAACAATTGTCCCATCGTCAACCAATCAAAAGCAATAAAGCCAATACCGAAATCGGGCTCACGAAAGAACTCAATGAATATGCGAAATACGCCATAGCCAAGGGCAAAGGCACCGGACACAGCAAATCGTGGTCGGGGGCTGGAGGAGTACCACCATATAATGGCAAAGAGCACGACTCCCTCCAACGCAAATTCATATAATTGCGATGCATGTCGGGCCTGCTGATCCACGTGCGGGAATACCATCCCCCATGCGACATCGGTGGGCCTGCCCCAAAGCTCACCACCAATAAAATTACCCAGCCGACCCGCGCCCAACCCAAAGGGTACCAGTGGAGCCACAAAATCAATTACGTCGAAATAAGCTTTCCCGATATGCCGGGAATAGAGATAGAAAGCCGTCATGACTCCCAGGAAACCACCATGAAACGACATGCCTCCTTCCCAAACTCGAAATAACCACACTGGGTCATCCAGAAATCGATCGAAATTATAAAAAAATACCGAACCCATGCGCCCACCAATGACCGCACCAAGTGCACCGTAAAAAACCAGATCTGAAATTTGCTCGGCAGTCCATGATCCAGGCTCTTGTTTCATCCGGTGTAGAGCCAACAGCCAGGCACCACCGAATGCGACAATATACATAATCCCGTACCAATGAATGCTCAGCGGGCCGATAGAAAGGGCTACAGGATCGATTTGAGGATAAGTAAACATAAACGTTAGAGGCTTGCTCCGATTCCAACCACTTCTCAACATCTGCCAGTTCCCTACCGGAATGCGGCGCAGCAACCGTTGAGCAGGGATAATGGATCTGGATAGTCAGTCATGATACCACTGCTGTCAAGCCGCAATTAATTTGGATCAGAAACTAATACGGGATAAAATCGGGTCGATGTGTCTAATCGTAATCGCCCACCAGGCAAGCATTAAATATCCATTCGTTTTAGCAGCCAACCGAGACGAGTTCTTTTCCCGTCCTTCAGCGGAAGCAAACTTCTGGACGAATGAATCAGTTGCTGGAGCTGTAATTCTCGGAGGCCGGGACTTGGTCCAGGGTGGAACCTGGCTCGGAGTTACCCGAGACGGGCGATTTGCCGCAGTAACTAACATTCGAAATCCATCTGCACCACAAACCATGCCCAGATCCCGGGGAGAGCTTACCCGGGGTTTCCTCGAAGGGAGCCATTCACCCGGGGAGTATCTGCATACTCTAAGTTCTTCAGTCGAGGAATTTGCGGGTTTTAACTTATTACTTGGTGATGCCAGGCAAGTTTTTTATATGAATAATATCGAGGGCATGGTCAGGCAACTTGAACCAGGGATTTATGGCTTGTCAAATGGCCTGCTGGATTCGGCCTGGCCAAAAGTGCAACGCGCCAAGGATGATATGGAAAATGCACTGGCGGTTGGCGCTGAACTGCAAACGGACGCACTGCTGGACTTGATGAATAATCGAGACCGCGCCGAAGATGGAAAACTGCCAGACACCGGAGTTCCTCTTGAACTTGAACGAGCCTTGTCCTCCGTTTTCATTCACAATCCTGAGCGCAAATACGGCACACGTTGCTCAACTGCGATTATTTATAACGCCAAGAACAACATCCGGTTTAGTGAGCAAAACTATGATGAGGAAGGGCAGGAAACTGGCAGGCATTTTTTTGAATTGAATTAGTCTAGGGGCTAATTAGCCCGTGAAGAGCGCAATAGTCTATCAACTCCTGCATTATAAAGCGCTAAATCTACTGCACTGCGAATCATCTGTGCATCGTCCATATTCATGACTTGATCCAGCAAGTCCTGGGCGGCCTTAAGAGTCACACTGCGAATTACCGATTTTACTTTTAATAAGGCCGCCGCATTCATGGACAACACATCAAAACCCATAGCCACAAGCAAGACTGCAGCACCCGGATCTCCCGCCATCTCGCCACAGATACTAACAGGTTTGGACTCCAGCTGAGCCTGACTTACCACCTGCTGCAAGGCGATAAGTACTGCCGGATGAAAGGCCGAATACAGGCTAGCCACGCGGGGATTGTTACGATCAACGGCGAGCAGATACTGGGTTAAATCGTTGCTTCCCACAGAAATAAAATCAACCAATTTGGCCAGGGCCCGCGTTTGGTACACGGCGGCTGGCAATTCAATCATTACGCCAATAGGTGGGAACTTTACTTCAAGCCCTTCTTGCAAAAGTTCCCGGAACGCTTTTTTAATAACCTGCATTGCTGAATTGACTTCATTGATATTGCTTATCATTGGCAACATAATCTGCAAATTTTCCAGGCCCAGGCTTGCCCGTAACATGGCACGAATCTGGGCTGTGAAAATTTCTGGATGATCCAGGGTAACTCTGATGCCGCGCCAACCCAAAAATGGATTGGCTTCATCTATCGGAAAATAAGGTAGGGATTTGTCCCCTCCCACATCCAGCGTACGCATCGTAACGAGCTTGGGAGCGAAGGCTTCGAGCTGCTCTCGATATATTTGAGCCTGCTCTTGCTCGCTAGGGAAACGCTCACTTAGCAGGAATGGTACTTCCGTCCTGAATAAACCGATTCCCTCCGCACCCTGGTCCAGAGACTGCATCACATCAGACATGAGCCCCGTATTCACCCATAGGTGAACCCGGTGCTTATCCGCCGTCTCACAAGGCAGGTCCTTAAGGCCCGACAAGCCCTTTATTAACTGCTCCTGCTCTTTTATAGTTTCCAGATATCGGTTGAGTAACTGTTTGGAAGGGTTGCTTATAACCTGCCCATTGTAACCGTCAAGAATGACTTCCTTGCCATCCAGTTGATTGATGGGTAAGTCAACCGCTCCCATTACAGTTGGAATTCCCATAGTACGTGCCAAAATTGCTACGTGTGAGTTACCTGACCCCTTTACTGAAATCAGGCCCTTCAGTTTTCGTTTAGGGACCTCGGCCAACATCGCAGGTGTCAGCTCTTCACTAACGAGTATCGTATTATTACTGTATCTGGTAGTAATAGCCTCCTTGTTTTGAAGATAAAAAAGTATACGGCTACAGAGATCCTTAATATCAACGGCACTCTCACTCAAATAGGGGTCGTCTATCATCTCAAAATTGTGAACGTGCTCGTTAGCCACATAGGCTAATGCACCCTGGGCCCAGCTTCCCAATTTTATTCTCTCAACAACCTCATGACCCAAAGCTTTGTCATCCAGCATCCTCACATACACGTCGAATAGCTGACGCTCCTCCTCCTGCACCCGCCCAGCCAACTTTTCGTGCAGAGCACACATGTCATCACGAACCGAATTTATTGCCGTATTAAAAAGCTTTATTTCCTTCTCGATGTTCTTCGCTGATCGATCGGGAATCATGCTGAGGTCGGCCGGAGGAAAGACTACTAACGTTTTGCCAATTCCTACACCAGATGATCCTGACACGCCGCTGAAAGTTGTATCGAATGTCTTATGTCCTGATGGGCTTAACCCTTCGATTGCTCCGGTAGCCTCGGCATGAGCTATTACTCCTGCTAATTGCGCGGACAATGTTATAAGAAATGCTTCCTCCCCTTCGTCAAAACTACGTCGCTCCCTGTGCTGCACTACAAGCACACCGAGAACAGACCGATGGTGAATAATTGGAACGCCAAGAAACGCGTGAAATTCTTCTTCACCTGTTTCTTCCAAATAATGAAAACTGGGGTGGAGCGGAGCATCTTCCAGGTTCAGCGGCTCGGCATGTTTTGCAACCAAACCAACCAGGCCTTCACCTATTTCCAGACTTACCTGTCCCACTGATGCCTTATTCAAACCATCAGAGGCCATCAAGACATGGCAACTGATATCATTATCAAGTAAAAACACCGAGCACACCTGGGTGTTCAGTACTTCCCTCACCCGAGACACGATGATATCCAGCGCCGACTGCAAGTCTTTAGCTGCATTAACCTGTTGCACTATACCGCGCAGTTGTTCGAGCATAAATTCTTCCAACAATTCCTGATTGAGTCTCAGGAAATACCAATCACTCTTCAGAATTGCATTTCTGAGGATGATTCGATCACAAAACTTATAGCGACACCGGAATTATTCTCAGGCGATCACAGCGAATCAAATTTCTTTATATGATCATGTAGAGGGGGCATCAGCTCATTCAATGCTTGCCTGTACACATCTTTTTTGAAATCAATTACCTGCTCCAGCGGATACCAGTAGCTCACCCAACGCCAGTCGTCGAACTCCGGTTTTTCATTCCGGTTAAGTTCAACACTGCTATCTTCGCTTTCCAGACTTAGCAGAAACCATTTTTGCTTCTGACCAATACAAACTGGGTCATTGTTATATCGAATAAAATTTTCCGGCAGTCTGTATCTAAGCCAATCGCCGGTCTGGTGAATAACCTTCACATCTTCTTTCATCAAACCTACTTCTTCGGCCAGTTCCCTGTATAAAGCCTGCTCAAGGGTTTCTGCCTGTTTTATGCCTCCCTGGGGAAACTGCCAGGCATCCTGACCTATGCGCTTGGCCCACAACAATTGCCCCAAGCGGTTTGAAATGACTATCCCTATATTTGAGCGGAAGCCCTCCGAATCAATCACTTTCTCGATCCTTTGATTCGACTGAAGCTGCATTGTTTCATACATGCCTTGACAGGATCAATGCCAATGGAAGCTGGACAATTATAATTTATCCAATATATCAACAAGATAGACGCTATCGCCATCTATATGTGGTCCACGTATTCGTGGTACTACTCCTGCGCACTCGTGGCAACTGCAGGTATAATGTGGCGTTTTTACTGCGCGGAGAAGCAAATGCAACGCCGATTGGCACTTTTTGACCTGGACAATACTCTGCTGGGTGGAGACAGCGACCATGCCTGGGGCGAATTCCTGATCAGCAAGGAATTTGTGGATGCGGAATCTCACCGGGATAGAAATGACCAGTTCTACCGGCAATACCGGAAAGGAACTCTGGATATACACGACTACGTGCGGTTTACGCTCGGCCCAATCCTGCATTCAAACCAGGAGGAATTAAGAGCCCTGCACGATGAATTCATGGACCAGTTTATTAGCCCGATGATGCTTAAAAAGGCTGAAAACCTGGTAGAACAACATCGGCGGGCGAATGATATTTGTGTCATTATTACTGCTACCAACGAATATATTACTGCACCTATCGCTAATTTATTCAGTGTTGATGCATTAATAGCAACAGAATTGGAAGTTGAAAATGGCCACTATACGGGCAACATAACAGGCACTCCCTGTTTCCAGGCAGGTAAAGTCGACAAGCTCAAACAATGGCTAGCTCTGCAGGAAGAAGATTTCAGGCTGGAAGCTGGCTGCTTTTATAGCGATTCAATAAATGATCTTCCACTGCTCAATCTGGTAGAGAAACCTGTTGCAGTAGATCCGGACCCACAACTTCTGGAAGTGGCTGAGAGCAAAGGCTGGGAATTGATAAGTTTACGCTAGGAATTTAGAGAAGTCCTAAGCTATCTGCAGGAGGATACACTCCCATGCAAGAGTTAAAAGAACAAGATTAACAGCTGTTTTTTATCGATCTTCATAGATTACCTTCAGCAATCGCGTTTACAAACTCGAAACATTCGAAGCACATAACACTTGTGTATGATGCATTCGTCCTTTGTTTTGGGATACGAGAATCCGTAATCCAAATTTGTACTCTGTTTGATTACTGCTGTATTTGTGATTCCGTGCCACTAAGTGAGCCTTGCCTCGAAGTCGGTGGAAAACTATCACCGCGTAGTTGATTCATCGTCATCTTGTTGGCCCGATCAAGCGCTGCCGCAAAGGCTCGAGTGCTGCGCTCCAAACCTGTGGCTGGAACCAGTTCCGGCACATCCAGTGAAGTGTGGTAGATCACATGATCGATGATGTGAAAAGATGGAGCATAGTTGCCATTCTTGGGGCCATCCTCCAGTGCATAGACGGACACGCCGAACTCACGCAGTGTATCGAACACCATCTGTTCAAACTCCGGGCTGCCGAGCGCATTCCAACGGAACGCACCCACTGCGTTGGTCGGAGCGATAGCATCGTTGTACATATAGAAGAGCGTCTGTGATGGATGTTCCATCGTCAACTTAACGGCAACATTTTCCCACGGGTAGGAGTCGTTAATTCCCACTCCCTCGCGACCGCGAGCGACCTCGCCATGATGATGATCAGAGAACTGTATGAATCGCATGGTTCGCGGACGTTCACTGAGTGGTTTCCGGGCATAGAATCGTGCAATTTCCAGTGCGCTGGCCATTCCCGCGGCGTTATCCGTCGCGGCCTGAAAATAGCCATCGGTATGGGTCATAATGACAATTTCCTCAGGAGACATGCCTGGAAGCGTCGCGACGGTATATTCCGTCTCGAGGTTCTGCACCACGTCTACCTAGAGACGAAAGCTGAGTCGCACAGACTCCCCGCGGTCCAGCCGTTCTCTGAGTGCAAATCCTTCATCCATACTCAGAGTAAACTGCGGCACCTCGGCCAGACCACCTTCAGGTTGAAACTGGCCATTGCCGGGAACTCCCATCACATTAACAACCATTGCAGCACCCAATTCGACTGCCCTGCTGTTGGCATTGAACAGACCGGCGCGATCACTGGCAGAATGACTGCGCCCTCCTAGTACGAACACGCTATAGATCACCACGGCTTTGCCCACAACATCCCGGCCAATGAAGTCGGCGCCGGCGCCAACACCCACCCACACTGCCTCAGCTTCGACAGGAAGCGACCCTGTGGCTTTAGTCCCTGAGACTGGAAATGCGGTAACCAGTTCGATAGGGGTTCCGTCTGCCGCCGTGTAGCTGGCAGCCCAATCGGTTGGCCTCCAGTCGGAGGGAAGAGTGTAGGGGTAATGCTCTACTGTCAATCCCAGGTCTTCGAATGCTGCGGTCATGTACCCCATGCCTTCACGATCAGCGGAGGTGCCCGGCAAGCGTCCCCACCACTTATTGCCTGCATCGCGATAGCGTATGGCGATTTGGCCGAGGTCCACAACTTGTTGCTTCATGCGCTCGCCATTAATGCTCGCATAGGCCTGCTGTTCTTGAGTCAGGGGCCAAACCGGGTACTGATCATCAGTGAAAACGAGAATTTCTCGGTCTCTTGGCAATCCCTCACCAAAGGTTTTTTCAACCAGTGGACCTCGATCGATCTGCCCATATATGGCTGCTGGACTCAAAAACATGGCAGCAACTAGTACGGTTAATACACCTGGGAATTGGCATTTGAACATATTCGTTCTCCTTTGGAGTCGCCAGAAACAACAAGCTGAGATTTGTCGGTTTTTTCGTACTATCCATACCAGTATTCCTCCTCCGGCCAATGAATACGGCTCGATGGCCCGATGCTAACACGCCCCGTGTGAGGGACAAACTGATTGATTCTGTTTGCCCGGCAAGGCTGAAACTCCTGATCTGTAGCTCTGGTTACACTGCAACTCGACCATCGAGCTAAGCGAATTAGTCAAAAAGAGAGGCGCATCACTCATCTGGCCGGGTGTTCAGAGACAAACTGCTGGAAAATTCAAAATACGAGGGCGTGGACATAAGTGATGATAGCTTTTATTCTTCATCTGCTATGGTATCAAAGTGGTCACCACACTTTGCTCTACAGCTGCTGACAGTAATAAATGTAAAGACTGGTTATTCAGTGGTTGTTCCAAGCATCAACTGCGGGTGTAACATGAGCGCACTGGGACAATTCTTCCGATACAAGCCTTTACTTCTGCCCCTTGTCGCTGCGGCTATATTATTTGCTTGTGATAGTGATGAGAGGGACACCCCAACTGATGAAACA
>PVBE011796033.1_pt1 | contig 18332 bp, 20 predicted proteins | sample 1631181 | NCBI WGS metagenome assembly PVBE01 (sample SAMN08397723, study PRJNA350692) | Marine metagenome, whole genome shotgun sequencing project. | isolation source: water | place: Pacific Ocean | collected 2012-04
AATAAAGTTAAAGATTATTTAAATCTTATAACTAAAAATGCAACTAACCTTCCCCACCATCTTTTATACCAAGGTATAAAATGACTTTTAGCTTCAACATCTTTTATTCTTTCTTCTAATTCTTTTTTTAAACCCATTTTATTTTATATTATTCTCTATATAATTTCCTAAATTTAATATTTTATCTTCTTGAAAACTTTGGCCTAATAATTGTAAACCTATAGGTAAACCATTTTTATCCTTACCAATTGGTAAAGAAAGACCACATAAACCACCAATATTAGCTGAAACTGTAAAAACATCTGATAAATACATTTCTAAAGGATCTCTTTTAGTATTTAATTTATAAGCAGTACTTGGGGATACTGGAGTTAATAATACATCTACTTTTTGAAATACTTTAGCAAATTCTTCTTTAATTAAGGTTCTAACCTTTTGAGCCTTTTTATAATAATTATCATAATAACCTTCTGACAATATATACATACCTAACATAATACGACGTTTACTTTCTGAACCAAAAGCTTCTCCTCTAACATTATTATACCATTCTTCTAAAGAATAGTCCTTTTTTCCTTTTAAACCGTACAATAATCCATCAAAACGAGCTAAATTAGAACTTACTTCAGCTGGCATTAAAAGATAATATGAAGCTAAAGCATAATCTGTATTTGGTAAACTTACTTCTTTTATTTTAAAACCATCTTTTTCTAATTTTTTAATTCTTTTTTCAATAACCTCTTTTACTTCTTTATTAATATCTTTACTAAAATATTCTTTAGGTATCCCTAAAATTAATTTTTTAGGATTTTTAGTTATAAGATTTAAATAATCTTTAACTTTATTCTTAGAACTAGTAGCATCATTTTCATCATAACCAGCCATAAATTGTAATAAATAGGTAACATCTTTTACTGTTTTTCCTAAAGGACCTATTTGATCTAAAGAAGATGCCATAGCTATAGAACCATATCTAGAAACTCTACCATAACTAGGTTTTAAACCTGTCACCCCACAAAAACTAGCAGGTTGACGTATAGAACCACCCGTGTCTGTTCCTAAGGATACAGGAGATAAACTAGCAGCTACAGCTGCTGCTGAACCACCTGAAGAACCACCAGATACTTTTCTCTTATCTATAGGATTTAAAACAGGACCAAAATATGAATTTTCATTAGTAGAACCCATAGCAAATTCATCACAATTAGTTTTACCTAAAATAATCATACCAACTTCTTCTAATCTTTTTACAGCTGTAGCTGTATAAGAAGAAATATAATTTTCTAACATTTTAGAAGCAGCTGTAGTTTTTATACCTTTAGTTAAAATAACATCTTTAATAGCTAATGGTACACCTAATAAAGGCTTAGTACTACCATTTTTTCTCTCTTTATCAACCACCTGAGCTTCTTTAATAACCTTTTTATTTATAGTAATAAAAGAATTAGTTTCATCCTTTTTTATAGCTTTAAGATATTCTTTAACTAATTCTGTACTACTAAAATCTTTTTTTAAAAATCCTTTTAATATCTTATCTATATTTAATTTTCTTAAATCTATACTCATATTTATTTATCTAATACCTTAGATACAATTATATAATTATCTTTATTTTCTAAAGCTTGTTTTCTTAAAACTTGTTTAGAATCTTTAACCAAATCTTCTCTTAATTCACCTATTATACTATCTACCCCTGAAATACTTTCTTTTATTTTATCTAGTTTTAATTCTTTTATTTTATTAACATAATTTAAAACAGATCTTAATTGCTTTTGATATAAAATTATCTCCTCTTCTTTTAATTTTAATTTAGCTAAATTAGCTAAATTTAATATTTCTTTTTTACTTAATTTCATATATAAAATATTACTACATTTTTAATAATTTTAAAACCTCTTCTTCATTTATTATTTTAATATCTAAGGCTTGAGCCTTTTTTAATTTAATTCCTGGATTTTTACCTACTATCAAATAATCTAAATTAGACGAAACAGTTGCTAGTATTTTACCACCTAATTTTCTAATTAAATTTTCTATTTTATTTCTAGATATTCCTAAACTACCAGTAAATAAAAATGTTTTTTTATTTAAAATATTAATTTTCTTCTCTATTCTTATATTAATACCTAAATTAAATAATTCTTTAACTTCTTCACTATTATTATCATCTTTAAAATATTTAATAATAGAATTAGATACCTCTAAACCAATGGCAAATAATTTTTCCAATTCTTCTTTATTACTATTCATTAATTTATTAATATCTTTATAATAATCTGCTAAAAGAAGAGAGGTTTCTTCTCCAACATGTCTAATTCCTAAAGCATAAATAAAATTACTTAATTCTATTTTTTTACTACTTGCAATAGATTCTAATATTTTTTTAGACTTTTTAAAAGCAAAACCCTCTAATATCTCTAAATCTCCAATTTTTAATCTAAAAATATCAGGAAAATTAGTTATTAAACTATTATCTACTAATAAAGTAACGATACTATCACCTAAACCTTCAATATTAAAACCTTTTTTAGAAACAAAATGGATTATACTTTCTATATTCTGAGCGTAACATTTCTTATTAGAACAATAATAAGCTGCTTCTTTTTCTTTTCTACTTATTTTATTATGACAAGCTGGACAATATTTTGGAAAATTATATTTTTTTTCTTTCCCTGTTCTTAAATTAGTTAAAACTTGAACTATATCTGGTATTATTTCTCCAGCTTTTTGAATAATAACTGTATCTCCTTTTCTAATATCTAATCTTCTAATTTCATCTATATTATGTAAAGTAGCTCTAGAAACAGTACTACCAGATACCACTACTGGCTTTAAAATAGCAATAGGCGTAATAGCACCAGTACGACCTACTTGTACTTCTATATCTAAAACTTTAGTGGTTACTTGTTCTGCTGGAAATTTATAAGCCATCATCCACCTCTCTGCTTTACCAATATGACCTAATTTTTTTTCTTGTTTAATATTATTAACTACAATAACAGTACCATCTGTTTCATAAGGTAAAGATTTTCTTTTCTCAACCCATTTTTTTAAATATTTATCTACTTCTTTTAAATTAGTACATCTTTTATTAAAAAAACTAGTTTTAAATCCTAAAGTATTTAAAATATTATGACTTTCTTCATGAGTTTTTTGTCCTAAATCAGTAATTAATTCAAAAACAAAACAATCTAATTTTCTAGATCTAACTATTTCAGGATTTAATTGTCTAATACTGCCAGCTGCTATATTTCTAGGATTAGCAAATAATGATAAATCGTTCTTTTTTCTTTCTTTATTTATTTCAATAAATACTTTTTTAGTCATTACAACCTCTCCTCTAACCTCTATAATTTTAGGTAAATTTTTACCTCTCAATAATAAAGGAATGCTACTTATAGTTTTTAAATTATTAGTAACTTCTTCTCCACTACGACCATCACCTCTAGTAGCTCCCTGAAATAATAAACTATTTTTATATGTTAAAACTACTGTTAAACCATCTAATTTTAATTCTGTATAATATCCTTTTATTTTTTCTTTTAAAATCTTCTTATTTCTTTCCTCCCAATTTAGTAAATCTTGATAATTAAAAGCATCAGCTAAAGATAATATTTTACTATTATGTTTTATTTTTTTAAATTTAGATAAAACTTGACCACTAACCCTTTGAGTTGGACTATCTTTTCTAATTAAAGTTGGATACTCTAATTCTAAATCAAATAATTCTTTTTTTAAAGAATCTAAAGCTGAATCAGAAATATCTTGTTTATCTAAAACATGATAAAGATAACGATGATAATCTATTTCCTTTATTAATTTTTTTATTCTATTATAAGCTTCTTTTTTAGTCATTAACTTTTTTCTAAATCTTCTCCTGAAAATATTACATAAGAAAAAATATCAGAAACAGATCCTAAAGCAGGTAATCTAGCTTGTAGGTGTTGTACTGAATTTCTATAAGTACCTTCTGTTTTAATACTTATTTCAGAAAGTATACCCTCTGAATCATTTACAGAATTTTTCCAGGCTGTAAATTCTAAATTTGAAATATAATCTCCTCCCTCTCGTAGAGCATTAAAACTAAAAAGATAATATTTATCTTGATTAATACTACTTTCAAAACTATCTGTACCATCACCTCTACAAAGATTTTCATTGCAAGAACTACATGTTACTAAATGTTTTTTAGTACCAGGATCAGTAAAATTATTTTCAAAATATTCTAAAGTAATTTCTAATCTTTTACTAATATTATTTTGACAATCTTCTATTTCCCATTCTACCTTATATCTATCTTTATCATGAGCAATAACATTAATACCACCATCAGGATTAATTATATTAACATGAGTAACTTCTTCTTGTTTAATATTATAAGCTGACCAATATTCTGCTTCTGTACTAGCTTCTACTATTTTAATTTCTCTTTCGTAATCATCTTCAAAAAAATCTTCTTGATTTTCTAAAGATGTAAAAAAATCAAAATTATTATTTTCTCCAGAATATTTTACATAATACAAAGCTTTTTCTATACCACTTTCTGCTGTATAAAAAGCAACAATACTATTATCTATATTACGAGTCATATTAATTTCACCCATAATAATTCTAGCTAATGCCAAAACAGATCCCATCATTAAAGTCAAAATCATCATAACCATAACTAAAATAACACCTTTTTGATTTTTAATTTTTTTAATATTATATTTCATCATCTTTTATATACTCTAGAAGAAATAGTATTTTGTAATTTATAAAAAATTTCTTCAATTTCCCATTCAGAAGTATTTTCTACTTCCATAGAAATAGTTACTCTTGGTTGTTCATTTTCACTTAAAGCTAAAGGAGTTAAATAAATATTAAAATAAGTTATTTCAAAATCAAGAATATTATTTAAAGAAATAGAATTCCATGATTCTTGATTATGAAGTTTAATATAATATTTTATAACTTTATCAGAATAAGTAAAATTAGATTTATCACCATTTTCTTTTATAAGTGTAATTTGACAATAAGAAGATCCACAATCATTAGGATAATCATTACCATAATCTATCTGATTATTTTGAATCTCTTTAGAAATTGTTTCCAATATATACTGAGTATCATTTAATAAGCTTTGAGAGGCTTTAATACGAGCTTGACTTTTAGAAAAAGCTAAATAAATACCTGAAATTACAATAGAAAGAGAAGCAAATATAGATATTGCTATTAATAATTCTACTAAAGTAAACCCTTTATTATTTTTTACCATCTTTTCCAATTATATAATTTTTCTTTAACATCTACATAATGCTCTTTACTAAGTAATTCCCAATAAACTCTAGATATTACTTCTAAACCTATGATTTCTTCTGAACAGGTACCCATTGTTATTGATTCATCTTCACAAATGTTTTTTATTTCTATTAAACGTTTCATATTTGTTGGTAAGTATCCTGTAGGGGTCATAGTAAAAAAACTTCTGTTATCAGCATTAACATGCATATCTTCAAAGTAAATTGCACAAACAGCACAAGAAGAAATATTTTCTAAAGAAGACTCTTCTACTTCTGCTATAGTATAAACAAAATCAGTATAATAATATCCACTACTCAAACCATTATTCCAAGAACATAAATCAATTTCTTCTGTCCCAGTATTACAATCTTCATTAGCATCTATCTTCACCCAATTAGTATCCCTAGCATTCCTAATTAATTCTATACCTTCCCTAGCTAAATTAGCAGATTGAATACGAGCATAATTTTCTTTGGAAGTTTTTAAACCTGCTAAAGCTAAAGTAAAAGCAGCCATAATACCAGCACTAAAAACACCAAGAGCTATAATAAGTTCTACCAAAGTAAAACCTTTTTTATTTTTTAATTGTATCATTTTCATAAGTACAACTTTTTTTATTGAAATATTTTAAATATTTAAAAATTATTCTATATCTCCTACTACAATATTACCCCAATAATTATCATCTCCTTCTAAATAATCTAAAGTAATGTCAATATAATTTGCTTCATACCTTATTCTAATAGGATTATATATAACATTACCACCACCATATTGAAGATTGTGTTCTGTTAAAAATGTTATAAAAAAATGAGAGTTAGATACCTTTATATCAAAACCATCCTCAAATACTATCTCTTTAATTAATTCATCTTCATCTGATTGATAATTATTATTATCACCATTATCAGCAAATATTTTATACTTATTATATTCATTATTAACAACAGAAATACCATATCCTCCTGGGGGATATTCTAATTTTCCAGATTTAGACATATCATAAATAGTACGAGAAAAAGACATATTTCTTATTTGTCTTAAATCAGCAGCTAATTGTTCAGCAGCCATACTTAATTTATCCCTATTTCCAGTACGAATATTAACTATAAAAATACTAGATAATATACCCATAATAGCTACGGAAACTAATATTTCTACTAAAGTTGCAGCGCCTTTTTTATCTTTAATCATAAAGATAAATATTAAGTCATCAAAGATAAATACCAATTAACTAATATCTCTCCATAAAGCATAGTAATAATAGTAGATAGAGATAGAAAGGTACCAAAAGGTATTTTATCACTCCAATGTTTTTGTCTACCTATTAATAGTATTATAGAAATAATACTACCTAAAATATAAGAAATAAATAAAGCAGTTAAGATATTAGGCCAACCTAAAATTAAACCCATTAAAAACCCTAAACGAATATCTCCTCCTCCAACCCATTTACCTTTAGAAATAGAATATTGTAATAAGAAAAAACCACCAGCTATTAAACCAGCAAATAATAGATTTAAAATACTACTACCTAAGATTAAATTAAATATAAGAGCTAAAAAAATAGCTGGAATACTTACTTTATCAAGTATTAAATAATACTTAGCATCATAAATAAATATAACAATTAAGAAACAAGCTATAATCCACCAAGCTATCATTTTAAATAAAACTAAAATTTCAAAATTTAAAAAACTTTGAGTAGGAAAAATATTTAAAAATATCAAAGAAAGTACTAGTCCTGTTATAAATTCTACCAAAAAATATTGCTTTGAAAATGATTGCTTACAATAACGACAACGACCCTTTAAAATTAAATAACTAAACAAAGGGACTAAATCTTTAACATATAGCTTATGACCACAAAAAAGACACTTAGAACGTCCTCTAATAAATTTTTCACCACGATGTAATCTAAAAATTACTACGTTTAAAAAAGATCCTATAAAAAGGCCAAAAATAAAAATAAAAGCTACTATCATAGCTCTTATTATATCATAATAATTAAAAAATATCTAATTATTTACACTTCATTATCATATTTTTAGTAATACTACAATAACCACCTTTCATAGTATTTAAATCCCATAAAGGCCATTTATTCTTTAAATTAAAATCAATCTTATAACTATCTATACTACTTTCAAAATTAACAGGTCTAGTAAACTTAAAACTCTTTTTAAAATATACTACTTCTCCATTTTCATTAATACCATTTTCAGTAATAGTTAATATAGCATCTCCTTTAACTTTTTCTATAACAGGATAATCATTAAATTTACTAAAATAAATTTCTAAACTATTAGCTAATATTTTAGTTTGACTTACCACTTGTAAGTCTTTAGCTCTACTATAATTTAAAATAGCAAAAATTATAGTAACTATTATTATTATTACTGCTAATAATGAAATAATAAATATCGCAATCCTAGCTTTTTTTGTTAAAAACATATTAATCTATTTGTTGACAACCTAAACTACTTTCAGTGCATTCTATTGCTTTTAAACCAGCTGAACCAGCTGGTGGATTAGCTATATAACTAAAAGAAAATGTAATAGGATCACTTGTACAAGTACCATAAGTATAATCTTCTCCTAAAGGTGGCCATGGATCTGTAGCAGAATCACAAACCAGAGACATTGTCACAATATCATCAAAACCATTACAAGGATTTCCTCCATCATATAATATTTCATCTTCAAAAGAATAACATAACTGTATTAAAGGAACAACACTATTCATTTGAGCTGTAACTGATGCTAATTTAGCTTTATCTCTAGCACTATTTAAATTAACAACTGCTACTGTAGCTAAAATACCAATTATAGCTATGGTTACTAATAACTCTGCCAAAGTAAAACCCTCTTTATTTTTTATAATAATATATAACATTCATTTTAATTATAACATAAAAATAAAAAACTCTCAAAAAAGTTTTTTATTTTTAAATCATGAAATATTTAGAAAGTAAATATAACTTAAATTACAAATTTATAATTATTATCCTTGACACCCATTTTGAGTACAAGTAATGGGACCCAGCGTCCCCCCAGCAACAGTAAAACACCAAGTCATATTTGCCACATCAGAAGCAAAGCAAGTGCTAGTGTATGTATAAGCGCCTGCACCAACAGTGCTAAGAGGAGCCCAATTTGTGGAATATGTACCACAAACAGGATTTCCTCCACCAGAGCTAGGCTGAAGAATAGTAGAACCAGCATCTAAACACATTATAATAGGTGTAGTCATTTGAGAAACAGTAGCTTGAGCAGCAGCAAACTTAGCTTTATCTCTAGCACTATTTAAATTAACTACCGCTACTGAAGACAAAATACCAATAATGGCTATTACTACTAACAACTCAACTAGGGTAAAACCTTTTTTATTCATTTTTATTTTCCTTCCTAAAAGTTTAAGTTATTTTATTAAAGTTTAGAGCTCTCAAAACTCTAACATATAATACTTTAAACTATTAATTAAATATATTTAAATGTATTATAGCATATTTTAAAAAAAGCAACAACTAATTTCAAAGCAACAACTAAGCACCCATATTTTGAGCTACTTTAAACATGGGAAGCATAATAGCAGCAACCATACCACCTACTCCAACACCCATAATCATCAATATTAAAGGCTCTATTAAAGAAGTCAAACCTACTACTAAACTATCTATTTCTCTAGCATAAAAAGAAGCTAGTTTATCTAAAATCTCATCTAATTTACCTGTTCTTTCTCCAATAATCATCATCTGAGCAAGCATAGGAGGCATAAGATTTGATTTTGAAAAAAGAGTAGAAATAGAATTACCATCTTCTACTTCTTTAACTGTATCTAGAATTAATTTCTTATAAGCCTCATTATCCACAACTTCAGAAGTAATAGCTAAAGAAGCAGAAATAGGAACTCCTCCTTTTACTAAAGTAGATAAAGATCTAGCAAAACGAACAATATATACCTTCTTAAATAATTCTCCAAAAATAGGAGCTTCTAAAACTAATTTATTAACTATTATTTTACCAGTTTTAGAAGCTACAACTATCCTAAAACCAATACCTAATAATATAACAGCACCAATAATTAAATACCAATAAGATTTTATAAAATCAGAAGTAGTAATTAATATTTCAGTTAAGAAAGGTAATTCTTGACCAGATTCTTTAAGCATTGCTGTCATTTTAGGAACTACAAAAATCATCATTAAAAAACCTACTACCAACATACCTACAATAATAAAACAAGGATAAATCATTGCTCCCTTAATTCTAGAAATAAGGTCATAATCTTTTTCCATTTGATCAGCTAAATATAATAAAACCTCATCTAATTTACCAGATGTCTCACCTGATTTAACCATAGAAATAAAGAAATTACTAAAAGCTTTATCATGTTTAGACATGGCATTAGATAATTTCATACCACCATCAACAGAATCAGCCATCTCTATAATTTGTTCAATAAAAATAGGATTACTAGTTTGTTTAGCTAAAATACGTAAAGCTTGAACAATAGGCACAGTAGCTGAAATCATAACAGAAAGTTGCCTAGAAAAAATAACAACATCCTTATGCTTCACTCTACCAATATTAATATTCCAACCTTTTTTTTCTTTATGAACACCCTCTGTTAAAGAAAGTACAATTAATTGTTTTTCTTCTAACAAAGCAGAAGCTTCTGCTTCTGAAACAGCCTCAACAGCACCAGTTGTTATCTGGCCGGCTATATTTCGAGCTTTGTAATTATAAATAGGCATAATTTATTTATATCTACTAAATCCTTTTTTAAATACTTGAGGATTATGAGCATTCTGACTAGCATCTTCTTTAGTAACTTCAGATATTCTTACTAATTCTAATAAAGAACTATCTAAATTAATCATACCTTCATCTTTAGAAGTTTGCATAATACTATTTAATTGATAAAGTCTATTTTCTTTAATAGTAGATTTAACAGCTGCGGTACTAGTCAATACTTCATAAGCTAAAGTAGTTCCTCCTCCAATACGAGGTAATATTCTTTGCGATAATACTCCTAAAAGTACATCTGCTAATTGATCTCGCCCCCAATCTCTCCTATCTTTATCTACATTACTAACAAATCTTTCTAAAGCAGAAACTACTGAATCTGCAGCCATAATTAATATTATTAATCTACCACTTTCTGCTAATTCTAATATTTTTTCTTCTTCTCCTCTTTCTGATAAACTAGAAACGAAAATAACATCAATATCCTCACCTTCTATATCTTCTAATCCTTTCATGAAACTAAGAGTGTCTCTAGATATTTGTCTTTGCTCAATAATACTTTGATTATTAACTAATAAATATTCAATAGGTTGCTCTAAAGTTTGAATGTGTACCCCTTTATTACGATTTAAAGTTTCTAAAAGTGAAATTGCAGTAGTTGTTCTACCACTACCATATGGACCTGTTAAAATAATTAATCCTTTACTCTTATTTAATAATTGTGTAATCACAGTAGGTAAACCTAATTCTTTAGGAGATTTAATCACACTAGGTATTAATCTAAAAGAAGTAGCTAAATATCCTTTTTGATAAAAAACTCTTACTCTAAAACGTAAACGATTAGCCCAAGTATAAATAGAAATTATCTCTCTTTCTCTAGTTAATTCTGCTAAATATTCTTTATTCAAAAAAGATTCAACAATATTATTTAAATCAGTAGGAGTTAGTACCTTTTCTTCATTTAAAGTCATTAAACGACCTCCTGTACGTATAACAGGATGACTACCCACTATTAGATGAATATCCGTAGCTTTTCTTTCCGCGGAAATATTAAATATTTTATTAATCAAAAGAGTTTCTGACATACTATTTTTTTAATATTTTTTTTATCTTCTCCACCACTTCTGATGGTACAAAATGAGCTTTAATTAAATAATCTACTGCTCCTAATTTTAAACAACGATCAATATCTTCTTTTTGAGCAAAATTAGTCAACACAACTACAGGAATATCTTTAGTATCTGGTTGAGTTTTCAATTCCTCTAAAACAGTAAAACCATCTACTTCTGGTAAATTTAAATCTAAAAGAATTAAATCTGGTTTTTTTTCTTCTGCCACTCTTAAAGCATCCTGACCATTAATGGCTGTTAAAACTTTAAAATTCTCTGTAGCTAATTTAGTAGCATACATTTGTAATAAAAAGCTATCATCTTCAACAACTAATATTTTTATATTTTCCATATATTTTAATTTATATTTCTTCTTCTCCTACTCTTAAAACCTCCTCTATAGCAGTAATACCTAATAATGATTTAATTATACCATCTTGTTCCATAGAAATAAAATGCTGAGCTGCTAATTCTTTATCAGCTCTTTCTCTATTAAATCCCTCTGTAATAATATCTTTTAATTTTTTAGTAATTTCAATAGCTTCCACAATAGAGGTTCTTCCTTTATAACCAGTCTGACCACAATCAGAACATCCTTTACCTATAAAAAAATCTAATTTAGTATCTTTTTTAATCCCTTTATAATAAGCCTGTTCTGGTATTTCACTAAATAATTTACTTATTTGTTGCATAGTATCATATGGTACTTCATTTTTCCCTTTACACTTACTACATATTTTTCTAACTAATCTTTGAGCAATAACTAAATTTAAAGTACTAGCTAAAAGAAAAGGTTCTGATTTCATATCAAACATACGTGGTATAGCTCCAATAGCATTATTAGTATGAAGGGTAGATAAAACAAAATGACCTGTTAAACCTGCATGAATAGCTAATTCTGCTGTTTCATTATCTCTAATCTCACCAACCATGATAATATCAGGATCTTGTCTTAAAAGAGCTCTTAAACCTGTAGCAAAAGAAAAACCTATTTCAGACCTGACTTGAGATTGATTAACTCCTGGAACATAATATTCTACCGGATCTTCTAGAGTAGTAATATTTATAGTTTCTTTATTTAAATAACTTAAAGCTGCAAAAAGAGTAGTAGATTTACCAGAACCAGTTGGTCCAGTAACTAAAAACATACCATTAGGTTTTTTAATATTCCGAGATACCATTTTAGCTGCTAAACCTAAAAATCCTAAGTCTTTAAAAGTAGGAGCTTTTTCAGGAGTATCTAAAATACGCATTACTATTTTTTCTTGACCCATTAAAGGTATGGTAGAAATACGAAAATCTATATCTTTATTATGCACTTTTATTCTAATACGTCCGTCCTGAGGAATACGTGTCTCATCTATTTTAAGATTAGCCATAACTTTAATACGAGAAATAACAGCAGAATGAACATAAATAGGTAAAACAATAGTAGTATGTAAAATACCATCAATTCTATATCTAATCTTACTTTGTTTACCTACAGGCTCTATATGTATATCAGAAGCTCGACCTTCAATAGCATGTCTTAAAATTACAGAAACAATTTTAGAAACAGGAGCAGATTTCATTATTACCTCTGGTCCTTTAGTAATATCTGGTAAATCAGCTTCTTTAGGAGCAAAAATAGCTTCCGCTGTATCTAAGGCCTCACCCACCTCTTCTCCTAAAGTTTCATATTGTTTCATTGCTGTCCGATAGCTTTCTTCTGAAATTACATGATATTTAGCCTTATAATCCTGTTTACGAATTAAATAATTAAAAGCTTCCATAGCCTTAAAATTACTAGGATTCACCAAACCTAAATTAATATCTTTACCTTCTTGAGCAAAAACAGCCATATTGTAATTTTCAGCTAAATCTTGTGGTAAAAGATTTAAAATTTCAGGATCAATGGTTTTACCTATTAAAGAGAAATAAGGCATATCAAAAAAAATAGCTTTAACTTTAGCTAAATCCTCTTTAGATAACATTACTGTTCTAGTAATAGTTTTTTCTAAATCAGAAAAAGTAGAGAATTTTTTACTAAATAATCCACTATATTGTTTACTAGTTATGTGTTGATTTTCTTGAAGAAAATCAAGAACTTTTTTTAACTCTTTATTGGTCATTATATTATTCAACTACAACATTAGGATTATAAAAAGGATTAGAATTACCTACCCCAGTATTTAAATTTAAAAAAGTATTGACTTCTGTTAAATCTTGATATTGTTGAGTTTTGTATAATTCTTCAAAAGTATCTTCAGTAATAAAATTAGTAGCATTTTCTTCAATTAAATTCTTAATCTGAATTAGTTTCATTTTTCTAACCATTCCTGCACCAAGAATTTCTCCTTCAGTATCAAAAGATTTATAAAAATACCAAGCACCTATTATTAAAATAATAGCTAGTAAAAATAATATTAAACTTTTATTTTTATCACTGATTTTCTTCATCTTTTTGTTTATTAAAATAAGTAATAATACTAAAATTAAAAGCTTGAAAAGATTCTGCTTCTGATGATCCTTCTGATTCTGCAGCAAAACTTTCAAAACTTACTGTTTCAATATCCATTAATCTTAAACTATTCTCTAAACTATTTAAATATTTTTTAAAACCACTATAAGCATCATTTTTATCATCAATTTGGGCTACAACCATATGAATTATTAAAGATTGAAAAGGATCTTCTTTAACAATATTTTTTTCCTCACCACTCTTCTTCCTATTAATCTCCTTCTTACTTGGTTCTAATATATCTAAAGCTAATAATTGAAAACCATTTTCATTTGCTAAACGATCTGCTCTTAAAAATATATTAGCTATATCAGGATTTTCAGGAATTATTTTATATAATTTATCTAAATCTACAACCCTATCGTTTTTAATGCTAGTATACTTTAATTCTAATTTATTTACTTTTTCAATTAAAGTTTTCAACTCTTCTTCTTTTCTCTGTACTTCTGGTATTTTACCAACTCTAGTACTTTGAATAATATTTATCTTAGGGTTTAATAATAAAAAATAACCAATTAATAAAGTTATAACAATAATAACATAAGAAATAATCTTAAGATAATTATTAGTTAATAATAATAAATTAGATGGTTTATCAAATTGTTTTTTACCTTCTTCTGGCATATTAATTTTCTTGATAATAAAATAAATTAGGATCTAGACTAAGAGTAATAGAAAATTCTACACCTTCTTCGGAAAGAATAGCTGATGAAATCTCAACATTTGTGATAAAATTTTCTGATTGTTCTAATATTTTTAATTGTTTAGCAACTGAATTAAAATCTTTACCGACAGCATTTAAAATTAAAATTCCTCCACCACTTCCAGCTGAAAGACCATTATAATAAACATCAGCTAAAGTATATTCTTCTAAAAAATTAAAAAAATTAGTCCAATAAATATGTTTATTTAAAGCATTATATACTAATATTATGTGCCCACCTAATTCTTTTATTTCATTATTTAAATTTTCAAAATTTATTAAATTATCTTCTATTTGAGAAATTTCTTTAGTAGTAGTTTCTCTTTTAATATCTAAATTTCTTTCAAAGATAAATAAAGCAATATAAAAAATAATAATTATAAATAAAGAAATTAAAAAAGACAAAAATAATAATTTTCCAATTTGCTGCCAATTTCTAATTTTAGCTGCTGTTGGTATTAAATCTACCCCTGTACTATCTTGCCCAATCAATTTAGCTCTTAAAATAGGTTTAGGTTCATGAAATTTTGTGCTTTTTTCTTTTGGCAATTCAAAAGGTTGTTCTGACTTAATTTTTTTTATGGGTTCTGTAACTTTTTGATCTACTTTTTGAATTTCTTCTTTTTTCTTAAAAAATTTAGTAAAAGGTAATTTATTTTTTTTCTTAAAAATAATTTTATTTTCTTCTGGTTTTTTTTCTTCTTTTTGAGGAACAACTAATTTAGGTTGAAAATCTCCACCTTTAATTTTAGAATCAGAATTTTCTTTTTCTGATCTTAAGTCTTTTGGCATTAAATTTATATTTTTTCCATCCATGACTTAAACTTTTATTTAATATCTCTCATTGATAATCCAATACAAGCAGCCATACGTGGACCTATTTCTGCTAATAAAGGTTTTAAATCTAGGGGATATACTATTCTATCCCAAGGATCACCAATAATAACTGGTAAACCAAGTAATTCTGATAAATAATTAGGTAAATTTGGTAAAAAAGCACTTCCACCTGATAATATTATTTTATCAATCTTATTATTTCCTTGTCTCTGATATAATTCAAAAGCATATTTAATTTCATTAATAATAAAATCTAAAGATTTTTTAATTATAGCTGGAACACTTTTTTGACTATCACTAACAGATAAACCAAAATCCCTTTTGAATTGATCAGCTCTATCTAAACTAATATTTAAACTATTCATAATAGATTTAGTAATAAATTCACCACCTGTATCAATGCCTCTATTTAAAATAGGTACACCATCTTCTACTACACATATATCAGTAGTTGTAGCTCCTAAATCAACTATCATAACAGTTGATTTATCATTACCTAATAAAGATCTAGATAAAGCAAAAGACTCTGTTTCTAAACTTAATAAATTTAATTCTGCTTTTTTAAAAATATCAATATACCTAGCTACCAAACTTTTAGGAGCAGCTGTTAATAATATTCTATAATTCTTACTTTTACTTTTAATAATTTGATCTTTCTTTGGTTCTGGTTTCTTTTCTTCTGGTTTCTTTTCTTCTGGTTTCTTTTCTTCTGGTTTCTTTTCTTCTGGTTTCTTTTCTTCTGGTTTAACAGTTTCTTTTTTAATTTCTGGTGATGTTTTTTCTCCTGCGTTTAATATTTTCCAATCTAAAATCATTTCTTCAATTGGCAAAGGAATAAATTTCTTAGCCTCCCATTTGATTGCTGATTCTAAATCTTTTTTAGGCATATTAGGAAGATTAATAATAAAATTAAAAACAGAGAAAGTAGGTAAAGCAGCAACTACTTGTTTTGTATTAACATTAGCTCTAGAAGCAATTAAATTTATATAATCAGCAATGGCTTTATTATTTTTTTCAACACTACCACGTAAAACATTACTGGTTACATCAGCATAACCATAAGTCCTTAATTTAGGTTGTCCTTTATAATTTTCTAATTCTACCAGTTTTATACTGGCAGTACCTATATCTATTCCTAAATAACTAATACTTTTAGTTGAAAATAAACTCATATTTTTTTAATCTTTTATAAATTATAACATACTTTAAGAATGTAATAAAATGATATTTTTAATTTATTCTATTACTAAATCTTGGTAAGGCTTTAGAAAAATCTATTAAACCAGGAGGAGGATTAGCTTGAATACGACCATCATTTATAAATTTTTCAGAAGCAGAACCAGAATATTCTCTTTCTAAAATAAATTTTTTAGCTATAACATTACCACTTACTATTAATTGATTAATACCTGTTCCACTATTAAATTTTCCTTTCTCTCCTGTTCCATCTCCCAAAACAATAAATGTACCTACAATTTCTTCTACTGTAGAAGAAATATTTACATTACCTTTTACTATCCATACTAATGAAGATATATCATTTAAATTTAAAATAGGACTAGGATCATTATAATTAATATTACCATTTAAATATAAATCACCCTCTACTATAACAACACCAGAACCAGTAATACTCTGAGATGATAATGTTAAATCATTATTAACTATTATCATTACTTTATTTTCAATATTTTCATCAAAATTATTTAAAACTAAGTCACTACCATATTTATTTTTATTATTTCCTTCATTAGCTTCTGTTTCTAGGCCTGTAACATCTACCGTTCCTAACTGATTACCAAATTTACCAGCTACAGATTCTTCTAAAAATTGATAACCAGCAATATTTTCTAATAAACCAGCTTCACTTCCTAAATTACTAAGTATATTAGTAATATTACCTTTAGCCTTAATTAAATAACGTGCATTATATGCACCTGGTCTAACAAACTCACTACCAATAACATCACCTCCAGAATATATACTACCCCTTTCTACAGTAAAATATGGATTAAAATCCCATGTTATCCAAGGAGAAAATTGTAAATAACCAACACCATTATCTATGTAACTATCTCCATCTGTATCAAAACCATTCCAAGCAAAACCACATAAATCGTGCAAATCATAATTATTACTATTATATGATAAAGCATTCTTATCTATAATTGTTCCTGGTATTTCATTAACATCACTAGTACAAGAATCACAACTTATTAAAGCTGTACCTTCATCTATAATATATGAACTATCTTTACATGATCCAGTACCAATATTACCACCTGCACCTTCCATATTACAACCGGAACAATTAGAAGCTGAATATACATTAATTAATTGATCTATACTAGGACAATCTATATCATCGTTAGTATCACAATCACTTATTGTACAATAACCCTGAGCATCAGCATTTTCTAGTGTACAATAATTATATTGGAGACAATTATCACAAAAATGATTTTCTGAATATACAACAATACAAGAACCTTCGCCACAATCATCATTTACATTTTCACAAGTACCACTAAATTCTGGATCATTACAAATTAATATTTGTTCTTGATAACAATTAAAACAACCTTTTAATTCTCCAGAAAAATTTTCTACTTCACCATCAACAGGAAAACCTAATTTAAATGCCTGACCTGCTATATATTCATATCCTAAAATACCAGCATAACCAACATCTATATTAGTATCTAAATAATTATAAGACATAATAGGTACGCCACTATAATTTTCTAATAACCCAGTATATGGATCTCCTGGATCGCTAAAACAAATCCAACCAATATCAGGAGCCCAAGCGCAACCTTTTATCTCTCCATTTTCCCAATAAAGCCCATAATCTACATTAGTTTCACAAGTATTTTCTAATATTTCATCATCATCTTGAAGTCCATCAAAATCATTAAGACAATTTAAACTTAACCAATCAAAATCAGGAGACCAGGCCCAACCAACTATATTATTATCATGATCAGAATAAGCAGCCATTTTAATTTCAGTATTATCATTATTAAATCCTGGTATAATAATTTCTTCTGACATATTATCAATTGTATTATCAGCTTTTAATGTAATACTTTTATATAAAGAAAATAAACCTATAAATAATATAAATACTATTAAAAACTTAATATTATAA
>PVBE012165503.1_pt1 | contig 18332 bp, 7 predicted proteins | sample 1631181 | NCBI WGS metagenome assembly PVBE01 (sample SAMN08397723, study PRJNA350692) | Marine metagenome, whole genome shotgun sequencing project. | isolation source: water | place: Pacific Ocean | collected 2012-04
ATCGTGGCAGAACTCATACTTTATCTATTTTCCGTTTATCTATCTGTCCTGTGTGAGCAGACCATAAATGTTCAGCACACGTTCTATCTTTTTCAAAACTGTCCATAGGAAACCATTTGCAAAACCACGGTGATCGTTTCCGACTAACATTTGAAATCCCACCAAATCGCATAATGATGCTCATCCGTACCTCCCCCGCACTGTTATGCGATGTGGGGGGAAGGTATCATGTTCGGCTTCAATCACACCGATCACCTGTGTCACACGTAATCTGATTTCATCCGACGTCGAAAACCTGAACACGGTTCCTTTTCCTTTATCTGGCTCCTGACCATTCCTAGCCCTCAGCGGTAGGTGAATTTACCAAGCAACATACGGTATGAGTCTCAGAAACGACGCGGCGAATGCCGCTTTTATCTGACAAGGGTAACGGACTGCTTCTCAGGCTGAAGCATTCCAAGCAAGGTATAAGACAACCTCCAAATGCATATAAGTACTCCCAAATGCTGAAAGTCTGCTAAAAGCAGGCCGTTTTATCTAATTATTCTTGATGTATAACGACACATGTGATGTTTTCGGGCGAGCATGTCGCCGAAAAATTGAACAATATTGATTTTTGTCACAATCATCCTCTGTCAACGTCCAGCGGCGAAAAATCGGGTTTCGGGTCATCGAGATCTGCTGGCTCGTTGTCACTCTTTTCTTCCTGCGGCGTGCGATCGAAGGGGGATTTCATCCGCTTTCTCTGATGGTCGGCCTTCTTGTTGAGTCCCCTGACTGCTGCGAGCGCTGCCTTCACAGCCGCTTTTTCGGCTTCATTCTCCGGTTGTGCATCCGAGCTGGACTCGTGTCCGCTTCGCTCATCTCCTGACTGAGAATCTGCTTCTGGGAGCGAGTCGGAGGAGCTTCGTTTCGGCGTGGACTGATTTTTCTTGTTCCCGAAGGTCGGCGTGTCTTCAACTTCCTTTGCCTCCTCCAGCTTTTCCCTTCTTTGTACTGCTTTTTCTTGTTCGCGCCTGATGTAGGCGCCTTTTCCTTTTTCGCCCATTCCGACGTGGAATTCGTCGTTCCGGACGCTGTTTTTATCTGTAATTTTGTCAGCGTCGAAACTGCGGCGTCTCAGCTGCGGCAGCCTCTCCTTGCTTCGCCTCCCGTCCCGGTCGAAGGACGGTGAGCGGTGGCGTCGTTCTCTGTGCCTTCTGGAGTCGTGCCTTCTGTGCCGACTTTCGTGCCTGGTTTTTCTGTCCCTGCTTCGGTTTCTCCGACCCCTTGATCTGGACTTCGATTTGGACCTGCCCCGGCTGTACCTTCTTGCTCTTCTGCGCTCTGGTCTGGAAACCGCTACCGGAGCCATTTTTCGAGCTTCTCCTTCCCCTTTATCTGTGGACGTGACTTTTCGTGGGGACGCTTTTCTGACGCGGTCTGCAAAGACCTCTGGCTCTGCTGGCGGCGTGATGTCTCCGTCGGAGCTTTCGGGCTTGGATGTCATCGCCAATAGTTTCGCGATCTGTGCGTCCCCGTCAAATTCTTCCTCTTCCGCGGGATTTTCCTGTGGCGGCGGTTTTTCGGCGGAACTGCCTTGTGTTTTTGACTGTCTGCCGTTTTGTTCCGTCTGGAGGCGCTTCCGCAAGTTGCTGTCTTGAATCTTCCGCTCCTCGGGTACCGGTATCTTCCTCCCTTTCACCTGGGTTTTATCTGTGTGGGTACTCGGTTTTGAAAAGGAGGGGGGATTTATCTGTTTTTGCACTTGGCTGACGGTTTGCACTTGCAGCGCATCGGGCTCGTGTCTTTTTCCTTTGCCCTTGCCTCTGGCCACCATGGGGGTCAGGGTGGTCATTTGCAGTATATTCGTGGGCGTGGGCGCGAAGCTGCCTTTTTCCATTATCGCGGTTCTCTGTGGTCCGGGTGCTACGATGAGCACTCCTTTGCATCCCGGCCACTTAATCTGCGTTGGCGTTACCGCCGCCGGTAGCGCGGCGCCAAATGAGAAATAGACTTCTTGTCCGCTGGCGTCCATCGCCCCTGCAATGTAGTTGATGTACTGTCTGGCCCGCATGGATGCCGTGTACGTCACCGGGGATTTATCTGAGGGTACGATTGGCTGTTGCTGCATGAAGTGCTGCATCTCGCCCTCAGGCGGCTGGGGCAGCTCCCTGGAGGTTTCTCTTCCCGTGAACTCGCCTTTCATCTGTGCGATGCGGATGGAGAGCTTGAAGACCATTTCGTCATATTCGTCTTTCGACAGGCTGAGGATGGATTCCGGCTGGCGTCCACACGCCGCTGCTATTGCCATTGGGCTCCATCCCGCCAGATTGCGCCTGCCGATCGTGCCGTCCAGCGTGAGATCTGGAGTTGTTAACCACTCCATGATTTGTTCTGATGTGAAGATGTGTTTATCTGATCCGGGGTTTGCTGCTCCGAAAGGGTTCCTTACGCCGTCTTGTTCCCAGACTGGGCGCCATCTTATGTTCTGATCATTCATTTTATCTATACTGGGTGTAATCGCTTTTTCCCCCCTGCGTTTTTGAGAAAAGTGAGGCATGTTTTTAGATATGGTGTGGACATTGAAAGAAACCGAGTACCAACATTATCTCTCTTCGTCTTTTTCGTCTTCGACACTTTCTCGCCCTTAACGTTGGGGATGATTGACAGACGCTTTCTAACCGGCTCGCTCGAATCGGATGTATCTGAAAAACGGGTGCGAGTAGCTACACGTCTCTGCGCTTTTGCGTTTAAATCTGCTTTGATGAGCTCCGCTCTACTGCCTCGTTTTGGGGCTGCCAGCTCCCTTATTTCTGACGGCTCGTGCTGCGGGTATCTTCTTATCGTCTCTTCTTCCGCATACTTCTCGCATAGGAGGTCAAATTCTTCCTCCTCTGAGAAACCGAAAGATTTATCTGTAGAGATGTCGGTCTCCGAGTCGCCATGCTCGAAGATTTTATCTATTTCCTCCGCGCCGGGTGTCGTGGAGGACCTTATCTTTCCGAAGGATTTTACGAAGACTTGTCGCCGTCGTACTGCCCTTGAGCGTCGCTTTTCGCGGTCCGCTTCGAGTTTTGCTATGTGTTTTAGGAACCGCGACGCTTCGATCACTCCCTGGACGGGCTCGTAACCTACAATGACTTCTGACTCGACCAAGTCGATTGTTGGGTCGAGGATGACAGTTTTGTTCAGCACAGCCTCGTCCGGTTCTTCCTCCGCCCCACTTTCTGCTTGCAATAGCTTCCCCTTTTTTTCTTTTGCTTTGGCTTTTGATTTTGCTTTTGTTTTTGCCTTCGCTTTTGGCCGACCTTTCGCCTTGGCTTTTGCCCTTGGTTGCGGGTCAATGTTTATCTGATCCAGCGCGAGGAGCGGGTTCGAGTCTTTTGGGTGGATGACTCGTTGTATGATTGGCGTCTTCTGGACGGTGCACACTCGCTTTATTGAGGTCGTCGGCAAGAAAAGTGCGTCCTTGTAGTTTTTCATCATGATGGCGTAGTTGAAAAACTGCGTCAGCTTGGACCAGCCCATGTGCTGCAGCAAGGCTTTTTTAATCCAAGCTGCCCCTGCAACCAGCGTTTTCGCTGCTTCCAGCGCTGTTAACCGCCTTATGCTGTGCTCTGCAATTCCAACTTTTTGTCGCAGGGTCTCCAGTTCCTTCGTGTCTGGCGGGAGTTTTATCTGAATTCCATTTTTGTTATGCAGCAGGCAAAATTCCGATGTTTTTAGCATCGCCCGCTGCAATCGTTCGTCGCAATTGCATCTGATTTTAACCATCCGTTCTTGCTTCGCCTCTTTTTTATCTTTTCTGATTCGTACCTCGATCTCTACCGGCACGAAGGGTTCGCCCCGCTCGTCTCGAAGTTTGTTCCACTGCTGTCCAAGCAGTGATGTCGACTTGTTGTCTTTATCTGTGAGCGTAATGTCTGCGGCATGCACATTTTTCATCGAGTCCGCTCTGCATCCAATTCCTAGCCAGAGCGCGAGCCATCCCCGCTCAGTTTTTGACAGCGCTTTTAGTCCCGGCTGGTCTGCAGTAACCGGGGCTGCTTTGAAGGGTGGTCTTGAGATCATTTTTGCCAGCCTCTTTTTTGTCCAGTACATGTGCTCATTATCGAAGCCGATTTTCTTGGATACGAGCCATCCTTCTTCGAAACCGCCTCGGAATATTGAGCTGGCGAACTGCGGTATGCTGACATACTCGTTGCGGTAGAGGAACGCTAGGAAGTAGCGCACCTCGTCCAGCGTCACAGTTTCTGAATGGCCGTGGTCCAACGCCCACGCCCAGAAAAAATTTATTCTTGATCTGTGGTTTCGCATCGTTCCGTGTACATAGCCTTCACTTTCTACTGCAAGACGGTCCAGGGCCGTCAATTTTATCTGATTGCGCGGCATTTTGTTCTGATTGTATTTTATCTGTACTTGCTCCGGATTTTTTCTGAGGCTGCTGCGGCTTCCTTGCTGTATCTACGTCATCCGGTGTAGCTACTCATTCTGAAATTAACTTTATTGTATTTTTCTGAGTTATCGCGGGGGGGTTGGCGGAGTGTTAACTTTTTTGGCTGAGAGGAAAAAATATTCTTGACGTGAATTGTTTTTGCGAACTCACTCCAGCGTTCCATGTGTCACGCGACTACCATGTAGCACATTGTCATTGCGGTTACACACTCCCTTCATTCCCATATACGGCAATACGACCTTTTCAGTGCGTCTACACACTCCTCGTTGGCCACGCGTAGCGGGCTCTCATCACGCAACGACAATCTGACCTGTATTCATTCACATTCCTTCTTTGGCTACGTGAACACTGCAGTTTTTGCTCCCATCGTTTTTCTCTGATATGATTCCACTCATACTACCCATCGGTTCCATGATGAGCGTCGTCTCAACATTGGACGTTCTTTTCTAGCTACTATGGGCGTGATAAAACACAGTTCTGATGGTATACCTTCACATTCTTCTGACACGTTAAAGAATTCGTCTGCTGTTGTACCGAAAGGCCCCTCATGTTGCGGTCTTTATGAAATAATACTACGCTCTCGTGGAGCAAAAAGATTTTCCTGTATCACTTGCGATAGCTGTTGATGTTTAGTGTAAAAATCCTGTTACGTGTAGTGAAAAATACAGCATGATACATGCGCATCTGTCTTCTGATCAACGCCGTAACCAGGTCTGTACTATCATCGTTCGGAGACTTCTGGCTTGATCGTCATGGGTGGCCCACCTTTTTCCGCTTCTCCAGCTTCTTCCGTTTTATCTGAGGAAATTTTACAGCCTGGTCACGCGCCCGTTCTCGACGGACGGCTTCGAAAACTCCAACCAGGAGGGTAGCTGGAGTCTTGCGTCGGTTCCTGTCCAGAGGCGGAGGTCGTTCTGGATCATTTTAACTGTGTTTTTCTTCAACTGCTCCGCGGACACCACAACAACCCGGGAGCGCTCCGGCTCATGCACCGAGGTCTTGTTGTGCGTCCTTGGTTCTCTGCACTTCGTTCTGCCGGCCACCAGCGGCATGTGCCAGGAGTAGCACGAGCCAGGCGGCACGACGCCGCCTGGGTACTTCCAGTCGACGTGCGCCGCCGGGTTCATCATTTCTCTGACGCATTCCCCTCGCAGCCGGAAGAGGCCGCCGTCGCCGAGATCGACGGGGAAGATGCCAAAGAAGGCATGAAGCTTTTGTGCGCCTTTCTCTTTTAACTGATGGCGCTCGAAGTTGAAGTTTTCGATTGCCTTGACACGAGCCTGGTGTCCACCGTCCTGTTGGCCTCGTGTGCCTTGTCCTCGGCTGCCGTGACTGTTTTTATCTGATCCTTTTCCGCTACCACCGCGACTGCCCTTACCGCCTCGGTCACCGCCTTTTCCACCCCTGGGACTTCTGCCCCGGTCCAGCCCGCTTCCGGATGGCTGCTCATGCTGCTGCTGCTGCGGTGGTCCTCCGGCCCCTCCCGTGTATCCTCGGAAAGGCGTTTTGTTTCTCGGCCCTTTGTTCCGCGCGTCTTGTCTTTTCGCCTTGTACTCATTGATCTTTCGCACTTCCAGAAGGGCTCGCATTCTATAGCGGATAGCGGGAACTTGTCTACACCGCTTAACAAGCGGTGTAGACAAGCTTCCTTTTATCTTAGAAAATCGCTAAGTACGGCCGGGAGTTTCGCTTTCGCTGCTTCGGCATCTTCGTCCGCCATGGCGGTTATGCTGTTTGTTGGGGAAGGAGTGAAACCTTTCTCTTCTTTCCTGGCGAAGGGCGTTCCTCGTATGAGGAGGTAGGCCAGCAGTGGCAGGAGCACAAAGACTGCTTTCTTGTTGTCAATGAGTTTGAGCTCGTCCAGCATTGTTTCGTCGCAAGTAGCTACCAGCTGTGCAGCTTCTTGCTCGCTTGCTATTACTGAGTTTGGTAGTATCAGACAGATGAACTGGGCGACTAGGTCTTTGACTTTCCACTCGTCTATGAGTTTGAAACTTCCTTGCAGCGGTGACTTTGACAAGTTTTTCATTTTCTTCTGGGTGAACTTCTCCCATTTTGCGTCTTCTACGTACCAAATTGTTCCGTTCGTAATTTTCTGTTTTAGGTCGTCGACCATATATGTGCGCCATCTTGCTTGTGAGGTGTCTGTTAGACCCGTCTGCATGCTTAGGCATCTCTCCAGGTTTTGGATGAGCACGATCATCGTCCTTTTTATCTCTTGTTTTTCTGATTCTATTTGTAGTAGCGTGTCGGCGCTTAGTTTTCCACTGCCGGATGTCATGACCCTGCGGACTATTTCTTCGACCCGCGGTTGTTTTGGGGTGTTACTGAACTTTGTTTCAGTTAGCATCCCTTGTACTGCCTGGTTCATTTTTGGGATTGTGTCATAGCCCGCATAGAGGATGTGCTTGATGATGCGTTGTTGCAGGTCGTTTTCCAATTTTCCTATTGCGTTTTGGGGCACGCTGCTGTGCGCTTTAATCTTTGCCTGCGCGAAGCGTTTCTTATCAAGGAAGTCTTTCCCGTTCTTTTGTCTTTGCACATAACGTGCGAATCTGGCGGACTCTCTTTCTAGTCCAAAGAAGAAAGTGCTATTTGTTCCTTTTTTGTCTGTGGGTTCTTTCTCCTCCTTCTTCTTCTTTTTTGTCTTTTCTTCTTTCTCTTTCTTCTCTTTCCTTCCACCTTTGTCATCGTCTGAGTCGTTGTCCTTCTTTCGCCTTTTCGCTGGGCGTTCGGAATCTGAAGGGTTTTGTTCCGAGTCTGAGGGATCGTCTTCGGGATCGTCTTCAGGATCTGATTCCGGGTCAGAATCGGGGATGTTAATGACTTGGTTGTCATCTTCATCGCTACTTTCTTCTGACTCGCTTTCGGTTTCGTTGTCCTTTTCCTTCTTTCCTTTCCTACTCGTGGTCCTGCACGATTTTGGGCGCTTCTTTGGGCTTGCTTTTGGTTCCGCTATTTCACTCCTTCCTTCTTCCTTTTTCTCCGCTAGGCGTTTCTTTAGGTCTTTAAACGTAAACTCATGCACTTTCGACAAGTTATTTTCGAAAGAGCATCTAAAAAATATATCTGAATCGCGAGCCCTTGCTACCGTTTCGCGGAGATCCTCCTGGAGGACGCGTGCATTGATAGCAATTGATCTGACATCGGAGTCCGCAAACGCTTCCTCGCGTTCTGCTTCTCGGAAATCTTGTAGTTCGCGTTCGGTCCACCTTGTTTTTAGATCTGCTGCGCTGCGGCACGGTGTCAGCGGTGTCATCCTCTGCGCGGACGTCCTCTCCAGCGGCAACTCATTGTATGCATGGGAAATCCATGATACTGAGTTCTGGAAATACAATTTGCTGTCCGGCGTTTTGCTGAACATGTGGGTGATGGTTTCCCATTTCTTCCCCAATCCTTCCAGCCATTTATCTACGGACTTCATCCACGCGCCGCCTTCTTTCGTTTTCAGTGCCCAAAACAGGTTTTTTCGGGTGCACTGGTTCAGGCGCCAGATGGCTCTCGCGTGCGCTCCCGGCCAGAAGTTTTCCGGCAGCTCGAAAACCTTGTAATAGTTTGTGAGACACAAACTTTTTACTGCAGCGATGAAATTCTTGATGCCGGGGATGTGACCGGCGAAGGCGAGAAGGCCGGCCACATCCATGTTTTCCGCGCGGCAGTCCAGGAGGTGGTCTTCCGCTGGCTCCTGATCCTTGTCTTTGCCGCGTTCCAGCCACACCCAATTCGGCAGATCTGATTCTTCTTGTCCGGGTTCCAATTTTACTGACCTCGAGAGAACTGCGAATTTATCTGGGTGGGGGCTTTCGTGCATGTACGCATTCATCTGTATCATTTCGTCTTGGGTGAAGTCGAGCTTTTCCACCTTTGACTTGAAGACTGAGTTCGTCTTTATCTTCTTCATCTGCACCGCGCCCGTTATGGGGTCCACCACGTCCTCTTCTTCGTCTGCACTCTGCCTTTTTTGAAGGTCTTCTTTTTCCTTCTGCTCCTTCTCCTCCAAATTTTTCTCTGCCTGCTTCTGTGCTGCGATGAAGGACGCTTCCTGTGCCTGAATGGAGGCTGCTGCCTGGTTTACTCCGTCTCTGTTTTTCAACAAATTTTCGATAGTAGCACTAGCCGACTGGCCTGACCGCTGATTATTTGTCCGCTCATTTTCCGGATCCGCCCCCGGCTTCCCTGCGTCCGCCCTCAATTTCCCGATCAGCGCTTGCTTGTTTGCGTTGATGCGCCTCAGTCCGTCAAGCTCATCGGCCATGTGAAGCATCCGGGAGGCGTAGTGGTTATTTTCGAGCTGCAGCTTGTTCATGTTTTCTTCCATCACATGATTCGGCAATGCAAACGTGTACGTTTCTGCCTGCAGTCGATCGAGCGCCTCGTCCCGCTTTGTCGTCATTGCGCTGAGTTCTGCTTCGAGCTCTTTTATTCTGCGTTCGTCTTTCTCCGTGACTTCGAAGAGGCCTGTGCGCAGCAGCTCCGCTTTTTCTAACTCTGGCAGCAATTTTTTCTCGACTGTGCTCCTAGCTTCTTCGCGAGCTTCCTCGATTTCCTGCGCTCTTGCGTCCTTCATATTTAAGATGTCCTCTTGAGCGAGCTGGAACTGCTTTATCTGTCTGTCGAGGTCTTCCTTCAGGGACTCCAATTCGTTCAGCGCATTTTGTGCGTTCTCATTCGCCTTATGCGCTTCGCTGCGCAGCCTTTCACTCGTCTTTCTCTGGATTTTTACCTCATCCTCCAAAGCTGCAGCGCTGGCGATGTATTCATTAATCTTCGCCTCAGCTACCTCAGCTTTTTTCTTCTCGCCATTGAAGGCGGATTTTAAGACGGACTTTTCTCCTTGCCACTTCAAATCCAAACTCTCCAGCGCCTCTTTCTTTTTCTTCTCCGCCAAATCCAAATTTTTTCTGAGCGCCTCCGCATTCCCTTCTTGTTCTGCGATTTTGCGCTTCTGTTTGTCTATCTGGATTCCGCAGCTGTTGGCCTGTTCCACCGCTGCGTCGAACTTTTTCTGAAGCTCGTTGGCGAGCCTTTCGTGCTGCTTCTCCAGCTGGCTGGTCGCCGCTCGGACCCGCAGGTCGCTGGCGCTCTTCGCGTTGGCCAGCTGGCCTGCTTTTTCTGAGAGCGCCTCCTCCGTTTCCTTCTGTTTTTCTTGCGTTTTCAACAGATCTCGCCGGATATTGCACACCGTGGAGGTCATTTTTGTCAGCTCCTGGTCTTTTTTCTGAAGGTCCGCCTTTGCCTGGTCTGCCTCCTTCGTGAGCAGCATGTTATTTGCGAAGTTCGTGTTGAGCTGCGCCTCTATTTCCCTGATCACTGCCACTTTTTTGATGCATTCTTGGCACGTGATCTTTTTTGCTGCCTCTTCTTCTGCTTCTTTTTGCGCAGCCCATTCGTCCTCATCTCCTTCTTCCTGCAGCCCAGCTGCTCGCCGGAGGCGCCCGACCGCTGCCGGGGATGCCATCGATCCTCCCGACTCCTTGGGGGGGTCTTTGGCTTTATCTTCGCCTTTTTCGCCACCTTCCGGCAGCGCGTCCTGGGGCGTTTCGTTCCTGGGCGCGTTTGTGATCGCTCCCGTCCAGACGTCGCTGTCCGGCTGTTCCGCACTGAGTTCCACCTCGCTTGGGGCGACCTCTTTATCAGTGCTGTTTTCCTGATCCCCTTTTTTAGCTGTGGCTTCCTCCCTTTCTTCTTCATTCCATGTTCCTCTTTCGATGAGCAGACGTGCTTTTTCTTCTGCTGCTGTAACTTCGGCGTCGCTTCCTTCCTCTTTCTCGTAGTACTCGTCGTCGTATGCCTCGATTTCGTCTCGCCATTGCCCCGCTTCCATAGCGTCGGCTTCGTTCTGCCACCGCGCCTCCGAGTTTATCTGTTCCTCGTCTGAGACTTGAAGACTTGGCATCTCGCAATCTGAGGCGGCGCTCTCTGCTGAGGAGACTTTGGACTCCGTTTTTCGCTTCTTCTTCTTCCTCATGGAGCTTGTGCCCGAAGAGGAGGAGTCGGACGTGTTCAACAGCTTTTCCAACTTCATTTCGACGATGCGCTGACGGATCTTCTCAACGTCTTCCCCCGCGTTGCCTGCATATTGTGCTGGCAAATCGAAAGCGGTGGAACCGGTCTTGATCGCGCGCTGCAGCAGCGGTACTGGCGACTGCGCTTTTTCTCCTTCGGACCTGCCTACGAGGGCTTTATCTGCCCATTTTTCCGCTTTCTTCAGCAGGTGCTCTCTTCTTTCCCAGAACCTGTCCGTCTCGTTGTCGGACGCTGTTCCATTTCTCTCTTTTCGGTGACGCTTGCTCGAGCTTTTATTTCGCTCCTCCGAGACGGCGCGTGCGACCGTTTTTCTCTGCTCCTTTTTATCATCTTCCGCTGTCGTTACCCGTGGCTGGGGGATCATGAACAACGGGTCTGCGTGGTCTTGTTCCTCCTGCTTTGCCGTTTCCGAAGCGAGGGCGAGCAGATTCGCCATTACAGCGTCCTGCTCTGAGACTTTTTCCTCGCTGTCGAGATCGGGCAACTCCATTTGCAGTGGTTCTTGGGCGGGGAGGTCTTCGAAGGTTGTCGGTTTCGAAGGCGCTTCATCTTCCCGCTGTATTTCGGACAGCGAGAGATTGCACAGCCGGGGGCTGGTCGAGCTCCAGACTGGCGCCCATTCCGCCTGTTTTTTCGCTAGCGCCTCCCGCTTTCGAAACCTCTCGTCGATTTCTCTGTCGTCTTTCTCCTGTGTTGCCTTCACCTCACGTTCTTCCTCCTCTATTTCTTTTATCTGTGCGACGGTAGCTGCCTCTTCCTCCTTTTCCTCTGTTTTCTTCAAGCTTGCATGCCGTTCCAGCATTTGCTCGACAGCGTGCGCGGCGCATTCCGCGACCTGCGCCCATGCATGTTTGTCTATGGGGTCTGTTTCCCCCACCCCCGAATTCACGCGGGGCTCTTTTGCTGTCCCACTTGAGCTGGCGGGCGCACTGCGGTTCTCGCCGATTACGAGATTGCCGATCGTGTGAAACTCTCCCGACGACAGGCAGGAGAGTTTTTCTAAGTCCCCTTTATTTTGAAGGTAGCTCTCCAGGAGGCTTTCTTCATAGGTCTGCGGTCCTGGAGCTATTTTTACTGGCTGCGAGTGCTCCAGGATCTGCGGCGGCAGACTCTGCGACAAAGTCGCCATTTTTCGTGGTCCTGCCAGGATCTGGCACGCCGTAGCTGCTTTTAGCTCCTTTTCCAGCTTCGCGTGCATTGTTTTATCTGTTCCTGGGACTTTTATCAGGACTTCCGGTTCTTCCGCAGGCGTCGACGGCGAGAGCAGAATCACCGAGCTGTTCGTCGACTCGGCTGGCGATTCGGCTCCAAGTGCTTTTACTGCCTGCACCTCGCCTTTCTCGGCGACCGCTTCGCCCTTACTGCACGGGCTCTGCGCCGCAGCAGCATTTTTCTGAACCACATCATCTGCGACGGCGGCTTTTTCCTGGCCGACGGTTGTGTCTTCTTTCACCACGGCTTTTTCTTCGACAGCTTTCTTCTCTGCACTGTTTTTCTCTGTGTCGTCTGCCGCTCTCTCCTTTTCTGCCATCTTTTCTTCATCCTCGATGTCGATCGCTTCCGACAGGTCCCCGGTGTAGAGGCCGAGGGCTTCGGCGTTTCTCTTCGCCTCGGGATCACTGAGGATCTCCTCCATATCCTCATCTGCCGTCTTTCGCATATCCTGCTCATCAGCTTTCCTTGTCTTTTTTCGCTTTTTCGGAGCGGGAGCATTTTTCTTCTGGGCTTCGTCTGCTTCTGCTAGACGCTCTTCCAAGTCCGCTTGGTACCTTCTCTTCTCGGCGTTGACTTCCTCGTTCTCCTTTATTTTGTCGGACGTACCGACTTTCATCGTATTTTTCCACGACGAGGCTACTTGGTTCCATCCGTCCTTGTCTGCACCGGCTGCAGCTTGGAGGATGTTTTTCATTATCTGAGGTTTTTCTTTACTGGACCTCATTTGGTCCCGCGCTGCTGTCAGCCTTTTCAGTTCCGCGTCCTCCCACGTCGGCGGTCCGAATTTTATCTGAGGAAGCTTCACTTCCGGCTTCTTTTTCTGAGCGGCTTGAACAGCGGGGTCTGGCACCTCGAAAAACGGTCCTTCCGTCGGGTGATCCGCGGACACCGTTTTTCCTGACTGTGCTGCAGTTATTCTGTTTACGGCATCTCCCATGCCACCCGCAAGGGTAAACGTGCGGCTTCCTGAAGCCGACGATTTATCTGTTCCGCTGAGTTCCAACTCGATTTCCTCGTCGCCGTCGACTAGGAGTTTCTCTGTCGCCACCTCCTTGGCTTTCACTGTCTTCATATTGCGCTTCATCACCGCAGCGGGCGCCTTGGCGGCGGTTTTATCTGCTTTATCTGTGGGTTTTTCCGCGGCTTTCTTCATGCCTGTTTTCTTCATCGCAGGAGGCATCCTTTCTTTTATCTGTGGGGTTTATTCCCTCATAGAGGTTTTAACTGCGAGGGGTTTTTACTGATCTACAAACTGTTACTGTGTTCTGGCACAAGGGAGTGTCCAGATAATTGACAGGGAATAACTATAAACTTTACCACTTGGTCAGGGAGGTTTTGCCTTTGCCTTTGGCTAAAAAATCCTGTTGGTGTTTTGGAGAGAGGGATATGCATATCCTTGATTCGACATGGAGCTGTACTGAAGATATACTAAAAGTGTTTCGGTGCAGGAGGTAGCGGTTACCGCCTCCTGCTCCTCATCCTGGCGCATCCGATCACTCCAGGGCATTGTGTCGAGTTTTTGAGCCGAGATACCTCTCAATTTATCTCGATGCATCCGAAAAAAGAAACTGTCTCACTCGCAAGGCTGCATGAACGACGATAATCCAAGACTACGCTTCATCGAACTCCGAGCTTTCTGTATTCATTGATCGATATCACGACATTTCACAGCGTCACGTTTACATGTCTGAAAGCCCACTACTAAGTTCGTTGGTCTACCTTGGCACATTGAACTCTTTCTATACTGAATTTAACTCTACTCGTGCAACTCAAAGATTTTATAATTTGATCTTGCTTGCTTAATTTTTTCTGATACACCCATGGCCGAAGCCTTGCATAGTTCGGGGAAACTCGTTTCCCCAAGTTGTACGAGCCTCTGATGATGGTGAAAACACTTGATGTTTGATATTTTTCTCTGACACGTAGGTTTGCTTCCGGAACTACCTGTTCCCGAAAGACTGTGTTCCTCCATAGCTGCTGCAGCCCGACGAGCTACTGCTGCTGCCTCCCCCGTCGGGGAAAGGGAACGCGCCGTTTCTCCTTTCGTCCAGCTTAGTTTTTGGTCCTCTTTTTTCTGTATGCTTTATCTGTTCGTCGACGATCTCCTTGAACCTTTCTTCGTCCGACTTTTTCACTATGACGCTGTTTTCGTCGTCCATCTCTACCCCGAAGAGGGCGTCTTCATTTTCCAGCTTTTCGCGCCGTTCGAGGTCTACTATCGTCCTCGCTAGTTCGTCCTCTAGCGCTTTTTCCTGCCAGCTCCTCTCGAAAAATTTTCTCTGTTCTTCACATGGCGACTCCTCCTCCGCAATTAGATCTGCTGGTCCCAGTTCCTCCCCCCAGTACGGTAGGAAATCGTCGACTTCTGGACAGAAATCGACGCCTGGAACTTCTTTCTGCTTCCACAACCATTTCTCTTCTCGCCGCAGCAGCTCGTAGTCTTCATACGCCCACGTGTCGGCGTGCTGCTTTATCCTCGCCAAGTTTTGTGGCGAGACAAGGCCGCTGGCTTCCGGCGCCAGCCGTTCGGTCATGAATTTGTCTATCTTGCAGAGCGGTACGCCCGGCATGCCGCTGCAGATGCGGCAGTGCAGGATTCTGCACGTCTTGCCCCATCTTTGCCATTTTGGGAGCTCTGCTTTATCTATGCCCTGCCTTTCTCTGTGCGTCTCCACTTTTTTGGGGTTGACCAGGTAGCCGAGGAATTGCACAATTTCGCTGCAATTTCCTTCTTCGGCCTCCTCGCATTTTCTGCAATGCTTGCCATTTTTGTAGAGGTTGCACTCACCGAACACGCTTGCGATGCGCTGCATCCACGGCAGGCGCACTACCGTAGCGCGCGTCATGATTAGTTTTCTCTGTTCGATGATGCCTGCTTCAGCTGCTCCATTGTCGATACCCAGCAGGTTCTTCGCCATCTGCAACAGGTGACAGCCTCGGAAGACTTTCGTTCTGAGACACAGATTGCAGACTCTTTTGTCTCCGAGCGTGGTGAAGTTTGCTCCGACCGAGTCTGATTCGCATTTTCTGATTCTGCTGATGACGGACGTGTGCTGGACATTTTCGCAGCCTATGATGCACCGGCAGCCCTTGCTGACGCAGTCCAGGAAGGCGATTGCACTGACTGCATTTTTCGCTGACTCTTTTAGGTGGCTGATTTTTTCATTTATGTCTGTGAGTCCCAGGTATCTAGCTTGCCGCCGGCGACTTCTGCTTCGTTGTCTAGCTTGCACGTTGCTGTTCTTCATGCGCAGTATTTCGTGCATCGGGAAGGCGTCTCTCCAGGTGTACCGGGGTAGCTTCCCTTCGATCTCCTCCTGTTCTTTTTGGGTGAACCAGAGGTCTTTCTCCTTCATGAGTCCTGCTACGTATAGCAAGAGTCCGCATCCTCCTATTTTCTCGACATACGCGCAACCCCAGCAGTACGGGGTCTTGCACGTACTCTGCTCCTCTACGGGCCTTATCTCTGCGCTGGTACTGAGCCCCCGTCCCGGTTTTTCACTGTACTGCCATACGTGGTTTCTCTGTTCGTAGAGCGGCAAGAGGCCTTGGGCATGCCACCATGCTGCCTCCCTGTCGTTTGAATTTGTGGAGAGAGGAGAAACTGGAATTTTTCCGATTGCCATTTCTAGTTGGCTCCAGATTGCCTGTTTCTCTTCGGGAATTTGGATGTATTTTCCGTGTACCAGCACCGTGCACACAACTGGGTTGCCGGGGCTATTTGTCTCGTCCGGCTGTTGTTCTCCTCCTTCGGAGAGGATATCATGTGACGCTCGCGCTGTTTGCGTCGGCTCGTAGTTTCCCGGCAGACTTCTGCGCGCTCCTACCACGTTGATTCGATTCAACTCGTTTTCCTTTTGTTCTTCCTTTTCTTGTATTTGTCTGAGCGTCTTTTCCAGCTGCTGGTTGCGCGTCCGCTCGAAGAGTGCTAGTTTTTCGACGTGCAGCAGTTTTTGCGCGTCCATCCTCTTTTCCGTGATCAGGTAGTTTATCTGACTTCTGTTGTCTTCTGATATGTCAATCAGCCTTGCCAGCATTGCTCCATTTTCGTCCACTGCACCGCGGACGGGCATTGCAGGTCTTCCGGTGATGGTTGCGTCGCTGACGACGTTATTCATATCGTTTTGCATTGCCCGGAAACCATCACGTAGCGCTGCCAGCACCCCGCTTTTATCTGCCGCGTCCGTGCTGGCCTGCGACGAGTGATGACCATTTTCCGGTACCACCGCTGGATTGTTACGTTCTGTAACCTGAGCTGGCTCCGAGCTCTCCACAACGATCACATTCTTCCACTTTTTCTTTCTTGCGTTCAGTGGTCCTTCCACTCTTGTGACGTGTTCGGCGAGCCTGTTGATGACTGGAGTCGGCCAAAGAGCGCTAGTGAGGGCGTTTACCTGACAAAAATCTGGCGCTCTCTTGATTTTTTCTGGCAGCGTCTGTGCATGGTCCGCTGCTGCATTTTTCATTTCCTCCGACGTGATGTCCATACTTTTCAGCATGGCACCGGGCATCGTGAGGCCTTCGACGTCCAGCGCCGCTATTGCAAGCGCGGCACTCGGATGCTCAATGAGCATGCGTCTATTTTTTATCTGAGCGTCATCCACGTCGGCCATCCCGAACTGCAGGTATCCGGGAATTTCATCATCCGCCATGAAGCGTGGGATTAGCGTCAACGAGTCTTGTCGAGCATTTCTGATGTATTGCAGGGTTTGATCTGAGACGCGCCGTGTGAAATCTGCTCTCCTTTTGGCAATGATATTATCTCGTATTTTATCTGGGAACAGCCTTCGCAGTAACAGCTTTTTCTGCTCGTCCGTCTTTTCTCTCTCTGCAACGAGCATTTCGCCGAGCATTCTTGGTTTGTCCTCGGTCGCCACGTAGAAGATACCTGGGAACGTGAGATTTTGTCTGTCTTCGGCAGCCATCCTCTCCGCCATTTCCACTGTTGCGGCGCAGCCGAGGAAGGCTGATAGCGGTTTGTTCCGCGTCCTGCCTTTTGCGAAAAACGCTGCTTGCATTGAAGTAACTATCTCGTGCCTAGGGATATCCCCCTTCGCAAAATTGAAATCTTCTGTCGAATCGATTAGCGTTTTTACTCTTTCGGGCGGGAACATCCGTGAGAAAAGCCTCTCCCTCCCCGCCTCTGTTCTACAATCTGTTCCAAAGATTCCAGCAGCTCGTGCCGCGATGTCGTGTGTATGCTGGGAGCAGAACACCCCCGGCAGCAACCCGCATCTGTTGGATTTATCTGAACTTGACGTATTTTCACTGACGTCTGCGCCGAAGATTCCGGCAGACTCTGCCACCATTTTTACTCTATTTTCCGCTTCGGAGATTCCATCTTGGTACCACTCCGCAGCGCCGACCATGAGGTCCTTTTTTAGCACCGCCTCACCGGATTTATCTGTCATTAACAAAGCATGGCACGCCGAGACGTCCTGCCAGCATTGGAAACGTTCTTTAACTGATTTTGTTTTATCTTGCTGGTCCAACCAGCCATCGTGCCAAATAGCCTTGGTAGGCCGATTTAGCAGCCAAGCATGCCGTTGGCTAAATTGCTGATTTGAACTGCTGTTTATCTGCGACATCTTGTGCGAGTCTAGATCTGAATATTTGCGTGGCAGCGCCACCTCGTGTCTAGTTCTGGACTATGGTTTTTTGCGGGAAAACCGAGGATGGTTGAAATTTTGAATCACCAAGCATCATTCCGCTCTATCCAATCGAACCGATGAACAGAGTAAGTTTTTCGAACGATGAACTGTTTTTAGAACGAGTCTCTCCACGGTGGCTCTACAATCAAATCCGATGTAACCGTGTGTACACGCCTTAGCGTATGTCACGTACTGCACACAAACTGTAACGACGACACCTCACCCGGCGACCAACCGAGTGAGGCGGGGGGAACAATTTAACTGTGTTCGGCTAGAAGACAGCGATCTCGCAACGCGCAGCTGTCCAGGTCGCAATAACCTCGAGCTGCACTTTAACTGTGGGAAACCGCGTATTCACTGTTATTTTTCTGACTGCAACAGGGTCCGCGCTTTATCTATTTTTCTGACTGCCACTGCTCCACAGCTATTTGTCTGACTGCAATTTATCTGGCTGCGATTTATCTGACTGCGATTTATCTGAGCGTCGCATCGATGACAACGACGCTGTCCAGCAAAACTGCGGACAAAAAATCGCCACCGAACAGTGCTGTGTTGGAATCACATCTGGGCTCCCAACGGGAGCTCAGCAGCACTCGAAAAGTTTTTCACAGCATGATTCCGTGCGCAGAACACGAGGCCAGAAGAATCATGTGCTTCAGCATGAGGCGGGAGGTCACGCACAACCTATCTCCCGTCTCTAATGCCTTTTCGCGACTCGCGCAGCAATATCTACTGCCAGCCGACTACTCTACACCACCCGATCGGGCGTTCCAATGGCTACCTGAGCTTGCTGTGCTACGACACCCCCATGCCGCACCACCCACTCAGCTAACCAGGAAAGGACAGTGTATGGGTTCTGCATCGTGGCAGAACTCATACTTTATCTATTTTCCGTTTATCTATCTGTCCTGTGTGAGCAGACCATAAATGTTCAGCACACGTTCTATCTTTTTCAAAACTGTCCATAGGAAACCATTTGCAAAACCACGGTGATCGTTTCC
>PVBE012517311.1_pt1 | contig 18332 bp, 13 predicted proteins | sample 1631181 | NCBI WGS metagenome assembly PVBE01 (sample SAMN08397723, study PRJNA350692) | Marine metagenome, whole genome shotgun sequencing project. | isolation source: water | place: Pacific Ocean | collected 2012-04
TCCCGCTCTCAGCACCCAGGGTGGAAAAATCGCTCTGGGTAACCCCGTGAGCCGTGCCGGCGGAGGAGCCCAGTGGTGGAAATCTCCTCGCTGGGATCTGGCGAGGGCCGGGGTCGGGAAACCGGCCCCGGCTACTCTACACCGCTGACCGCTGATAGCTTGTCGCCAATGCACCGGGACGCCCAATGGTCGATATCGAACCAACCTCATCGAGGAGCGCGATAGGAGAAGAGCGCTAAAGTCGTAGGTCGGGCGCCCACGGCTCCAGCGCAGCCCGCATCTGTTCGGCGTCCTCGAAGCGGTCCTCCGGGCGCTTTGCCAGGGCCCGGTGGACCACCTCCTCCAGCCCGGGGTCCAGGTCCTGGCGGTGGTGGTTCAACGGCGGCGGGGTCTTCTTGACGGTGGCGAAGATCACCGCCGCGTTGGTGGGGCCGGAGAACAGCGGCGCGCCGGCCAGCGCCAGGTATATCACCACGCCCATGGAGAAGAGGTCGGTGCGGTGGTCCACGGGCCGGTCGGTGAGCTGCTCCGGCGACATGTAGTGGAAGGTGCCGACCAGCACGCCATCCGAGGTGAGCGACACCTCGTCCGCCTCCTTCTGGGTCCGCTTGGCGATGCCGAAGTCCAGCAGCTTGACGATATCGCGGACCCCGGCGACGGAGGTGAGGAAGATGTTCGGCGGCTTGAGGTCCCGGTGGATGATGTTGGCCCGGTGGGTGGCGGCCACGGCGTCCAGCACCTGGCGGGCGATGAACACCACCCGCCGCGCGTCCATCTGCCCCTCGCGCAGCATGACCGCCTTGAGGGGCTCGCCGTCGAGCAACTCCATGACGATGTAGGCCGGCTCGTCGCCGGCGGGCAGGGCGAAGTCGGTGACATGGACGATGTTCGGGTGGCCCAGCGTGGCCGCGGCCCTGGCCTCCAGCTCCAGGCGCTTGAGGCGAACGGAGTTGTCGCCTTCCCGCTCCAGCAGCACCTTGACCGCGACCCGCCGCCCCAGGCTCAACTCCTCCGCCTCGTAGACCTCGCCGGCGCCGCCGCGGCCGAGGATCCGGCCCATACGATAGCGGCCGCCCAGGGTCTCTCCCGTGAGCAGTCCGCTGCTCTCTTCGCCCGGCTCGATCATGGCCGCAGGATACCACGTCACGGGGTGGGACCATTTTTTTCCCTTCCCCGTTGGGGCGTGTTACTTACGAAGTGTGATGATGTCCAAGACCATACAGAGTGGGACGAAAAAGCGCACCGTGCCCGCGGGCACCCCGGCCGAGCAGTTGCTGACGGCCGCCCGGCGCGGCAAGAAACTGGGACGCGGCAAGCCCGGCGCGCGGGGGCGCGGCAAGGCCACAACCAAGGGGCGGAAGGGCCGCTCCACCAAGGGCGGCGGCGTCGGCCTCCCCGGCACCGTGCTCCCCTTCGAGCTGGGCCAGGACGGGGCGACGGCCCGCGTGGGTGGGCGCGAGGTGACCATCGCCGCGGGCGTGCCCGGCGACCGCGTGCTGGTCCGCATGGATCCGCGCGTCACCGGGCGGGCCCAGTTCCAGGCCCTGACCCGACCATCGATCCATCGCGTGGTGGCGCCGTGTAGCCTGCTGGACCGCTGCGGCGGCTGCTCCCTGCAAGCCATGGACTACGAGGGCCAGCTGCGCGCCAAGTCCCTGGCCTTTCGCTCGGCCATGGCTCGCCTCGGCTGTCCGTCACCGGATATCGGGGCCGTCCAGGGCCTGAAGAGCCCCATGGGCCACCGCACGAAGCTGGTGATGCCCGCCTCCTCGGTGGGCCACTCCCTGCACTTCGGCTTCTACCTGCGCGGCACGCTCAAGCCCCTGGCCGCCGAGGGCTGCCCCGTACAGCACCCGCTCGCGCTGGGCGTGTTGGCCATGGTGCAGCAGGTGCTCGTCGGCGCGGGCGTGCAGGCCTCGGACGTGCTGCCGCGGGATCCCCGCGGCTGGCTGCACGCCGTGGGCGTCCGCGTGGACCCGCACAGCGGCGGCGCCGAGCTGACCCTCTCGGGGCGCAACGATCAAATCCCCGGCGGCAAGGAGCTGGTCACCCGCCTGATGGGGATCCCGTCGGTCAACACCCTGGCCCTGTCGGTCTGCCCCGAGCGGAGCAGCTACCCGATGCAGCCGCCGCTGAAGGTCGTCGCCGGCAACCGGCGCAACGCCTTTCACCTGGGAGGCCAGCGCTTCGAGCTCTCACCCGGCACCTTCTTCCAGACCTCCAGCGACGGGGCCGAGCTGCTGGCCCAGCAGGTCAGCGATCTGCTGCCGCCCTGGATGGAGTGCATGGCAGACCTCTACGGCGGGGCCGGCATCTTCTCCTGCCTCAACCAGGACCGCTGGGAGAAGGCCATCGTGGTGGAGGAGAGCCCCACGGCCATGGACGACCTGCGCCAGCACACCCGCCGGGAGAACATGGCCGGGCTGACCATCATGCCGGGCAAGGTGGAGGCGCGCATGAAGCGCGTCATGGCCGCCGAGCCCGACGTGATACTGCTCGACCCGCCCCGCAGCGGCTGCAAGCCGGCGGTGCTCGATGCCCTGCTGGAGCACACCCCGCCCACCATCCTCTACGTCGCGTGCGGCTGGGAGAGCTTCCTCGACAACGCCAAGCTGCTGGTCAAGGGCGGCTACTCCCCCACCGCGGCGCGCGCCGTGGACATGTTCCCCCACACCACCCACCTCGAAACTGTGGTGCGCTTCGACCTGGATCGCAAGTAGACGCGCTGCCCGTTCCGTCGCTCTAAAACCACAGTTCATGATTGTGGTCATCTCACGCCGCAGGTGCAATGGCTCCGGGCTCCGGGCTCCGGACTCCGGGCTACAAGGCTGGCCACATACGTGCCACAGGTTGGCTATTCTCCAGCAGCTCCGGCTGACGCCGACGTACGGTGACGGGGGACCGCAGGCTACCCCCGAATGCTTCACCTGTCCGATGCCTCGCAGCTGGCGAAAGATGGCCTCGTAGCCTGTAGCCTGTAGCCTGCAGCCCGCGATGGCGAAGCGATGGCGCCATGATCTCGAATCGCGAACGGTCGTTTAGTGCTTACATTTGGTCGGCGTCCACCCGCGGGTGAGGTCCCACGGGATCTCCTTACCCATGATGAACGGCACGACGGCCCTGTAGGTCTCCGGGTTCGGCGTCCAGTAGTCGGGGTACCAGCCCTGGCCGGCGTCCACCCGCGTACCGGGCGGAAAATATCGGCACTGTGAGACCAACCCCCAGTGCCAGTGGTTGTGCCGGCGGACGCTGAAGACGTAGCGCAGGTGGGCGTCGGCGCCGGCCTTGATCAGGCGGTCGAAGACGCGCTCGGCGTGGCGCCGGTTGCGCTGATCGACGTTATAGATGGTCGGCCCGTTCAGGTCGCGCAGTTCCAGGTGGGGCGCCACCACGAAGAGCACCGGCACCTTGAAGGTCGTCACCCCCTTGGCCGTCACCGGGCTGCCCGAGCCGAGGGCGACGCCGCCGGCGATGCTGTAGCCTCCCCAGCGGGCCCACTGGGCCATGCGGATGGCCAGCCGGGGCGCGGTGACGCCGCCGCTGGAGAAGCCGAGGATGAACACGCGCACCTTGCCGAACTGGTGCACCATGCGCCGCAAGAAGTGCCGCATGCCGAGGATGTTTTCGGTGTGCATGCCCCAGAAGTTTGCCGCGTTCTTGTTGACCAGGCCCTGGCGGCGAGGGCCGCCCGTGCGCATGTCCTGCACCGCGGCGACCACCAGTCGGCTGGTCTGGCCGCCGAGCTTGAGCCCGTTGATCAGGGTCCAGATGAAGTTTTCGGAGCGACCGCCCAGGCCGGGCAGGCCCACCACCAGGATGGGCGGCTTGGCCCCGGGGGCGTGGTCCGGGTAGACGTAGAGCCGGGGGTTGGCGGCGCGGACCAGCTTGTCCATGTGGTTGCGGCGCTGGTTGAACAGTCGCACCGGCACGAAGACCCTGCCCCGGGGAACCTCTTCGTACTTGTCGGCGAGGGCGGGGACCGCGGACAGCAGGACAGCGGCGATGAGGGTAGAGGGTATGAGCGTGCGGGGTGTCATGATCTGCCGGCGGCTCCATTCCACACACCGGCCCCGAGGGCCCTGTCTCTGTTTTGAAGTGACTCTGGTGCCGCCTTTATCATTGGTAAGGGGAGGGTGTGGGCGAGTCAATTTTCTTGCCCGCGGGCGAGGTGAGACATCTTGACACACCTGCTCCAGTGCCTACGTTGAGGGGCGTCACCGGTCGCAAGTCAGTGGCCGGTACCTACCACAAACACTGGCTGAAGCTGTAAGCTGTTGGCAGTCCTGACCAGGAGGGTGTGATGAAGTTCGACCGCTTTACCGTCAAGTCCCGCGAGGCCCTGTCCGAGGCAGAGTCGTTCACGCGGCAGTACGACCACCAGGAGGTGAGCACGCTGCACCTGCTGGAGGCGCTGATGCTGCAGGAGGACGGCATGGTGCCCACAGTCCTGGAGAAGGCCGGCACCGACGTGCCCGGGCTGCAGCGAGACCTGCGCCGGGCCCTGGACGGCAGGCCACGGGTCAAGGGCGGCGAAACCTTCGTCGGTCGGGATCTCAAGGACGTCATGGACGAGTCGTTCCGTCAGGCCGACGGCTTCGGCGACGACTACGTCTCCACCGAGCACTTCCTGCTGGCCATGCTGCACCACGACTGTGAGGCCGGCAAGGTGCTCAGCGCCCGCGGCGTGACCACGGACGGGCTGCGCGAGGCGCTCAGAGACGTGCGCGGCAACCAGCAGGTCAGCACCCCCGAGCCCGAGGGCAAGTACCAGGCCCTGGAGCGCTACACCCTGGACCTCACCGACATGGCTCGCCGGGGAAAGCTGGACCCCGTCATCGGTCGGGACGAGGAGATCCGCCGCACGATGCAGGTGCTGGCGCGGCGCACCAAGAACAACCCGGTGCTCATCGGCGAGCCCGGCGTGGGCAAGACCGCCATCGTCGACGGCATCGCCCAGCGCATCGAGGCCGGCGACGTGCCGGACAGCCTGCAGGACAAGCGGGTGCTCTCCCTGGACCTGGGCGCCATGGTGGCCGGCGCCAAGTACCGCGGCGAGTTCGAAGACCGCCTCAAGTCGGTGCTCAAGGAGGTCACCGCGGCAGACGGGCAGGTCGTGCTCTTCATCGACGAGCTGCACACTTTGGTGGGGGCCGGCGCGGCCGAGGGCGCCCAGGACGCAGCCAACATGCTCAAGCCGGCCCTGGCCCGTGGCATGCTGCGCTGCATCGGCGCCACCACCCTGGACGAGTATCGCAAGCACGTGGAGAAGGACAAGGCGCTGGAGCGGCGCTTCCAGCCGGTGCTGGTGGAGGAGCCCTCGCTGGAGGACACCATCGACATCCTGCGCGGGCTCAAGGAGCGCTACGAGGTCTTCCAGGGCGTCCGCATCACCGACTCGGCCCTCGTCGCCGCCGCCGAGCTCTCGCACCGCTACATCACCGACCGCTTTCTGCCGGACAAGGCCATCGACCTGGTCGACGAGGCGGCCAGCCGGCTGAAGATGGAGATCGAGAGCGTGCCCGCCGAGATCGACGACATGCAGCGGCAGATAACGAGGCTGCAGATCGAACAGCAGGCCATGCGCATGGAGAAGGGCCCCGGCGCAGCCGAGCGCGTGGGGGAGCTGGAGGGGGAGATCGGCGCGCTGCAGGAGACGGCGCAGGCCAAGCGCGCCCGCTGGCAGGAGCAGCGCGAGCAGGTGCTGCGGCTCAAGGAGCTCAAGGAGAAGGAGGAGGCGCTCAAGACCGAGGTGGAGCAGGCCCAGCGCAAGGGCGACCTGCAGCGCGCCGCCGAGCTGACCTACGGCGAGCTGCCGAAGCTGCAGATCGAGATGAACCACGCCCAGGAAGAGCTGCACCGCAGCCGTGAGCTCGGCTCGTTTCTGCGCGAGGAGGTCACCGAGGAGGACATCGCCAGCATCGTGGCCCGGTGGACTGGCATCCCGGTGTCGCGCATGATGGAGGCCGAGGGCGAGCGCCTGCTGCAGATGGAGGATCGCATTCACCAGCGGCTGGTGGGCCAGGAGGAGGCGGTCAGCCGCGTGGCCAAGGCGATCCGCATCTCCCGCGCGGGGCTGCAGGACCCGAACCGCCCCATCGGCTCCTTCCTCTTTCTCGGGCCCACCGGCGTGGGCAAGACCGAGCTGGCGCGCTCGCTGGCCGAGTTCCTCTTCGACGACGAGCGCAGCATGGTGCGCATCGACATGAGCGAGTACATGGAGAAGCACACGGTGAGCCGGCTCATCGGCGCCCCTCCGGGGTACGTCGGCTACGACGAGGGCGGGCAGCTGACCGAGGCGGTGCGGCGCCGCCCCTACAGCGTCATTTTGCTGGACGAGATCGAGAAGGCCCACCGGGACGTATTCAATATCCTGCTGCACGTGCTGGACGACGGGAGGCTCACCGACGGCCACGGCCGCACGGTGGATTTCCGCAACACGATCCTGATCATGACCTCCAACGTCGGCAGCGACTTCATCCTCGAGCTGGACGACGAGGCCGAGGTGGAGCGGCAGTGCAACGAGGCTCTGCGCGCCACCTTCCGCCCCGAGTTTCTCAACCGCGTGGACGCCACGCTGATCTTCCACCGCCTGGACCGCGACCAGATCCGACAGATCGTGGACATCCAGCTGCGCCGCGTGGGCAAGCTGCTGGCCGCCCAGGGCATGACGGTCTCGCTGTCAGATGAGGCCAAGGACTTTATCGCCAACCAGGGCTACGACCCGGCCTACGGCGCCCGGCCGCTCAAGCGCGCCCTGAAGGAGCACCTGCTCGAGGCGCTGTCGGAGAAGATCATCGCCGGCGGCATCAGCCACGGCGACGCCGTGAAGGTTGATGTGGAAGACGGCGCGCTGGCCTTCACATCTGCCTAGCTTTCGCCTACATTGCCGGCTCAATGAAATTTCAGGACTACTACAAGATCCTCGAGGTTGCTCGCAGCGCCTCCCAGGAGGACATCTCCAAGGCGTACAAGAAGGCGGCGCGCAAGTACCACCCGGACCTCAACAAGAGCCCCGACGCCGAGCAGCGGTTCAAGGAGGTCAACGAGGCCCATGAGGTGCTCAAGGACCCCCAGACGCGCCGGCGCTACGACACCCTCGGCGCCGACTGGAAGCACGGGTCCCGCTTCCGCCCGCCCTCCGGCTGGGGGGACGGGGTCAACATCAACTTCGACGGCGGCGGGTTCGGCGGCGGCGGCGGGTTCGGCGGCGGCGGCGGCGGCTTCTCCGACTTCTTCCAGTTCTTCCGCGGCGGCCGCGGCCGCAGGCCGAGCCAGCGCGGGCTCAACATCGAGGATATCCTCGGCGGCGGGCTGCAGTTCGAGGACGCCGGGCCCCAGCAACAGGGCGGCCACGACGTGGAGACCACCCTCACGGTGAACCTGGAGGACAGCTACTACGGCAACACACGCAAGGTGGAGATCACCGGCCCGGGCGGTTTGAAGAAGTACGACATCACGATCCCGCGCGGGGTGCGAGACGGCGAGCGGATCCGCCTCACCGGCCAGGGCCAGCCCGGGCCCACGGGCAGGCGCGGCGACCTGCTGCTGATCATGAAGATGCGCTCCCACCCGAGGTTTACAGCCGAGGGCGACGACCTGGTGGTGAAGCTGTCGGTCATGGCCTGGGACGCGGCCCTGGGCGCCCGCCTGCCGGTGCCCACCATGGAGGGCGATGTGCAGATGACCCTGCCTCGCGGCTTGGCCTCCGGCCAGCGGCTGCGCCTCAAGGGCAAGGGCCTGCCCCGTCGCGGCGGCGGCTGCGGCGATCTGTACGCCGAGCTGAAGATCGTCGTGCCCAAAGAGCTGTCAGAGGAGCAGGAGGAGCTGTTCGAGCGACTGCGCGACCTGGCCGAGGATTCCTAGAACACGTAAGCGGCGAAGACGCGCATCCTCGGGAAGACGTCGCCCGCCGTCTCGGCCTTGAACAGCTGCATCAACAGGCCCACGTCGCCGCCCAGGTGGAAGCCGCCGCGGAGGCGGTGCTCGTAGCCGAGCATCACCGGCATCAGGTAGTGCTCGACGCCCCGGTCCGAGCGGAAGTCGATGTCGTAGTAGTAGTAGGCGGCGTAGTAGACGGCGTGGCGCAGGGTTTGCCCCAGGCGCAGGCCCACCGACAGCTCCGGGATCAGGGTCACGCCCCAGTCGTCGATGTCGAAGGCGTCGCCGAAGTCTTGCTCGTGGCGCTTGACCTCGGCGCGCAGGCGCAGGCCGAGGAACCAGCGGTGGTCCATGGACTCCCACAGCCTGGCCTTGACGTGCAGCCGGCCCACGGCCGCGGTGTGCAACCCGCCAGCCTCCAGGCCGAGGTCCACGTGGCCGCCGATGCCGACGCGCCAGCCCACAAACAGCGAGGGGAAGAAGGACAGCTCGCCGTCGGCCTTGGCCACCAGGGCCACGGTGCCGGGCGGGAGGATGCCGCCGGGGCCGAGGAAGGCCGGGCCGGGGGGCACGGACACTGGGCGGCTGGCGGGGCCCGGCTCGGTGGGGCCGAGGTCGGCCAGCGCCGGGGCAGCGGTCAGGGCGATGAACATGAGCATCAGGGAGCAGAGCAAGCGCCGTTTCATGGGCAAATCATAGCCGCGCCCCGGGGTAGGCGCCAGGTTTCAGGAAGCCGGTTCGTGACCGGGGTCACACGGGGAATAGGACCCCGGAGCATGGGGTTTGGCAGGTGGCGGCTCACAGGTAACGCAAGGGATGTCGCGGGCCCCGCCGGGGCTTTGGGATACCTGCGCGAAAGGAGGAATCATGTCCCGCGGTCTGGCCAGGCTCTGCCTGGTGGTGCTGATGGTCGCGCCCGTGACGGGGCGCGCGGATCCCAAGCCGGAACCCAAGCCCGAGGCAAAGGTGATCAAGGGGCCCCAAAGGCCGGGCGGCACCTTCGAGATCGGCGCCGGTTACGGCACCCTCGAGGGCTTCATCGGAAACGCCCGGGTCGCCCACAACCGGCTGTTCGGCGTCGAGGGGCTCAAGCTGTCCCTGGACGGGCGGATCTCGGCCCACCGCCACAACGCCCAGCTGCTCTTCGGTCTGGACCGCGGCGCCATCGATCCGTTCTTCTTCGAGGTCGGCATGCACTACCGCGGCATGCTGCTCAACCCCGGGGACCACGAGGTGGAGGGCGTCGACGCCGGCGGCCACGTCAAGGCGGGGGTGGAGCTGGCCCCTGGCCTGAAACTGGCCCTGGGCTACCGCGCCGGCTGGCTGCAGCTGAAGCAGCCCTGGCTCCTCGACGGCAGCGGGGTGAGCCTGCCCCCCGAGCCGGGCGCGGGCGGGGGCTTCCTCTCGGCGCCCTTCCTCGAGCTGACCTACGAAAACGGACCCGGCTGGGATCCCGAGGCCGCCCTGCCGCTCGGCTTCCGCTTCTCGGCCAAGGTCGAGCACGCCTCGGAGTACACCGGCTCGGACTTCGAGTTCACCAAGCTGGACGTGTCCGCACGGCACGGCCTGTCGCTGCCCCTGGGCATGAGCCTGCAGTCGTCCATCACGGCGGGCGTCATCTTCGGCCAGCGGGGGCAGGTGCCGCTCTTTTCGCGCTACCGCATGGGCGACGCCCTGTCGGGCATCACGGCCCTGCCTCAGCTCGGCCCGCTGCACCGGCCCAACGGCGCGACCTACAGCCTCGGCGGCACCGGCATGGCTCACACCCGGGTCTCGCTGCACGTGCCGATCATCAAGCGCCACATCTACGCCCAGGCGGGGCTGGAGGCCGGCGCGGTGTTCAGCCCACGGCTGCCAGGGCACCCCTCGGTGTCCGCCGACATGGCCGGGATCCTCGGCCTGCGCTGGCTGTCGCCCATCGGCCCGCTGAGCATGGGCTGGAGCATCCCCTTCAACCTCGGCGACCGGCACGACGCCAAGCCGCGCTTCATGTTCATGCTCGGCGGGACGTTCTGAGTCAGGCCAGCTTCGTGGCCTCGCCGCGCAGCGCCTGCAGCACCGGTATGGCGGCGCGGATCAGGTCGTGGCTCGGCTCGGAGAACCAGTGCAGCGAGGCGTCGCCCCGCTCCACCAGCAGCTGGGGCGACTCGGTCTCCTTGAGCTTCAGCAGGCCCCGTTGCACCCGCTGGCTCACCACGGCCAGGGCCTCATCATCCTCGGCCTGCACGAGGAACTCGTGGTCGAACCGGTCGTCCCCCACGCGCATGTCGTGCACCAGCCCCAGGGGCTTGTACAGCAGCGTGTGGTGCAGCCGCTCCGGCACCACCGCCACGTCGAGGGTGCCCCGGGCCACCCGGGTGGCCATGACCGAGTGCTCGTCTGTGACCATGGTCGAGTCCCAGGACAGCTCCTTTTCGCAGCCGAGCAGGATCGGCACCCCGTGGTGGTGGAACTCAACCTTGAAGCCTCGCCTGTGGGGGGTGTTCATGGACCAGGCTCTGAAGTCCAGGTCGAAGTGGATGATGAAGCGCTCCACGTTGCGGAAGGAGGCGCCGACCCACATCGGCATATGGGAGAATTGATCCACCTGCTTGTAACCGATGAACATCTTCAGCTCGGGAAACCCCGGCCGGGGCGCGGTCAGCGCCCGGCCCAGGGCGGGCAGGCGCGCCACCACCTCGTCGAGGAGCGCCAGGTACCGCTCCAGCGCCTCGATCTGCGCCAGGGGCTCGGCGTCCTCCCGGGCCAGGGCGTCCACACGGCTCCGGCTCTCATTCAGGCGGATCCCGTCGTCGCCGAGGAAGCGCATCGCCCGCGGATCGACGCACGCTTCCCGTGCCAGGGCCCTGGCCGCAAGCTGCTCCAGCACCTGGAGCGTGGCCTCCTCGCCGTCGCGGTAGGCGCCCTCGCTCATGGCTTGGTCAGCCTCCGCGCCAGCTGGTGCTCGTAGAGCGACTGGGGCCACAGCGTGCTGCCCTTGCCCTTGCCCTCGACGAAGTCCTCGGGCTTGGATCCCGCGGCGTTGGGGTGCAGCAGCGAGGTGGCGACCTTGGTCTTGGGGCCGGTGCCGATGATGTAGCCCCAGCCATACTGCATGGACTGCAGCGTGCCGCCGCCGCGGGTGTTCCAGAAAACGCACTGGGTGGAGGTGTGCCCGGCGCCGGAGCTCCAGGCCAGCCGGTTGGCCGCCATCCAGCCGTCCTCGAGCTGGCAGCGGTCCACCAGGTTCCCCATGGCCAGGGAGTGGTGGTACTCGCTCATGGCCGGCCACTTGATGGCCAGGCCGAGGACCATGGTCACGGTGTGGCTGTTTTCGCTCTTGCAGCGCAAAAAGACGCAGCCCGTGGTGCCGAAGTCCCAGTTCTGGATCAGGTTGTGGCGCCCGTGGCGCCCGACGGAGTCCACCACCAGCACCTCGTTGCTGCGCGTGACGTGAAAGAGGTAGCCGTTGCCGCCGCCGCCCCGGTGTTGGGCGTACTCCATCACCGTCTTGCTGATGGTAACCCGCTTGGAGTCGGTGACGCGGATGCCGCTGCTCTGCAGGTGGTAGGCGGTCTTGTCCGACGCGTTGTAGCCCGTGGCCAGCGGCGACTTGACCGAGGTCACCGAGCGGATCCAGCAGTCCTTGACCTGGTTCATCTTCACCGCGTGCACCTGGTTTTGGCCCATGGCGTCGGACCACTTGACCGCGTTGGACACCGACAGGTGCTCCAGGCCGCACTCGGCGAGGTATCCCGACTCCTTGCGCAGGCTCGCCTTGTACTTGGTCCGCGCGTGGTAGCGCAGGGGCACGTCGAGGGTGATCTTTGCCGGCGAGGTCGTGCTGTCGATGGCCTTGATCGTGCGCCGGAAGATCGGCTTCCACTGGTTGATGAACGGCTTCCAGTAGCCGGTCATGCCGTGGTCGCTGACGAAGGCGGTGGTGATCACCCAGCCCACGGCCACCTCGTCGCCCGCGGCCAGGCCGGCGGCGCTGTTGACGAACACAAAGGCCTGGCGGTTCTTGCCGTCGACGGCCAGGGGAATGTCCGTGCCGCGCTTGAGCTTGCCGCCGAAGGTGATGTGGCCCTGGCCGCCCATGCCCTTGGCGCTGGTGAACTGCAGGCGTGTCTTACCCGCGCCCGCCCCGCGCAGCACCACGCCGGACGTGGTCACCGACAGCTTGCCGTCGCAGCGGTAAGTCCCCGCGGGCAGGTGGACCACGCCGCCGCCAGCAGAACCGGCCGCGGTTATGGCCTTCTGGATCGCGGCGGTGGCGTCCTTTTTACCCGTGTTGTCCGCGCCGTGGGCTTTCACCACGTCCACCACCTTGCCCGGCGCCGTGGCCGGGATGGCCTTTTCGCCGTTGTGGTAGCCGGCGTGGGAGAAGTCATGCAAAAAGCGCCCCTTGGCGTCCGCCGCCGCCGAGGGCGTCCAGCCGGGCGGGTAGAGCTTGCTGCACCAGGACCCTGCCGGGCAGGCCGGCGGCGCGTCCCCGCTTGCCACCGTGTCTGGTGCAGGCCCGTCGGGCGCCGGGGCGTCGGGGACGACCACGTCGGGGGCCGGAGCGTCAGGCGCGGGCGCATCCGCGACGTGGACGTCCGGAGTTTGTGCGTCGGGAGCCGGGGCGTCGGCCCCCGCGGAGTCCGCGGTGACGTTTGCGTCACGCGGCAGATCCACAGCCCGAGCGTCTGCCGGGGGATCCGCGCCGTCGCAGCACAGCAGCGCCAGGGCGGCGAAGGCAAAAAACAGGCGCGTGCAGGTCATGCCCCATGGTAGCCCAACCTGCGGTCATCGTCAGCGCGATCCACCCTCACGGTGTAATCGGGGATTTCCCGATAGGCCAGCGTTCACGCATGGTTCCGACCACCGCCAGTGGGGGAAAAAATTAAAAGCGATCGAATCGGAGTATAATGCAGCGGTGGACCGGAGGGGAAAGCAAGACGGTTCGGAGCGGCGGGGAGCACCTCGGGTGCCCTACAAGGCCAAGGCCACCGTCTTCTTCAACAACACCAGCTACACCTGCAGCGTGATCAACCTCTCCCGCAAGGGGGCGCTGCTCACCTCGCCGGTGGAAGCGGAGCCCGGAGCCTTCCTCCGCCTGAACCTGCGCCTGCCGGGCATGGACGAGCTCATCGACCTCGACGCCATCATGGTGCGCGAGAGCGCGGACCAGAAGGACACCTGGGCCATCTCCTTTTGCCAGGTGTCGGACAAGGCCTGCAACCAGCTGGGCGACTACATCGAGGGCATCCTCACCCGCCACCAGGAGCGCCAAGCGCTGGAGGCCGAGGCCAGGGAGGAGTCACGTCATCTGGAGGAAGCGGCCAAAAAGAAGGCCGCAAAAAAGAAGGTCAGCGTCAGCGCCAGCGTCAGCAGCAGCGGGGACTGGCAGGACTGGAAGTCCCTGCAGGCCGCGGTGGAAGACCGCATGAAGAAGGTGAAAGAGAAGGTCACGCCGGCCAAGGGGACGTCCAAACCCGACGCCGAACGTACGGAGAGGAAGAAGACGCACGACGAGTTCGAAGAGTCGCTGGGCAGCCTCGACGACATCTACCGCGACGCCCTCAAGGATCTCCAGCGCAAGAAGAAGCCCAAGCGGCGCTGATCAGGCCTCGCACACCTCCACCGGCACGCTCAGGTCAGAGCACCCCGAGAGGGCGTCCACCAGCGCGGCGTCGGTGACGACGTTGACGCCCACCCCTGGATCTTTGGCGGCCACCGACAGCCGGGCGCCGGGGCGGTCGTGTCCCCAGCCGAAGGGCAGACAGACCACACCCGCGCGCACCTCGTCGGTGACCTGCAGCTCCACCGTCAGGGCGCCGGTGTCGGAGCGCAGCTCCACGCGCTGGCCATCCTGCAGCCCGCGGTCGCCGGCGTCCTCGGGGTTCATCTGCAGCAAGCAGCGCTCGCGGCCGGCCAGCGATGAGCAGTTGGCCAGCCAGGTGCTGTACACCCGGGCCTGGCGGCGCCAGATGAGCCGCAGCGCGCGCGGGCGACGCCCCACCGCGTCGGACCAGCGCTCCAGGCGGCGCTCCAGACGCTGCAGGTCCTGACAGATGCGAGGCGGCGGCCCGCTGCACCCGCCGCCCACCGAGGAGGTCCGGCAGGCGGGGCTCCAGCGGGCCGAGGTCCAGGGTGCGGGGCGCCTCCATCACCTGCTCCACGGTCAGACCGCTCTTGCCGATCAGCCCCCTGCCGTGGGGGCCGAAGCGGATCAACTTGCGCAGCATCTTCTCCGCGACGCCCGGCCCCAGCCGCGCCAGGGCCCTGGCGCCGCCGCGAGCAGCCAGGCCGCCGCCGCGCAGCAGGTGCACCCCGAGGTCGTGGAGGATCCGCCAGTCCGGCCGGGTCTGCGGGGGCGCGGGCACCAGCGGGTGGACGTAGCGCGCGACATTGCGCACGGCCATGCCCAGGGGAAGGGCAGGGTAGTGCGCCCGCTCCAGGCCCATGTGCGGCGGCAGCACCACGTGGGCCAGGCGCGACGTCTCGTTGATGTAGGGCTCCACGCAGACTAAAAGCTCCAGCCCGGCCAGGGCCTGCTCCGTGCGCTTGCTGTCGGGCAGGCTGAGGGCCGGGTTGCCGGCGACACAGACCAGGGCGCGGAGCTGCTGGTCGCCCGGCGTGAGCATCTCCTCGGCCAGGGCGGCCACCGGCAGCTCGCCGTTGAACTCGGGGTACCCGCCTACCCGGCTGCGCCAGCGGTCGAACTGGCCGGTCTGCCGGCTGAGCTGGGCCAGGGCGGCCAGATCCACGGCCGGCGTGGGGAACATGGCTCCCCCCACCCGGTCCAGGTTGCCCGTGAGCAGGTTGAGCAGGTCCAGGGCCCAGGTGGCCAGAGTGCCGAACTCCTGGGTGCAGGTGCCCAGGCGCCCGTAGCAGGCGGCCCGCGGCGCAGCGGCCAGCTCCCGGGCCAGGCGCCGCAGCGTCTCCTCCGGCAGGCCCACCGCGGGCGCCACCCGGGCCGGCGTCCAGGGGCGCAGCGCATCACGCAGCGCGTCCATGCCCTGCAGCATCGGCTCCAGGCGATCCGGCCGCGCCAGCCCCTCCTCCAGCACGGTGTGGGCCATGGCGGCCAGGGCCAACGCGTCGGTGCCCGGCCGCGGCGCGTGGTGCTCGTCGGCCCGGGCCGCGGTCTCGGTGCGCCGGGGATCGAGCACCACCACCTTGCCGCCGCGCTTGCGGATCTCGCGCAGCCGCCGGCGCATGCCGGGCGCGGTCATGGCGCTGCCGTTGGAGATGGCCGGGTTGGCCCCCACCAATAACAGGTGATCGGTGCGGTCCAGATCTGGCACCGGCACCATGGCCTGGGAGCCGTACATCAGCAGCGAGCAGACCATGCGCGGCAAGGCGTCCACGGAGTTGGCCGTAAAGACGTTGCGTGTGCGCAGCAGGCCCGCCAGGGTGTAGGCGTGGAGGGTGGTCTCGAGGCCCTGAAAGGTGGGGGTGCCGAGGTAGAGGCCCACTGCGTCCCGGCCGTTTCGCCGCTGGATCTCGGCCAGGCCGTCGCCCGCCATTTGCAGCGCCTCGTCCCAGCCGGTTTGCCGCCAGCCGCCGCGTTCACGGACGACCGGCCGCGTCAGCCGGTCCGGGTCCCGCAGCAGGTCCCGGTGGGCCTGGGCCTTGGGGCAGACATGTCCCTGGCTAAACGGATCCTGGCGGTCGCCGCAAATGGCCACCACCTCGTCACCGTCCAGCTCCACCTCCACGGCGCAGGTGGCGTCACAGAGCCCGCAGGCTCCGAGCTTTTTTGTCGTCATCGGCCCTCCCGGTCACCGGGAGAGCATAACAGATCCGATCAGTCCTGCTGCGGCGCCAGGATCCCGAGCACCGCGCCGTGGGGATCCTGCAACATGGTGAAGCGGCCGATGTCCGGCATCTCCATGGGCGGTACCAGCGCCTTGCCGCCGGCGGCGGTGGCCTTCTCCAGCCGGGCGTCGAAGTCATCGACGATGAGTAGATGATCCAGCAGGACGGCATCTCGCCCATGTCGGGGTTGATCGGCATCATGCCGCCCACCTGCTCCTCGCCCAGCGAAAAGATGGTGTACGGCATCCCGCCCATCTCCTTCTTCTCCGCCTCCCAGCCGAACAGCGCGGTGAAGAAGGTCGCTGACTTCTCCACGTCCCTGGTCAGCAGCTCGTTCCAGCAGCGGTAACCCGGGGCAAACTCCTTGGGCCCGGCGCCATCATGCTTGGCCGGCTGCCAGAGGGAGAAGGCCGCCCCCGCGGGATCGATGCAGACCGCCATACGGCCCATCTCCATGACGTCGAAGGGATCCTTCATCACGGTGCCGCCCAGCTCCTTGACCTTGGCCGCCATGGCGTCCGCGTCCTCGACGGCCACGTAACTCATCCAGTGGGGCGGGATGTTGGCCTGGGTCATCTCCTCGGGCATGTCGTACAGCCCGGCCACCTGGTTGTCGCCGACCTTGGCCATCTTGTACACGCCGCCGTCGGGCATGGGGTGCTCGATATATGTCCAGGGGAACAGCTCGGTGTAATACGCCTGCGCCGCGGTGGAGTCGGTGGTGCCCAGCTCCATCCAGCAAAAGGTTCCCTCTGCGTAAGTCTTGTCTTCAGCCATATCTGTAGCTCCTGTTCTGAATCTGTCGCCTTGATGAATGGATGGTCTATAGCAGGAACCCCCTGCCAGGCCAGCCGCAATTGAGGATCCAGCGCGCCAGGAAACTTCGGTTGCGCCCACGCCCGGATATGTCAAACCTTGAATCATGCCATTGTCAATGGTGTTAATAGACAATGCCGCCGCGGGCGCCGCGGTGAACGGGAGATAAGGACATGTCGGAGTCGAAGGGCAAGGGCCAGAAGGGTGGCGAAGTTTTGTTCCCGGTGACGGTCAGCGTGGGTAACGAGGTCTACTCATCGCTGGGGAACGCCTCGTGGTCCGGCGACGGCATCCACGTCGACGTGGCCCTGCCCAGGACGCGCTACCACACGCCCGTGGACATCGCCTTTCAGACCCCGCCCACCGAGATGTTCGGCGCGGTCTCGGCCGACGAGACGCCCGACGAAGCACCGGTCCCCGCCGTCACGCCCGACGCGATCCCCGGGGTCCCACGCATGGTCCGGCGGTTTGCGTCCAGGGGCGTGGCCGCCATCTGCCTGGTGGCCGGCATCGCCTTCATCGGCACCGGCTTTTCGCTGGAGTGGCTGGTGGGCTTCTCCAGCGCCGGCGCTGCCACGGCGGTCAAGGGCGCGGCGACGAGCCCGAAGCTACCGGCCGCGGCAACCGGCGAGACCCGGCTGGACGTATGCGGCAAGCAGGCCGCCGCCGGCGGCACCTGTAAACTGGCCGCCGACGAGGAGCCCGCGCCTGCCGGCGAGGGGTTGCAGTCCCTGTTCGAGGAGTCGGTGGCCCCTGTCGCCGAAGACTCCGACGCGCAGCGCCTGGACGGGCCCCTGGTCCTGACCCAGGACGGGCGCCCCACCCTGGTGGTCCCGCTGGAGGGCAGCACCGATGGGGCCAGCACGTACCTGCTCGGCCGCGGCCGCGTGGGCGTCGACCTGCCGCGGGCCCGCCTGACCTTGCCGGCCGGCGAGCACGCCCTGGGCCACTCGCGGATCCAGATGGTGCACGTCCGCAACAGCGCGCGCGGCGCACGCCTGCGGATCCTCTTCGCCGGGCCCACGCCGCGCTACAGCCTGCGCTACACCGGCGACGCCCTGTACCTCACCGTCATCCCCGGCCCGCGGCCGATGAACCTGACCCCCTACCTCAAGTAAGCGCTACTTGACGTAGATCGAGACGTAACCGCCGCTGAGGGCCTTGTTGCCCGAGCCGTCGCTGCCGTAGCCCTCGAAGGAGCCGCCGTACCCGCTGAAGCCGTTGTTGGTGTCGGTGCGCACGCCGACGCCGGTGGCGTAGGCCTTGCTCCCGCCGCAGGGGCGGCCGCTGCTGGCGCCCGACGGGGCGAAGATGGATGAGTCGGGGTATTTGTCGCTGCTCCAGTAGTTCTTCCAGGTGACCCGCCAGGTCTGGTTCCAGCAGGCGTGGGCCGCGGAGCCCAGGGCCACCTTGGTCAGGGTTTCCTTGTATGCATTGGAGCGCGACTGGATGTTGGTGGTCCCCACCAGCTGCAGCAGGGTGTGGCTCTTGGACATCTTGAACACGGCCCAGCGTCCCGGCGCCTCCTTGTGGGTCTTGAACATCAGGCTGGTGCCGGCCAGGGCGGTGTAGGCCTTCGACTTGCCCTCCTTGATCGGGGTGACCGCGTGGGTGTCCACGGTGGTGCTGTGCCAGATCGCGGCGCCGCAGGCCCACTTGGTGGTGTGCGACGAGGACATGACCAGGGTCCACCCACCGCCGCTGGTGGTCATGTCGCACCAGACGGCGAAGGCGTCGGTGGTGGCGCCGCCGTTGGGATCGATGGTGTAGGTCCCGCTGGCGAGCTTGGGCGCGGCGGTGTGCAGGGCGGCGCAGCTGCCGGCCAGGGCGCAGAGGCCGGCCTTGCAGAA
>PVBE011617617.1_pt1 | contig 18331 bp, 18 predicted proteins | sample 1631181 | NCBI WGS metagenome assembly PVBE01 (sample SAMN08397723, study PRJNA350692) | Marine metagenome, whole genome shotgun sequencing project. | isolation source: water | place: Pacific Ocean | collected 2012-04
GTGACACGTGGATAGGGCGACGCGTTGTGATCGCCCTGCCCGCCTCATTGGTCTCAATGACACACTTGCGATTGGAAGCCGGCTCAGAATCACTGGAAGCGCATCGGCCAGCATTGCAATCGCACCTTTGAGGTCCCACTGCTGTGAGCCACGGTCGCCCGTCGTGTTTGAAATGGCCCGAATCTCAATGGCCGGTATGGAGAGTCGCCGCGCCGCATGAACAACGGCCGCGCCTTCCATGGCCTCAGCGGCGCAGCCTGTGCGGTCGGCGACTGCTTTGGCAGCGGTGTCGGTTCCCGAGCACGTGGCAACGGTTGCGATTCGAGTAGCCGGACAGACTTCGGCGACCCCCCGGACAAGGTTAGGACAGCATGGCACTTCATTGCCTTCGAAGTCACCGAGTGGGAAGCCGAGGGTCTGTACATCATGGACTCCAGATGGAGTCACGATGCCTTCCTCCGCATAGATGCATGCGCTCGCTGCGACAACATCTCCAATCGAGAGGTTTCCGCCCGGGAGCGATCCGGCGACGCCGACGGAGAGGACCGCGTCAAACGGTCCATGTGCCACCACCGCGAGCGTTGTCGCAGCGGCCGCATTGGTGCGACCGATTCCGCTGATTACAACGTGCGCATCAAGCCCTTTGCATGCTTCAGATTCAGTTTCGACAGCGGTGACAATCAGTGTTCGCATGAGCGTTTGTCGGCGGCGTACCCTGCCAGCCTCCGCTGCAGCCATGCGGCAAGATCGCCAGCGGGAACTTTGAATTGTTCGCCCGCAGTCATGTCCTTGACAACCATGTGTCCACTATCAAGTTCATCGCCAAGGATGACAGCGAACTTCGCGAGGTGCCCCGAGGCTTCTTTGAGTTGCTTGCCGATATTGCGACCAGCCTTGAAGGTGTGCCGAACGTGCAGTCCCGCATCGCGAAGTGAAGTTGCAAGTGGAATGAACAAGCCTTCCGCTTGATCGTCCCCGCTTGAGACAACGAAGACATCCGGTCGCGGCGACAGTACGCCGTGATCGGCATCGAGCAGTCCTCGATCCTCCAACAACAACGCTAGCACCACATCGCCCATTCCAAATCCGCATGCCGGAATAGTTGGCCCGCCAAAGAGTCCCACGAGCTCGTCGTATCGACCTCCGCCAGCGACCGCGCGGAAAGTTCCCGCAGCATCATGGATTTCCCACACAGTTCCTGTGTAGTAGGCGAGACCGCGGACAATGCCGAGATCCCAATCGCAGAACGGCAGGAGTCCTCGCTTGTCGAGTTCTACCGAGAGTGAGGTGAGTTCTGACACGGCATCGACGGGAAGATCGTGTTTCTCGGCGATGGTTGTGGGTTGTGTGGTTGCTGGCAGCCGACTGGCGGCGATTTTGTCGAGTCGCGCTACTCCAGCCTCGTCGAGTCCGATGGCTGCAGCCTGGGTCGCAAAAACTTCTGTCGGAACCTTTTCGCGGCGATCGACGAGCGAAAAGGCCTCGGCCATGCGGTCACCCGGGACGCCGCAGGCAGCCAGCAGTCCCGCAGCGGCGCCGCGGTGGCTGATGCGAACTCGAATGTCGGCAGGTCCGAGTCCGAGGCCGCGTAGCGCGGTGACGGCGACGGCGATGACTTCCGCGTCAGCATCCGGACCAGGAGCGCCAAGCAGATCGACATTCCACTGTCGGTGTTCACGGAGGCGCCCACGCTGTGGTCGCTCCGCGCGGAAGAGGTCTGGAATGGCAAACCACTTGGTCGGCAGGGGCAGCGAACGCCCCTTGGATGCGGCCATGCGGGCGAGGGTGGGCGTGAACTCTGGCCGCAGCGCGTAGTCGGTATCTCCGCCAGACCGCTGGAACGAGAAGAGCTCACTCACAATGCCCTCGCCACTCTTGATTGTGAAGAGATCGAGATGTTCGAAGGTTGGACCCCCGATTTCCTCGAACCCGTGCCTGATGGAGGCGCTCCGCCAAGCCCGCTCAAGGTGCTGCCGGACTGCCATATCTTCGGGAAAGAAATCCCGCATGCCCTTTGGGGCCTGAAAGACATGTTTTGATGCCGCCATGGGCGGGGAGGCTATCACATGGCCGGTTATGCCGAGCAGGGGTATGGGATCGGAGCTCTGGCTTGACGCCTAGTCATGCAGACCGAACCATGGGTAGAAAAGGCGCCGAGGTGGCGCCGTTCTGGCACCGAGGAGTCGTTGGCCGTGGAAGGGACCGTCATCCTGCTTCATGGATTGGGTCGCACCAGCCGCTCCATGGCTCGGTTGCAGCGACGCATTGCGGCAACAGGGCGAGATACGCGAAATATCGGCTATGACTCGCGGCGCGTATCGATTCGGGATGCAGCCGAGCAGATATCGTCGCAGCTTGGCGACTTTCAGGTGGAACACCCACTTATCGCGGTGACGCATTCACTTGGGGGCATCGTGTTGCGAGCGTTGGTTTCCCGGTTCAACTGGGCGGGGTGCGTCATGATTGCGCCGCCAAATCATGGAAGTGGTCTGGCCTCATGGTCCGCCGGCATTCCGCCAGTTCGATGGCTTATGGGGCCGGCGCTTATCGAGCTTGGTTCAGAGCCCTGTTGGCCGAGTCCCCCGAAACCTTGCGGAATCATCGCTGGGACCGCGCGGGCGACACTCGACAATCCCCCCTCGTGGCTTGCGTGGATTCGAGGGGTGTTTGATCGAGACGAAGTTCATGACGGCACCGTTTCGCTGAAAGAAGCCATTCACTCGGGGGCGACTGATGTGGCCATGGTTGATGCGTCGCATACGCGCATCATGGATCATGCAGCCACCGTGAGACTCGTGCTCAGGTTCTTGGAAACCGGCGCATTTGGAACTTCTGGAATGGAACCAATCGAAGTCGAAATGCAGTCGGTTGACGGCTCGCTGCCGGTCGTCGGAGATGGTTGATCAGGTTGGCAGCGAAGCAATCAGCACAACGGTGTCATCCTCGACCTGTCCGTCCTGAAGCGTGTCAAGTACTGCAAGCACGGTCTCTGGTGCTGCTACTGAAGATGTATCCGACGATTCGATGATCGACTGATAGGTGCTGAATCCAGCGAGCGTTCCCTTGCTATCAAACCGTTCGAACGCGCCGTCAGTACACGTGATGAGCGCATCTCCGGGCTCAAAGTGCGTCGTGATTGGTTCTGCGTCAAATTCATCAGGGGCCAATACGCCGAGCATCGTTGTTGTGGGTTTGATGACGTCGGTCGATCCGTTCGTGCGGCTTGACGTAAATGATTGTGATTGCGGCGATGAAAACGACGACGGATGCCTGGAACCACCACGAAAACATGGTTTGCATGTCAGGCGAACCGAGTGTGAGCAGGCCGGCTATGACAGCAGTGATGACGAATCGCAGGAGGACCATGATCTACAAGTAGATCAGCAGCCACTTCCGAAGACGGCGCCTGGTTTCGCTGACGTACTCATGACGAAATGTGAGTTGTGGATCGAACGTTCTAGCCATCCGCCAGAGTATGGCAGTCTTCCTTCCACCTTGCCAACCACGAGCCTTTTTCAATGCAACAGGGCGGGTGGCTGAAGCCACCCGCCCTGCGTGAGATCACAGAACCGTGTGATCAGATGATCACAGGCACGGACCGAAGTTACCGATGACCATCAGGAGGTCATCGATATTCACCTGGCCGTTGTCGTCGACGTCGCCGTCGCAGTCACCGGTGCAAGTGAAGTTGCCAATCACCGACAGGAGGTCATCGATGTTGACTTCGCCATTGCCGTCGTCATCACCCGGGCACGGGTCTTTGATGACGTCGATCTCGCCGAGGACGGTGCCGTAGTTCTCTACGGTCTCGTACCAGACGGTGCGAGTACCCGTGTTGAACGTGGCGCCAGCTTCGATGACGAGGTGCTTGGCATAAATGGTTTCTTCACCGTCGGCATTGTCGTAGTTGTCTACGACACTGACGGTGCTGCCCGACTCGATGATGAGTTGGCCGAGTGGGAAGTGACCATCAATCGTGCGATCAATGCCGTCGGTGCTGCTTCCGACATCGGTGCTCATCGCCTCGATGCTTTGTGTGGAAGCAATACCAGTCATGGCGAGTGTGGATTCGTCCATCACATATCGATTGTGATAGTCGATGGCGACGTCGAAGTTGCCACCCACAGCGAGCTGCCAATTGGCATGCGCCATAATGAGTTCGGCACCTGCACCAGCGATGTAATCGCCACTGATACGGAGTCCGTCACCCTCAACTGGATCACCGCCACCTGACAACGGTCCAGTATCGACGTCGCCGACGATCGTGCCGTTGTTGGTGAGGTTGCCGAGGATGTAGAGCGGTCCACGGTTGACGGACACGAGGCCGTCGTTGACGAGGTTGCCCGAGAGCATGGTCTCGTCGTTGCACTGAATCGTACCGACCGAGCCGTTGGCCAAGTCAGTGACAAACGTGCCAGCGGTGCTCATGTAACTCTGGTTGTCCATCGAATCTGCCGCGACAACAGCATTGCCGACCGTGGTCATGGATCCGAAGTTGGACAGGCTTCCCGTTGCGACCAACGATCCACCTGACATGACAAGCGTTGCACCAGCTGCGCTGGCGATTGGTGTCTGGAACTCGACACCAGCACCACTTCGCACGAATGTGGTGCCATTGGCATTGACGGATGTGCCATCCGCGATGACACCAGTGCCACTGAACCCACTGTTCACATCAGCGACAGTAGAGCCACCCGAGCCGGTCACGACGGCGCCATTGGCGAGCGTGATTGTTCCGGCCTGGTTCATTCCACCTTCGACAACATTCATATACAGGCCCTTGCCCATGAAGTTGACATCGGTTTCGGCGTTGAAGTAGGCGGCCTCACCCTCGATCGTGTCACCGTTGTCGGCAGCAAAGATCGCTTCGGCAGCGGTATCAGAGATGAGACCACTGTTGAGGTTGACGTAAGGAGTGACTTCGCAGGCATCGAGCTCGCCGTTGCCGTTGCCGTCGCCACCATCGGCGATGTCGCACGAATCGGGGCGACCGTTGCTGTCGCAGTCGTCGGCGGTGCCGTCGGCGATGTCACAACTGTCGGGTGTGCCATTGCCATTGCAATCCTCACCCATGTCGCAGACATCCATGATGCCGTCACCGTTGCAGTCGGCGGCGCCGTCGGCGATGTCACACTCGTCCGGTACGCCGTTTTCGTCGCAGTCTTCAGATGTGCCGTCGATGATGTCGTCGGGGTCATTGATGCCGTTTTCGTTGCAGTCGAGGAACTCGCATGCATCGAGGATGCCATTGCCATCGCTGTCGCCACCATTTGCGAAGTCACAACGGTCAGTGACGTCGTTTCCGTCACAGTCGCCGTCCATGACTTCGTCATACGAGATGAAGATGTCATCGGTGTGCTGCCATACGATCTCGTTGGCGTCACGTCCCTGGAAGAGGGCCGTCATATTGATCGTTGAGTCTGCTCCGGTGACCGTGAGTCGGGCAACTAAGACGCCATTGACATCGGTGCAGTCCACATTCTCGATGGTTTCCGAGACACCCTGTGGCTCGGTCGGAATGATGAACCACGTACCGTTGTCCGTGCTGATATCGCCACCAGCCTCAAAGTCAGTGAAATCGATGCCGATGTTCTGCAACTCGTTGTTGCTCATGCTGAGATAGCCGATGGTGACGAAGGAGTCGAACTCCATCGACGGCTGCATGTCCCAGAACCCATCGTTGTTTTCGACCGATGTGGCGCCAGCGAACGTGTTTTGATAAAAAGTGCCGGTCGTCGAAATGATTTTTGGGGAACTTGAGTTCCCTGCAACCGCATCGAGACGGTTGTCTGCGTCCAGCACAGCAATCACATCGATTGTGTAGTTGAATCCGCCGGTGTCCACCATGTTGGTGCCGACGAGCCGATAATCAAGCCCCTGCATTCCAGCCAGTGCGGTGCCTGCGCAGACCATCGCACCAGCTGCAGCGGCAGCGTTTGAAAGTGTTCTCATGTGTTCCTTCTCCTCTCAGAACTTCTTTTTTACCTGCCACCCCGCCACAATGAGGCACGCGCTCACACCGAGATTGACGGTAAGTCACTACCCTAACGGTGTTTCAGACTAGATGGTCCGGAAACCCGATGAATCGATCCACCAATTCCAGGAAGTCATTGCAGCATTCGATGAGCCGAATGAGGCTCTTTTGAAGGAATTGGAGAATTCTAAGCGGCTGTTTTGCAACTAGTTACATAATTGCCCACCCAGCGACCGATTCTTCACTGGTCCCATTTGGACCATTCGTCCGATACCAAACGTCAGGTTGAGGCCGTTCGACGCCTACGACGGCATCGTGCCTCTGACCATGGTCAGGCGGTCCGACATGGAGGTCGGAATCCGCGAGGAGACACGCAGCATGAATGCAATGGCAACTATCAAAGGCTGGGCACGTGAGTTGATCGATCTCTCACTGCTCTTCATCGCCGTCGGTGTGATCGTCCAGATCATCTTCGGCAAGGATGACGGTTGGTTCTTCGGTGGAGTCACCGAAAGACTGATGAGTTTCATCGACGAACTGGGTAACGGCGGCTTTGTCGGCCTGATCGCGTTGCTCGTGATCGTCTATGTCTTCTCGAAGCGCGGCAGTTGATCGCCCGCATCTGAATGACTAAACACAACTGCCCGTCCGCTCTGCGGGCGGGCAGTTGTTGTTTTGAAGAAGCGGGTCAGTTCGCCGATGCGTAGTCGGCGCCGTCACCGGCGTAGGCGCCCGTGGCGGCGATCGCTGCCCTGACCAGGGTTGACCGCCTCCCTGATCCATGCTGATACCCGCGATCGACCAGCCGCTGCACTGTGGTAGCGTGCGATCACCACTCTGGACCACTGAGGTACCGTCCTTACACATCCGCCATCGCCTGCACCATTTCGCCAAGCGTGCAGTTAGCGTGCGAGGCGGCGATGAGCGTTGGCATGAGGTTGTCGTCGTTCTTCGCGGCGGCGCGGATAGCGTCGAGTGCTGCCTTCGTACCATCATCGTCGCGACGCTTTTTAAAATCGGCGAGTCGATCGCACTGCGTCGTCTCGACTTCGTGCGGAATCTGCAGGATGTCGACCTGGTGATCTTCGTTACCTTCGGTGAATGCGTTGACGCCGACGATCACACGGTCACCCGCTTCCATCTCTTGACCGAAGCGGTAACTCGCTTCAGCAATCGAGCGGCGGAAGTAGCCCTTGTGAATGCCAGCGACGACGCCGCCCATGCCATCGATCTCGTTGATGATGGCATCGGCATCTTCTTGCATGCGGTCGGTGAGCGCTTCGACATACCAACTGCCGCCGAGCGGGTCGACGGTTCGGGTGACGCCAGTTTCTTCGTTCAGGATTTGCTGTGTTCGTAGTGCAACTCGCACGCTCGTTTCCGTCGGCAGGCCGAGGGTTTCGTCCATGCTGTCGGTGTGCAGGCTCTGGCAGCCGCCGAGCACGCCGGCCATCGCCTGATAGGCGACGCGGACGATGTTGTTGAGGGGCTGCTGCTCGGTCAGTGAGCAGCCTGCCGTTTGTACATGGGTTCGCATGAGGAGTGAGCGATCGTTCTTAGCGCCGTAGCGATCCTTCATTGCGGTCGCCCAGATGCGCCGCGCGGCGCGGAGTTTGCAAATCTCTTCGAAGAACTCGTTGTGCGAGTTGAAGAAGAAGGAGAGCCGCGGCGCGAACGTGTCGACGTCGAGCCCACGCTTTACGGCAGCTTCGACATATTCCATGCCATCACGGAGCGTGAATGCAAGTTCCTGCGTCGCGTTCGAACCAGCTTCGCGGATGTGGTAGCCGCTGATCGAGATGCTGTTCCAGCGGGGAAGGTGCTGGGTAGCATGTTCGATCGTATCTACGACGAGTTTGACGGACGCCTCCGGCGGATAAATGAACTCGTTTTGACTGTGGAACTCCTTGAGGATGTCGTTCTGCAGCGTCCCACCGAGTCTCGCCGGGTCGATGCCGCGCTGCTCGGCCATGGCGATATACATGGCCCAGATGACGCAGGCTGGCCCATTGATTGTCTGGCTGACCGTGACCTCGTCGATCGGAATGTCCGCGTAGAGGCGGTGCATGTCCTCGATCGTGTCGATCGCAACGCCGCAGCGGCCAACCTCACCCAAACTCAACCCATCATCGCTGTCGCGGCCCATGAGGGTTGGCAGGTCGAAGGCTGTCGAGAGACCGGTGTTCGTGCCCTTGGCGTTTTCCAGGAGATACTTGAAGCGGGCGTTCGTATCGTCGGCGCTGCCGAAGCCCGCGAACTGCCGCATGGTCCACCCGCGGGTTCGGTACATGCCAGAGTGGACGCCGCGGGTGTAGGGATATTCGCCCGGTTCGCCGATGCGATTATTCACATCGCCCGGGTTGCCTGGGCTGGTTGTTTCGACCTGATCGGGTCCGTACAGACGGTCGATGACGTAGCCCGAGAGGCTGACATTGGCCGGATCAGCCGAGCCGTCACTGGCGTGGTGGGTGGTGGGTGTGCTCTCAGGCGTTGTCATGGCGCATGTTCTCCGCTTCGCTCAAGGGAGGCGATTGTATCCCGGAGGGCGTTTCGAGGTCTTATGGAAACCGTGCACGAGCGGCTGGCCCGCGAGATCAGTGCTGAGGGCTCGCAGGAGCGGGCTTGGCCTCATCCTCATCCTCATCGTCAATCAGGTTGACCGGTGGTGGGCTGGGCTCAGCGGGGGTTTCTGGGGGGGTTTTCGGCTTCGCCTCGGTGGTCGTGTCCGGGGTGGGTGCTCCGGCCGCTCTCGGCGTGGCCTTTGGAGCGAGTGCCTGTTCGGAGACCCTCCGACGCGTGCCTTTTGGAACGGTCGCATGGTGTGACGGGACATCAATGGAGGTGCCGGTGGGCACGATTTCCCAGTGCATGGCTTCGACATCATCGGTCTTGCTGGGCGGTGTCCACATGGTGTAGAAGTGCAGGACAAGATCGTGCCCGGCAGGGACATCAACTTCAAAGACCTGCTCACCACTCTTGATATCGGAGACCGAAACTCTCCGCGTGGCGCCGGTGTCGGTCCAGGTCATCGTCGCATGTGGCCGCGTGCCGGAAGCCTTGCGTGGGGTTGGTGCTGGAACCGCTTTGGGGGCTGTAGAGTCAGTGGGCTCGGGAACCTTGGCCGCGTCAGGAGATGCAGCCGGTACCACAGGCGCAGGCTGAGAGACCGCGGGCGTGTCCGTCCTTCCGTCGTCTGCTGCCTTGGCATCAGGTAGTGGCACTTCTAGCGGAACGACTTCGCGGGTCGGATCGGGTGGCGTGTATGAATCAGGGGTTCGGAAGAAGACATCAATCCGCCGGTTCCAGGCATGAGGCACTTCGATTGACTCGTCGAGGGCGCCAACCCACCGCCCGAGCGGGAGAAGCGTGTACCGCATGATGTCTGGCGATTCGGGGTGCTTCTGAGGGTCCTTGTGCTCAAAGAACTGAATCGACAGTTGCTCGCCAAGTGGGATATCGAGTTCAAAAACGGTTTCGCCGGTCCGGGTGTCTACAATCGCGATTGTCTTGGGGCAGGCGGCCGTGGATTCCCATGTCAGGGGGCTGGAAGTACCCGCCGCACTGGGAAGCAGGCCACCACCCTTGAGGGTGCAGCCAGTAACGAGAAGGATCCCAATCAACCCGAGGCATTCAGCCAGACACCGACGCCGCATTGAGGCATCTCCTTGCACGGATGGCACCACCTGCCACGCCAGCCATGCTATCCGGACAGTGGGGCATGGTGGTATCGGCTACGCTTGCGGGATGCCTCCATTCAGGATTGGGCACGGTTACGATTTGCATCGCCTTGAACCCCTCGAGCCCGAGGGCCGGGGCAGGCCATGTGTGCTTGGGGGGATCCAATTCGATCACCCGGCGGGCCCTGTCGGCCACTCTGATGGCGATGCGGTTCTGCATGCTGTGACTGACGCCTTGCTTGGAGCAATCGGGGAACCGGACATCGGGCAACTCTTCCCGGACACCGATCCGCAGCACGAGGGCCAGAACAGCGTCATTTTTCTGCACGAGGCCGTTCGCAGGATCACCACGAGGGGGTTCCGGCTTGGAAACCTCGATATCACGGTTATCTGTGAGCGGCCGAAAATCGGTCCTCGGCGGGACGAGATGTGCACGCACCTTGCTTCGCTGCTCGGGTGCGATCGGGCGGATGTCAACATCAAGGGGAAGACTCATGAAGGCGTCGATGCGGTGGGCGAGGGCCGGGCGATTGAAGTTCATGTCGTGGTGATGCTTGTCTCAGCGGATGCTGATGCGAAGGATGGATCATGACGATTCTTCTGATGCTGTGCACCGCCGCTGTGATCCTGCTTGGCAATCAGTCCGAGCAGCCGATCTCTCCTGTCCACGAAGCACTCGACTCGATCGAGCGGGCAGGCGAGGATCTTCACGCCTTTACCGCAGATGTGGCCTACCGAAAAGATGATGCGCTCCTCGGTGGCGGAGAACTGCGAACGGGTTCGATGGTCTACGACACGAATCCCGAAGCCTCGCCGCGACTTGCGGTCAACTTCGACTACCGCATTGATCTTGGGAGCAATGAACGGCGTGCCGAGCACAAGCAGTTGATCTTTGACGGCGGCTGGCTGGTCGAGCGTGACGAGGCGGCCAGACAATTTATCAAGCGACAGATTGTTCGCCCCGGAGACATGGCCGATCCGATGCGACTTGGTGGACCCTTCCCGCTTCCGATTGGGCAGAAGCGGGAGGATGTGCTGCGAACCTTTACGGTGACCAAGCTCGATCCTCCGCCGGATCATTTTGCGGTTCCAAAGTCCGAAGCGTTGAAACTCATCGGGCTGCATCTTGTCCCTCGGGAAGGGTCAGAGGAATCGGAAGATTGGGCGAGTATCGACTTGTGGTACGACCTCGCTACATGGCTTCCAATCGGTGTCATTGCGACGGAAGTCAATGGAGATCAACGGAGGATCCGGCTGACCAAGGCCAAACTCCACGATGTGCTGCCGGAGGCATCGGAGTCATTGCTCTCTATTGAAGTGCCGAGCGATGGATGGTCAGTAGATGTTCAACCGTGGGTCGAGACTCAGGATCCCTGACCAGGTACGTCGCTTCGCTCATCCAGCATGCGTTTCATCTGTCGGTCCATGAGAGTCGGGCGAAGCGTTCGCATGGCTGCGGTGATTCGGACAATCGTACTGGTCCATACTTCAGGCACGGGTTTGCGGAGACACTTGAAGATGCTCCGCGCGACTTGCTCGGGACTCTGTCTGAAGAACTTTGGCGTGAGATGTACGCTGGTTCGCTCGGTTGATCGTCCGCTGACTTGGGCCGAAACATCGAAGAACTCAGTCGTTGTCGTGATGGGATGAATTGTCGAGACGAAAATACCAAACGGCGCCAACTCAAGCCGCATTGCCTGACAGAACAGATCCTGCGCGGCCTTGGAGGCGGCGTATGCCCCGTGGTAGGGCGGCGAGAACTTTGACACGCACGATGCGCATGCCAGTAAGTGTCCGCCCTCGCGGCGGCCGAGCATACGCTCCGCGGCCTCAGTGAGCAGGATGTGCGTGGCGAAGAAGTTGACCTCGAAGATGGATCGAAGTTCTTCTTCTGTTGTGGTGTGTCCCGCCCGATCCAAGCCACGGCCAGCATTGGCGAAGACCGCCCAGGCTGGCCCAAAGACAGACTCGCCCGCATCCAGAATCTCGGTTGCGTGATTGCCTTGTGTGACATCGGTTGACACGATATGCGCGCGTCCCCCGGCAGCTTCAATGGACGCCTTCGTGGCCTCAAGCGGTTCGGTTCGCCTTCCAGCAAGAACCACTGGCATTCCGGCTGCGGCGCAGACCTTCGCCGTTGCCGCGCCAATACCAGTGCCGCCGCCGGTAATGACGATCGGTTTGCCATCGAGTTGCACGCGTCTGGGCATGTCAGGTTTGCAGCACGCCGGTCTGGTATGTGCCCTCAATTGGGAAGGTCGAAGCGATCTGGAGGGCGGCTGCCAGTTCGTCGCGGGTGTGGTGCGGCTCGATGATGCGATCGACCCAGCCACGGGCCGCGCCGTAGCGAATGTCCTGCTGGGTGTCGTATGACTCCGTGATGGCCGCGAGCAATTCTTCTCTTGCCTGCTCGTCCACTTCTTCGCCTCGGCGTTTGCGAGCGGCCAGATCGATTTGAAGCAGCGTACTCGCGGCGATCTGGGCGCCCATGACCGCGCATCGGCTGCTGGGCCAAGCGAGCGTCAGGAACGGATCAAACGCGCGGCCGCACATAGCGTAGTTCCCGGCACCGTACGAGCCGCCGGTGATCAAACTGATCTTCGGCACAATGCTGTTGCTCATCGCGTTGACCATCTTGGCGCCGCTTCGGATGATTCCAGCTTGCTCGCTATCCCGGCCGACCATGAAGCCGGTAGTGTCGTGAACGAAGATGAGCGGAATGTGCTTCTGGTTGCAGTCCATGATGAACCGCGCCGCTTTGTCGGCACTTTCGGCATAGATGACGGCTGGCATGTTGACGGCACGCGAAGGTCCGTCCTTGCCTCCGGGCATGACGCGGTTGGTGAGTTTTCGTTGGTTCGCGACGATTCCGCATGGCCAGCCATTGATTCTGGCGTAGCCACAGACGATTGATTCGCCGAACTCTGATCGGTACTCGTTCCATGAGTGTTCATCAACGACGCTGGCGAGCACGTCAACGACGTCGTACTGATCGCGAGGTTCGCTGGAGAAGACTTCATAGATGTGATCAGGTTCGACCGCAGGAGGCGCCGACTCAATCGGTGCATCCTGCATCGGCGGCGTCTTCATGTCGGCCATCATCAAATCGCGGACCCGCTTGAGACACTGTTCATCATCGGGTTCGCGGTAGTCGACCGTGCCGGATATTGAGGCGTGCATTTCAGCGCCTCCGAGGTCTTCGCTCTCGACATTCTGGCCGATGGCCGCTTTAACAAGTGCGGGTCCAGCCAGATAAAGTCCACTGCCCTCGGTCATCAACAGGACATCGCACAGAACCGGGAGGTAGCCGCCGCCGGCGACACAGTTGCCCATGATGGCGGCGATTTGGGGAATGCCCTTTGCGGAAATGACCGCATTGTTGCGAAACACGCGGCCGAAGTCATCGGTGTCCGGGAACACATCTTCCTGAAGTGGAAGAAACACACCGGCCGAGTCAACGAGGTAGATGAGCGGCAGCCGAGCGCGTTCTGCGATTGTCTGCGCGCGAATGATCTTCTTGCACGTCATTGGGAAGAACGCGCCAGCCTTCACGGTCGCGTCATTGGCGACGATCATGGTCATGCGGCCGCCGACGGGAGCGATGGTCGTGACGACCGACGCGCCAGGCGCACCGCCGTACTTCTGATACATGCCGTGAGCTGCGAAGAGCCCGCACTCGAATCGATGACCACCCGGATCAATGAGATGTTCGATTCGCTCGCGGGCGGTCAGGCGGCCGTGCCGGTGTTGTCTTTCGATTCCCTTGGCGCCACCGCCCTCACGGATTGTTTCCGCTTCAGCGATGTACTCCGTGGTGCTCTGGCGAAGATCGGATGTCGTCGTACTCATTGAGCGTCAGGATAGCAGGCCCCTCACGATGCCCCTTTGCTGACACGCAAGCGGGTGACATGCGTCGGCTCCGCGGCCAGAACCGTGAAGGCGAGGTCATACTCTTCGAGTGTTTCACCCGCCTCGGGGACGCGGCCGACCCTCGCGGTAAACCAACCGCCGATTGTGTCATATTCATCGTCTTCGGGGAGGACGGAGCCGAGTGTCTCGTTAAAGTCATCGATGTGGAATCGACCGTCGACCTCCCACGTGTTGGCCTCGACCTCGACGAGTTCGGGTTCATCGTCCTCGTCATCGCCCTCGTGCTCATCGTAGATCTCGCCAACGATTTCCTCGAGTACATCCTCGATCGTTGCCAGGCCGGCCGTGCCCCCATACTCATCAACCACGATTGCCATATGGACCTCTGCCTTCTGAAAATCTGCCAGCAGATCGGCAACGGGCTTGGTCTCTGGAACGACAATCGGCCGTCTCAGCAGCGGAGCCAGCGTGAATGATGAGGCGTCCTGCCCCAGGAACGGGATGAGATCCTTGACATAGAGAATGCCCGCAATGTGATCAAGATCTTCCTTATAGACCGGGATGCGAGAGTGCCCGGCCTCGAGGATGAAGGCCTTGATTGCTGCAAGATCATCGGTCAACTCGATGCCTTCGATCTCGGTTCGCGGTGTCATGACTTCGCCGACATCGGTGGAGGTGAAGTCGACCACGTTCTCAAGTAGCGTGGCAGCTCCTTCGGCTAATTCACCTTCTCGCTGCTTGGCCTCGATGCTTCGAAGGAGCTCGGCTTCGGCCTCGCCGGTTCGACCGTTTCCATGGGCATGCTCGCCCGCCAATCGGCGAATGACCTCGTTGAAGAAGCGGGAGATCCAAGCAAGGATGGGAGAAACTGCTGCGGCAAACCGTATGAGCGGGAGGCTCCCTCGGAGGAGCGCGTCGCCAGCCCAGCGGGCGATGGCCGGAGCGAGGATGGCGTCTGCGATCCAGATGAGCACAGCAGCGGCGATCGATCCGCCGAGCATTCGACCAGGCCAGTCGGAGACGGCTGATTGATCCCATCCGACGATTGCCCCGAGCCAGATGGCGAGAAAGACGAGGATCAGCGCGATTCGGGCGAGTGAGAGCAAGTCTGCGGCGGCGTCGAACCGTGGCAGGAGTGCATCGCGGAGCGTGGCTCGGCCGGCGCGTTCCAGGTGTTCACAGAGCGCGGTCCGGGGGCCGTTGCGTAGCGCGCGATCAATGGCGGCGAGCCAAATAGCGACAGCGAGCACAAGAAGAGATGCGAATGTGATCATGCTTCACCGCCATCGGTTGTATAGATCGCCGCCAATCCGATCGCTCGGAGGAGACGATCTTCTTCCCGGTGCATGGCCGCTGAGGCCTGATCATCGTGATCATCGAAACCGCAGCAATGCAGCAGTCCATGAACCGCATAGAGCAGGAGTTCCTCATCGGCCGTGTGATCACGCGTCATAGCGGCTCGTTCGGCCTCATCGAGGCACACCGCCATATCGACTTCAAGTGGACCTTCGGTGTCCGACTCAAAGGTAATGACGTCAGTGGTCGAGTTCTGGTTGTGCCAACGCAGGTGCAGTTCGCACATCTCTGGGTCGCCGACGATCTTGATTCCGATTCGGGTGATCTTACGAGTGAGTTTTGCGGCGATCTTGGCGATGCGCTGCGTCAGCAGATCAGTGCGATCCGATGCAAAGCAGTCGGACTGGATCAAGATCTCGGTGGGTGTTGGTGTGGGGCGATCGGCAGGTTCGGGGGGGCCGTCGCCCTCGGCCGACGAGCCAGGCTCGTCTGTGTCATCACAGTCCCGCGTGGGCTGCGATATGCAGTCGGTATTCATTGGTGTGTCAGGTCGCCGCCGTTGCGGGACGTGTGCTCCTCTTTCAAGCCCGCCTTCCGGGCGAGCAGACTGGCTCAGCCTACCTTCCGCTTCGGTCCTAGGCCAACTTGTTTTCAAGATGTGGCTGTGAGTACGCCTGTAGTGCCTCGAATACGGGCTTCGAACTCGCTTCGGAACTTCTTGACGATTGTGCTGACGGCCCAGTTTGTGCCGTCCGCAAGCCCGCAGATCGTCGTGCCTTGCATGCTTCCCATCGACCCAGCCACCTCCACGAGCAGGTCAAGGTCCGCCGGCTTCGCTTCGCCTTGTTCAATCTTCACGAGCAGTTTATAGACCCACTGCGATCCTTCGCGGCAGGGGGTGCACTGGCCGCATGATTCATTCTTGAAGAAGCGGGCGATGTTGCGAGCAACCATCACCATATCGGTGCCTTCGTCGAACATGGTCGGGCAGGCTGTGCCGAGTCCCATGATTCCGTTCTTGCGGCCGATGTCAAAGTCGAGTTCGGCGCCAAACTCGTTTTGATCGAGCACGCCCATGCTCACGCCGCCTGGAATCGAAGCCTTGTAGGCGCGGCCGGACTTTATGCCCTGGCAGTAGTCCTCGCGTTCAATGAGTTCGTTGAGTGGCGCGCCGAGACCGATTTCATAGACGCCGGGCCGATTGACGTGTCCGGATACGCCGACGAGTTTGGTTCCAAATGAAGCCGGTTGGCCGATCGTCGATTCGACGCCGATCGACGTCCACCAGTCGGCCCCGCGCTCGACGATGTGCGGCACGGCTGCGAGCGTCTCGACATTGTTGACGATGGTTGGTCTGCCAAAGAGCCCTTCGATTGCGGGAAATGGGGGCTTCAAACGCGGCCAGCCGCGCTTACCCTCGACCGCTTCGAGCAGCGCTGTTTCTTCGCCACAGATATAAGCGCCGGCGCCGCGGTGCAAGTGGCACTCGACTGCAAAGTCAGTTGCACCGCCAAGCAGTCCTTGTGGGCCGAAGATCCCGGCCTCGTACGCTTCGCGGATGGCCTGTTTCATGACCTTGGCCTGATGTCGATACTCGCCGCGGATAAAGAAGTAAGCCGTATCCAGGCGGCATGCCCAGCAGGCAATGGCGATGCCCTCGATGATCTGGTGCGGGTCGTAGTCGACAAGAAGACGATCTTTGAACGTGCCTGGCTCGGCCTCGTCGCAGTTGATAGCAAGGTAACGCCGGCCACCATCAATCTTGGGCAGAAACCCCCACTTGACGCCGCACGGGAAGCCCGCACCACCGCGGCCACGGAGTTGCGAGTCCTTGACGCACTGAATCACGTCGGTCGGCTCCATAGAGATAGCCTTGCGGAGCGCTTCATATCCACCGGTGCGGCGATACTGATCCACCGAAATCAATGTTCGCTCGGCCGGGTCGCCCCAGGGCCATGTCGGGATACGCTTGGTCAAAACCGGCTCAGTCAGAAACATTTTGGTTGTTCCTCGGCTCCTGCCCCGTGGGCAGCTCGATCTCGTCGATGGTGGTCCGCCGAAGCGTAACCCCGTTCTCAGTTCGTTCCTCAACACGCCGCGAGATCTCCTCGCGGTCAGCGTCGGCGGGCGTACGGATGCCCTTGATGATTTCGCCGGCGAACTCGCCGAAACACCGCATCAGTGATTTTCGTTTCTTGGCCATCACGATGAAAGCCGATCGATCACCTGATCAATCGCCGCAATGGTGAGGTCATCGTGGCGATCGTCATCGACGAGCGCGCACGGTGCTGTGTCACACGATCCAAGACACTCAAGGGCAAGCAAGGTGAACTTGCCGTCATCAGTCGTTTCGTGAGGCTCGATGTCGAGCCGGTTTCGTACGTGGTCGATAATCGCCTGATGACCACATGCCTCACACGCAATTGACTGGCAGATAGCGATCACGTGTTCGCCTACTGGATGCGTGTGAAACTCCTCGTAGAACGAGGCGGTGTCGAGCACCTGCGAAGCGTCGATCGAGAGGAAGGCGGCGATTTCCTCCATGGCCTGCGGGGGAATCCATCCGTACTCGCGCTGTACATCATGCAGAATTGGCATGAGGCAGGCGAGTTTGGTTTCATACCTCGGGACGATGACTTCGCGATACCGCGACAGCATGTCGGCCGAAAGGTACGGCTCGTTGCGTCGGGGGATCTCCATCGTGGCAGAGGGTTTGACGGTCCAAGCCATCGTGGTGGCTCCTATCGATCCAACTCGGCCGCGATGACGTTGATCGATCCGAGAATCGCGACGAAGTCGGCGAGTTGGTGCCCCTCGAGTTGCCGGGCAAACGTCTGGTAGTTGATGAATGATGGCGATCGGACACCGACGCGCCACGGCGTTCGGTCGCCATCGGCGACGATGTGGAAACCGTATTCTCCGTTGGGGGCTTCCATGGCCGAGTAGATCTCACCGATGGGCGTTTCGAAGCCACGGTTGTCCATGATGAGCTCGAAGTGTTGAATCGTCCCCTCGATCGATCCATACACCTGCTCTTTGGGAGGCAGCACGGCCTTACCCTCGGGGTCGACGTTGATCGGCCCAGCGGGGATGCGGTCGATGAGTTGACGAATGATATTGGCCGACTGTTTGATTTCCTCAAGTCGCACGAGGTATCGGCACAGGCAATCGCCGTCTTTGGCGACCGGGACATCAAACTCCACCGCGGTGGCGCCGTCGCCATCCCAGTTGTCGGCGTAGCACAGGTTCGGCTCGTCCTTACGGAGATCGCAAGCGACGCCAGATGCTCGAGCAAGGGGGCCAGTGAGTGACCACGCGGTCGCTTCTTCGGCCGTGAGAACGCCGATCCCTTTGACGCGATCGATGAAGATTCGATTGCGATTGAGCAGCGTTTCGATGTCGGTGATGGCCTTGGGAAGCCGTTCGTCGAGGAACGAGTGGATCATCTTGCGGAAGATGGCTTCATCTGGAATGTCTCGAACAACTCCGCCGACGCGCGTGTAGTCGGGATGAA
>PVBE010078796.1_pt1 | contig 18330 bp, 17 predicted proteins | sample 1631181 | NCBI WGS metagenome assembly PVBE01 (sample SAMN08397723, study PRJNA350692) | Marine metagenome, whole genome shotgun sequencing project. | isolation source: water | place: Pacific Ocean | collected 2012-04
CCCATACCCTATTTGGCCATTGGGCACGGGCCGCGGCATACCGAGGCTTTTTACGCATCTCGCGTCAAGGACCTTGTCGAGACATACGACCCCATCAGTATTTGTCTCAAGGACGTGGATGGGTTACTGGTCCCGGAGCGCCTCCGGAAACTCATATCCGCTTGCCAACCGGCCGCCAAGGGCACACCTCTCGAACTCCATATGCACGGCATGAACGGCCTTCACACCTATAACACTGTGGTCGCCATGGAAATGGGGCTCAGAAAATTCACGACCTGTGTTCCCCCGCTGGCAAACGGCTCATCCCACATGTCAGTTTACGATACGGTACGGAATGCCGAGGAAATGGGCATAGCCCATAACATTGATCTGGATAAATGCAGAATCATAGAGGAGCGGCTTACTAAGGCGGGGAAGGCTTACGGGCATCCCGTTGACAATCACCACATGCCGTTTGATCTGAAGCTGTATCGACACCAGATACCGGGAGGTGTTATTTCCAATACTAGAACACAGCTGGCGCAATTGGGGATCTCGGAGAAAGAAGAGGAGGTGTTTGACGAAATTCCCAAAATCCTGGAGGAACTGGGTCACCCGATCATGATCACGCCGTTTTCGCAATTCATAGTGACTCAGGCTGTTCTCAACATACAGCTTGGGCGCTGGGAACAGTGTCTTGATTCTTGTGTTGAATTCGCGGCCGGTATTTATGGGCGTGAGGAAGCCGGCGTTGACGATATGGATCAAGATCTGAAAGACAAGCTCTTGAGTCAGCCTCCGGCTAAAGCGATCATCGAGAAAGCTGACAAGCTGGTTGATTACATCAATTCGGAACCCACGGAAGCGGAGTGCAAGAAGAAGATTGGTCTGTCGCCCGATGCCAGCCTCGAAGATTTCGTATTGAAATATGTTTTCCGTGGTGACGAGGAACTCAAAAGGTGCACACCCGGTGGCCCCGAGTCTTATAAAAAGTATTTAACTTAATAAGGAGTCATCACAGGCGGCACATTGTCTTGATGAATCTTGTTTTCTGAGAATGTTTCGGTTTATGCGTTTCGCAGCGCGAAATGAGAAAGAAAGCAAACATAAGTTTTTGGAAATCAGAGGGAAAGTTTTATGAGCAATACAAATGCTGATGGCCTCGTGCCCATTGAAGCCTCGGTAACCAGTACTTTCTATCGCGCCCCGGCGCCCGGAGAGCCACCATTCGCGCAGGAAGGAGATCAGGTCGGCGAAGATACCGTTGTCTGCTTGCTCGAAGTCATGAAGTGTTTTCGGTCCGTCACTGCCGGTGTAGAAGGAACGGTAGAGAAGATCCTCGTAGAGAACGCGGAAGTCGTAAACGCGGGCGATATCGTGATACTCATCAGGCCGTCTGGTTAAAGCGAAAACAGATATGCTCGGGCTCGTGGCCTTGTAAGCCGAGCCTGGTTATTGAGGCGAGGCGAATGGTAATTCCCTCGCGAAGTCTTTCAGGTAGCTAATAATGGGAAAGCGAAAAGTACTCGTTGCCAATAGAGGGGAGATTGCCGTCCGCGTTATTAACGCTTGCAAGGATCTCGGCATAGAAACGGTGCTGGTTGTTTCAGAGGCCGACGAGGAGAGTATGGGCGCGCAAATGGCCGATGAAGTTGTCTGCATCGGCCCTCCCCAGGCCGCTTTGAGCTATTTGAATATTCCGAAGATTATCGAGACTGCTCTAGACACAGGTGCTGACGCAATCCACCCGGGATACGGATTCCTTGCTGAAAATTCGGGGTTGCCCGAGGCCTGTGAGCAGAGCGGAATAATTTTTGTCGGTCCGCGATCGAAGATCATGAGGGAATTGGGGGACAAGATAAGTGCGCGAAATCTCGCCAGGAAGAGCAATGTCCCCATGACGGAAGGTAGCGAGGGTCTCCGCGGTTTTGAAGATGTAGAAGCAGAAGTTCAAAAAACAGGTTTCCCGGTTATTTTCAAGGCAGCCGCCGGTGGTGGCGGGCGCGGTATGCGTATTGTCAGGGAACAAAAAGACCTGAAAAACGCTTTCGACATGGCGTCCAATGAAGCACAAAAAGCTTTTGGTGATGGAACGCTCTTTGTCGAACGGTATGTGCAGAATGCGAGGCATGTCGAAGTCCAGATCATCGGCGATAATTTCGGCAATATCGTTCATTTGGGATCCAGAGACTGTTCCTCGCAAAGACGACACCAAAAAGTCATCGAAGAAGCTCTTCCACCCAATCTTCCCGATGATTTGCTAAATAGAATTCTGGATTCAGCCGTCGTGCTCACTGCTGATATTGGTTACAACAACGCGGCCACGGTGGAGTTTCTGGTCGATGAAGACCGAAACGAGTTTTATTTCATGGAGGTGAACACTCGTATTCAGGTTGAACATCCGGTTAGCGAGGAAATAACTGGTATAGACCTGGTAAAGGAGCAGATTCAGGTAGCCTATGGTGCCCCTATCTCTGTGAAACAGGAGGACATTAAATTCCAGGGGCATGCTATCGAATGTCGAATAACAGCAGAGGACGCCAAGGATGATTTTTGGCCGTCGCCGGGCACCATAACGGAATTCGCTTCGCCTTCTGGCAACAACGTTCGGCTGGATACGCACTGCTATGATGGTTACGTGGTCGGCCCGTTCTATGACTCCATGATAGCCAAACTGATTACTACGGGTGACACCCGCGAAGAAGCGTTGGCCAACATGAAAACCGCACTGGGCACGTTCAGAATCGAGGGAATAAAAACGAATATAAACTTTCTGCGATTCGTTATTGAGCAGCCAGAGTTTGTTGCAGGAAAAATAAGCACCAATTGGCTGGAAAACACCGTATTACCAAAGTTCTTAGCATCACTTAACTAAGAGAGTTGGTGCGCAAACAGGACCTTTTCGATGAGGGGAAGGCTCTTTTCCCCGGGGGTGATTAGTATTGCGTTTGTCCCGTCAAATCGAAAAGATCGAGAAAAAAGAAAAAAAGGCCGCTTTCGGTCGATGGCGTAAAGGGTATTGTACGGAATACGTCAGGTTACTGAAGCGTACGCGCTCGAGTGCGCGGCGGCGATTTGACCACGAGCTTGCTGAACACGGGGAAACTATCACCTGTCGTGAGAGGTGCACCCATTGCTGTCATCACTACCTCACTGTTTCGTTGGCTCAGGGTATTGTGATAGTCGATTACCTGTATCGAAACAGGGATATCATGCGACGTTTTCTAGGCAACTATGAGCAATGGGCGCAAAGGGCCTCTGAACTCGCGGCGGAAATTGACGGGGTTCGAACGCAGGCACTGGCATCAGCGGTGCCGATTGAACAGATTATCATCCAGACACGACCGTTGGCGGAGCGCTATTTTGGGGCTGCTATACCGTGCCCGTTCCTGGTCGAAGATCGTTGCAGCATCTATTCAGTCAGGCCAACTGCCTGCTCGTCACATGTTGCCGTAAGCGAGCCGGCGCGGTGCGCCGCAGATGCCGTAGAAAAGCCCGACATCCGTAAAGTCTCGCTGAGTGACGACGAACTGATTAATTTGTCCCGGCTGGCAGACCCAAGGCTGATGTTGTTCGAGCTTACCTTGCCGGTAATGATTTTCCGACTCTTGACCGAGGGCGGTGAAACGCTAATGCGCGAGGTGTGACCGCGGTCATCACAAGGGTGCAGACCAATGAATCAAATTGATAGCGTCAGATCAACTTCCGGACGAAAATAAAGGACACCCACGAATCAGAAAGGAGGATTCGGTCGAATTTCAATGAGTTATGGAATGAAGGATTGTGGGTATCCGGAAAAAGGCACCGTTTTTTTTCGGGCTCCTAACATTTCCGTTCCCGGGCCACCTCTGCTTCCAGATCTTCTAACGTTGTTCAGGCGAGTCGTAGGACCACACCCGGCGCAGAATCTCGAAGATCGGCGAAAGCAGTGCATTGTCTTCTTGGCACTCGGTGAGGAAAGTTTCGACAAACGCCCGATCCCAGTGCGGGGCTACAACTTTTAGTTCGTTGATGACGGCTGGTGCTTCTTTATCTCGTCCCTGCCCACCCAGAGCGATCATCAGGAAAACCAAGCTCCAAGGGTTGCGTCCTCCACAAGCCGCGAGCGATTCGCGCGCGATCCGATCAGATTCCTGCCACCTATTAAGGAAGCTCAACGCAATCGCATGGTACATGCTGGAAATGTTTGCGCCGGGGTCGGTCGGGTTGAGCTGCTTGAAACGTTCGAAGTGCGGTATGGACAGATCTGGCCTGCCTGAAAACATGAGTCCGCGTCCGTAGTAACAATGGGCGGTTACGTCACTGGGGTTTAGCCGCAAGCTGTTTTGGAGATACGGAGTCGACTCCCCAGGGCGGCCGGCATACTGCAGGGCAACGGATTTAGCGACAAGGTTCCATGGATCGCGTGCATCCAGAGTCAATGCTTGTTCCGTTTGACGCAGTGACGCGTCGATGTCCGTCTGGTGATCCTCACTCAACCCCATTGCAAATTTGAAAGCGGTAAGAAAACCCAGCACCGCCCAAGCGTAAGCATAATCGGGATCCATCTCGACGGCCCGGGAAGCGAGTAACAGTGATTCGTCCAACCCTATCCATCCTCGAGATTCGAAGGCGCGCGTCGCCAGTTCCCATGCGTCGAGCTGATCTGGAGGTCGGCGCCGAAACCGCTCGTGATGTGCGAGCTTCAAATGCGATCCTAGCGCCGTCACGATAGACTCGACGATATCGTCGAAGACCTCGAACAAATCCGCGAGATCGCGATCGATTTTGCCACCCCATATCTCGCGTGCGGTGCTGACTTCAATCAGTGCTGTCGAAACCCGGATGCGCGGACCCAGGTGGCGAACAGAGCCTTCCACGAGATATCGCACGCTGAGTTGTTTCCCGACGGCGGCGACCTCTCGCGCTTCGCCCTTGAATCGCATTACAGAGCTACAAGCGATCACCGAAAATCGCGGATCGCATGACAAGCCGGTTATGATATCAGCCGTCATCGCATCGGCGAGACTATCTTGACTCGGATCGTTTGAAAGATTTGAGAAAGGCAGTACCGCGATGCCGGGAATCGCATACGCTTCGATGATGGTAGGAGGTACTGCGGCTCCTTCCCGAGGCGATTCCTCCGCACTACTGTCAATTAGCGTCGTCGGCGGAATATTGTAAGCGTGCACGGGACGGGGAATATTCTTTAGTTCTTGCAGACCCAGGTCTTCCCATGCGAAGTCGATGTGTCCGACAACCTGATCCAGAATTTGCTGTGAGAGGCAGATACCGCCAACCTCGGATAGTCCTTCCAGACGCGACGCCACGTTAACCGCATCTCCGTAGATTCGATCGCCATCGAAGCGCACGTCACCAACGTGCGCTCCGATACGAAACCTCATGCGGCGGTCTACTGCGCGGTGAGCGTTTTCCGCGAACATCGTCCGCTGGATACCACTCGCGCACTGCAACGCGTGGATCGCACTTCCGAATTCGGCCATGAAATTGTCGCCGGTGAAATCGACCAGCCGCCTGTGATTTGCGACGATTGCTGCGCCGATTGCGCCCCGTACCTGGGTAACCATGGCAATCGTCGCCCCTTCATCGGTCGCCATCAGTCGACTATATCCGGCGATATCGCCGTTCAAGATAGCGAGCAGCCTGCGTTCGCCTAAGACTGCATTCATTAAACTACCAGCTTCACGTCGAGTAAGACGGCTGCAATTTGGATGGCCGATCTAGATCGCGAAAGAGATGCAAGCGCGTCGAGACAAATCGAGGTTCAGCCGGAGGTCCCTCACATCGATCCGCTAGTGGCGTACCAGCCCTCCACCAATATACTTCGGCATTTCCTCACCGGATGGCTCGGGCTCGGTCGTTCTACCCGCCCGCCGGGGGCATCTTCGGGAATTTGGGCAGTTCCGAATCCAGGTAATCCCACGGCTGCGCACTTTCGACGTAAATATCCATTTGTGGCTTGTACAAACTGGGATCGTCGAGATTGCCCGCACGAATCAAGAACACACCTTCCAACGCGTCCGCGCGGGCGAACAACCGTGCGCCACACTCAGGACAAAACCCCTCGGATTCCGATGCCCCTGAGTCCCCCTTACGCTCGAAATACTTTACTTGTCCTGTGATATTGACCTCAATTGTCCGGGAATCCCATGACTGGCATGTAGGCGCTGCCCGATGCCTTCTGGCAGTCGCGGCAATGGCAGTTCGAGCTGAACAGCGGCTCTCCACCGACTTCGAAACGGACAGCCCCGCAAATGCATCCACCTGTGACCTTGCTCATGTTCGAGTGCTCCGTGCAACAAAAACGAGATAGTGTGCCGTACAGCCATTATAGACTAGAAGCGGTCTCAAAATTGCCTCAAGAGGATGATAAGGCATCCGAGTTGAACAAAGCCTAAATAATTCAAAGAGACCCTTTTTTTTATAACCGGTAAGTGGGGACACTGTTGATTTGTTCACTTAAGCGATCGCGTGCTGTGAGTAAGCGTGTGGACCAATCGCTCTCACCGAATGCGACGTGACGGCTAAAGCGCGCGATCGTCACGCAACGGTACCGGCCGTGCGGTCGAAGCAGCGAAGATTGAGTGCTTCGCTTAGGTGTGCCAGTTCGACGCTCCGCGAATCGGCGAGATCCGCGATCGTGCGCGCAACTTTGACGATACGGTGATAGGCGCGCGGGCTCAGCATGAAACGTTCGAACGCTTGACGCATGAACGAACGTCCTTCGCCGTCGAGCGGGGCGAAGGTGCGCAGTTCATCGACCGCCAGGAAATGATTGAGTTTATTCTGCCGTTGCGATTGAACTGTTCTCGCTCTTGCGACCCGATCGCGTATCGTTGCGCTCGTTTCATTCGCCGCATCGTTGGTGTGTTCGAGCCAGTCGCGTTGCCGCGCAATCTCGATCTGCAGATCGATGCGATCCAGCAGCGGGCCGGAGATCCGCTGGCGGTATCGATTGACTTGTTCGGTATTGCACACGCAGCGCCCGGAAGGATCGCCATGGTAGCCACAGGGACAGGGGTTCATTGCTGCGACCAACTGAAACATTGCCGGAAAGTCGGCGCTGCCGGCGGCCCGAGAGATGGTTACCAGTCCGGTCTCGAGCGGTTCGCGTAGTACTTCCAGCACGCGCCGGTCGAATTCCGGCAGTTCGTCGAGAAACAATACCCCACGGTGAGCAAGCGAAACTTCCCCCGGGCGCGGTATGGTGCCGCCGCCGATCACAGCGACGGCCGAGCTGGTGTGGTGTGGACTGCGGAACGGGCGTAGGCGCCACTGGTTCGGGCCAAATCCCCGTTCGCTGATAGACCAAACGGCCGCCGATTCGAAGGCTTCGGTTTCGGAGAGCGACGGGAGCAAACCGGGGAGGCGGGTAGCGAGCATTGTCTTACCGGTGCCGGGCGGCCCCAACATCAACAGGTTGTGTCCGCCGCTGGCGGCGATCTCTAACGCCCGCTTACCCTGAAATTGTCCGTGGACATCCCCCAGATCGCCGCACGTTTCCGGTTGCTGGGCGGGTTTGTCGAGGAAAGAAGTTCTGAGTAACGGGTCGACGTCGTTGAGGTGGCTGCACACAGCGTCGAGTGTCGCACCAGCATAGACATCGAGACGGGAAACGAGCGCCGCTTCGGCGTCGTCACCAGTTGCGGTAAGGAGAGCGCGCTCGGAATCCCGCGCCGCGAGCGCGGCCGGCAAAATACCGCGTACGGGCCGGAGCGCCCCGGTTAGAGCGAGTTCGGCAATGCACTCTATCTGGGCGAGCCGTCGCACGGGTATTTGATGAGAGGCGGCCAGAACCCCGAGCGCGATCGCCAGGTCGAAACGGGTGCCGTGCTTCGGCAGGTCCGCCGGCGCCAGGTTAACCGTAATACGGCGGATCGGAAATTCGTAACCGGAATTGATGATCGCCGAACGCACCCGGTCTTTACTTTCCCTCACCGCCGTTTCCGGTAGTCCGACCAGACTGAATCCGGGAAGACCCGGGGACAAATGTGTTTCGACGCTGACCAACGGCGCACGTATACCGATAGTCGCGCGGCTGAAGACGGTGGCAACGGTCATGAGTTGCGCTCCTTGCAACGAAGATGGAAATGCCGTTAGCCTTAAACGACATCGATCATTCCTTGATCATTTATCGATTGTAGCGTTCGGGAAAGTTCCCGCATAGGGCGCGTCTATTTATGCGCTCCATAAGATGCTTCACTTTCGTGCCTATACCCACGCCCGTCACCCCGGGCTTGACCCGGGGTCCAGTTAAACAATGTCCGCCTGAGGCGGGCTCTATCTACTCGATACCTACTAGGATTGCTCTTCCAGATTCGCGACGATGTGTTCGAGCTCTTCGAGTTTTTCCCGGGTCTTTTTCAACATTGCCGTTTGCGCATCGAACTCTTCCCGCGTCACGAGATTCATGCGCGCAAAGGCCGCTTCCAGGACCAAGCGAACATTGTTACGAACCTCGTTGCGAACCTCGGCGTGGATCTGGCCGGCGCCCGCCGGCAAGAGCCGCGCGATATTCTCGGCGATTTCCTCGATTCTCTTCAATTCAAGCAATGCAGACCCTCCACGTTGTGGTGATCCAGGCGTCCAAAGATAGGGACCGTGTCGGACGTATCGGATTTCCATACCAGACTACACAATCCTCCCTTCAAAATACATTTGCGATGGGCTGAATCCTCTACCGGTCCGCAGCGGTCCAGCCGCGACAGCGGGTGCTGCCCGGCCCTTTCCGCTATCTGCGAGGGGTCCCGCGCCAAAAACGTGCAAGCCCGTGCCCGGTATGCACCGAAATAGTTCATAATCGCGGACAGAAAAGCGGCAACGCCGCTTCTCAACTGCGAAAAGGCGCCTGCGCACGGGGTCGGTACGCGAACCGGGCCGGGTGGCATGGATCCTGCACCAAGGGGACACAGCGTCGTCGCGTTGCTATCGAAAGTCGTCAATTTAGTTGGCCACGCTCGAATACAAGGCGGCAACCGATGTGGAATTGAAAGCGAGTCAAGGCTCGTCCCGGCGAAAGCCCGCCGGCGTCGCCTGGAACAAATTGGATATGGGGGAAAACGATGAAACTCGTGACCGCGATAATTAAGCCGTTCAAGCTCGACGAAGTGCGCGAAGCACTTTCCGAGCGGGGCGTCCACGGTATGACCGTAACGGAACTCAAAGGATTCGGGCGGCAAAAAGGACATACGGAGCTTTATCGTGGTGCCGAGTACGTCGTCGATTTCCTTCCCAAGATAAAGATCGAAGTTGCCGTGTCTTCGGAACGCGCCGATGAAGTGGTGGAAACCATCCGCAACGCCGCGAACACTGAATCGATCGGCGACGGTAAGATTTTTGTCCAGGACCTGCTCCACGTAGTACGTATTCGAACCGGCGAGACCGGCGACGACGCACTATAGGCAGTATGCCTTAGGCACGAAAAGAGGACGGATTTATTTTCTGTACGGTTTTTGATTACCGAATCGCCTAGCAAACGGGGACTGCGCGTTCCCATCGATTCTTTAGGTGTCTACGGAAAATAAGTCTGTCCCCTTTTTGGTTGTATTCAACAATGAAAGCAGTTTGGGAGGCGGAACGATGCGCGTGCTTCATCGGGTAAGTTCATCAATATTTTTAACCACGGGATTGTGTGCCAATGCGCACGCCGACGGGCTCGATAGCGGCGATACGGCTTGGCTGCTTACCTCGACGGTGCTGGTTTTGTTCATGACGTTGCCGGGTTTGGCCCTATTCTACGGGGGGCTGGTGCGCAGTAAGAACGCGCTCTCGGTGTTGATGCAATGTTTTTCGCTCGCCTGTTTGATGTCTATCGTCTGGCTCGTCGCCGGGTACGGTATCGCTTTCGGCGACGGCGGCGGTCTCCAACAATTCATCGGCCTCGGCAACGTGATGTTGTCGGACGTAACCCGTGATGCGGTCAACGGAACGATCCCGGAATCGGTGTTCGTCATGTTCCAGATGACGTTCGCGATCATCACTCCCGCGTTGGTGATCGGTGCCTTTGTCGAGCGCATGCGTTTCTCGGCCGTGTTGCTTTTCAGTATTCTCTGGTTGCTCGTGGTCTACGCTCCGGTCTGTCACTGGGTGTGGGGCGGCGGTTGGCTAGCCGACATGGGGTTGCTCGATTTCGCCGGCGGCACTGTAGTCCACATCAACGCCGGTGTCGCCGCTATCGTCGCGGCGGTAGTGCTCGGCAACCGCAAAGGGTTTCCGACCACGGCGATGCCGCCGCACAACATGACGCTTACCGTGGCCGGCGCGTCGATGCTTTGGGTCGGGTGGTTCGGCTTCAACGCGGGTAGCGCGGTGGCGGCCAACGGCGACGCCGGGATGGCGATGCTGGTGACGCATATCTCTGCGGCCGCAGGGTCACTGGCCTGGATGGCGGTGGAATGGATCAAACACGGTAAACCGAGCGTACTCGGTATTGTGACCGGCATGGTCGCAGGTCTTGGCACGATTACGCCGGCGTCGGGTTACGTCGGGCCGGTCGGTGCTTTGATTATCGGTCTGTCCGCCGGCGTGGTCTGCTATTTCGCGACGCAATTCATCAAACGATCCTTAAAGATAGACGATTCTCTCGATGTCTTCCCGGTCCACGGCGTCGGCGGGATTCTCGGAACTTTGTTGGCGGGCGTATTCGCGGCCGAGAACCTCGGTGGGATTGGTCACGCCGAGGGTGTATCGATGGGGCATCAGGTCGTTGTTCAGGCCGTCGGGGTTGTCGCCACGATTGCGTGGTGCGCGATTTTGACTTTCGCGCTGCTGAAACTGGTCGGCATGTTCGTCGGGCTGCGGGTCGATGAGGAGTCTGAGGTCCAGGGTCTGGATCTGAGCGAGCACGACGAGCGCGGATATATCCTCTAATCCGGTTGGCCCAGGGCCCGAATGAAGCCGGCATGCGGTCCAGCGTGCCGGCTTTCGACGGGTGCTCCCCGAACGGGAAAAACCGCATCACCCGTTCGCGGCCGGGAAGCGCCGAGCAAATACCATTGCAATAAAGTTTCACATCTGCAGGTCCCGTCGCCTTCGAACGTACTACTGATCCCAGCCGAATCCCCGAAACCCGTTAAATTTTCATACAGATAGGCCGGCCGATCTTTCCTTGATGCAGGCGAATGCATAGAATAGACGAGGATTTTCCGCCCGAAGATAAGAAACCTTTCCGAAAGGCTAGGCGATTTTTGCCAAGTTGCTATGAGCAACTTGGCTAAATTGGTGTATATTCAATCTGTTAATAAGTTTAAATGACCCGGTGTGTCGGTAAGAATCGAATATGGCTGAAGGAAAACTTGTAGAAAAGGCGGTGCTGAAGACGCTGGTTCCGCCTAACGCCTTGAACGCCGAGAATTTTCAAGAGCTCGCGGGTAAGGCCTTTGTTGAAATGATCCCGGCGGGTAAGGCGATCTTCAAGGCTGGCGACCACGATCGTAAGACGACCTATCTGCTGGAAGGTCAGGTGGAGCTCGTCGCCGAGGACGGCAAGCAGACGAACGTCGCCGGTGGGACCGATGTGGCGAAACACCCGCTGGCTAATCTTCAACCGCGTAAGCACACCGCAAAGGCCCAAACGGCCTGCAAAATCACGCGCGTCGACAGCGATTTGCTGGACATCCTGCTAACTTGGGACCAGTTGTCGGGGATCGAGGTCAGCGAGATTCAGGTCGAAGATGAGAGTGATGACAGCGACTGGATGACTCGGATCCTGCAATCGCAGGCGTTCCTCCAGGTGCCGCCCGCAAACATTCAGGCCATGTTCATGCGCATCCAGGAAGTGCCTATGAACAAAGGCGAAGTCGTTATTAAGCAAGGAGACGACGGCGACTATTACTACATCATTAAGACGGGCAAGGCTAAAGTGACGCGTTCGTCGAAGACGGGTTCCGAATTGACTTTGGCGACCCTGAAGGACGGCGATGCATTTGGCGAGGAGGCGTTGTTATCGGAAGCAAAACGCAATGCAACGATAACGATGGATTCCGAAGGCACTTTGATGCGGTTGTCCAAGGAAGATTTCAATGCCTTGCTTAAAGAGCCCATGCTGAGCTGGTTGGATCTCGCCGACGCACAGGAATTGATCAAAGGCGGCGCCAAATGGCTCGATGTACGTCTCGAAAGCGAGCACGCGAATACCGGTCTCAAAGGCAGCGTTAATATCCCCTTATTCATGCTGCGGCTGAAGGCCGATTCCCTCGATCCAAACGTCTCTTATATCGCTTATTGTGACACCGGAAGGCGCAGTTCCGCGGCGGCTTTCCTCCTGAGCGAACGCGGTTTCCAGGCGTACTGTCTAAGAGGCGGAATAGTGGAGCAGGGGCCGCCCGACGCCGAATAGCGGGCCGAGAAGAAATAGGGGACAGGTATATTCCCGGTTGCGAATAGACCTGTCCCTTCTTTTGTCTTTTGTTTTCACTAAACGCCTGATCAATGCAGAAGTGGTTCGAGATCCCGCCGGGCGATCCCTACTATTGTGTCGTCGGTTCACCGGTCGCGCACAGCAAATCACCTGAAATCCATCTCGCCTTCGGTCGTCAGTGCAAAATTGCCCTGCGCTACGAGCGGGTCGAGATCCCTCCCGGATCCTTCGCAACTGCGCTGGCCGAGTTCGCTGCCGCCGGCGGTTCCGGTATGAGCGTCACGGTACCGTTGAAGGAGGAAGCGTACCGGGCGGCTGCCGAGCACGCGTTACGAGCGTTCGTTACCGGTGCGGCGAATATGCTGACTATTGCCGATGACGGCACGACGATCGCAGACAATGCCGATGGAACCGGATTGGTGCGCGATCTGCTTTCGAATCGGCGGTTGTTGCTGGCTGGCCGGCGGATCTTGCTGCTCGGCGCGGGCGGCGCGGCGCGGGGGGTGATCCCGAGTCTATTGGAGCAGCAGCCCGGCGAACTCACCATCGTAAACCGTACGCTGTCGAAGGCCGAGGGGCTGGTCGAGCGGTTTCGGCAGCTGGGACTTGTCCGGGCTTTCGATTACGAAAGACTACCGCGTGGACCCTACGACCTGATCATCAACGCTACTTCGCTCAGCCTCAGCGGCGAGATCCCGCCCTTGGATCCGAGGGTAATTAGCGGTGCCAGTTTCTGCTACGACATGATGTATACGGCCGACGGACGAACCCGTTTTCTCGACTGGTGCGGTGATCATGGCGCGGCTGCCTGCAGCGACGGCTTAGGGATGTTGGTCGAGCAAGCGGCCAGCGCTTTCTCCATCTGGCACGGTGTCCAGCCCGATACGGCGCCGGTGATCGCTTCTCTCAGGGAGTGATGCCGTTGATTCGGTCCATCATCTGCGGCAACCACTTCGCGATTTGCGGAAAGGCGATGATTAATCCGAGGGTCGTTAGCTGCATTGCGACGAACGGGACCACGCCCCGATAAATTTGTTGGATCTTTATCGAGTCGGGGGCTACCGCCTTTAGATAGAAGAGGGAAAAACCGAACGGCGGAGTCAGAAACGAAGTCTGTAAGTTGACCGCTATCAGCAGGGCGTACCACAGCAGGTCGAGCCCCAGAAACGACGCGATCGGCGTTAGGATTGGGACGACGATAAAACAGATTTCCACGAAATCAAGAAAGAATCCCAAGACGAAAATCACAGCCTGGCTGACGAAGATAAAACTCCACTTCTGCCCCGGCAGTCCGATAAAGAGTTCGTGGACGAGGCGATCACCGCCCATGCCTTTGAATACCAAGCCGAAAGCGGTTGCACCGATCAATATGATGAACACCATACTCGTGAGTTTCATCGTCTGCAGCGCCGCGAGCTGCAGGTTGTGCCAGCTTAGCCTTCGGTGTGCCGCCGCTAGCGCCATTGCGCCGGTCCCTCCGATGGCAGCCGATTCTGTCGGCGAGGCAACGCCGAAAAAAATCGATCCCAGCACCGCGATGATTAGGGCGAAAGGTGGAACCAGACTCTTGAGGACGCGGGCCGCTATCGGTCGCCCGTCGGCTCGTTCCACCACCGGTGCGCTAGCGGGGTCCAACCACGCTTTCGTCGCTATGTAAGCTGAATATAGGAGTATAAGAATCGAACCCGGGATGACGGCAGCCATAAACAGCGAGCCGATCGGGACGCCGACGACGTCGGCGAGCAGGATCAATACGATGCTGGGCGGAATAACCTGGCCGAGCGTACCGGCAGTCGCGATCGTTCCGGTCGCCAATGTCGGCGAATATCCATGTTTCAACATCGCCGGCAGCGCGATCACTCCCATCGTGACCACCGTCGCGCCGACGACACCCGTCGTCGCCGCAAGCAGGGCACCCACGAGGATTACCGAAAAGGCCAGGCCCCCGCGCAAACGCCCGCAAAGCATCCCCATCGTTTCCAGGAGTTCTTCGGCAAGTCCGCTTTTCTCCAGAACCACGCCCATGAAGACGAACAGCGGGACGGCAAGCAGGGTGAAATTGGTCAATACGCCCCAGATCCGTAAGGGGAGAAGTGAAAAGAAGTCGATCCCCAATCCAACGGACCCGAACAGCAGCGCGACCGCGCCGAGCGTGAAAGCCACCGGATAGCCGAGTAACAGCGCCACCATGGCGACGGCGAACATCGCGATTGCCCAGATTTCCATTGCTCAGCCGGCGCGCCTGAGCTCGCGCATGCCGTTGACGGTATCGGCTAGGGCTTGCAGGGCCAACAGGGCGAACCCGGTGGGGATCGCCGCTTTCAGCAGCCACCGCTGGCTCAATCCGCCCGGGTCGGGAGATGTCTCGGCATGAACGAACGATTCGTAGGCGAACGGGACGGAGCTCCAGATGATGAGCGTGGCGAAAGGCAACAGAAAGAACAGATTACCGGCAACGTCGATCAGCAAGCGCTGGCGGTCGGAGAGCCGATTGCTGGCGTAGATTAAATCGACCCGTACGTGGTCGTCATGTTTGAACGTATAGCCGGCGCCAAACAGAATGATCAAAGCGAACAAGTGCCATTCGAGTTCCTGCAGTCCTACCGACCCGCTGCGAAACAAATAGCGCATCGCGACGTCGTATAGGGTCAAACCGACCATTAGCACGACCAACCAGGCGGTCAGGCGGCCGATGATTTCATTCAGGCGATTGACGAACTCTGCTGCCTTGGCCGAGAAATGCATAAAGATGTCTGGTGATCCGCTGGTTTAGACCGTCGAGTGGTCCGGTTTCTGGGAATTTCTTTATCGAGGCCCCCGCCCCTGCGAAAACTAGGCGCCGTTGCAGTAGTGCAACGACTGGTCGGAGCCGAGGACGATGTTACTCGACCTGCGGGCCGATGGCGAATACGCACCGGGATCGGCGCGGCTGGTCTTTCGGGCGCGGCGCGGGGGAGTTTTCGTTCGGTCGCCCCGACCGGTGACCGTACTGTTTTGACCGACGTCGCCCAACCAAAACAACTTTGCTCCCGGCAGCCGCGGCCTGGGGTAGCGGCGCTGATTGCGGCTGCTTTGAATCTGGGTTTGCAATGTCGACCGCTCGGATGAAGCGTTGCCGTACCGACGAACAGGCAGTTCAGGCCGACTCCGTTATGCACAATGATGCCGGCATCCGTCGAGGAACATCGGGTTAGGATGCTTAGGCAATGTCGATTAACGAATTTCGCGGTTAATTCTTTGAAAGATAGACGAATTAATAGTTTGTCTATTTCTTGTTCGATCTAACCCAACCGTAACGGATACACGAAGAACTGTCGATTCACTGCACGATTTCCACAGTGTTATCCACATCATCTGTGGGTAAGAGCAAGTGTACTTTTCGCTCAATGACTTAATTGCATTTGCTGAATGAAGAGTAGAGAAACAGCGCGCAACTTCGGCGCCGTCAGTCGCCGCTGAGCGACTTGGCCAGCCGCACGTAGGCGTCGACGGTGATATCTTCAGGTCGGTTCTCGAGCGAAATTCCGCACCGGTGTAAAACGCCGTGATTAAACTGTTTTCCCAGCGTGTTTTTCAAGATCTTTCGGCGTTGTTCGAACGCAATGCGTACACAAGATTCGAGTTCGCGTTTGCACCGGGGGGATAGGCCGTTTCGTTGTGGCGTAATTCGCACAAGTTTCGACGTGACCTTCGGTGGCGGTTCGAAAGCCATTGGTGTGACTTCGAAAAAGGATTCGACCCGGGCGCGGCTCTGCACCATCACCGATAGGCGACCGTAGTGTTTTGAACCCGGAGCTGCCGTGAGCCGATCGACGACTTCCTTTTGCAGCATAAACGTTAAATCCCGGATGCAGGCCTGCTCGACAAGGTTGAGAATCAGCGGTGTCGAGATATTGTAGGGCAAATTGCCGACGACCCGCATCGGCGCGTCTCCTTCGAGGGTCGCAAAATCGACGTCCAATGCGTCGGCAAGATGGACCTCGAGATTCGGCTGGTGACCGAATTCCGCACGAACGAACGCCGCCAGATCCCGGTCAATCTCGATGACGCTGAGTCGCGCACCCGTTGCCAGCAGCGGCGCCGTCAAAGCGCCGCGACCCGGCCCAATCTCGACCAGATGCTCACGCTCACCGGGGGAAATGAGCGCCACGATTTGGTCGATTACGTGCGGGTCGACCAGAAAGTGTTGGCCGAAGCGCTTGCGTGCGCGCGGCGGACTCACCGTTCGCTGCGAGTGCTCAGTTCGATGGCTGCTCGCACCGCCGCAAGCAAGCTGTCCGCTCTGGCACCGCCGCGGCCGGCGAGATCTGTCGCGGTGCCGTGGTCGACCGACGTTCGAAGTATGGGCAACCCCAGCGTAATGTTCACGGTTTCACCGAACCCCAGTGCTTTGATCACCGGTAAGCCCTGGTCGTGGTACATGGTTATGTAAGCGTCTATCGATGCACGAATTTCCGGTGTGAATGCGCTGTCCGCCGGCATCGGGCCACAAACCGTGACTTCGCCATCGCGCGCCTGGGCGATAGCTACGGCGATTACGTCCCGATCCTCATTGCCGAAATGACCGTTTTCACCAGCGTGTGGATTCAAACCGCACACTCCGATCCGTGGGCTGGCGATCCCAAAATACCGTTTCAGGGCCGCGCCTACGACTTCGATAGTGTGGACGATCCCATTCACGTTGAGCATGTCCGGTACCCGTCGCAGCGATACATGCGTCGTCACCAGCGCGACTCGGAGCGGACCGCTTATGAGCATCATCACCGGTACGGGGGCGGATTCAAACGCCGCGCCAGGTACTCCGTGTGGCCCGTAAAGGCATAGCCGGCATCGTTGATGATACCTTTGTGTACGGGCCCGGTGACGATCGCATCGATATCCATGCGACACCCGGCAGCTATCGCGAGATCGAGGCAATCGAGCACGTAGCGCGCGTTTCTTGCGTCCAGTTTCCCGGCTGTTACTGGATAGCCGGCGCCGATCGGGTAGACGCACAAAGTACCGGGTTGATGTGCCGGGATCGCCGACAGTGTCCGGCATTCGACGATATCCAAAAGAAATCCGAGAGCGGCAGCACGTTCAGCGATGACGTTCGGGTCCGCAATGCAGACCAATCGCGCCGGAATATCGTGGGCCGCGATGGATAGGACGACATCCGGCCCGACGCCGGCGGGTTCACCTGGGGTCAGCGCGAGCTTCGGTAGCTGTTCATGGCTCATCGACGCGTAATTCGACGTATGCTTCGTCGCGCAGACGGCGTAACCATGACTGGTATCGTTCATCTTTCTTACGCTGTGAGATTGCCGAGCGCGCCTTCGCCCGCTTGACGTCTTCTGTGCCGTCGTAAGAGCGGCGGTCGAGAACCTGTAGGATGTGCCAGCCGAATTCCGTTCGAAACGGATCGCTGATTTCGCCGATCTCGGTGTAGAGCATCACTTCCTCGAATTCCGGTACCATTTGGCCCTTGCTTACCCAACCGAGATCGCCACCTTCGATCGCGGAGCCGCGATCGTCGGAGTTTGTCCGCGCAAGAATGGCAAAATCCGCACCGCCGTCTAGCCGGATTTTCAATTGCTTGCAGCGATTGATGGCGTCTTCTTCGCTGACGATTTCATTTGGCGTAATCAGGATATGCCGCGCTTGCGTTTGTTCCACCAGGATTTCTTCGCCGCTACGCTGATCGGACAATTGAATTATGTGGTACCCGCTGGGACTCGTGATCATGTCGCTGATATCCCCGATTTCCATATCGCGCACGACGGCACTGAACAGACTGGGGATCTCCTCGGCTCGGCGCCACCCGAGGTCGCCTTTTTCCAGCGCGTTCTGGCCGTCAGATACGGCGATAGCGAGGTCGCCGAAGTCGCCGCCATCGCGGAGACCGGTTACGGTCGCTTCGGCGCGCTCGAGAGATTCTCGGCGCTCGTCGCTCGTGGCATCGTCGGGGATTGATATCAATATGTGTGACAGGCGAAATTCGAGTTCGCTCGAAC
>PVBE011924189.1_pt1 | contig 18330 bp, 4 predicted proteins | sample 1631181 | NCBI WGS metagenome assembly PVBE01 (sample SAMN08397723, study PRJNA350692) | Marine metagenome, whole genome shotgun sequencing project. | isolation source: water | place: Pacific Ocean | collected 2012-04
TCTAAACACATAATAATATTTCTTATTTGGTGTTATGGTATCGTCATATGTGGCAGCGGCACCAAGCGAAGACATGCTAGTGTGATAGTGTCCGCTAAAATCCGTGATTGCTCGTGGGGGAGTGTCCATCCTGTAAACTTCGTAGGCGACTGCCCTGTCGTCTCCCTTGAACTTGATCTTGCCGCCCTCGTGAATGTTGACACTCTGAGCTTCCTTTATCTTTTCAAAGTGTGGAACATCTTCTGGTTCTAGAGCTATCGGTTTCATCATGTATTCTCCGGAATTCGAAGAAAGATTGATTCGAACCGTGCCGGTGTTGCCTTTGAACGGAACAAAATGAACATTTGGAAATACCGGAGGGGCATCAAGCATTGTCACCGTCTTTTCGAAAAATGGCACTTCCACCAGCACAACCTTTGGTGCAGTCTCAATATCAACAAAGAATGGGTTTATCGCATTGCCACCGGGGTGTGTGCCAAAGCCGTGAATGTGCGCCACCGATTGAACTCCCTCAGTATCATAAATATATTCACCATTAGTGCTGCCTCCCTGATCAGACTGTGAAGAGTCCAGGGCGCGGGTTAGTGCTTGCCGGTGCATAGCACCCTGGACACCTCGAGTGGCTCGCTGCCTGTTCTCCCACTCCCTCCTCACTTCGTCCTCTGTTGGGTTTGCACCACGAAGTGTTGCAGGCAGAACCTCAACTGTCCATCTGACATTTTTTCCAGATTGTGGATCTGTAGGTTCCCTATTCGCTCTCGCTGCCTGGAACCATGCCTCTTTGTGTTCATGCCTTTCTGCCAACGATGCTGGTATCCTATGTGTGACTGGCAGATGTTCGCGATCGCCGTTGAATGGCATTCCATCAGCATACACAAGGCCTGCGGCAGTTGGGATAAGGGCTGCACCATTGATATCATACCAATACCTGGTTTGGATGTTCCCTCGCGAGATGCGCTCTCTTGTTTCTGGTAAGTGTGACACATCGGTATATTCATATTCTGTCCCCACCACAAAGTTGTATGCGTATATCCGATAGGTGTATGTGACGGCATGCTTGACTTGAGTGTCCATTAGGCTTATTCTGTCGGTTTCGTCGTTGTCCATAATGAAAAATGTTTGAACAAGCTGCTCGGGCCCTTCTTCAGATATCTCATACTTTTCCACCTTGTACGCTATCGTCTCCGAATAAGCCCTTACACCTTTCATTATTTTCTCGAAATCTCTGACTTTCGGAAGCGCCAGCTGTTTGATACTTGCTAGAAAAACAATTCTAGCAAGTGTGCTAAGCAATGTTGGTGATGTTTCCCACTCTATCCCTAGGGGGTAATTTCTCTCCCTGAGAGGGTTCAGCGATGGGACATCGCTTGCCCACTCGAGAAAATCAACATAATTTCTCTTTTGGTTCTGTGCTGTGATGTCCCCAGGGCGGCCGCCCAGAAATGTCTCCCGAGTCTCGTTGATAACTTCTGCAAATACGTTTGTCGTTCTACCACTGCGAGTAGCCTGCCATGCTTCTGAATCCTGTATCAAATCTAACACTTGGTTTTCGTATTTGGATAATTTAATGAACCTTGCAACCTCAGATCCCTGATGTGTTGTGAAATCAATATGCACATACATCGGGAACCTGTTCTTCTGCTGATCGTATACCGTCGTGAATTCTGCGACATTGGCAGTTGTGAACTTCACTATTTCAGAAGCCTTATTATAATCCGCATTGTCTTTCTCGCCCCTAAAAGAGCTGTATGCATCCCGCAAACCAGTAGCCTGCCCTGAGTAATTGCGATACTTATCGCTGATAAAGTTGGTGCCGACTCTGAAATTAACATCCAATTTCTTGACTGCGGGGATATGCTTCATCTCTGCCTCGTGGAATGGCATATCGACATCATGCACAATGTCTAGAAACTTTCTGCCAGTCGGGACAAGAGGCAGCGAATTGAAATCTCTCTCAAGTTGTGAAAAGTCTTCAGCACCATGGTGGTGGGGGCCCAGAACATAGTGTGAGAGACTTCCCGCTTCGGTAGGGAGCCACGCTCGAAGCCCCAACCCCAACACCTCGGCGGAACCGTACTCGAAGGCAGGTGAGGGCGCGCTTGCCGCTTCGTTGACGGCAGCTGCCCTCACAGAGTCGGACTTAAAAAAAGAGGTTTCCGGATACAGGTTCAACTTTGCAACTGAATGTCCAGTTTCCAATTGTTCAGTTATGAGCTTAAATTGAAATGGAGTCTCCCATGCTGTGTTCTCTGATATATCTTGGAACACTGCTGAGCCGTAACGCATTCGCATCCATGCCCGTCTCAGGACATACCTCAAAGTGTCTATTTTAGCACGTGTATCGACGCCTTCTGAAATTTCTCTGGCTGTGCCCAAGTTATTTGCATAATATGCCATGCCTGGATATAGTTTGAAGGATTCTTTAAATGGTGAGTCTGTATCATAATCAAAATGAGGAAACATGTTGCCATTTATCCCCAAAGACACCATTTCCTCGCTATTAACAAGTTCAGACAAAACATTCCTCGTCATAGCATCGGCAGTATATGGAGAATCAAATGTCGACATGGACTCTGCAGACAGAGGGGAATCAAAAAAGATACCCTGGTTTATCAATGTTTTCTTTCTCGAAATGTTCTGAACGGGGCTGCTCAAGTCATCTTCTGGTGCCAAGAATATCTGGGTTGGGATGACAACGGAATATACTGGTTCGACATATTCGTCACCTCCCGTGTCGTCCGTATCTACGGAAGGTATCACAGGTTCGACACGCACTACCTCCGCCAGCGAGCAAGGGTCTTGCAGGGTGGCAGCGGTGGCAGCATCGACTACGGCGGCGGTGATACCGTCGGGGGCTGCGGGGGCTGCTACGGCGGTGGCATCGGCGGCGAGGGCGGCGTTGGCGGTGTCGTTGGCGTCCAGACCTGCTGGTGGCGGTGGTGGGCCGAGGTATTTGAATGCCATACTATCTGTCCTCCACTAAAAAATATTGTCCATATATTGCAGTCGTGCTCTGTATTCTGTTCTCCGTAATACCAAGAGAAGGATCCTGATATGGAGTGAGACGACAGAGCCGGTACCGCCTGTTTCGATTGTAGGAGGATGGCGAGGGCTCAGGAATGCTCTGTAACGCCCTATACGCTGCCCCTAGGGCTGTTCCGGGCATGCCCGTAGGGGTATCTATCAGTTCTTCTATAGAATAAACCATACCCTGCACAAAGTCGGATAAACGGCCGTCTGAGAATACACCAGGAATTGCATTTCGATTTGTCAGAGCACTCCTTATCTGAACTGGAATTCTCTCTAATGGAGTGGTGAGAATTTCTGGGTCCTGCAGCCTCTCCAGTATCCTTGTCACTGACGGTGTGGTTGGAAATGAATTTCCAGCAGATATTTCTGATACAGGAGGACGTGTTATTTCTGTCAACTTTTTGATGAAGTTTCCTGCAAGCTTGACTGTCTTTTTCGTCAGCGGAGCAGGTTTCTTCTTTTTCTTTTTGAGGCTCAAGTTCTCGCCGGATCCCGTCACAGATGCAACAAGAGCTGCGGCGGTAGTACTACCAAGAAGTTGTTCTGATGCTGCGTTTCTATTCACAATATTGACGTGCGCAATATCTTTTCGGCTCTTGCTAAAAATAGACATGCCGAGACTTTCTATTACCGATGCAGCTGCATATGTCTTCTCTGCTTCGAAGTCCTGGCCAGTTGGGCTGCTAAACGGGATTGATATTGTTTTCGCTCCATGGCCAGGGGATGCCTGTGAATTCGAAGCCACAATAGAGCGCATATATTCCATGTCTCCTTCTTGTTTGTCTCCGTAGTCTGCCTTCACCTCGTACGAGGCTTTCGCTGTGGTGGCGTTCAAAGCCGTTGAGAGCGGGGTTTGAAGCAAAATCTTTTTGTGATTAGAGGAATAGGATATGGGACTCAAGAATATTCCAGCCCTCTTGACGTCAGAGAGGATATTTTGTGTCGGATATTGGAATCTTTCGTATTCTGCTGTCACTCGTGCCTGCATATTCACAACCGGAAAGCCTGCCGTATCTTCAGGATATGTCACGTTGCCCGTAAACATGCTAGCCGCAAAATTGGGAGCCTCGCTTGGATCGTAAAATTCAGAAAAATACTTGAAAAACTTGTATCGAGCACCATCTGGAGATGCTGACTTGACAGAACTAGCCGGAAACGTTGAAAGTTTGCTCGACTTAGCGTTCATGAGATTTTCGAATGCTGCGTGTGTGTATTTTAAAAGTGAGACAAATGTCTCCAATGCCTCAATGGTTCCGCTAGTTGATGGGTTTATCATGTGCATGATGTTATTTTTCGTATTCTGGCGGGCCCAAATAGATGAGCCGTACAAGACTTCAGTTGCTGCAGCATAACGTTGCACCGCAGTGACGAGGCGAGTCTGAAATCTGGCTGATGTGCCTTCAATAAACTCTTTCGTGTACCTACCAGTCTCAAAATCATAACTTCCCTTTCCGTTATATGACGAAACTCTTTCGAAATTCTCTCTATCTAGCCTTCGAAGCTCTTTGTTATGATAGTCGAGAGGATCAATTGGTTCTGCTGGTATGGACGCCAAAGACACAAGCTGCTCCATGTCCTTGCAGCTAGCCTTGACTTCTGATGTGTATCTCTTCATGAGAGCCGCCAAACCATCCTCAATGTCAATTTCAACATAATATTGATATTTTCCATGGTGAATGTCTCTGAATGTCCTGTCAGAGCCCACAAAGGTTCTGTAGTCGGATTGGCGAAGTGCTCCGTCCAAAGTCAGATTTATTTCTGCCAAGTCACCACTAGTGCTTCCTGCACCAAAGTCACCGCTGACAAACTCTCCTGGCGAGCCTGGTGCACCAGTATCAGAGCCCATTGCAACCAATTGGTGCAAATCGTTGGTGTCAAACTCAACATAGTCGTTTGCTCCAAGCTTGTCTATTCCCGTTGGAGCCTCGGACATTCGGCGTCTCCACATTTTGAGTGATGATATTTTCGTTCTTGCCAGCACCAACCTTCTTTTCTCACCAGTCATATCTTTGAAAAATATTCCAAACCTAGACTGAGTCGTGACAATCTGATTCCAATCCAAGGTAAAGCAGAATTTGCAATCGCCAGCTGGGGAATGTGACAGGGTGATGTCCCCTCTGAACTTTGTGCCGTTGGGATCACCAGAGGCATCCCAAGTTGGACTGCTACGAAGGCTGATTATCGAATCCTTTATCTTGTTCATCGTTGTTTTGTGAGATTCCACAACGGAATTAATATCCATGTAGGCTGATCTCGCATATGCTTTCTTCCTCTCCCTTTCAATGTTTGCTTCATCTGAATTATCATAATAGTCCTCTCCGCCATAGAACCTTTCGGTTACAGGAGGCAGTGTCAGTGCTCTTAAATCGTTTATCTTGATGTTGGGCACTCTCCTAGATGTGAGCCACTGGTTGGTGCCCTCATACTCGCCGTGTTCAGCACCCTTCATTTTTCTTGATGACGGTGGCATTGTGTGTGTTGGGCCCGACCACGGCACACCAGCATCGTCGACATGCATGGTGCTATGTTCTACTACCGCACCTTCGTGGATAACTGGTTCGTACGAGACATCGCTACCAATAGATGCTAACTCATGCATGTCCCTCATATCAACAAGCGGGATGTTGTATTCCTCTCTCACCCTACGAGCATCGATATGGGTAAACACACGATATTCAAGATGTTGCACGTTCTCATCCGGCACCGAAAAGCTGACTTGGTACGGCACCTCGTATTGCATGCCAGCGAAGACAGAATCTCCAGCTGCATTGTTTGCTGCAAAATACTTCGCCTCCATCAAGTTGATCACCTTGTATTTCAACACTCCCAGAGAAATATAAGTTGGCATAGCTTGAGCTAATGCCTCAGAAATGCTCATCGCATCTGGAGATATCAAGTTCATTCTGCTTCTTGAATAAAATACCTTGTTTTTGATATTCTCTGAAACACTTTTATTCGTCGTTTGAATGACATATATGTCAACATGTTGCAGCATGTCAACCTGCGACAGCCAGGAAGGTATGCCAACAGCATCATTTCGCTCCCTTATCAGCATATCCAATGTGACAGTCATGCCAGTGGATGATCTCTGGTTGGATTGGTTTGGCTCTTGCATGCCGGGAACAATTGTGATGTTCTTTATGAGAACTTTGGGAGTCATGTTGGCCATTAATCGCAATCCTCGAAGTCCGGAATGCCGGTATCATATATGTCGCGAGGCGACAGGGCCCACTCTGGAACTCCATATGGACTGTTAAACAACCCTCTCCTACCGACGTCGCCACTTGTCAGCTGCTGCAACAGGTGATATGGTATCTCGGAGTCCAACAATATATCAAAATAATTGTCAACATCTGTCAGTGGGTTGGAGTCATCGCCGTGATAGATTGGTATCAGTATTTCCTCGTCATCAGTTGCAGTTCCGGGAACTATTTCATATACGCTAATTTCGAAATTATCAGAATCTCGAGATGTGCCAAGCTCTTGCAAATCAAAAAGCATGTACTCCTCCTTTAAAGAAAATACGGCATCTCGAAATATAACTGTGTTCTCCATGTAATCTTCGCTTAAATACACTTCATCGAGGTGTTCCGGGTTCAAAATTTCCTCTCTGGAAACCTCATAAGTGGCATCACAGGTGAGCTGTGGAATGTTTTGAGGGACATTAGATCCGCTATAATACTGCAAAGAACCAGTTAGTGGGCTCCCATAGGCTTCCACCTTCAAATATGATGCCTCTTGGTTTGCCAAAGTGTTTGTCGACAAGTTATAGCGAAGGGCGTTCTCTCTCTCGTCGTTGTCTGGCAATATATCTGCCAATTCGAGCGGAATTTCGTCTTCTTGCAGCGGTTCGTGAAGTTGAGCGAGCTTTGTTTCTGCGCCCTTGAAGATATATTGGGTTCTTGGATGCTGAACTTCTTTTATTCTATCTTCCGAATCGTTCTGATTCTCGACAATACCTGCATGCAGAGCATCGTACAGGACACCATCGTCGAAAAAACGATAGGATACAGGCTTAAATACGCCCTTTGCAAGGAGCAGTTTGCCGTATTGTGTTAATTTGATGTCTATGACATCTTCTTTTTTATTGAAAAACGACATTAATCGCCACCCTATTCCATTTCGACTTCAGCTGATACTTTAATTAGCTCCACAAGAGAAAAGAAATCATATGGCCAGTTATATGAGTACTTGTTTGCCGCACGAATATCTTTGAGTGTCGAACTGACAAGCTGCCTCTTTTCAGACTCGTCGAAGATGTTAACTCCCCTCTTGTGCCCCATTATGGAGTCATCAAGCTTCTTGAAGTAATCCACCTTGGCTTTCTTCTTCACCTTGAAAACCATCCACCTCATCTCTTCACCGTCTGTCAGAGCGTCTTTCATTTCGCCGTAGTTGTCCAGACTGTGACCAACAGTGACTTCTGTCTTATTGGTGCCTCGAGGATCGCCCTCTCTCCACCCATATGCTGCAGTTCCAATATCGGGTGGCAAGTTTTGCCATATATCTGAAACATCCTTTCTCGAGAGCGATTTCTTGAATTCAAACACATACATCATCGCGCTCTGCTTTTCCGGAAACTGAAGGAAATCCATCTGAGGTGGGAATATGTATTTCTTCATCATGTCTATCTGGTGAAGTACTGTATTGTCCACCTCATCTGAATTTTCATCGTTCAGTGCCTTTTCCACATCCGCCTCGTTAAGTGAGAAAAACTGTGGCGTTCCGTCTGCATCTATGAGGTAAGGGACAGCAACGACTGCTTCGCTTATCTCTCTTTCTCCGTCTCTTGGAAGTTCACCAAGCTGTAGTCGTTCGCCCTTTGCAAAGCCGACTACATCAGCAAGGGAAGAATACCCCGCAACATCAGTTATCGTTAGGTGCATTCCCTTCCCGGATTTGGGGATCTCCCCATACTGATGCCACATCCCTCGAGATGATGTCAAGAATGTCTCGGCGGGAGTGTGTCCGTTGAAAACATCGGCGCGCTTCGAAGCGAATACCGTCGTTGACATGCCATCTAGATCCAAAGCAGTGAGGTTCGAATTCGAAAAATCTAATATTGGAGACTCCCACTTTGTTTGTATTACCCACCTCTTTGACAGTCGATCAGGTGCGCGGCGCTGACGAATTGGGTTGCCGTCTTGGTCGAATTCAACCTCGCCCTCTTCTATTGTGCCAAACAGATTCAAAGAAGACGAAAGCTGCATCTGAAAATCTTGATTTGTGGAGCTTCCAGACTGCTCTGTGTAGCCATACACCGATGCTCTAGAATTCTCCGAATAGGATACTGACAATGTGTCGTGCAAGTCATCCAAGGTATATAGCTCTTTCGTCGCAGTAAGTGACATCTCCACATACGGAGAGCTGCCAGGTGTCAAGGACGGATGACAATACGGATCAAAGCCATGATCATAGCCATAAAGAGCACCTGTATTGTCAACCGGTGGCCCGAAAGCTGACTTATTTGAATACATCACGGTGTCCTTATTCAATATTGATACCCTCATGCGATATTTTTCGCCAATAGTCATTTTGAAAGATCCGGGCTCAGACACATAACTCTTAAGTCTAGACTCCTTAAGGAAAAAATTAACAGTTTCTGCAAAAAAGTTATTTGATGCCAGTGTGTATTTTCTTGCTTCTGGCATAGTGTTGCGACCCTTTAGAAGTTTTGCAAAGCCATCGGCTACAGCTGGAGACTCCGATTGATACAACTCAGAAAAGCCAACTTCTGATCCTGAACCAATTAGTCCATATATTGGATGGAGATCAGCATGATACCCCATTCCACCGGTGTCGCCTGCATGCAAAGTCGAAACCATCGACACCATATGACTAGCTGAAGGGTGTGGTTCGTTATCATACAGCACCGTGCCCCTTATCGAATCTGGTGCCAATATTGCCTCGAACGGTATTCTGGTGCATTTTGTGGATTTTATCCTTGGTATTCCTGTTGTCGAATTCCCGAATATCTCACTACCAAAAAACGATTGCCCGTATCTCTCGGCTGAACTAGAGCTGTAATTAAACCTATCTTGCAGGCTTGTGGCGGCAGTTGTGAGTGTATTTTTGGTTGCCACGGCGAATTGGCCAGTCGAGTTGCCCGGAGACACAACACTGCCAGTGCCCGGATTGAAAAAAATTGGATAATCAACCGCCAAGCCAGACTTAATAGAGTTAAAAAGAATTCCAGGTGCAAACAAGCATGGCGAGGCAGCTGCCACATTCTGAAATAATCTAGATCCTATCATTGACTGGGCATTGTCGCTATCCGGCCCGGAAAGATCAATATTCGAATATTCCGAAAACCATATGCCAGCTAGCTGCTCGGCACGTTGGGCAGGATAGAACCCATCATATGGAAGAAGTTTTAAGAGGGCGTTACACTTAAGCCACAGCTTTGATGGTGACTTGCCCATTTCCTCGGTATTCTCCCTCACAACTTCAAAATATTTAAGAAAGTCACTATTGCTGTAAGTTTCAAAAAAGCCGGTATCAGAACTATTAGAAATCGAAGATCCAGTCAGAGACAAGAATGAGTCTATCGGTGCCGAAAAATCACTCCCAGAATCCATGATACTAGCAATATGCTCACTTATCCTAAATTCTGAAACAAGGCTATAGTCTTTTCCTGCAGCCTGCAACTCCTCTCTATAGCCCTCATATGAGTCGTAAAATGGAGATTTTCCAGACTGGGTTCCGGCTTCCCATTTTGCCTCTCCTGATAGATATACTGCAGTGCCGTATTTTTGAGGGAACCGGCGATTGTATATCGGCACTGCAGTAGCTCCAGTCTCCTCGAAATCTTTCTTTCCCTGATGGAACACGCTATAGTCGTTTTGAAATTGCCCTTCACCTCTAGATGCTATGTCGTATTCCACCGTCGCATCATTAAAGTATCCTCCAGCATCTATTCTAATTGGGGCGGTAGTGAATGTCTTTCTGCTATCCAATATCCACATACTGGAAGTTATTCGATATTGTGAATTGGGGCCGTGAAAATATCTTCCGTATGTGTTAACATTCGTCGAAGACAGTGTCTGCTCTCTATCCGATCTAGCAGTCCTCCAGAAGTCATTGTTAAAATTGACTCTTGTCCTGGAATTCTTTGTGAATGTGTTGTCTTCGCGTGGATAAACAACCTCACTGTACACGATTGAATCTGGAATGATGTTGTTTTCCATGATTGTGTTGTGGACATCTTGATAAAGCTTTGCACCTTTCGTTTCGTCAATAGTCAATATTTTGACGATATCAGAGTTGGCGAAAGTTGTGCATGCGTTTGCATAGCTGATATTTGCCATCACATCTCGCGTGCCTCTGCCATGGATCCGATGCACAGGAGTTATCCTGGTTGAAGATTTTGGTATGCTGGAGTCTATAGTCCCCAGCTGTTCGCCTCTGAGCATCCCGAAACCAATTTCAAGAGGCTTGAATTTTGAGCTAACAGGGGTGTCGTAAAAGTTTTGTGTTGTTCTTCCCTTCGTCTGTTTGATGACTGTGGTATACTCGTCCTTTTCTGGTGGCCAGGAATAAGTGTTTATCACATTCGCATTGGGATACACGACATCTCTGCCGAGAATTGCCATGTACGAAGCTCTCCCCTGAATGGATATGATGTTGTTCGCACGGTGACTTCTCGCCACTGGGTGCTCACCGGCTCGAAGTTGCTTCCAAGACGGATATCCGGAAGGGCCATTCAAGTTTAGAAGAATGTCGTTAAGACTATTGCCGACGTTCATATCATATCCAACAGTGTTAGTACTGGAGGTTATTGCTGCATTCACATATGTGTTGAGCCCAACAAAGTCGATATTGTCCGATTCGCTCGAAGTGATAAACTGCATGTCTGCTGGATATTCAGACAATCCTGAAGCAACCGGTATTGAGAAGTTGTGCTGATGTCCTGTCCAGCTAGCCGTTGTTTCCAGTGTCGAATCATTTATCCAGCGATACTGAATGTCTGACTGCGGGATGGGATGGCTAAACCAGTAATTATCGTAATCTGGCACGACTGGGTGGCCATCTCCCTCTGTTGCATCATATTTCGGATTTCGATTAACCATGTGAATAGATGCCATGCCTGCATATGCACCAGAAACCGCCTCGTATGTTTCTGCAATGATAGCACTGCCGCTGCGAGGCCCAAACTGTGCCATGTGTTCTGAGCTAAGGGTGTCCAATAGGCGGCGCACTATCGAATTTCTGTAATTCATCGAGCTGTATATTGAGTATTCTGCGGATTCCCTATCGAGCCCTGGGCCGCCGTTAGAGTCTCCTGCAACTTCGGGCCCACCGATTGGAGCGAATCTGTTGACAACGACATGTCCAGTTCGCCTTCTCTGGATTTTTGGAACATCTGGGTAGTCCTCAAAGAATTCAGAAGACACTGCTTCGTATTCTGCCCCAACATATCCGTTGTTATCAACAAAATCATTGTTGTTTATCGATCTGCCGTTTGTCATGACAATCTCATATGCCTTCTGATAATTGCCTAGAATGTTTGAGCCAGTGGTTGTCTGGATGTTTTTGATATTCACAGCTCTTTTGACAAGCCCGTCTCGTGTCCAAGATGTTCTCGGCTTTGTGACGTCCTGATGTACCAGCTTTATTTGTCCGCTGCGCACCTCAAGCTTGTATGCCTCCGGGCGATTATCAGAATCTGTGATGCCCACCTCAACATGCCTGTGGGCATTGCCGCCGACATGTTGATTCGTGAACATCGACTGCATCGGTTGCTCCATATCCATGCCATATGCATCGTGATGGAGGTTGGTGATGTCGATAAATGGTTTAAAAGTCGCCAGTGAAGCCATGTATCCCGTGTCGACAGATGATGTGTACATGCTAAACGGGAGGATATATGATGATCTCAATTTCATGTATTCTGCCGTGTCCGTTGAAGATATTAGTCCATATATTCTTTCCTTTCCTTTGATGTCTGCATGCACATCCGATATCGGTTTCACTTGAACATTCGCACTGGTTAATGTTATGCCGTCGGTTGTATTGAACGATAGTGCAGACTTGAACATGTTAGGGGACTTTCTTGTCTGATTTTCTCCAGATTTAACTTCGAGAGTCTGCTGTATGCGGAACCTATAAGGCTTGGAGAGCCTCCTTTCCACATAATTGGATCCAGAAACATCTGAAATCGCGATCCTTCGAAGTATTTCCCTGTTCTCATTGACTTTTTCATCCAGAACCGGATCCGCTAGGGGGGCAGCACCACGTTCTGCTCTTTCTTTCCACCACAATATCTTCTCGGTTTCTTTGAGTGGGGAGCTTGGCAAAGGAGCACTCATCTCAAGCCAATTGGCTTCGAGTTCCCCAATGCTTATCACTGGTGCGTTTGGGACTACATCCTTCATTTCGAGAGTTGGGAATTTTGCCCAATATTTGCTTCTCTCGAGGACGTGGCTTTCAATAACTGTCCTGATATCCTCCGAAAACCTTGCTGTTGCTGGTTTGAGTTGATCCAACATTACCGATATTGCCGAGTCAAACCACTTGTAATACTCGATATATTTGTCAATGTCTGGTGTGTTGGAAACCCTGCTATAGAACATCTGTCTTAGCTTGCCAAGAGACTTGTATTCCTGTCGATACTTGTTGACAGGTTCGCCGATGAGATTATTGAAGTCCTTCACTGTTGCGAAAAAGTTTATCATCTCTTCCGATATCGTCTGATACATGCTCTTCTCAAAAGCAAAATAATGATTAATCGGACGGGAGTCAGGCTTAAACACCTCACTGTCAGAATCAAGCACTTGCACCATCTCTGAGCTATGGATATTCTCCGGGAGCATGTTCTTGACGCCTGCAACAGAGCGCACAGACACCATAGCCGTCGAAGAGGCTGGAAAAAACTTCCCGACGCCAGCATGATGCCGCCCAGACATCTCTGCGAATGTGCCAGCTGGGCTGTATGATCCCGATGATAAATCGTCAACGAGGAATTCTCCGGATGAGTCTGAGCCTGTTACTTTGTTGAAATCCCAATGCAATGCCAATGACTTTGCCTTAGATTTGAACGAGTTCATCACTCCAGTCGACACATCGTATTCGTCTCTTGATGGGTTTAATCTGCCGAAATTGTTTGGGTCCTTTGAATGAACATCCAGCTCCTCATCAGTTAGATATGCTTGCCAATACTTAACAGAAGCAATGCCAACATCAGTGCTGGTGGCAAGAACACCTGTGAAGTTTATGCGACGGGCACCAGCATAGACACTTTTCCGTGCGGCATGAAAGGCGGCACCTCTGGCTTTCGTAACAGAACCAGTAACATAAAAGCTATCCTGCATACTGTTCAGTATGTGCCTTGTCCCTCGGAACTCAACAGTGTAAGCATCTGCCCCATCGAGAGAGCCATCAGTCATGCCCATGGGGGCACCCTTGGGCTTCAATCTAAACGAAATATTCCATTTTGTGTCCGAATAGACATCCTGGATTATCGGGGATGTCAATTCTGGAATTACAGAATTCGTGCTCTTAAGAACAAAGAATGCATCTTTTGAATCATCATTCTTTCTAACAGCATATGCTTGAATGCTGGCATTGTCACTGGCGGCGTATGTCATATCGCCCCAAACAGTGCTAGGCGTGTGACAGCCAAACAGAGATGCCGAAACAAAAAGACTTTCCTTGTGAAAGATGCTGCCGTACGGCTCTCGTTTCGGAAAAAAGATGTCGGCTTCCATTGTTGTTGCAAAGCCCGTCTCCTCTGCATCACCAGATCCTGAAATATAATGTGATTCGTACGGAGACAAGTTAGACGTCTGATGTATCGTTGCCGTGTATCTATCTGAACCGAAGAAGTCAATGTTTCTGATATTGACATTCTTGTGCGTGAACGTGTCTTTCAGAACATGTGTGTAATTATCCGCGTACATGTTCAGCTTTAAAATCTCATCATCAATCCCAAAACATCGAATAAGGTTTCGGAATGCTTTCTCTGTCCCCTTCGACTTGTAAATTTCAACAAGATTATTGTAAATGTTCCTGTATATGAAGTTTTTCACTTCATGAAGCTGGTGTTCGAACTGAATTTGCTCGTTTCTAGATGCAAACATCTCCATAACGCTAGCGTCTGCGAACAATTGTGGTGCAATAAAGCCAGAGGATAGCAAAAGCTTTTCCGAAAATGGTGAAAAGTTCGAGCCGCTAACATTTGACGGTGACGGATAATCCACATAACTCGTGTCTCGAAGCTTCGGTATCGCCTCTATTTGCAGGTGCAGTGTGTCGAAATAGCTGGCGACTATCTGCATCAGCTCAGATATCAGGCTCTTGTCCTCTGTTTGGACATTCATCTGCTCTTTTATCAGCCAAGTTGGCAAGGAGTAATAGAGTGCTGAATTGTTTTCAAAATCGTGTGCTTGCCCTTCTTCTTTCTTTGTTGCCAGCAGTGCCACAACATCAGGATGATCGCTGCGTATTACTGGGTCTTTGAATTCTCGCACTGCCTTTCCAGAATCCACCAATGCAGAGCCAAGGTTTCGTGAACTAGTAGAATACCCAACCCATGTGCCGTTTGAAATTCTGCCGGAATAATCCAGCACCACAGAGTCTATTGCAGTCGTGCCTGTCACACCCTCGTTGAATTTGAAATAGACTCCCAGATCTGCATTGCTGGTGTGCTTGTTAGTGCCTCCACCAACCTGTGCTAGCCAGTTATCGCCAATCTCCTTCGCAGTTCTAGCCTTCTTCCAGAATCTAAACTCGTCTATGGAGCCCGTTAGTTTGCCATATCCAATAGCTGCTGATCCGGCTGCCTTTGTCGAAGATACGAGTGAGCCAATTGTTGCAATGATATTTCCGTCGACGGGGCCGAAAGAACTGACAGCAGTAGACATCTTGGCGTCAAACACCCCGTCAACATACAAGGTAACATCCAGTTTGGTTTCATACTTGAAGGTAAATGCATAATGATGCCACTTTCCGTCAGAAATACTGTTCGCAGTTATGGCAGAGGAACCAATTGAGGACAGATCGGGGCCTTGGCTCCCGGAGCTGTAAGATACATAAAAGGGGGTTGCCGATGTGTTATCTATCTCAATCCTCAACCTTCCGTAATCGGCATCGACATGGCTGGTGCCACGAACAATAGCATCAAACAGCACCTCCTTTTCAGTCTTATCGTCGTCGAAGGCGTCTTTCTTAAGCCAAAATTCTACAGTGTTTCCTCGAGTGCCGTCTATCTTTAAGTTGGACTCCCTATATGTCGCTGCATCATATACGTTCGCCAAACTAGCTTCGCTCTTGTAGTCCCCTGCTGGATCCGCATGTGGTCCGCCTTCGACATAGACATATTCAACGCCGCTGGATCCAGGATACCCGTATCCACCTTGCAGTGCACCAGATCGCGTTCCCCAACCAGCTGGTGAAAAGAGAGCAAAGCCAGTCGATTTAGGATAGTCAACACGAAACATGTGGTTATCAAGGAAAGAGGAGCTGAGATGCCAGTGCTCTTTCTCGTAGAATGTGCCGTCATATGGATATGTCTGATAAATTCTCTTTATCGAATCTTCGTAATATCTCTCTGCCAGTCCATATCTTGCAAAGTTCTCGGGCTTCGAATAGTCAACCTTTGGGACAAACCTCTTTACCCGGACGTTCCTGGCCAACAGATATTCGACAGATTCCAGTTCTTCGGAAAAACTGTTGAGTGATTTATTCGATATTGTCTTTGACTTTTTGTCAAAAAGGTTTTTAAGACTCATTTATTCCACCCTGAATTTGAACTTTTCACTTTGCTCTTTGAATACGCCGTCTAATTTGAACACAAAAGACATCTCATATGAATATCCAGGTTCTAGAAGAGACATGTCCAAATCAAAATAGCTTCCGCTCATATCATGGGATAGTCTAGTGTGGTTCAAACTGCCTGTTCCATATCCAATAGCCTCTAGACTATCAGATTCTCTCACAATTTTAAAATAAGAATTTTCGACAATGTCAATTGGTGCCGAGTTTTTCGCGACGCTGTAAATATTTGGCTGCCAATCTCTCTTTCTTGTGTATACACGGAAGCGTGGTTTCTCCGCAATCGTGTATGCTCCCCTCAAGTTTGTTATCTTGATGACATGTTCCAAATCTTGATTGGATGCCGCCATTGATGAGTCATATTTGAGAGGCTTGAAAGATCCAGTATAATACTGTGTTTGAACTGGTGTGCCGCCATCTGTTAACCAAACGTCTTTAATCGTTGTCTCGGTTGTTTCGAGAGCGAAAGATGCTGTGTATATCCCCGTATCGTGATAGCCTCCAGTAACCGGATAGTCTGGAGTCGCTGTTGTTATCTCAGTCCCGGAAGTATTGAACAGTCTAAGATAAATCCTTCCAGTACCAACAGCTGGTATGTTCGTCAATGTTCCCTTAAAATTGTTGTACAGGTGCAGTGTCTGCAAGTTGTCATCGCCAGAAACCAACGAACTGCTGACATAAAAGCTTCCTCTATCGTCCAGCTTGGAGTCATCCCACCTCGCTTCTATCACAGGACGCTTAAAGAAGAATTCTGTGCCGCGAGCAAAGAACTTCTTGATATAATAGCTCTTCTCATATGAGCCGTCCTCGTACGAGCCTGAGAGTTTCAACATCACCCCGTTGTTGGCTAGGGCAGTGCCGCCTGCGAAATAGTCACTGTTGGAGAACGTGGCGTTTGTCGTGCCAGTGCCGGTTATCTTGCGGTGGCCGCCCCATCCAGATACTGATTGAGTCAGCTGTGTGATAGCCCCGGCACTTGATGCCTTTATTGTTGTGTGGTGTGCACGTGCCGACATTATTGCAGTTGCGAAACTCGCTGCTGTTGCCGCGGCCGTGCCGGTATCGACACTTATTTCGGTAGTCGATACCTTATATTGTCCAGTTGTTGTTCCCTCCGTAAAATCATATGTCACAATCTTTCCATCAGTATCGGTAAGTGTTATCTTGGATCCGTCGGCTGGCGTTCCTCCAAATGTCACCTCTGCTGTTGCTGCAGCATAATTGGATGCTGCTTCTGCTTGCAACCATTCCTCCACTAGTGAAGTGATGTTTATCTCTGCGTCTTCAACATCGTCAAAATATTGACTGGCGAGTGGTAAGCTTGAATAATTGACATTCCCTTCCGTGTATACATCGCCACCTTCGGCTTGCCACAGAATGGCACTCTTTCCTTTAACTTCAAGATCTGATTCGTATACGTTCGTAACATTTATTGAATCGACAGGCTCTGATGCTTCCGCCAACACATCGTTAGTCACCAAGACAACACTAGTGCTGCTACCGCTATATGCGGCAGTCAAACCCGTCTTTGAGGTGTTCGCATTCACAAGGCTCTTATATTCTTCCGCGATCCCCTCTTTTGTTGTCTCCGATCCAATGTTAACCTCGTACTCTGTCCCAGTCAGGGTTGGTGCAGTTTCAGCACCCGTAGACTGAAACCAGAAATTGATTCTTTGGTTGAGTCCGTTGAATATCGACACATATTTGGCAGCATAATCGTTTCTTTCATCAGACTTAAATGAAGTCTTGACAACCTGAGCTGTTCTTTCGGAGGATGCAGACAGCCAGCAAGCTGATCCCTTATCTCTGTATCCTTCCATGTCCAAGCCCGAGCCCTCTGTCCAGGCTCTAGAGATGGGACTAATGTCCATATAATATTTCTTTGGGACAGATTGTCCATGTTTTGCATTGAATACCCTCAAATAGAAGTCAACACTTCCGCTGGCAGGGATTTTTCCTGCCTGCCTATCAGAAAGGACGGGTGCCATCGAGTGCTGAATCAGTATTCTGCTTCTCTCGAGGGACGAAGTGGTTGACTGAGCATATATCGAAAAGGCTTCTATGATGTCGCTTTCGCCCATGTTTGAGTTGACACCACGTTTCACCAAGTCAGACTTGAATGCATTGGTTATCGTTGTATCCGATTTTGCTGTATATCTTTTAATCGCCATTATCTAATATTTCCCACAATGTCAGAATAAGGAAACTTGATTTCCACAATATGATCATACGGGATGCCCAAGACTCTTCCATCAGCACTCATGTTTTCTTCAATACTAATCGAAGATTCACTGTATGCTCCCCCAGTCTTTGAGACAATCCGCACATCTTCCACGTCTAATAGTCCGTCAACATCCTTGAGTACCTTGAACACATCTGTGACATAAAATGATTCACCAATGTCATTAGTGCTCGAACCGAAAACCTCGACAAGGTTCTCTATCGCTAACGATAAAACGGTTTGGGCATCAAACCCGTCTTCCACGACTGCATCGAACTCAATGCCGACATTAGCGATATGAGCATCCA
>PVBE010118643.1_pt1 | contig 18329 bp, 18 predicted proteins | sample 1631181 | NCBI WGS metagenome assembly PVBE01 (sample SAMN08397723, study PRJNA350692) | Marine metagenome, whole genome shotgun sequencing project. | isolation source: water | place: Pacific Ocean | collected 2012-04
CAGCAATGGGGTGGGCCAGTAAACAGGGTCTTGCTCGGGTGTCGGTTGAAATCCTCGCGCCATTTGCCAGCGCCCATTGGAGCCGTCGTGGCTGGGATTTCCCAACTCCAGAGCAAGTCCGCGTGCTTCTCTCCTTCCGTTACGTACACCGTATCCCTCTCGTGCCAATCGTTCAGGCGGTAGGGAACGAGGGCAACTCCTTTCAGGTTCCAGATCCACCCGCCATTTCCATCAGGTCGGCGCTGGCTGAAGCCCTTGGGCTTGTGGCGGACTACCTGAAATAACAACATTCCGTCGATGGAGTTGTAGTCGTGGGTCGCTACGACTAGCCGGCCGTATTCTCGATTCCCGTTGCGACGCGAAAGCAGCCTGTGGTCACGGAGCCACTCCACGATGGTGTCCTTATCATCGGATCCACAGCCGCATATGGCAGCGACCAGGTCCCAGTAGTTTCCACCCCTTCCCGCCGGATCATCGAACCAGAGGTCTTTCTCCAGGTTGATCCGAAGGCTTGCGTTCTTGTCCTCACGGTATGGCGCATGAAAATAGACCTCGCCGTGTTTCTCGATTCCACCGGACAGGCCCTCGGCATTGGCGACCTCTAGGCAGGTGGCTTTTCTCATGCCGATTCGCGCTCCTCCATCTCCCTCGCTTCGCGGATGAGGACGACTAGTCGATCGACGTGCTCCTGGTACAGCTTGTTGGCACGGTCGATCAGGTCCGGATGACCTTCGAATTCGTTCAGGGCAATCTGGTGAAGGTCGTCGAGTTGATAGTTTTCGAGTTTCATGTCGTGACAGCCTTTCGCGGCACTTGCTCGTGGCCGAATCCCCGGTCCGGGTCCTCGATTAAGGCGCGGATATCTTCGACTCTCCACGCTGTGGTTCGCGGTCCAAGTTTCACAGGTGACGGGTAGCGACCTGTCTTGATTCCGGCCCACCATGTCGACTTAGAGACCGGGATCAGCGACAGTACGGTCAGAAGTCGAACGAAGCCATCATGTGGAAGCATCACTGATGCCATTACTCAACCTCCTGAAGTTCGTCGGGCAGGAGGCCGAGAACGGAGGACAGGCGCTCCGCATACGCGGGATATGGGCGAGCCTGTCCGGTCTCGATTCTGGAAAGTTCAGAAATCGGAACGTTGGCGTGGTAGGCCAGGTCGATCTGGCGCCAACCTCGCTTCTGGCGCTCGGCCCGAATTCTTAGGAGTGTTGGGTCGGATGTTTTCTGTAGCTTCATGAACTGAAACTACAGCCAAGTCATTCGGCGGTCAGTTGAGAAAGGGGAAGGTCAATCAAAACTCAACTGTCTGTCACCGGCGGTGAAAACTGGTCGCGGCTAGTTCTGCCGCCGTACTGATTCCTCTATGCACGGTCGTTTTGGCGTTTTCGTGATCACGAGAATATCGTTCACAGATGTCTTTCAGGCTAAGGCCGCCGCACTTATACAAGGCCAGCCAGTCAAAGTGCTCCGGGCTGTACTTGACCCTTGATTTCTCTAGTCTTAGGTCCTTAGCGAGTTCTCGCATTCCTTCTTTGTAGCTACCCAACTCTTTCTTGAATCGTTTTGTGCTCTCTTCCCGGAACTTCTCCCAACGTGTCGACTGCGGATCCCAACGATCCTTGAAACAAAACTGAGCCTCGTCTCTATAGGCAATCGTCCGATCCCCGACCGTCACTTGCCTAAACCCGTTAGAATCAAGCGATCGTCTGGATTCATCGCTCATCGTCCAGAGGGTCATCGCTCCTAGCGCACCTTCGAGCACCCAGGTCTCGTCGGCCTCGAAGTGCTGTGCCCACGTCTTGAGATGCCCAGTCATCTCACCATTAGAATCTGAACGCTTCTTCCAAAACTCGAAAGGGGTCCCAAGACAAAAGTAGTCTCGGTTACCTTTGGCAAGCCGGAGGAACTCTGGGTATACCTCAGTTTGTAAGGCCTGAAGAAACTCCGGGACCAACCGCTGAATTGCGTCGATGAGGATCCAACGGGCTTGATTGGTTTGCCTGTCGGTGCGCTCCGAAACGTCACCAAAGACGTACTCGCTACCGAATCCTTTCTTTCCTCGATCTTCTCCGTCAATAGCCATTGGGGTCGATCACCTTCAACCTGCTTGCCCCACCCTGAGCTGGACGACGTCGGCGGAGCCCGCGGTCGCAAAAGCGGCCCACGTGGCCATCAATTCCCGCCGGCGCTCAAACAGGTCCGTACGGTTATACGCGGCCTCGACTTTGTTCGAGAGCACATGGGCGAGTGCCGCTTCACAAACCTCCCGAGAAAAATTAGTTCGTTCTGCACACCAGTCACGAAAAGAAGACCGCATCCCGTGCGGAGTACAGTCCGTCCACTCCATACGACGCAATGTCATGTGGAAACACATGTTCGAGAGAGAGCGTTTGGGAGACTGTCCGGGAAACACGAATGGCCCACCGTCAGATACGGCCTTCGCTTCCTCGAGGATCTGGATGCATCGTCCCGGTAAAGGAACCCGATGATCGCGTTTTGACTTCATGCGCTCCGCAGGTACGGTCCAGGTTTCAGTTTCTAGATCGATTTCCGTCCAGCGTGCCTTCAGAACCTCACTAGTCCGAGTGGCGGTGAGAATCATGAACTCAAAGGCGAGCTTCACGGGAATCCCGGCGCCACTCTCGTGCAGGGCCGTGATGAAGGCCGGTACTTCTCTATATGGAAGGGCAGCGAAGTGTCGCTGGCTCGTTGGCTGCTTCGGCAGCACACGGGCCAGTCCATCAACTGGGTTGTCACCTGAACGGAATCCTGACGCTTTTGACCAGTCGAAAACTGCGCGAATTCGCTGCCGGACCCGACTCGCAGTTTCGGGAGTCTTCAACCAGATCGGATTCAAAGCCTTCAAAACGTCTGCGGTCTCGATGTGGTTTACCTGACGATCCCCGAACACAGGATACGCGTGCTGGATGAGTGTGTTGATCCATTGCAACCGATGTTTCACGTTTCGGAATGAAGGCGAGAGACTGGCGTGTACCTGTCGGGCCGCTTCAGCAAACGTGGGAACCACTCGCCGCTCCTTGTTCCGTTCGAGCAGTGGGTCACCGTTCTTTCGGGCGATCTGCCGAAGGCGTGCGGATTCAGCGCGGGCTTCGGCTAGAGATACAACTGACAGGCCACCCAGACCAATGTCTCGACGTTTTCCATGAACGACGGTACGGAGTATCCATCTCTTCGAACCCGACGGATCAACGACGAGGTAGAGCCCGTTTCCATCCGCGTGCCTTCCTGGCTCTCGCAGTGTGCGGACGCGCGTTGCAGAAAGTTTCTTGTCTGGATGCTTTCCTTTACCCTTTCCCGGCATAGTGTCACCCCACATTCTGTCCCACATTTTATGTGGGATGTCGTCACATTATACTGGACAACATTGGACAGATGAGGGGCTGAAAGGCCTATAAAATGGGAGTTTCGTGGATTTCGCTGGACGCTATCGGATGTAGGGTAGGCGGACCCTCTCTCCGTTTTTTCGTCTCTGAGCACATCACTGAAAGGGTTGGATGGTGCGCCAACCGCCACCTTATCCCACATTCTCCCGGCTAGCCCCGCGGGTTGCCGGGGCCGGCCACCCCGACACACTGCCCTGGCGATCTCTCAAACCTGGTAAGAAATAATCGGGCAGCAAAGATTCTTGGTGGACTCGCAGCGTTTCAGAAGTGACAGTACCGTTCAGGAAATGAGTGTCGGGGCGGCCGTCCCTGGCCGCCCGCGGGTTAGCCCGCATTTTTCATGAATGTCTTTTGAGAAATGCCTGCTGACCCCAAACTGAACCTTCCGGCCTCTTAGGGGATTCCAAAAGTGCTGGGCGGAAATAGAGTCGCCAGGGAACTGATTTGACCGATCTGGAATTCTAGTGAAGAAGTTGCGGGCACACCGCTCTCAAGCGATCCCCCCGCGGCGCAGCTAGCCCCAAGGCCTGCGGAAGCTTTTCGAAGCAAGTTACTTTCCGGATTCAATCGATCGCGAACAACCTATTCCGGCGATCGGGCACAGCGAAAACCGTACGTCGGGGAGAGCGTTTCGGGAGCCGCGTAGTTGCGGTAGTTAACCATCAACAACCGGGCGTCACGGTCGGCCCACGACCCTCCTCTCAGAATCCGGTGTGGGCCCGCTTCCGGGCCCGCGGGATTCTCTTCCGGACTCACGCTGTAGTAATAGGTCTCGTACCGGTCAGCAACCCATTCCCAGACGTTGCCGACGGCGTCGTGGACGCCAAGATCGTTAGGCGGAAAGCTGCCGACGTCGACCGGACCGTTCGGAAAACCGAAGCGGGCTTTCTTCGGGCTGGGAGCCTGCCCCCGGCCGCCCCCTTCGGAGCGAGGTTGGAGAAAATCGCCCCACGGAAAGAGCATCCGATCGCGACCGCCACGAGCGGCTTTCTCCCATTCTGCCTCGGTCGGTAACCGCTTGCCCTCCCATTCACAATGAGCGAGGGCATCGTCCCAGCTCACGTTGTAGACGGGAAACTGCTCCTTTCCCTCGGGAGGCTGTCCATCGGGCCAATAGTAGGGTCGTCTGTGATCGGTGGCCTCGGCAAAGCGGGCATAGTCGGCGTTGGTGACTTCGTGAGTGTCGATGTAGTACTCGTCCAGCTTCACCAAGTGCGCCGGAAAGTCATCCATGCGGTCCCGGGTGATCCAACCGATCTCGTCGATCAACCAGCGATGCACACGTCCCATCCAGAATGGTCCTTCCGGGACCCGGACCATTCCAGGAACGGCATCGGAAACACCACCTGATTCCTGGGCGCTGGAGGGTAACGCCACGACCAGAAGACAGATCGCCAGCGAAAGAATCCACATGGTTGAAGAACAGAGTCTTCTCATCATTTCCCCTTGCGTGAGTCAGGTTGCCCGGAACGGCTTGAGCTGGAGCCGTTCCCATTGTGTGGCCTATTCGAACAGTTCGTCGATCGCGTCGTCGCTGATGAATTCCGCCCCTCCGACTGGAGCCGTTTGCGTGTATTTGTAGGCCCTGCCCGAAGGCGTGTTCGAGATTATCTTTCGCCACTCGACGCCGAGCGCGGAGTACATCGTCGCAACGAGGTTGTTCATTTCCGGCTGTTCGGGGTGTTTCCAGCCGGTGTCGATGCACTCGGCACCGAACTCGTCGGTCTTGCCGATGATCCGGCCACCCTTGACTCCGCCGCCCGCCAGCATCGACGAGTACACCAGGCGGTGGTGGTCACGGCCCGCGACCGGGTTCATTTCCTTTGTCCGGCCGAACTCGCTGGTCGCCACCACGAGCGTTTCGTCCAGCAGGGTCTTGCCTGGCTCATGGCCGGGCATCGAGCGGAGGTCACGCAACAGGCTCGTAAATCCCTTATCGAACCGGTTACACGTGAAGTAGTGGTTCCGCGGATACTTGCTGTGATCGAAGATATAGCTGTGATGATCCCAGAGGTCGCCGTCGTAGACGTAGACGAAGCGGGTTCCCGCGTCGGCTGAAATCAGGTTACGCGCCAGGATCAGTCCGAGTCCGTAGGCATCATCGCCATAGCGCTCCTTTTCTTCTTCGGTCGCCGTGAAAGTGCTGTTCCATCGCGGATCGTCCAACAGACCGTGCGCTTCGTCGAAGAATGCCTCGTATTCGCCGCCTTTCTCGCCCAGCAACGAGCGTTCAGCAGGAGACACCTCCGCCAGTGCCCGGAGCAGGCGCCATCGCTCTTCGAAAACACGGTTCGGTCCTTCGGCAGCAGAATCTCCGAAACTGTCGAAGACGGTCGTCGGGTCCAGGTCGAGGCCGGTAAACCGGGCAGGGAAGAAACCCGACCCGATGGCCCCGCAACGGGACTTCATCAGGGAGGTACTCATGTATGTCGGGAACGTGTCGGACTCCCTTCGCTCCGGTTCAAGTTCGGCCGACAGTACGGTCCCGAAGCCGGGGATCTCTTTCCCGAGGCCCACGTCCAGTGCCCGTCCGGTCTGGGTATGATACTGCCCGTTGAAGTGCACCAGTTCCGGGGCCCGCATCGATCGGACGATCGCGACCTCCCCCGCCTCTTCCGACAGCTGTGGAAACAGCGTATTCGACAGGAAGAGATCGGAGGTCACCTTCCTCACATCGAGATCCTTGGGCGTCCAGCGCGTCTCCTTGAAGTCCCAGCAGTCCATCTGACTGATGGCCCCGCCCATTTCGATCATGATGCAATAACGGGCGGTCCCGCGCGGGACGGATTGATCCTGACCATGCACTTCGAGCGGCCAGACGACTCTGTCGATACATGTACCCGCAAGCGCCATCCCGCCCCATTTCAACACTTCCCTGCGCGTCGGTAAAAGATCCTGTAACCGTCGTTCCATTTTCTCCTCCTACTCAGTGGTTCAGGATGAACTCACTGCTGGTCAGCAATGCCCATTGCAGGTTCTCGGCGCCACGTGTTCGGTCTCGCCCAAGCTCTTCGAGCGCCACCTCTTCCTCCTCCAGCGTTGGCCTGCGGGAAAAGGATGAGAGATAGAGTTCTTCGACCACCTCCGCGTCTGTCCTGTCCGATTCCACAAGCTGCTGGACGCGACTGCCGTTCTCGGCCGTTGCGCGATCGCCGATGATCTTTGAGCTCATGAGAAGGAGCGCCTGCAGCGTCGAGGCCTTGTTACCCGTCGGCGGCGGTGTCATCCGGTTGCTCTGGTAGAAACTCTGCATCACCGCACTCACCTCGGCAGGTTCACCTCCAGCACGCCGGCCGCCGACGTTACTTGGCATCGCCAGTTGCTTCACCCGAGTGACTTCGGTGTCGCCGAAGGCAAACTGGAACGGCCGAGCCGTAGCTCGCCCGATCGCATCGATGACTTCCGGACCGGTCAGGACACGTGGAAAGCGTCGCGGGTAATAGGAAGTGTGGGAGCCATCCGGCTCCCCGTCCCATTCGGAGGAAAGCTGATATGCGCTGGACTTGAGGATCGTCTTCATCAAATGGTGGATGCTGTAGTCGTTCGCCATGAAATCTTCTGCCAGAGCGTTCAGCAACTCCGGATTGGTCGGCTGGATCGTCAAGGGCTCCGGCGGCGGATTGTCCGGGTCAAGGCGGCTTAGATCGAATCCGTCATAAGGGGCAACGAAGGGGACCGTCATCAACTTGCCCCAGATCAGGTTGACCGTTGCGCGACCGAACTGGATGTGCTCGGTCAGCATCCGCGCCAGTTCGGCCCGGGGATTCATCCCCGGCCGGGGTTCCTCTCCTGTGAGGATGAATGCCGGCGTGTAGGCCCCGCCGTTTCGGGGGACGCGACTTTCACTCAGAGTCCAGTAGGGAGCGTCGTCATCAGTGTCGTAGCCTTTGGCCGTGTCGTCGACGATCATGTCGTTGACGCCCACGTTTTTGGCCCTGTCATCCCAGGTGGTGATGATTCGTGTTCCTCCGAGGAATGCGGAGTGCCGGTAGAAGTCGTCGCGGGTCTTCGTACTCATGTACAGGTCAACTTCTTCGATGTGGCCGGCGCCGTCGTGGCAGGAGATACAGTCGGTGTTGATCCCGAGGAAGACGCGCCCGACATCGATGTTGAACTGATCGAGCGTGTCGAGGCGGTTCATGATGCTGTAGTCGTCCTCACTGTGTACGATGCGGCTCTTCGCGTAGTGCGTCCGGCCCAGAAACGCCAGTGCGGGGAGGGTACTGTGACTCTTGGTCACACCCGTCATCAGGTCGTAGACCACGTCGTTGTACGGCCGGTCAACTCTCAACCATTCTTTGTTCCAGTACTGGAACGCATTCGCGCCACCACCGGATTGCCCGGCAAGTCGAAACAGGTCGCCCCAGAACCACGCCCACTGCTCGGTAAACTCCTCGGTGCCGATCAGGGAGTCGATCAGCTTGTCTCTCTTCGCCGGGTCGTTGTCGGCAAGAAACTCACGAACCGCGTCACTCGACGGCAACACCCCTGCTGCATCGATGTAGACGCGGCGAATGAATTCTTCATCCCCGGCCAGACCCGCATGGGGTATGCCGTCAGCATTGAGCTTGCCGAAAACATGCTCATCGACCAGCGTTCTTATAGGAATATCTACTGTCCCAAGTGATCCGTTTCCCTGCTGGGCGGAGGCCGTGAGGGCCAGAAACAGCAGTGTGGGAAGAGAAAAAAAGGCTATCTTTTTTGACCTGTTCATTTCGAACCTCCCGGATGAACTCCGAGTGTCAGCTCCGTATTCGCCAAGAATCCCAAACGCCTGAACCTTTGGCATTTATTTCAGATACCAGAATTATTTACCACAGCCGCGCCGCCTGGGAGTGTGAGTGACGGGCCTGCTTGCGTGACGACGATTACTGCGAGGAGTGACGACGGAACATCCAGATCACTTTCGGGGAAATTATGATCTCCGTGTGGGAATGAAAGAGCAGTTGTCGAGTACGGAATGCAACGCGCCGAGCCACAACAGGCTATCGCGGATCACTGGCGACTAACTGGAGGTATGGTGATGAAGAAACCGTTGTTTGTCCTGGTCGTATTGTTGCTGGCTCTACCGCTCGGTCTTGTTCAGGGCCAAGACGAAAACGATGGAGCAGAGATACTCGTCGTCGAGTGGTTCGACAGGTGGAACGCGCTGGACGGTACGGACGAAGCGACCGGGCGAGTGGTGGACCTGTATCACGCCGACGCAATGCACCAGGTCGGGCCATCCGCGCGTCAGATCGGACCGGTCGTGTACAACGGACACGATGCGATCCGGAAGATGACGTCGGACTTTGCGGCAAGTCGTAAGGACCTGACATTCCGGATACAGACTGTCACGGCTCGTGAAGCAAGCGCGGATCTATTGCACGTCGCCGAGGGACCATGGGGCGGGATCGGAGTCGCTGTGGAATTTGTTGCCGTGTACTCCGAACAGGAAACCGACAAGCGCTTCATGCATCCCGGCGCGATGTTCGTGCAGATACTGGACGGGAAGATCCGCCGAGCCCGCACGTATATGGGACAGGGAGAACGGGCCGAAATCGCACCTCTTCAGTAGAAAAAGCAGAGCTTGCCTCAGACCTGGCGGTCGGCTGTAAATGTTTGACTTCAGGCCCCTATTCGTCGAATCTATCTGCAGGGGCTAGTTCATGTCTCGCTCAATCCGAAGTTGGCTTCCTCCTCTCTTCGCATGCCTGTTGGTGTGTCCGTCTCTGGCCTTCGCACAGGAACCTCCATCACTCCCACCGGACGTCAAAGAAGCAAGCCGCCTGGAACGCGAAGCCATTCGGGAAGCAGAAAGACGGGCCGCCGAGGCCCGAGCCGAACGTGAACGTCGGGCACGAGAGGCAGAAGCCAGCAGACGTCGGCGAGAGGAATTGCGTGAGAGAAACTCCCCGGAGGCGCTGGCGCGCAAAGAGGCTCGAGAGAACTACTACCGGACGAGGCGCCTTCAGGGCTTTCTCAAGGATTTACGGGAGTTTGGAAGGCAGGCCTTTGACCTCCGCACGCTCCGCTTTGCTCCTATGTCGAAGATCTGGGCGGTCCGGGATCTGGATCGTCGGTCCCGGAATCTAGAGAAGAAGACCCAAGACATCTTGAAGTTTATCGATTCCGGAAGTGACGCGCCTGAACTCGAAGTCGGCTCTCTTCCAACCGAGAGTCTCGACAAGCGTCTCAACAGGATTGCCGGTCTGGCACAGGGCCTCGTTCCGCAGATCATCGAGCTGACCACGGGCGATCTGCTGGACGTGGCACTCCAACGCGAGGTCCGTCGAAATCTCTACCTGATGCGGGCGTTCGTTCGAGATCTCCCCGAGTGACCCCCGTTTCTCACTAACAAACCACGTTTCACTCCACCTGCCTGTCCCCCTAGCCGAGCCCCAATGAAACGAGGATCAGCAGCAGGAACGCTGCGGCCAGGCAGATCCAGTAGAGCACGCCCACCGCCAACCCCTTCCGGATAGTTCTGCCCCACGGTTCATCGAAGAACCGCTTCAAGGCCTTGAAGTGATACAGGATCGTGAGCGGCGCCCAGACGGCTGTACCTATGAGTCTTCCGTTTGGGCCGGCGGCGCTCACAAGCGCGAACAGCGTGAACAGGAAAAACATAAAGGTGTGGAAGTGTATCGAGTAGTACAGGTGCGCAAAGTAGTAGGGTTGGCGCCGACGATAGAATCCAAGCGTCAACATTGCAAATACCGGCATCATAATGAACGCGACTCGAGGCAGGCCTGTCCGGATACTGTCGGCAAAATCGGCGGCGCTCGCAGCATCGAGATTGTCGGCGTTGATGTTGATAAACCCTCCCTGACCATTCGGCACAACAGCCGCCACCAGGAAGAAGAGGACCGAGAACGTCAGGTACAAGCGCAGTGGTGAGATGTAACGCGCGCGGCGTCCGGCAACGAAATCCTTCGTGATCTGCCCGGGCTGTGTCACGAGAACCTTTACCGTGTTCAGGATCTTGCCGTCCAGGTGCAGGGACTCGTGGATCGCGTCGTGGAGAAAATCGCGAATACCAGGGGTCGGCTCCCTTGCCTTCTGCCCGCACTCGTGGCAGTAGGCCCCATGCATTTTGGTGCCACAGTTGAGACAGGTCAAGTTGAGGGTTGGCGAAGCCATTCGACGCGTATGTTCCCACGATCCTCCGGGCGGCGGCAAGGGACCTTGTCCAGAAAGGACGGTGCGGGTCCGGAAGGGGGCGAGATTCGATAACGGCAGGGTCGTGTCTACGGCCCCCGGTGGTCAGCTCCGTTCCGGTCCCGGAACCAGAATCCGCCGAATCGCTTCCTTCCGAAACGTGAATATCCTCTCCAGCTGGCGACGCACCAACGGTTGGGCGATCTCGCCGAGTGGCGACAGCGGAAGACGGTATCGCACATCGTCCCCTATCAGCGTCCCATCAGCGGTCGGTTCGAACCGGTGTGTGTGGATCCACTCTTTGTAGGGACCCCGCAGTTGGAGGTCGACGAACCGGTAGGGAGGCTCCCAGGCCGTGATCACGGTCTTCCATTTGAACGGAACTCCACACAGGCGAAGCCGATAGTCGATTCGCGCACCCTCGTCGATGGTCGGCGATGGCGTGAGGATCTTGAAACCCAACTCGGCGGGCGTGATCTTCTGAAGGTTCCCAGCGTCTGCAAAGAAGCCGAAGACTTCCTCCACCGGAAGCGGAAGGTTCATGGTCCTGGACAGAGAGTGCCACATAGAACTTGAAGCTATAGACTTGTCCAGGACCGTTATGGTTTCACTAAAAAAGATCTCCCTTCCTTCTCTTCAACAGAATGATGAAAAACGGGCCGCCGAGCAGGGCAGTGATAACACCGACCGGGATTTCCGTGGGTGCAAACAAGGTTCGGGCCGCCGTATCGCACAAGACAAGAAAACCAGCACCGACAAAGAACGATCCGGGAAGCAGGATGCGGTGATCCGGGCCCGCGATCAATCGAAGCGAATGGGGAACGATCAGGCCTACGAAGCCGATCGGCCCGCTGACCGCTGTCACCGCCCCGGTCAGCAAGGACCCGAAAAAATAGCAGACGAGTTTCAACCGCTCAACGTTCACCCCCCGCGTCGTGGCCCAATCCTCACCCGCGGCCAGGGGATTCAATTGGGACGCATACCGAAGCAGGAACAGGACCGACAGGATGATCACGGGTGCGGTCTTGGCGATCATCGAGTAATCGGCATCGTTCACGCCTCCCATCATCCAGCGCACCATCAGGAAAGACTCCGTGAAATTCGAGGCGTATTGAATGAAGAGGATCAGGGCTGCGAAAATGAAATTCAGCGTGACGCCCGCGAGCAACAATGTGAACGTCGGCAGTGCCTGGCGACTTCGGGCAATGAGAAAGACCAGGAGGATCGTCAACAGAGCGCCCATCAGAGCGGCAATGGAGATCATCGGAATGCCGAGAAGTACGATGTCCAGACCCATCCAGATCGCAAACACGGCGCCAAAAGAACTCCCGCTCGAAACTCCAAGCGTGAACGGAGTCGCCAGTGGGTTTCGCAGAATGGCCTGAAACAGGACGCCTGCGACAGCCAGCGATCCACCGGCCAGGGCGCCAAACAGAATTCGCGGCAGGCGCGCCACGACAAAGATCTCCCGGTCCGGGCTGGCTCCGGCCAGAACTCCCTGCCAGGTAATTCCGGCCGAGCCCACCCATGGAGTCACAAGCAGAACAACGGCAAGGAAGAGGGCACACGGACCCACAACCATCAGGAAGCGGCCCGGCGTCAGGCCCCTAGCCGGTCGGGATGACGTATTTGCCTCCGCCCCCAGGTCGGTCGAGGACAGTGGCTCGGACTTCAAAGATTTCATAAAGCGTGTCAGGTGTCAGAATCTCCTCGGGTTCCCCGTCGAGCGCAATTGCACCGTTCCTAATCGCAACCATTCTCCGCGCGTAGCGTGCGGCCAGGTTGATGTCGTGTGTGACGGCGATGATCGTCATGTTCCGCTCGGCGTTCAGTTGCTCAAGAATCTGATAAAAGTGCACCTGGTGTTTCATGTCCAGGTAGACGGTTGGCTCGTCGAGAAGCAACACGTCGGGAGTCTGTGCCAGGGCGCTGGCCAGAACGACGCGTTGCCGCTCACCCCCGCTAAGCTCGTTGAACATCTTCGAGCCAAGCTCGGAAGTCCCTGTCAGGGCCATGGCATTCCTGACAGACTCCGAATCGTCGGCACTGTCGAAGACAAACCCCTTTCGGTAGGGAAGCCTTCCCATCAAGATCATCTCGTCCACGGTGAAAGGAAAAACGACGTGTGTCTCCTGCGGGACAAAGGCCACTTTTTGTGCCAGATCGACAGGTTGATAGTCCCCAATCTGTCGCCCCAGAAACTCGATGGAGCCTCCGAAGTTCGGGAAAATGCCGGCCAGCAACTTGAGCAACGTCGACTTTCCAGCTCCGTTCGGACCCACCACGGCAACGAACTCTCCCGGGGCAATCCCTGCCGACAACTGATTCAACACAACGGTCGTGCCGTAGCCGAAATTCAGATTCCGGATGTTGTAGATCATGTCGTCACCAGACTCGTGAACCGCACCAACTCTTCGACATCCAGATGTTCGCGGGCAGCCACGGCCAATCGATCGTAAGCGGCGTCTTTCGAATAGCTCGATGGGCCGGGCCGCCATGTCAACCGGTGCTTCTCGGCGACCATCGAGATGAATTCCCTTGAAAACTCGGCGCTCTCGAAGATCCCATGAAAATAGGTTCCACAAACGTTGCCCGACACGATGCCGTCGGGATTGCCGTCGTCCTTGAGACAGAACGGGCTGCCGTCTCCCCTCACCCGCGTCTCTCCCATGTGGATTTCATAACCCTCAACCGGCGGGCCCAGGAAACTCCTTGCCCGCGACCGCAAGGTTGTCTTCTCCAATGCCATTTCCGTTTCCACATCGAGTAGATTGAGCCCTTCGACCGAGCCGCCGCCTTCGACCCCGGCCGGATCGGAAATCCGAACGCCCATCATCTGGTACCCTCCACAGATTCCGAGCACGACGGAACCGGACCGGAGGGCATCGCGTACGAACGGCTCGAACCCGGAGTCCCGAATCCACTGCAGGTCTCGAATCGTATTCTTCGTTCCGGGAATAATCAACAGGTCCGGAGAAGGCCCCGTGGGAGTCTTGAGATATTCGACCCCGACACCCTCGAAATGTTCCAGGGGGTTGAAATCGGTGTAGTTGGAAATGTGTGGCAATTGGATCACACCAATACGGAACTCGGCTGGGATGTCGGATCGTTCATCCAGTGAGACTCCGTCTTCCTGGTCGATGCCGAGTGAATCGATATAGGGCAGGACGCCCAGGCACCTGCGGCCCGTCCTTTCCTCGAGGAAATCGACGCCGTCTGCAAACAGCGCCGGATCGCCCCGGAATCGATTGACGATGAATCCGGGAACGCGTTCGGACTCGGCAGGCCTGAGCAAGTCGAACGTGCCGACGATGGAGGCGAAAACGCCACCACGATCGATGTCGGCCACCAGGACAGCCGGGGATCCGACTGCTCTTGCGAACTCCAGGTTGACGATATCCCGATCGCGCAGGTTGACCTCAGCGGCACTGCCTGCTCCCTCGAGAATAATGGTGTCGAACCGGGCCTCTAACCTTCGATACCCCGCCAGAGCCTGCTCGAAGAAGAACGAACGTTGCTCGGAGTACTCGTCTCCGGTCATGGTGCCGTGAACGGATCCGTTCAGGACAACCTGGACCTTTCCCCCGGCGCTCGGCTTCAGCAGGATCGGGTTCATGTCCGGCTCCGGCCGAAGCCGCGCGGCCTCTGCCTGGACGACCTGGGCGCGGCCGATCTCTGCTCCATTCCCGCAGACGAACGAGTTCAGGGCGATGTTCTGGGACTTGAACGGAGCAACGCTTACACCACGATCTCGCAGGATCCGGCAGAGGGCCGTCACGAGGAGGCTTTTGCCCACGTGAGACGCCGTACCAATGATCATCAGCGATCGAGCCATGTTCATCAGCATATCTCACCCCCTCGCGCGATCTGCACGGATACTTCCAGGCGGGCCGGCAATCGATTGCCGTTTGACCCCTGCGAACCCAGCCGATAGAATCCGCCTCTATGACAGAGCGGTCGGACTTGTGGTTGTTTCGTCTGTCCCTTGCCTCGGTGTCGGCCGTCCTGGTCTCGATCGCTGCGGCCCAGATTCTCCTGGGCCTCACCCTGGTCACATGGTTGATCCGGGGACCCCGCCGAATCAACTGGCCAGGGTATCTCGTCCCTCTCGTTGCGTTCATGCTGACAACCCTTCTGTCCTTGGCAATGTCGCCGGATCCAGGGATGGGTCTTAAGCCTGTGCAAAAGTTCTTCCTGTTCAGCATGGGGTTGATGGCGGCAACGTTTCTGACGAACGAACGCCGCATCCTCATGACGATTACGGCCATGCTCGTTGTTGCCACCGTCGCCTCCATCGCGGCGATGGTTCAGTTCGGCTTCCAGTATGTGGAATTCCTCTCTACAGGGGACTTGGCGGACGACCCGACGATCCTGGCGCGGATCACGGGATTCATGGGCCACTGGATGACCTTCAGCGGTGAACAGATGCTGGTTTGGTGCGCTGCGGTACCGCTGGTATTTACGATCGGATCGCGCAAGTATTTGATACCGATTGCCTTGATAGGAATGGCCCTTCTCTTGAGCTTCACGCGTGGGGTGTGGTTGGGTTCCGCCGCAGGGATCGCCCTGGCCGCCCTGTACCTCCCCCCGCGACAGCTCGTCCGACTTCTGATCCCAATCGCGATCGTCGCTGTTCTGGCTTCCGGCCTGATCCTCCGGCGCGTCTCGATGAGTTTCCTCGAGGGTGGATTCGCCCCGGACTCGAGCCGCCTGGAAATGCTCGACGTCGGGCTGCGTATGATCGGTGACCACCCACTCTTCGGCGTCGGGCCTGAACGCATCGGAACAGAGTTTCCCGGGTACTACCGGGGAGACAACCTGGAGAACTTCTTTTACGGACACCTCCACAACAATTACCTCCAGATTGCTGCCGAACGGGGATTACTGTGTCTGGGTGCGTTCCTGTGGCTGCTGGTAAAACTGGGCCTCGATCTCAAACGCCGGGCCAGCTCGACCGATCCTTCTGTCAAGTGGATGGCGGTATCGGGCCTGTCCGTCCTGGTGGCGTTTGCGGTGGCCGGCCTCACCGAATATAACTTCGGAGATTCCGAAGTGTTGATGTTGTTCATGTTTCTAATATCCATTCCGTACGGTTTAGACAGGAAGTACGCGGATGACGCAGATTAAACGGATTACGCAGATGGGAAAGAAGCCAGGTGTCTCGAACCCCAGATTTCAGACTCCTTCATCTGCGTAATCCGCGTAATCTGCGTAAAGACTTTTTTCCCATTACTAACTATGCTGAAAAAAATCGATAGCAACTCGATCAAGACGATTGCCGAAGCGGGTGATTGGGACATCACGGATGAACGGGCCGGTGAAATCGCAGGTGTGTTCGGGCCACTGCTGGACGACACACGGGCTCTGCGGGGGATGGAACTGGGCGATTCGGTTCCGGCCTCAGTATTCGAGGCCGACTGATGCGCCTAGAAGATCTCAAGACGCTCACCCTGGCATCGGCTGCACGGATGATCCGGGCCGGCGATCTGTCACCGGTCGAGCTGACGCGGGCGGTCCTGGACCGAACCGAGTCTCTCAACGATCGGATGGCCATCTATATCACGGTCACCGCCGACCACGCGACAGCCCAGGCCGAAGCAGCGGAACGTGCTCTCGGCGACGGTCGGAACCTTGGCCCGTTGCATGGCGTTCCGATATCGTTAAAAGACCTCATCGACACGAAGGGTATCCGCACTACGGCCGGATCGCGGGTCTTTGCCGACCGCATTCCGGGGGAAGACGCCACGGTTACCAAACGGCTCAACGATGCCGGTGCGGTCCTCATCGGAAAGACCAACCTCCACGAACTCGCCTTCGGTGTCACATCGGTCAATCCGCATTACGGGGCCGTCCGCAACCCCTGGGACCCGGACCGTATTTCAGGAGGTTCCAGCGGAGGTTCGGCAACGTCGGTCGCACTTTCCACCGCACTGGGCTCCCTGGGCTCGGATACGGGAGGATCGATCCGTATACCGGCCGGTCTCTGTGGAACAGTCGGCCTGAAGCCTACCTACGGACGCGTAAGCGGCACCGGAGTCGTTCCTCTCTCGTGGTCTCTGGATCACGTGGGTCCGATGACACGCACGGTTGAGGATGCGGCCATCATGCTGGAGGTCATCGCGGGTCACGATCCCAGAGATCCCTCATCGCGGAAGGTGTCGGTGCCGGCATATTCCAGGAAACTCGAAGGTGGAGTCCGGGGCCTGAGGCTGGGACTACCCAGGGCCGCCTTCTACAACAGGCTGGACCCGGAAATCGATCAGGCCGTCCAGGAGGCCATAAAGCACCTGGAACAGATCGGCGCAAGCGTTGTGGAGGTGGACATACCGAGTGCCGACTTGCAGAGGCCGATCTTCACGAACATCGCACCACCGGAATCTTTTTCCTACCACCAGAAATATCTCGAGAGCAGCCCGGAATTGTATGGCCAGGATATTCGAGCTCGAATCGAGGCGGGACGGCTCCTGCTCTCCGTCGACTACGTCCGCGCGCAGCGCGCCAGGTCGATTCTCAAGAGCGAACTCCGGGCGGCCTTCGAGGTAGCGGATTTGCTGATAACACCCACGCTACCCATATCGGCACCGCTGATCGACCAGGCCGTGGTCGAGTGGGACGGGGAAACCGAGCCTGTCCTCGGAGCCCTGACCAGAAACACGCGCCTGTTCAACATCACAGGCCTGCCGGCCATCACCGTGCCATGCGGGTTTACGTCGAACGATTTGCCGATCGGGCTGCAGATTACGGGTAAAGCCTTTGACGAAACGACCGTCCTGCGTGCTGCATACACCTACGAACAGGATGCGGTTTGGTCCGTAAGAAGGCCGGCTCTTTAGCCGGGTGTCTTTCCGAAACCGACGGACTACCAACATCCAATGCTATGATCACCGCCTATGTTCGCTAAGGTTCTCATCGCCAACCGAGGAGAAATTGCGGTCCGCGTAATCCGCGCCTGCAAAGAGCTTGGCATTCCGACCGTCTCGGTTTACTCCGAGGCCGACGAAGGTTCGCTCCACACGCGGATGGCGGACGAAGCCTTTCCGATCGGGCCTGCACCATCGACTGAAAGCTATCTCGTTGTCGACAAACTCATCGACGCCGCGCGCCGCTCGGGTGCCGACGCCATTCACCCAGGTTACGGGTTCCTAGCCGAGAACTCGGATTTCGCCCTTGCATGTGAAGACGCCGGGATCACCTTTATCGGCCCGGCGCCGAAGTCAATTGCTCTGATGGGCTCCAAGATCGAATCCCGCCGGGCGGTTTCCAGGCACGGTGTGTCGATGATACCCGGAACCATGGACCCGGTCACTTCCGATCAAGAAGCTCTCCAGGTTGCCGGGGAAATCGGTTTTCCCGTCATGATCAAAGCATCGGCGGGAGGGGGAGGCAAGGGGTTGCGATTTGTCGGATCTGCCGAGGAAATGGCAAGCGCGCTCCGCAACACGAGGTCGGAAGCCCTGTCGGCATTTGGAGACGACGCCGTCTTCATTGAGAAATTCCTGGATCGACCCCGGCACGTGGAGATTCAGATTCTTGCCGACAAGCACGGTAACGCCATCCATCTGGGCGAACGGGAATGTACGATCCAGAGACGCCACCAGAAAGTCATCGAAGAGTCACCTTCTCCGATCGTGGATCAGGATCTGCGCGAAAGGATGGGAGAAGCTGCACTGCGGGTCGTTCGGGCCGCTGAATACCACAACGCCGGTACGGTGGAATTTCTCGTCGACCAGGATCGAAACTTCTATTTTCTCGAAATGAATACACGGCTGCAGGTCGAACA
>PVBE011207850.1_pt1 | contig 18324 bp, 11 predicted proteins | sample 1631181 | NCBI WGS metagenome assembly PVBE01 (sample SAMN08397723, study PRJNA350692) | Marine metagenome, whole genome shotgun sequencing project. | isolation source: water | place: Pacific Ocean | collected 2012-04
CCGAATTCTACGTGTGAAGATCGCCCGGCTGAACGCGTTCCTCCAGGAGGCGGTCACCGGCATGAGGATCATCTAGGTGTTCCGACGCGAGGAACGGGCTCGAGCGGACTATGACGGGATCAACCGGGAGCACCGCGACGCAGCGTTCGACTCGATCAAATACGACGCCACCCTCTACGCCGTCGTCGAGACGCTCAGCTCCATCGCCGTCGCCGGCATCATCTGGTTCGGCGCCGGACAGACCCTCCAGGGGCTGGTCACGCTCGGCGTGCTCGTCGCGTTCATCGAATACGTGCAGAAGTTCTTCGTGCCGATCCGAGAGTTGTCGCAGAAGTACACGCTGATCCAGTCCGCGATGGCCGCCGCGGAGCGGCTCTTCCAGATTCTGGACACCCGAGACACGACCCCGATCGCCGCGACAGCGAAGCCGATCTCCGAGCTCCGCGACGCGATCCGCTTCGAGAACGTCTCTTTCTCGTACGACGGCGAGACCCCGATCCTGCGCGACGTCTCGTTCACGGTGCGCCGAGGCGAGAAGGTCGCGATCGTCGGCCACACCGGCGCTGGGAAGACCACGATCACCAGCCTCCTGACCCGGCTCTACGACGTGGACGAGGGGCGCATCACGATCGATGGGACCGACATCCGCGACTTCGACCTTCGCGATCTGCGCCGTCTGTTCGCCCTCGTCCTCCAGGACGTCTTCCTGTTCAGCGGGGACCTCAGGCGCAACATCGCGTTGCGCGCCGACGAAATCCCCGACGGGCGCTCGGACCAGGCCGCACGCACCGTCGGCCTCGACCGCGTACTCGCTCGGCACAAGGACGGACTCGACCAGGAGGTCAAGGAGCGCGGGGCCAACCTCTCGGCGGGTGAGCGGCAGCTGGTCGCCTTTGCGCGCGCCCTCGCACACCGACCGGAGATCCTCGTCCTCGACGAGGCGACGGCCAACGTCGACACAGAGACCGAGGCCGTCGTCCAGAAGGCGGTCGATTGCCTCGTCGATCGGCAGACCAGCGTGGTGATCGCCCACCGGCTCTCGACCGTGCAGCGGGTGGACCGGATCGTCGTGATGCACCACGGCGAAGTCGCCGAGGTGGGCTCCCACGCCGAGTTGATGGCGGCCGGTGGCCTCTACCGCACCCTGGTCCGCCTGCAGTACCACGAACTGCGGCGCCCCGGTGTGTCGGCGGAGACGGCGCAATAGGCGCTTCGCCCGGTACGCGGACGCTGGTATCCTGCCGTCGTCATCCAGCGCCGCCCGCCCCCGGGATCATGCTCTCCGTCACGCCGTCCCGACAACGCCAATTCGGAGCCTCCGCCACGGTATCGCTGGCAGTGCTGGTGCTCACGGTGGCGTGCGGCGACGACCCGGCGGCGACCTTCGCCCCGGACGTGGAGCCAGACGTTCCGCTCACCCGCGACGACGACCGGCATCGCGACACCGGTGACCGCGGGGCCGCCGATGCGGGAGACGCCGGACCCGCAGACGCCGAGGACGACCGGGGCGCCAGCTCCGACGGCGACGCCGCGCCGGACGAGCCGACCGCGGACACCACGACATCGGACACCGGGGCCGCGGACACCGGCGGCACCGACGCGGGTAGCGACGGCGGGGCGGAGATCGGTCCGCTCGTCGCGCACATCGAGGTCGCCGACCCGCTCCCGGTCAGCGGGGTCGAGACCACCCTCGACGGGCGGGGCTCCGACGGCGGCGGGGCGACCATCGAATCGTGGGCCTGGCGCGTGGGTCCGGTCGGTGGCGCGACCGAGGATCTGACCGGCGACCACGTGACGTACGCCTTCCCGGACTTTGGCGAGCAGGCGATCTTCCTGACCGTCACCGACGACCGCGGACGCATCCATACCGCGACGATGGAACTGCGGGTCGGCGCCCTCCCGGTACCATCGATCGTGGTCCCGGAATCCCCGGTCGCGGGTGCGGCGGCGTCGATCGGCGGTGGCGACTCCAGCGATCCCGACGGCGAGGTCGTCGAGTGGCGATGGAACTTCGGAGACGGATCCGAGGGAGCCGGGGCGGGCGTCGAGCACACGTGGGCGGAGCCGGGGAGCTAAGATCTCCGACTCTCCGTGGTCGACGACGACGGCCTGGAGGCCGAGGCGATCGAGACGCTCGACGTTCTCGACCCGGCAGACCTGAACGAGCCTCCGACGGTCGAGATCGGGCCCGACCGCGACGTGGCGGTGGACGCCAACACCACGTGGACCGCCGACGTCACCGACGACGGCGTGGTCACCGACCATCGCTGGAACTTCGGCGATGGCAGCGCCGAGGTCGAAGGGGTGACGGTGGATCACACCTGGACAACGGGCGGGGAGTACACGGTGCGGGTCGTGGTGCGGGACGAGTTCGGAGCGACGGGAGCGGACGAAGCGCTCGTGACGGTTCACGCGGAGAATCGGGCCCCGGAGCCGCGCATCGATTACCTGCCGCACCCGGCTCGGAGCGGGGTGAGCATCCGCTTCGACGGCTCGCGGAGCGCCGACCCCGACGGCGACGCGATCGTGGCGTGGCGCTGGGACTTCGGCGACGGATCGACCGACACGGGAGAGATCACGACCCACCGGTTCGAGGCGGAGGGCACCTTCACGGTCTCGCTGGAGGTCGAAGACGATCGCGGTTCGGTCGGTAGCACGGAGATCGCGCTGGACGTCGAGTGCGGCGCGGGTTGCTACGGCGGTACGTGGCGCGTGCGCTGGGGCGACAGCGAGACGGTGCAGGAGGTCGGCTGCGGCGCGACCCGCCTGACCTTCGGACCTGCGGACTGCGAGATGGAGCGCGATGGTGGCGCGCTGACGATGACGTGCGGTCCCGACCGCTACTTCGGCACGGTCGACGCGTCGGGGTTCGACATCACCCTCGAGGTTCGGCCGGCGACCACGGAGTGGTGCGGCGACGTCTGGTTCGAGGAGCGGATCGTCGGCGAGCTGGTCACCGATGACCGGTGGGAGGGCGTGAGCGACATCGCGTTCCGCGTCGCGACACCGAGCGGCGGCTGTTTCAACTGCGGGTTCGAGCCGGTGCTCAAGACGGGAACGCGGATCCCGGGAGACTGATACGGCCCGCGGCGACGTGGCGGATCGCGCCGCCGTGGCGCGTACCGTCGTCGACGTTCCCCCGGTCGCGGACGCGCCGACCGATCAGGCGTCGTCTACCTGGATCTCGTGCGCGGGCGCGAACCAGCATGGCACACCGACCTCGCCGAATTCGGCGGGCCGCACGAGGATGGCGTACCAATTCTGGGCCTGGAGCTCGAGCCGTTCGACCTTGTACAACCCGGCCCGCCACCACACGTTCGTGCCTCTCGGGAGCCGAGGTCGGTCGACGCGACGCGCGCGGGCCGTTCGGTGACGGAGGTCATGGGGAAGGGCTCGGGGCGCGTTCGAAACGGCTGAATCCATGACTTTCCTGGGCGGGACTTTCGCAGAGTATGACCCCACAATGCACGCCGGGATCGCCGGAATCAAATCTTTCGTGAGGGGTGATCGATCGGCGATCGATCGAGCGGACCGCGGCCTCGAATCGGGGGCGATAACCTCTTGATCTCGCACCGATTCCAAGGGCATGATCCGCCGATGACGATCCCCACCCTCGAAGATGTCCGACGAGCGGCCGAGCGGGTCGCGCCGCACGTGCGACGCACACCCGTCATGCCGATGAACGGCCTGCACGAGACCTTGCCGGGCGGCGCTTCGCTGGCCCTGAAGCTCGAGAGTCTGCAGGTCACCGGCTCGTTCAAGGTCCGGGGTGCCCTGAACCGAGCGCTGACCCTCTGCCCGGAGGCCCGCGGGCGGGGTCTGGTCACGGCGTCGGGCGGCAACCACGGACTCGGCGTCGCGTACGCCGGCCACGTCTTGGGCGTTCGCGCCACCGTGTATCTGCCGGACAACGCACCACTCGACAAAGAGGTCGCCCTGCAGCGTTGGGGCGCGACCGTCGTTCGGCACGGCGAGGTCTGGGACGACGCCGATCGCGCAGCGAGGGAGGCGGCCAAGCGGACCGGGTTCGCGCACATCCACTCCTTCGCCGAACCCGAAGTCGTGGCGGGACAGGGAACGCTGGCCCTCGAGTTCCTCGCCGACGTTTCCGATCTCGAGGTACTCGTCGTCCCGATCGGCGGCGGCGGGTTGATCAGCGGCGTGGCCGTGACCGCCAAAGCGCTGGCGCCCGACATCCGGGTCATCGGCGTCGAGCCGGTCGGAGCGCCGACGCTCTACGAGAGCGTTCGCCAGCAGGCCCTCGTCGAGCTCCCCGCGATCACGACGGCCGCCAACACGCTCGCCCCGCGGCGTTCCGAACCGTTGAACCTCTCGATCATCGAGCGTTTCGTCGACGAGATCGTGCTCGTCACCGACGACGAGATGGCGGAGGCAGCGCGTTGGCTATGGCGCGAAGCGAAGGTCGCCGCAGAGCTCTCGGGGGCGGCAGCGACGGCCGCCGTGCTGCAGCGACGACACCCGAGCTTCGAGGGCGCGCGCATCGGCGGCGTGGTCTGTGGTGCAGGGACCGCCGGAATCACCTGATCGACGCGATCGGCAGCGGCGACCGGGCCGGGTGACGGGTTTCGACCCAGGGGGATCGCAAAGTCGAGGGTCTCGGGTTGCCTCGGGGGTGTAGACCGGCTCTGCGAGCCGGGGGCGAGATAGGATCTCGCCCTTGATGGCGGATGGCCCGGACTTTGCGGCCGCCCTGGGTTTCGACCGTCCTGGTTTGACCTGACCGGGGGCATGGCCGACAATCCGCCGGCTTCGAGCCGACGCAAACCCCGTGCACATGGTCTACCGGCGCGCATTCGTCCCCGCATTCCTTCTGCTGTTCGCAACCGGTTGCGGGGCCGATACCCCGACGGCCCGCGCGGATCTCACGTCGGACCGGAGCCCGTTGACCGCCACCGCGCCGGACGATTGGACGCCCCCCAGCGCGCCTGCGGTCGCGGCAGCGCCGCCCGCCCTGGATGCGTGGTGGGCTCCGGCGTCCGATGCCGACACCGACGCCGCGCACGCGCTCGGCGGATGGGTCGTCGGCCGCGCCGGCCGTCGAGACCGCGTGATCGTGGCCCGCGGGACGCCGGTTCCGTCGGCTTGGCGACCGGTCGTCCCGAACGAGCGACTGCTGCCATCGCTCGCGCGACGGCTGGACGAGGCAGGGAGTGCCCCTGTGGTCGGACGGGTCTCGGCGATCGACGGGGTCGGCGTCGATCTGGAGACTGTTCGCGGTCGGGCGGCGGAGCTCGGCCTGGAGGTCGTGTCCGGGAGCTTCGGCATCGACTCGACCGCGGTCGCGATCGGCCGCGCCGGAGCGTGGCGCGCGCTCGCCGGGGAGAGCTGGGTTCGATGGCTGGCACCGACGGCGGCGCCCAGGCACGGGGTCGACCTGCGTTCCGGTGAATGGATGGGCGCCACGGCCCTCGCGCCCGGCGGCGAGAGCGGACTCGACCTCGATGGCGAAGGGGTCGTGCTCGGCGTCTTCGACGGCGGGGGCATCGACACGCGCCATGTCGACCTGACCGGGAGAGCCTTCAACATCGGCGACGAGTACATCGACAACTGCGAGCCCGTGTCGTCGCACGCGACCTCGGTCGCCGGGGCGATGTCCGGATCCGGTATCGGCGAGTCGGCGGCCCTCGGTATCGCCCCGGCAACCGGCCTCGTGCTCGGCTGGACCTTCTGTGGCGACGCGACGGCCAAGACCCTCGAGCACGCGACCATCCTGGACGCGTCCAACCACTCGTACGGCTCCAGCGCGGGCTGGGTGATGTTCGAGGGCGAGTGGTACCACCTCGGGACGTCGCTCTTCGGCAAGTACGACGCCGATGCCCGGCTCGCCGACCTCGCGATCACCGCTTCGGACCACATCTGGATCCACGCGGCCGGAAACGAGAACGGGAACGGGCCGGGCGAGCTCGCCGAGGACGACCCTCCCATCGACTGCCACGACGACGCCGACTGCCTGATCTCGGCCGGTTTGGCGAAGAACGCGATCAACGTCGCGGGGCTTGGCGAAGTGGGCATCGACGAGGAGACCGGCGCGACCGTGATCTCGCCGATGCACATGTCCAGCCGAGGCCCGGCCGACGACGGCCGCGTCAAGCCGGATATCGCCGCACGGGGTCGCGACGTGCGAACCCCGACCTCGGGCGCCGGCGACCCGTATACCACCAGCTCGGGCACCAGCCTCGCGGCGCCCGCCGTCACCGGGGCCGTCGGCCTGCTGGTCCAACTCTACGAACGACACCGTGCCGGCGCGACCCCCCCATCGGCGCTCGTCCGCGGTCTCCTGATCCACACCGCGACGACCCCCAACGCGAACGGTGCACCGGACCGCGCATTGGGCCACGGCATGATCGACGTGCGAGCCGCCGCCGAGCTCCTCGACGCGGAACTCACCGGCCGCGGCCACCACATCGCCCGAGCGGAGCACGCTCGGCGCACGCGCCTTGCCCGTTGGTCGGTCGACGTCGTCGCTGGCGAGGATCTCGTCGTGACGCTCGTCTGGCTGGATCCTGCCGCCGAAGCGAACTTCCGTGGCGAAGACGACACGACCCCGTCGCTGGTCAACGACCTCGACCTGTCGCTCGTCGCACCCGACGGCGCCACTCTCTACCCCTGGTCCCTCGTGCCCGGCGACCCGCTGGCCCCCGCTCGCAACGACCGGGAGAACGCCGCGGACAACGTCGAGCGCCTCTGGGTCCCCGCAGGCGAGACGGTCACGGGCGCGTACGAGCTGCGCGTCCGACGACAGGGTGGGCTCTTCGACGGGGAGCCGCAACCCTACTTCCTGATCGCCTCCCACCCGCTGCGCGACGGTGAGGAGACCCCGATGCGCCCGGAGGTGGGCGTGGTCACGCCCGTGCGGGTCGACGGCGACGCGCTCCGAGAGGTCTCGCTGCCCCTCTTCGCGCCGGAGGGCGACGTCGCGTGGAGCCTCGAAGGCGACCATCCCCCCTGGCTTGGGCTTCCGTCGATGTCAGGCACGGCACCGGCTCAACGACCGACCGTCGTGATCGATCCCACGGCCCTGCCGTCCGAAGGTCCCGGCGCGGCGTTTGCGACGTTGACGCTCACGACGGCCGCCGACACCGGCGAAGAGGCCCACCAGACGTCGATCGTCGTCGCCGGGGACAACTGCCCCGCGGTCGAGAATCCCGACCAGCGCGACGGCGACGCAGACGGGCTCGGCGACGCCTGCGACGCCTGCCCGGAAGCCGCGGACCCGGAGCAGCGCGACGCCGATGGCGACGGACTCGGGGACGCCTGTGACATCTGCCCCGACACCGCCGACCTCGACCAGCTCGACGGCGATCACGACGCCGTCGGCGACGCCTGCGACGTGTGTCCGGCGGTGCCCGACGCACTGCAAGCGGACACCGACGGTGATGCCCTCGGTGACGCATGCACCGACACCGACGCCGACGGGGTCGTCGATGGACCGGCCCTCGGCGTCACGGTCGCGCTGTGGACGGGTGTGGTCGGCGACGTGCTGCCGGACTTCGACACGTTCGGACCTCCTGACCACGGATTCGCCGCGGAGACCATCGACTGGAACGACGGTGGCGGCGACGTCCTCGGCAACCCGTTCGGCGCTCGCGAAGGGGTCGCGGCCCAGCTCTGGGCGACACTCCGCGCGCCGATCGACGGCGAGTACACCTTCTACCTGACCAGCGACGACGGCAGCCGGCTCCACCTCGACGGCGACGTGGTGATCGACCACGACGGACTCCACGGAATGGCTGAACTGGCGGCGACCGTGCATCTTACGGCGGGTTCCCACGCCCTGCGGGTCACGATGTTCGAGAAGTGGGGCGCGTCGGGACTGCGGTTGGAGTGGGAAGGGCCGGAAATCGCGCGCGAGGTGGTGCCTGCGGCGGTGCTCGCACATGCCGACAACTGTCCGGACACGCCGAACGTCGACCAGGCCGACGTCGACGAGGACGGCGTCGGGGACGCATGTGAGGCGGCCGAGCCCGAGCCGGAACCCGAACCGGAACCGGAACCCGATGCCGGGCTCGACGCCGACGCCGGGGCGGACATCGACCCCGACGCGACGAGTGATCCCGGCGGGGACGCGTCGCCGGACGCCGGAGATTCGGACGGTGACGCCTCTCTCGCCGACGCGGTGAGGGGCGTCGACGGTGGGGAGACCGGGTCTCGACATCGTCTTTCCCGGTGCGGGGTTTCCGCCGGGCCGCCGACCGGGCCTTTCGCGGCCGGTCTGCTCGTGCTACTCGTCGCGCTTCGTCGCCGCGGGGGTCGCCCCGAGTAGGGCGCCGGGCGACGGCACTTCGCGACCCGAGAGCCCGCCATGACGGCCGCCAATCCACTCTACCGAATCGATGGCCTCCCGCCGTTCGACCGCATCACTGCGAGTGACGTCGAGCCGGGAATCCGAACACTGATCGCCGAAACACGCGCAGAGTTGGAGCGGCTCGAGGCCGATCCGGCGGCGAGGTGGGACGCCCTCGTCGGGCAGCTCGACGAGATGGGGCGCACCCTGTGGACCGCCTGGTCCGCGGTGCGGCACCTCACGGCCGTGATGAACACGCCGGAGCTGCGCGCTGCGCACGAGGCCGTGCAGGAGGAGATCGTCGAAGTCGGGCTGCGGATCGGCCAGAGCCGTCCGATCTACGATGCCCTCGTCGCGCTGCAAACGTCTCCGGAGTGGGGCGCGTTGGACGCGACGCAGCGGCGCATCGTCGAGCTGCGAGTGCTTCAGGCGGAGCTGAACGGCGTCGGGCTCGATGGCGAGGCGCGTGCGCGTTTCAACGCCATCGCCGCGGAGCTCAATCGGCTCGCCACGGAGTTCTCCAACCACCTGCTCGATGCGACGAGAGCATGGGAGCGCGTCATCACGGAGGCCTCCGAGATCGCGGGGCTGACCGCGGACGAGCGCGGCATGTTGGCGGCGTCGTACCAGCAGGCCTACCCGGACGCCGCGGGCGGCGACGCCGACACCGGCCCGTGGCGGGTGACGCTCGACTTCCCGCCGCTGCGGGCCGTGCTCGACCACGCCCATTCGCGTGAGCTGCGCGAGACGGTGTTCAAGACATTCTCCTCGCGGGCCTCGAGCGGAGAGTTGGACAACACGCCATTCGTCGGACGCATCCTCGCCTTGCGAAAGGAACAGGCTGCGCTGCTCGGTTTTCGGAACTGGGCCGAGCTCGCGATGGAGAGCAAGATGGCGGACGTCGAGTCCGCAAGTTCGCTCATGCAGACGCTGCTCGATACGAGTTACCCGCGGGCGCGGGGCGAGATCGACGCGTTGCGGGAGTTCGCGGCCGCCGAGGGGCTTCGCGGCGAGCTACTCCCCTGGGATTACCGCTACTACCGCGACCGACTGCGCGAGCGGCAGTTCGGATTCTCGAGCGAGGAGCTGCGCCCCTACTTCCCGCTGCCGCGCGTGCTCGCGGGCCTCTTCGGTGTCGTCGAGCGCCTGTTCGGGGTGACGATCGAACCGGCGGATGGCGACGCTCCGGTGTGGCACCCGGACGTGCGCTTCTTCCGCATCCTCGAGGACGGGGCGCCGATCGCGGCCTTCTACCTCGACCCGTACTCCCGCCCAGAGACCAAGCGCGGCGGTGCGTGGATGGACGAGTGCCTCGACCGCCGACGGGTGCAGGGAGAGCTGCAGCTTCCCGTGGCGCACGCGGTCTGCAACGGCACCCCGCCGGTCGGTGATCGCCCCTCGTTGATGGCGTTCGACGAGGTGGAGACCCTCTTCCACGAGTTCGGGCACGCGCTTCAGCACATGCTCACGCGCATCGAACGGCCGTCGGTTGCGGGCATCCAGGGAGTCGAGTGGGATGCCGTGGAGTTGGCGAGTCAATTCATGGAGAACTGGTGCTACCACCGCCCGACGGTGCGCGGCATGACCGCCCACGTCGACACCGGTGAGCCGCTCCCGGACGAGCTCTTCGACAAGCTCGTGGCGGCCCGGACCTTCTTCAGCGGGTCGGACTTCATCAGGCAGCTCCGTTTCGGGCTGCTGGATATGGCGCTGCACACCACGTTCGATCCGGATCGGGACGACCTGCTCGCGCTGCAGCGCGAAGTGTCTGCGCGGACCACGGTCATCGCGCCCTGGGAGGGCGACAGGATGCTCTGCGCGTTCGCCCACATCTTCGCCGGCGGCTACTCCGCAGGCTACTATAGCTACAAGTGGGCCGAGGTCCTGAGCGCCGACGCGTTTGCCGCCTTCGAAGAGGCCGGGCTCGACGACGACGCGAAGGTCGCCGCGGTCGGCCGACGGTTCCGCGAGACGGTGCTCGGGCTCGGCGGTTCCAGACATCCGGTCGAGGTGTATCGCGCGTTTCGCGGACGCGACGCGACCCCGGACGCCCTACTCCGGCACAACGCCCTGGCGGGGTGATTCGGGCACGGCCGGCGCCCCGTCGGCCGGAAGCGTCGCAGCCCGAGCCCGGTCATGGTGAGCCTGGCCCCGAGTCCACCGCAGGGCGGCAAAAAAGAGTCCGGACCATCCGCCATCAAGGGCGAGATCCTATCTCGCCCCCGGCTCGCAGATCCGGTCTACACCCCTGAGGCAACCCGAGACCCTCGGCTTTGCGATCCCCCTGGAGTCCGCCGGGGGATCGTTGCGGCGACCCGACCATCGCGATTACCGTGGCAGGCCGCGCGTCCAGCGCCGCCGGACCGCGCCGAGTGCCGCCCCCCTCGCGAACCCCACCGCCACCGGATGCCCAACGATCGAGACCAGAACGGGACGGTCACGCCGGTGAGTCGAGGCAAACGATTCTGGAAGTTGGCCGGCATGACCGCGTCCGTCGCAGGCCAGTACACCGGTTCGCGGATTCGCAGCCTGTTCCAGACCACGGCCGACGCACGCGACACCCGGCGGCAGTCGTATCGGGACAGCGGTGAGCGGATCGCCCGGACGCTCGGCGAGCTCAAAGGGGCGGCGATGAAGATCGGCCAGATGGCGTCGATCGGCAGCGACGTTCTCCCCAAGGAGCTGTCCGAGGCGTTGGCGAAGCTCCAACGCGCCGCGCCGCCGATGCCGTTCTCGGTGATCGCCGGTCAGATCGAGCGCGAGCTCGGCTCGCCCCCGGCCCGGCTCTTCGACCGGTTCGACCGCGAACCGTTCGCCGCAGCCTCGATCGGCCAGGTGCACCGCGCGCGCACCGACGACGGCCGCGAGGTGGTCGTCAAGGTGCAGTACCCCGGGGTGGACGCTTCGGTCGACTCCGACCTCGCGCATCTCAAGATCGCGCTCCGCGCCAGCGGACTGGTGCACCGAGCCCATCGGCGGGCGCTGACCGCGGTCTTCGCCGAGGTGCGGGAACGCCTTCACGAGGAACTCGACTACTGCAACGAAGCCGACAACGTGCGGCTCTTTCGCGACTTCCACGCCCGACACCCCTTCATCGTGATCCCAGAGGTGGTGGGGGAGCGGAGCTCGCAGCGGGTGCTCACAATGACCTTCGAGGACGGCGACGCGATCGGAACAGTGCGCGGCCGCTACCCCTCACGGGTCCGGGACCGCATCGGCGAGCGCATCTTCCACATGATGGCGAGCCAGCTCTTCGAGTTGGAGTCGCTGCACGCGGACCCCAATCCGGCCAACTTCGCGTTTCGGGAGGACGGGACGATCGTCGTCTACGACTTCGGGTGCGTGAAACACATCGAGCCAGAGGTGATCACCGCGTACCGCGGGCTGATCGACGCGGGCATCGACGAGGACTACGTGCGCGGAGAGAAGCGGCTCTTCGAGCTCGCGGTGCGAGTAGAGGGGTCTCCCGAGGTGCCGGTGGAGTTCTACAAGGCCTGGCGGGACCTCTTCTTCCGGCCCTTGACGGCAACGGACTTCTACGACTTCGGCGCCTCGTCCCTGCACCAGGACGCGATGAAGCTCGTCGCCGAGACGATCCGCCGGGCGGCGTCGTTCAAGCCGCCCCCGAAGCTGGTGTTCATCGATCGGGCGATCCTCGGCAACTACGGAAACCTCCGCGCGATCGGCGCCCGAGGACAATATATGCCGCTGTTGAAACGCTACCTGGACCGCGACGATTTCGACCCCGAACGACCGATTGTCCCGGCCGGGGATCGCGAGCCCGGGGATGTGTCTACCGAGGCGTGACCCGTCGGCGGCTGCCCGGGTGTCCTCAGACCCAGTTCCCGGCGGGCGCCCCGACGACCTGCGTCACGGTCTCTCCCGGCGCGAGCGGCACGATCGGCTCGCCGCGGGCGGCGCGGTTGCCGAGAGGCACATCGTAGGCGGGGAACCGGGCGAAACGTCCCTCCGAGGTCAACACCAGGACGTCGTCGTCCAGGCAGGCCGGCGCAACGCTGGCGACCGCGTCTCCTGCGGCCAGCCGACACGTCTGCAGGCCCCCGCCGCCGCGCCCCTGCGGGCGGAACTCGTCCAGGTGCATGCGCTTCATCAGCCCCTGCTCGGTCGCGAGTACGCAATGGGTCGCTTCGCGGACCGCGAAGGCGCCGACCACGCGTGCTCCTGCGTCCAGCCCGATCGCCCGGACACCGGTCGCACGTCGGCCCTGGGATCGGATGTCCCCGGTCTTGAAGACGATCGCCTTCGCCATGGACGACGCGACGAACACGCGGGTGGCCTTGGGGGCCGCGAAGATGCTCAGGAGCGCGTCGCCGTCGCGCAACAGCGTCGCGACCATCGCGTCATTGCAGAGGCGCGCCAACTCGCTGCAATCGCTAGCCTTGACCTGTCCGTCTACCGAGACCGAGTAGTAGCGGTCGAATTCGCGCAGGTGCCGGCGCGGAACGGCGTAGGCGACGACCTCGTCGTCTTCGAGGCCTCCGAAGCGATGCGACAGGTCGCGGGTTACGGCGTCGCGCTCCCACTCGGGGAGCGTGCGCAGATCTGCGGCGAGGGCGTTGCCGTGCGTGGTGATCAGGGCGACGCCGAAGTCGTCCACGCCCGGAATGACGAGCTCCGGGCGGTGACCGTCGCCCGGACCCTCGGGGAAGTCGCGGAGCGTCGGCGTCTCGGTGGCCCGCAGCGCGTCGAGGTCGGCGTGTAGGAAGTGCCCACTTCGCCCGACGAGATACACCGGGACGTGTGCTGCCGGGCCGACGGCTCGCTCGGGGCGCGGAGCGTCCTCGAGGGCTACTCCTCGTTCGGGTTTGGCGACGGAAGTCCGGCGCGACGCGACGAGCGCGGCGGCGAGAGCGGCGTCCCAGGCGCCGAACACGTCGACGCAGCGCCGATACAGGTCCGGAGAGTCGACGGACACGGCGGTCTCGAACAGGTCGTCGGCGTCAGCACCGCTGTCGACGAAGGCGAGTATCGAGTCGACGAGTTCGGATTCCATCGTTGTTCTGGGGAACGGATCGGTGGTCGAGCCCGGGGTATGCGATTCCCTTCGAAGGGGCAAGGCGATCGAGAGCAGTCTCGATCGCCCTGCCCCCAAACAGGGGAGCGGTGCCGGGCGCGGGGGCTCGGACGATGACCCCAGGCGCAACTCCCCTTTCCCCACGGTGGGGGTGGTCGAGCAATCCGCGTCGTGATGTTGAGGTGGAAACGCCGTCGGGGGTGGGCGAGCTCAGGCGAAGACGGCGACCTCGAATGTGGAGCGGTGTCGGACGCTGCCGGTCAGGGCGCGACCGACATGGAGGACCGTGTCCCGCCAACTCGGTCTTTCGCAGCTGCCGGGCAGGCGAGACAGGGCGCGGAGCTGTCCGAGGATGTTCTGCGCGATCATGCGACAGAGTGCGACGACAGCGATGCGATGCGGGGTTCTGGCGAAGCGCACGCGACGCTTGTCCTCGCCGAGGATGGCGTCGCTGGTCCAGTGCCCGTTGTTCTCGCAGCGCCAGTGGCTCCGGACGAGTGCCATCATCCTCCGAGGGGAGACCTGCTCGGGGTCGATGTTGGTGACGAAGTACCTGCCATCGTTCGATACGACGGTACCGTCGGGTCGGGTGACGGAGCGCCGTACTCGCACGAGCGCCTTTGCGGACGCGAAGTTGGGGAGTCCGCCGGTGACGTCGGCGATGTAGACGTGGTGGGACACGCGCTGGCCCCGCACCTTCTCGGCGCCGCTGCTCAGGGCCGGCTCGACACGATCGAGCAGGCGGTGCGCCTCGGCCTCGGTCTCGGGCTGGTTGCCCCTGAGTGCGACCAGATAACGCTTGTTCGATGCTGCGATGAGCCGAGCGACTCCCGACGAGGTGTTGCCGGCATCGGTGGTGATGATGTCGATGAGGCTACTGCCCGGGTACGCGCGTAGCAGCGCACGAATCGTGGCAGGGGCCTGACCGATCTCGTTGGTGTCGCCGGGGATTGCCTCGAGCAGCAGGCAGGGATGGCTGGGATGCGAGGTCAGCGTCACCCGGTGATAGCGGATGAGGCCCCAGCAGCGGCCGTCTTCGCCGCGACAGATCTGCACGTAGGGGTAGACTCCGACGACGAGACGCTCGATGGCATCGACGTCCAACTCGCGATGCGGGTCGCCGCATAGCCTCCGAGCGACGTGCAGCAGGTCCAGGTGCGAGAGTGTCGCCTGGTGCCTTCCATCGAGGGCGACCACGGAGCCCGGAAGGTCGGCGCTGCGACGGAGGTTTCCCCGCCGGTGTTCGGCCAGAACCATCCGGACCAGACAACGATGCAGCTCTCGGGGGCAGGCGTGCTGCAACCCCTCGGACAGCGTCGTGTCCGAGATGCGTCCCTCGATGGAGAACATCCGGCGGACGGTCGTACTGAGCACCGAGGTCAGGGACTCGACCCCTCGAAGCGCAGTGAGGTTGCTGGTGATGCCCAGCACCACCGCTGCGATGACCGAGGGCAGGCAATGAAGACGGTGGCCATCAGACCGGCGTCGGTCCCGAAGGGTCCCGAGCTGGGCGTCGCACAAACGCCGGCCGATGGCGAAAGGCGTTGCCGCCTGACGAGGTTTCTGATCCATATAGGGGGCCTCTGCATAGGGGAGAAAGCGCTCGAACGCGTTTGCGCGCTGGAGCGTCGGTGGCGGTTACGTTGGTGCCCACCCCCGGAGCCGTCCCGACGCCCTCCTTTGCGCTACTGATCCCGCCGCGTCGATCCCCTTGGTGCGTGCGATTCTTGCCAACTGCTCCTCGGCGACTCCCGAACCGCACCCCGCGCGGCCCCAACCTGCCGTCCCCTACCCAGGGCGGGCGAGACTGCGATCGAGAGGCTCACGCTTGTCCGGCCCGCGGGCTCGGCATATGATGCGTCTCCGTTGTCATGCGCAGGGGTAGCCCCACGTGTTCGTTCGTTGTCAGAGTTGCGGTAAGACGATGTCGGACCGGGCACCCCGATGCCCGTTCTGCGGCGCCGACAGGGTCCCCGATCGCCCCCAGCAGGCCGGAGATCCGGATCCCGATCGCGGTCCGGACCGCAACCGCGCTACGTCGGCGGTCACCAGCTTTTGCGACCACGGGCTCGTCGCGGACGAGGCGGTGCAGGAGTTCGCCCAGGTCGGCCTGACCCTGGACTTCAGCAAGGCGAGCGCTGCTGCGCTCGACATCGTGCTGACAGACCGCATCGGGCGAGGCGGGCTCGGCGCGGTGAACCCGAACTGGCGCCCGAGCGACCAGGAGCGTCGCCTCATCGCGCTCGTCGGCAGCTATATTGGTGAGATCATCCGGGCGCGCTTCGGCGGGAAGTGGGCCGATGATCCGGAGCACCCGGGCAAACCGCTCTTCGTCCGGTTGGAGTGGCCGGGGCGTGGGCAGGCGTGGCCGTTGGAGCGCGCGTTCCGCCGGTTGCGTGACGGGCAATCCGAGGCGCTGGCCCGGTACGTCGATCTCATCGAGAAGGAGATCACGGGAACGACCGGCGACGACGACGCGATCGATTGGGCGAACCAGGCTTCGGATTTCATCCGGCACGAGCGGTGGGAGGTGGCACTCGGTTTCCTCGATCGGGCAGTCACGCTGGATTCCTCGCTCGCCGAGGGGTGGTTCTGCCGCGGACTCGTCCACGAGAGGCTGGGACGCACGGTCGACGCGACGTACTCCTACGAGCAGGCGTTGACCTGCGCGCCGAACGACGACCCGCAGTTCACAACACACCTGCAGGAGAAGATACGGGAACTGGGGGCGTCCGGGCTCGCGGAGAGCGCCGATGGCGTCGCCGCCGCGGCGACCGCAGCGCTCACGACCTCCGACTTCGTGCCGGTGCCACGAGGAGTGGCCGTCGGGACACCGACCCTCGACCCGGCCGCTGTCGGGCTGACGGCGACGACGAGCCACGCATCGGTCGGGGACCACGGCCCGCGGACGGCTGCGCCGCCGCGGCCCCAGCCCGACGCCAGCGCCCCGTACCCGCAGGCCGCACCAGACCCGAACGCCACCCGGCTTGCTGCCCCGAACGCGCAGCCGTTGGCACCCGCGCCGGCCGTCACGCCGGCAGTCGAGGCACCGCCGACGGCGGGTGTTGCCGCACAGCCGCCGGCTCTGACCGCGACAGACCTCGCCCCCGGCGTACCGGGGGGGCCCAGTCCCGCTGTGTCGGGAGCCGAGGCGCTGGCAGCGATGGCGGCCGCCCAGAACTCCGCCGACGTGGCGCCCGCCTCGGCCGTCCACGTCCCGGCACCGGCGCCAACCCCCCCCGACGTGGCGCCCGCCCCCGCACCCACCTCGGGCGGGAGGCCGCCGCCGCTGGGAACCGTCGACCCGATGCACGGGGCCGCAACGGCTGCTGCGCCGGCGAGCACTCCGGACGCCTCGGCGCAACAGGCGGCCCTCGAGAGCAGTCGCCGAGAAGCGGAGATGCTGGCTCGCGACGCCCGCCAGCTCGCGGCGCAGGCCAGGTTCGAACAGGCGATCGGTTGCTACACCCAAGCCCTCGAGCTCGACCCGGAACAGTTGGAGGTTCCGGTCGCGTTGGCGACGACCCAACTCGCGCTCGGAAGGCAGGAAGCGGCACGCTCGACCCTGGAGACCGCGTTACAACGAAAGCCGACCCATGTACCTGCGATCGTGTTGCTCGCCCGGGTGCTCTGCCAACTCGGCGATCACGATCAGGCCATCGCGACGTGCGATGCCGGGGTGGCCCACGCGAGTGACGACGCACGGCTCTGGCACGCGCGCGGACAGGCGCTGCTCGGAACGGAGCGTCTCGACGAAGCGCAGCGCGCATTCGTGTTGGCGGTGCAGCAAGACCCCGGCCATGTCCTTGCCTGGCGCGGGCGCGCAGAGGCGGAGTCGGCCCTCGGACGCGGCCGGGACGCCGCCCATTCGTACGCCCACTACCTCAGCCTCGAGCACCCCGCCGAGAAGGCCGCGGTGCGCGAGGCGCAGGAGCGGCTGGAGAAGCTCGCCGGAGGTTGAAGCAAGCGTCGGCCCGGCGACCTGAGATCAGCCTACGGCCAGCGCCTGGCGCCGTCGACACGACGGACGCGCCGACCCGAGAGACTCGTCGATCCCAGGTATCAGCCCACTTCGATCGCAGTGTCGATCAGGGCTGCGAAGTCTGGAGTCGCCGCGAATCGGACGAGGTCGACGACCACCTCGGAGGCGGTGATGTACCGGTCGAACTCGTCGGTGTCGTTGAAGACGCCCGGACGTTCGAGGTCCTCACCCATGCGGCCGTATAGCCGGATCGCCTGGAAGATGTCGGCGCCGCCGAGCAGCCCGAGCCGAGCTGCGCGACCGCGGACCTCCGCCCAGTAACGGCCGCCGAGTTCGTTCGGGTCCTCGTCGCTGAGCGCCGCCAGGGCTTCGGCCCATGCGTCCCGCTGCTCTTCGGTGGTCTCTTCGACGATGCGCTCGGCGATCTTGCTCGCCTGTCGTCCCGGACTGTCGGTGAACTCGAGCGCGGCCCACAACCCCGGAAGGAGCGCCGAACGGCTGTCCCGGGGAAGGCTCGCCAGGCCCCGGTTTCCGAGTCGTGCCAGCTCCATCGCGTAGGCCAACACGAAGCCGACCTCGGCCCGCGCCATCTGCTGGAAGACCTCGGAGCGGATGATGACCGCCGGTCCGTCTTCCGTGGCGACGATCCGAAGCGGCTCGTCGAGATCGGTCACCCGGTACAGCGACGCCTCCGCCATCCCCACGGACTCCGCGAAAGACGCGAAGGTCCGGCCGATGTTCGAGTGAACCGACACGTTCGTCAGATCGCCGCCCATGGCATCGAGGCTGGACTGTCCGATGGACACCACGGCATCCAACTCGGCCAGGACCCCCTCGACGGTCGCAAGATCCGCGTCCGGGGCCAACAACACGCGCCCTTCTTCCGAAGGGGTCAGGATCGGCGGACGCTCGAAATCTCTGCGCATATCGCGGAGCCGCCCCTTGAGGTCGTCGTCGGACGAGCGGATCATCAAGGCTGGCGCCAGAAGGCACCACCCATAA
>PVBE010711504.1_pt1 | contig 18319 bp, 17 predicted proteins | sample 1631181 | NCBI WGS metagenome assembly PVBE01 (sample SAMN08397723, study PRJNA350692) | Marine metagenome, whole genome shotgun sequencing project. | isolation source: water | place: Pacific Ocean | collected 2012-04
AGAACGGATGGCAAACAGACTAACATAGGATATGGTACAAACCTTGGGGGCAGGTCAGGATCAACATGGTGTTTTTCATCAGCGTGTGCATCATGTTCTTCCGCCGCGAGGCACCGACTTCGTACATGCAAAAGCCGGCGTGGATAAAGAACATGAAGACTGCGGTGATCCAGTAGTACACCTCCGTAAAGATAATCGTTAAAGCGCCTAACTGATCAGCCATTTAGGCCTTCTTTCCATTGCGCACCAAGATTTCCATGAGGATTTTATTGTTATTTCCTCCAAATCGTTACTTAAAGTAGTCCTCCATTATTTTGACAAACTGTATCAGGCAATGTGCCGGGGGCGGCGAGAGCCGCCCGTCGCGGCCAATGGGCTGCGGCCGTGCGTTGAACGGTAGTGAAATACGACAGAGATGCTTCGGCGGGTTCGGGCCTGACGGTGCCGCCACACCGGACGGCCGCGCCGCCGGCCGCAACGACCGTAATTCCGCCTCCTCCCCGTTGACGTGCTTTCAGCCATCTTGGCATCAGCAGCGGAACCTCCCATCCCGAAGTTCGAGAGGAACGTAGCACAATCCGAAAGTTTCGCCAGGGGAAAATTTTGTGCCGCCGATTGAGTTCCGTCCGGGCCTGTGTCAGGCTGTCGAGAACCAAACAAAAAAAACCGATCGATCAGGGGGCACAAATGCCGAGGGATCTGGCGGCCATCGCCAAGCAGAAGAAGATCGAGTATTTCCTCATCAGTTTCGTCGACCTCTACGGCGTCTTGCGCTCGAAACTTGTGCCGGCCCGGGCCATCGCCGACATGCAGCGCGACGGCGCCGGCTTTGCCGGCTTTGCCGCCTGGCTCGACATGACGCCGGCCCATCCCGACATGTTCGCGCTACCCGATCCCGACAGCCTGCAGCAGCTGCCTTGGAAGCCCGAGGTGGCCTGGCTGGCTGGCGATCTGATGATGGACGGCCAGCCCGTCGCGGCTTCGCCCCGGGCCGCTCTGAGGCGCCAGATCGCAGCCGCCACCAAGGCCGGCTACCGGGTCAAAACCGGGGTCGAATGCGAATACTTCCTGATCAATGCCGATGGCAGCGACATCTCCGACCCGCGCGACATCCAGGACAAACCCTGCTACGACCAGACCGCCCTGATGCGCCGTTTCGACGTCATCTCGGAAATCTGCGACGGCATGATCGCGCTGGGCTGGGGGCCCTACCAGAACGACCACGAGGATGCCAACGGCCAGTGGGAGATGAACTGGGACTTCGATGACGTGCTGGTCACCGCCGACCGCCACGCCTTCTTCAAGTTCATGGTCAAGTCGATCGCCGAGAAGCACGGCCTGCGCGCCACCTTCATGCCCAAGCCCTTCCTGCACCTGACCGGCAACGGCTGCCATAACCATGTCTCGTTCTGGAACAAGGGCGGGTCGAAGAACCTCTTTCTCGACAAAAAAGGCGAGCTTGGCCTGAGCGGACTGGCCTATCAGTTCCTCGCCGGCATCCTGCACAACGCGCCGGCGCTCTGCTCGATCTTCAATCCCACCGTCAACAGCTACAAGCGCATCAACGCCCCGGTAACCCAGTCCGGCGCCACCTGGGCGCCCAATACGGTGACCTACGGCGGCAACAACCGTACCCACCTGGTACGCATACCCGATCCAGGCCGTTTCGAGCTGCGCCTGATGGACGGGGCGACCAATCCCTACCTGATGGCGGCCGGCGTGATCGCTGCCGGTCTCGACGGCATCGCCAACCGGCGCGATCCCGGCAAACGGCTCGACATCGACATGTATGCCGATCCAGGGAAGGCGCGGGGCGCCAAGAAGCTTCCGCTCAACCTCCTGGATGCGCTGCGCCTGACGGAAAAGAGCCGCATCCTGCGCGACGCCATGGGCGGTGAGCTGATGGACAGCTACGTCAAGCTCAAGATGCTCGAGTGGGACGCCCACTGCCATCACCTGAGCGATTGGGAGCGGGCCCAGACGCTGGATTGCTGAGAAACACAAAAAGCGTCAAAAAGCGTCCGCGTCCCCTTAATTAAGAAATGTTAACGGGAGTGCTGGCGGATTCTTAACGAATCAAAGCCGCGGGTTGGCGCCGGCCAGGGGGATGCCGGTGGCCTCGGCGGTCTTCAGCGTGATCGAGCGCAGGTCCTCGGGCTCGATGTTGTGGACGTCGGTCTTGCCGGTGCAGCGCGCCATGATCGAGGCCTCGCCGGCCAGGGCGGCGAGGAACGAGGCCGCCGCCTCGGCCCTTTCCGCGGGCAAGCGGTCGCCGTCGAAAGCCAGGCGCCCGTCCTCGATCCGGGCCCCCAGGGCAAAGGCCATAGCCAGCCCGCTGACCATGGCGTTGGCGCCGAGGCCGATCAGCTTGGCGCCGTCGGTGCCCGAACGCACACCGCCGAAATAGACGATCTCCAGGTCCTCCTCGCGGTTGAGCCGGCGCAAGGCGGCGATGGCATCGCGCAGCACGCTGAGGTCGGGGTGCCCGGCCAGCTCGCCGCTGCCATCCTCGGCCAAGACACTGCCCAGCAGCAGCAGGAAGTCGAATCCGTTTTCCAGGGCGGCCGGTATCGCTGCCTCAAGCTCGCCTGCCTCGAGCGCCAGGCCGCGGGGCCTCCCGGAGCCGGTGACGGCAAGCTCCGCCGAGGCGCGTCCGGCCAGGCGGAAGATGTGGGCTGCGGCATCGTCGGAGGGCGCCTCCCCTGGCTCGATGACTTGCAACCAGGGCAGGTCCTCGAGCGCCTGCCGGCCGACATAGGCCGAACCGGCCCGGCGCATGCCCTCGGCCAGGGCACGGCGCACTTCCTCCGGGGCCCAATCGAAGCCGGCTACCAGGAACGGCGTTTCGCTCGGGATGGTGCGGCATAGCGTCGTCGCCACCGAACAGGCGTCGCGGTAGGGATCGATGACCAGGCGCGAGAGGTTGGCGGGCAGGAACACCAGGTCTTCGAGCGTCGCCGAGCGCGGCCCGGCGAAGGGATCTTGCCGCGGCGCCAGGCGGCGGCGCAGAATGGCCTCTTGCGCCGCGGCGTCGCCGGGCCGGCTGGCGGCCATGGTGAAGATGTCCTCGCGGGTGCGCAGGGAATAATCCGCCGAAGCGGTCTCGGCATCGCAGCGGTAGCAGCGTGCCGCTTCGCTGCGCGCCGCCTCGGCCGTGTAGGTGTCCTCGATCTCGGGAAATTCCGCCGGCCTTTGGCCGAGCCCATGGAAGGTCTGCTCGAGGCGGGGATTGACCTCCCAATCGGCGTCCTGGGCCAGTGCCACCCGGCGCGTACGGTAGGGTGTGCGGTAGGGCAAGGGCGCGGCGATGCCGTCGAGGAAGGCCTGGATGTAATAGGCCGCCCGGTGGCCGTGATGCATGGCCATGACGATGGTCGAGCCACCGAAGGCGCCGTCGCCGGCGGCGAAGACCTGGGGGTCCTGGGTGCGCATGGTGGCCCAGTCGGTGTCGACGCGGCCGCCGGCCATCAGGCCCAAGCCGGCCAGCTCTTGCGAATCCGCTTCCTGGCCCACCGCCATGATGACCAGGCCGGCCGCCATGTCGTGTTCGCTGCCGGCGACGTTTTCGGGCCGCCGCCGGCCGTCCGCGTCGGGCGCGCCCAATTCGGTCTTCAGGCAGCGCAGCACGAAGCCGCCGTCGGCTTCCAGCGCCGCCACCGGCTGGCGCATGTAAATGAACTCGATGCCCTCGGCCTGGGCGCCCTCGAGCTCCTCGCGCCGCGCCGGGATCTCGTCGGGGCCACGGCGGTAGACAATCTTGACCTCCTCGCAGCCGGGCAGCCGGCGGGCCGCCCGGCAGGCGTCCATGGCGACGTCGCCACCGCCCACCACCAATACCGTCTTGGGCATCCGCGGCCGCTCGCCGCCGTTGACACGCCGCAGGAACTCGACGCCGTCGACGATGCGCCCGTCGCCGCCGCCCGGCATCTCCACGGCCTTGCCTTGCGAGGCACCGATGGCCAGCAGCACGGCGGCGTGGCGCTCCTTCAGCTCGGCCAGGGAAAAATCGCGGCCCAGCGCCTGATTGCAATGCACGGTCAAGCCGGGGCAGCGTGCGCGCAGGCGCTCGATGTCCTCGGCGATGACGCCCGGCGGCAGGCGGAAGGCGGGGATGCCCCAGACCATCATGCCGCCCAGGCGGTCCGACATCTCGTAGAGCTCGACGGCGAAGCCGGCCTCGGCCAGATCCTGTGCCGCCGTCAGGCCGGCCGGACCGCCGCCGACGATGGCGATGCTCTCGGGCCGGCTTTGGGCCGCCGGCCCGGCGTCTGGGGCCCGGTAATCGGGGCCCAGCCTCGCCATGACGTAGCGCTTCAGGTTGCGGATGGCCAGCGGCCCGTCCGAGGCGGCGCGCCGGCAGGCCGGCTCGCAGGGCGCGTCGCAGACCCGGCCGCAGATCGAGCTGAAGGGGTTGGTGGCGGTGATGGCCTCAAAGGCCTTCTCGATCTCGCCTTCCCAGATATGGGCGATATACGACGCCGCGTCGGTGCCCACGGGGCAGGCCACCTGGCAGGGCGCCGGCACGAAATGGGCCTCGCTTGCATCGAAGCGCTGGTTCATTTCCCCGGCTCCCGGCGTAGCTCGGGCGCATAGGGAAGGCGCGTGATGGCGGCCGCCTCGGGGGTGAGCGCCACCAGGTCCTCGCGGCCCAGCACCGACACTTGGCTGTGGCCGAGCCCGTGGCAGACGGCGGCCAGCTGCCAGCGCAGGGATTCGAGATAGCGGTGGATGTTGGCCGCCTCGCGCGGCACGTCGTAGCGGCTTTCGTGGGCGGGATCCTGCGTCGCGATGCCGACGACGCAGTTGCCGACGTGGCATTGCAGACAGGCGATGCAGCCGCCGGCGATCAGGGCCGAGGTGCCCACGGCCACCGCCCGGGCACCCAATGCCAAGGCCTTGGCGGCGTCGACGCCGTCCTTGATGCCGCCCATCAGTACCAGCGGAAGCTCGCGCCCGCCCACCTCGTCCAGCGCATCGACGGCCTCTTGGATGGCCGCCAGCGTCGGGATGCCGACGAATTCCAGGACCTCGTTGCCGGCCGCGCCGGTGGAGCCTTGAAGGCCGTCGAGCTCGACGAAATCGAAGCCGTCCTTGAAGGCGATCTTGATGTCGTCGCGCACCCGGCCGGCGCCCAGCTTGATCGAAACCGGCAGCCGGTAGCCGGTGGCCTCGCGGAACTCCTCGACCTTGATGACCAGATCGTCGGCCCCCAGGACGTCGGGGTGGCGCGAGGGCGAGCGCAGGTCGATGCCCTCGGGAATGCCCCGGATGCGGGCGATCTCGGGCGTCACCTTCTTGGCCATGAGCTGGCCGCCCAGCCCCGGCTTGGCGCCTTGGGAGACATAGATCTCGAGGCCGTCAGCGCGCTGCATGTCGTGGATCGACCAGCCCAGGCGGCCCGACAGGCACTGGTAGATGAGCTGATCGGCCTCGGCCCGCTGGGCATCCATCATGCCGCCCTCGCCGGTATTCTCGGAAATGCCGGCCAGCCGCGAGGCGATGGCGAGCGCCAGCTTGGCGGATTTGGAAAGGGCGCCGTAGCTCATCGGCGCAATCATCACCGGCATCGAGAGGTCGAGCGGCCGGCCGCCGTGGAGGCCGCCGATCCTGGTGCCGAGTTCGACACGCTCGACGACGTCGGCGGGGGCCGGCCCGGCCCCCGGGTCACGGCGGAAAGCCAGGTCGGAAAGATGGGGAACGGCCCGCGTGGTGCCGTAGCCACGGATCCGGTAGCGGCCGATCTCGGCCTTGACGTGGATGTCCTGCTGTACCGTCTGGTTCCAGTAATCGCTGTCGCCCGAAGCCAGAAAGAACGGCGCGTTGCGGATGCGCGGCTCGAGGCGTGAATAGCGCAGTCCCTGGCCGGCGTTCTCGATCTTCTGAAAGCTGCCCCGGAAAGGCAGCTCGAAGCGGTCCAGGAATTCCCTGATGGCCTCGTCCTCGGCCGCCGGCAAGTCGACCAGGGCGGCGTCGTTGCCCAGCTGGTCGATGCGTCCGCCGACGAAAATGGAGCCACCTGTCATGTCTTGGCCGACCTGCTGGCCGGCGTCGCCGAGGATGACGATGCGGCCGCCGTACATCATGTAGCCGGCCATGAAGTTGGCGTTGCCGGCACAACAAAGCGTTCCCGCCTTCATCACCTGGCCGGCCCGCGATCCCAGGTTGCCGCGCACCACCACCTCGGCACCGCGGATGGCGACGCCGGCGATGGCGCCGGCGTTGCCGCCGACGACAATGGATCCGCCCAGCATGTTGTCGGCCAGGCCCCAACCGACGTTGTTGTCGACTTTGAATCGGGCGCCGTCGGTGAGGCCGGCGCAGAAGTAACCGGCCGAGCCCCGCACGTGTACCGCGATCGGGTGCACCAGGCCGACGCCGATATGGTGGCGCGCGTCGGGGTTCTGGACCTCGACGTCCTGGCCGGCGGCGCCCGCGGCGCGGATCCGCTCGTTGGCCTGGCGTACCGGGATCTGGGCTAGATCGAGCGTTGCCATGTGGCGAAGGTGCCGGGCGGCGGCTCGACGGTATTCAGGGCCTGGCCGGGGAACAGCCGGTTGAGGGAGACTTCCTCCGAGGCGATGGCGATCATGTCGTCGGTTTCGAAGGTCACCATGGGCTTGGCGGCCAGGCGGTCCTTGGCGTAGCCGATCTCCTCCTTGGTCGAGACCAGGAAGGAAAAAGTGCCGTCTAGATCGTCGATCGAGGTGCCCAGCGCGGCCTTCAGAGCGACGCCCTGCGACAGCTTGTCGGCCAGGTAGACGGCGATGAGTTCGCTGTCGTTTTCGGTGTTGAACTCGAAACCCCGTTTTTCCAGGCGCCGGCGCATCTTCCAGTAGTTGGTGATTTGGCCGTTGTGGACGATGGCGACGTCGGCGAAGCCAGTGGCCCAGAAGGGATGCGAGGCTTCGGGGGCGACCTCTGATTCGGTGGCCAGGCGGACGTGTCCGATGCCGTGGCTGCCCTGGAAGTCGGCCACCCGGTAGACCTCGTCGACCTGGTGGGCGCCGCCCACGTCCTTGATGATGTCGAGGCTTTCGCCCAGCGAGATCACGCTCGCCGCGTGCTCCAGGGCATAGGCCAGCTTTTGCACGTCGCCAGCGAAACGAAAGCTGAGGCAATAGGTCGAGCCCAGCCGTTCCTCGCTCACCAGCTCAGCCTGGAAGTCTCCCAGGCGGCGCTTGATCCCGTCCTCCGCCGCCCTCTCGTCATCGAGGAACAGGCGCAAACGGAAGAGCCCCGGCTCGGCCTCGTGATAAAGCGCAAAGCCGGTCGAATCGGGACCGCGGTGCTGGCAGCCGTCGAGCATGGCGATCAGCGCCTTGCCAACCTCGGCATCGGCCGCCTGGCCTTTGTACATAATGCCCGCGATGCCGCACATGATGTCGTCCCTTCCGCTAAGCCTGGCCAGCCAAAAAAATAGCGGAATTCGGGGCGGCAATCAAACTCAAAGAACAAAATTTTCCCTGTATGATAATTCCTATCGTCGGCGATCAGCCTTTGTTACCGGCTCCGGGATAAGAGATGACGCTGAGAAAGCGGATCGGTACCTGCCGCAGGCGTTCGGGGCCGTGCGGTGCGTCAGCATCGAAAAACAGCGAATCGCCCGGTCCCAGGGGATAGATCTTGCTGCCGTGACGATAGTCGACCTGACCCTCGAGCAGGTAGATGAACTCGACGCCTTCGTGTTGGAAGATGGGGAAGACATCGGACTGGTCGGTCAGTGTGATCAGGTAGGGCTCGACGTTGACGGCACCGCCGACGGTGTGTCCCAGCAGGCGATACTGGTGGCCGGCCCGGGTGCCGCGGCGCTCGATCTCGATGCCGTCGCCGGCGGCCACGAAGGAGACGTCGCGTCCCTCCTCGAACTGACGGAAGAGCGCCGTCACCGGTACGTTGAGCGCGCCGGCCAGACTTTTCAAGGTGGCCAGCGAGGGCGAGGTCTGGCCGCGCTCGATTTTCGACAGCATGCCCGGCGAGAGCCCGGCCAGGCGGGCCAGCTCGACCACCGTCATGCCCAGGTCCTTGCGGAAGCCGTGGACCTCGCGGCCGATGGCGGCCTCGAGCGAATTGTCCTTGCGTGCCGCCGACTTGTGCGGATCTTGGGCCATGCGATGGGCACCTTTCTGTGCTTCGATGGGGCCATCATTCCCCCGCCGGACCAGCGAATTCAAGGCCAAAAGCGGGCGGGCGACATGGCGCCCGGTCACCGGTGCCTGTTGTCGGCCGGCCACCTGGCGTAAGGTTTGCGTTGCGCGGGAGGGCCGTTTTGCATGGCGGATGTCGACGGACACGGCACTTGGCAACCGGCCAACCTGGCCCGGGTTCACGGCCAACTGATCTTCTCGCGCATTTTGGTCGCGACCTCGTTCCCGGTTGGCGCCGCCATCACCCATGGGCTCGAGCCGGCGCTGCTGATATTGCTGCGCTTTGCCCTGGCCTCGCTGCTGTTCGCACCCTTCGTCTACCTGCGCCACGGCTTGACGCTGCCCGGGCCGCGGGCGCTGGCCGGGTACGCCGCCATCGCCGGCTGCCTGGTGGTTTTCTTCTGGTGCATGTTTACCGCTTTGCGCACGACGACGGCGCTGAATACCGGTGCCATCGTCACCCTGGTGCCCGGCATCGCCGCCATCTACGCGGCGATCTTGGTGCGGGAACGCCTGGGCAGGCACCGCATGGTGGCGTTGGGCTGCGGCCTGGTGGGCGCGCTGTGGGTGGTCTTTCGCGGCGATTTCGAGCGCCTGGCGTCCTTCACCATCAACGGCGGCGACATCATCTTTTTCGCCGGCTGCCTGGCGCTCGGCCTCTATGCCCCCCTGGTCAAGCGGCTGCACCGGCGGGAGCCGGCCGCCGTGATGACGTTCTGGGTCCTGGTCATGAGTACGGGTTGGCTGATCCTGATCAACAACACGGCGATCTGGCAGACTAACTGGGCGGCCATCGATGCCAAGGTGTTCGCCGGCATCGCTTATCTCGCCGTCTTCACCACCATCATTTCCTTTTTCATCGCCCAGCACGGCACCCTGCACATCGGGCCGACCCGGGCCTCGAGCTACAACTATCTCAATCCGGCCCTGGTGGTGGCGATTGAATTCCTGGCCGGCCAGGGCTTGCCGCCGGTGGCGGTGCTGCCCGGCGTCGTCATCATTTTCGTCGCCACTTTCGTGGTCCAACGCGGTGCCAAAGCGGAAACGGGTGCGGGGCGGTGAGGATAGGGATCAATCCGGCCCAGTCCCGGCGCCGGCCTTCCTCAGGCGGCGCTTTGTTCTGAATCCTGATCGTTGTCCTGGTCGTTTTGCGCGGTGGCCTCGCTGGTCATGGTTTCTATGGCCGCCAGGTCGTCCGGGTGGCCGACGAGGTCGTCGTCGTCCTTCGGCACCAGATGGCTATGGAACAAGCCCGAACGCAGCACCCACATGAAGATCAGAGCCGCTATACCGCCCAGCACGAGGACCACAAACAGCACGATCAGTATGGTCGACATGGCGTGTTTCCTCTGTTTTCCTGGTGGCGCCAATTGGCCTTGCGCCCTGCGATCCGCCCGCCTTTGTGATAGCGCGAACGCGGGTCCTACTCAATGGGAATTACCCAAGGGATTACCCCAGGAAATACCAGGTTAATTGCTGGGGAAAATGCGGGTGAAATGACCGTGCGTGATTGTCGTGAGGAGCGGTTCAGTCACCCTCGGAATCCTTCACCGGCTCGCTGAACATGCCGATCAGGCTTTGCCAAAGCCCCTGCAAGCCGCCTTGCGGCTGGTCCTCTTGCGCTTGCCGCCGGGCTTTGGCCGCCTCTTCGCCGTCGCCCCTCTGGTCGTGCGCGGTGGGCTGGGCGACGGCGCCGGGCTGCATCCAACTTTTCCCCATGTAGTCGTCGCGCAGCATGTTGCGCAGGTGGAAGTCGCGATAGGTGACGATGTCCTCGAAGCTTTCGCAGCCCGGCCCCAGCAGCAGGCTGAGCGCCAGAGCCGCGACAGCGAGCAGGGGGCGGCGGGGGCGGGGGACGGTCATGGTCGGGCCTGGGCGCCGAGCGCCGAAAGGGTGGTCGAGGTCGAGATGGCCTCGGGGTTGAGCTGCAGGTCGAGCACGGCGGCCCGGCCGGCCGCCAGGGCTTGCTCCAGCGCCGGAGCGAAATCCTCGGTGCGGGCCACGCTGGCGCCAAAGGCCCCGGCGGCCCGGCCCAGCGCGGCGAAATCCGGGTTCTTGAGCTCGGTGGCGCTGACCCGGCCCGGATGGCGTCGTTCCTGGTGCATGCGGATGGTGCCGTAGAGGCCGTTGTTGATGACCAGGACGATGGGGTCGAGGCCGTGCTGCACCGCCGTGGCCAGCTCCAGCCCCGACATCTGGAAGCCGCCGTCGCCGACGAAGCTCACCACCGTGCGCTCGGGCGCCACCACCTTGGCGGCGATGCCGGCCGGCACGCTGTAGCCCATGGCGCCGTTGCGCGGCCCGAGCTGGCTGGGAAAGCGAATGTACTGGTGGAAGCGCTGGGGCCAGCCGGAAAAGTTGCCGGCATCGGTGGTGATGATGGCGTCCTCGGTCAGCGCCTGGTTGAGGGTCTGCATGACGGCATACATGTCGAGCGGGCCGGGACAAATGACGGGCTCCAGCGTGGTGGTGTAGTCGGCCCGGGCGGCCTCGGCCCAGGCGTGCCAGGGCGCGCTGTCGACGGCCTCGAGCGCCCGTGCAGCTTTGGCGAATTCGGGTATGCCGGAAACCATGGCCAGGTCGGGGCGATAGACGTGGCCGAGCTCGTCGCCATCGGGGAAGACGTGGATGAGCGTCGGCCGCGCATTGGGGGCCTCGACCAGGCTGAAGCCCTGGGTGGCGATGTCGCCCAGCCGGCTGCCCACCAGCAGCAAGAGATCGGCCTCGGCCAGGCGGCGCGAAAGCCCCGGCGACTTGGCGATGCCCAGGTCGCCGACGTAGCAGGAAAGGCGGTTGTCGATCATGTCCTGGCAGCGGAAATCGGCTGCCGTGGGTAGGCCGTTGGCCTCGGCAAAGGCCGCCAGATCGGCCGAGGCCTGGGCCGTCCAGCCGCCGCCGCCAACCACCATCAGGGGCTGCTTGGCGCGTCCCAGGTGATGTCGTAGCGCCGCCAGGTCGGCGCTGCCCGGGCTGGGGCGCGCGGTGCCATAGGGTTCGGTATCCATCACCGCCACGGTTTGGCGCAGCATGTCCTCCGGCAGCGCCACGGCGACCGGACCGGGGCGGCCCGAGACGGCCAGGTGGAAGGCCCGGCTGAGGACCTCGGGAATGCGCCCCGGGTCGTCGATTTGGCCGGCCCACTTGGTGGTCCAGCCGAACATGGCGGCGATGTCGATCTCTTGCGTCGCCTCGCGGCCCAACATGCCGCGCGGCGTCTGGCCGACCAGCAGGATCAGCGGCGTTTGATCCTGCCTGGCCACGTGCAAGCCGATGCTGGCGTGGCAGGCGCCGGGGCCGCGGGTGACGATGGCCACGCCGGGCCGGCCGGTGAGTTTGCCGTAGGCCTCGGCCATGTGGGCGGCGGCGCCTTCGTGGCGGCAGTTGATGAAGCGCAGCGGCACGTCGATGATGGCGTCGAGGATCTCCAGATAGCTCTCGCCGGGCACGCCGAACAGGCAATCGACGCCATGCAGACGCAAGGCATCGACGACGATGCGGCCGCCGCTGCGCTCGGGGGGCAGGTTCGACATGACGGCCTTCCTATTCGCCGAGCAGGCGGTGGAAGGGCACGGCGTAGTTCAGCATCAAGGATTCCGTTCCCGGGTTGTTGTCGTCGAGGCTGGCGTTGGAGATGTGGCTGAGGCTGAGGCCGAGCCGCGAGCGGTCGTCGAAGCGGTAAGCCAGTTCGAGCTGCGAACGGAATTCGATCCAGTGGCCCAGATCCTTGCCCTCGCCGCGGCGGTAGGCGCCGGGCGCGAAGCTCGGCGTCAGCACCAGGCGGCGGCCGAGGAAGATGTCGATGAGCACGCCCATGTAGCCGTAGGCCGCCCGGTCGCTGGTCAGCAGCAGGCCCGAGAGCGGCTTGAAGGGCCCGAAGCGTTTGTCCGAGCGGTATTCCAGCCGGCCCTCGGCAGCCGTCTTGTTGTCGTTGATGTCGTAGGCGCCCAAGGCCACGGCGATGAAGTCGGGATCGTCGGCCCGGGCCGTCTGGGCAGCCAGCAGAGTGGTGAGAACGACTAGGGCGGCGCTGGCGCCAAGCTTCGCTGAATTCGGCAAAAGTTGTCCTTTCACGGGATCGCCCGCGAGTTTACGGAAAAACAGCCGCCCGACAACCTTGTCGGCGATGAGAGCGCCGCCGCCTCGTGTTATTCTGAAGCCATGATCGGTCGCCTGCTCGTGTTGTTTATGCTGTTGCTGCCCGCAGCCGCGCCGGCCGCGGTGCTCGAAGGCTTGACGCCGGGCGGCGATGGCATGGTCGAAAATGTGGTCGATGGCGACACCCTGGTGCTTGAAAGCGGCCTCGAGGTGCGCCTGGTCGGCATCCAGGCGCCCAAGCTGCCGCTGGGCCGGCCGCACGTGCGCCTGCAGCCGCTGGCCGCCGAGGCCAAGGCCCGGCTCGAGAAATTGACGCTCGGCCGCCCTGTCGCCCTGGCCTACGGCGGCCAGCGCCGCGACCGCTACGGCCGGGCGCTGGCGCATCTGGAAGCGGACGGCAAGTGGGTCCAGGGCGAGCTCTTGCGGGCCGGCCTGGCCCGGGTCTACAGCTTTCGCGACAACCGCGCCCGGGTGGCCGAGATGCTGGCGCTGGAACAACAGGCCCGGCGGGCGCGGCTGGGCATTTGGGGCCACCGCTTTTACCGCCTGCTTCAGGCCGACGACACCCGGGGCGCGCTGGACGAGTTTCAGATCGTCGAGGGCCGGGTGTTGACGGTGGCCGTGGTGCGCGGCCGGGCCTACCTCAATTTCGGCCAGGATTGGCGGCGCGACTTCACCGTCACGATCGCGCCAAAAGACCGCCGCGGCTTCGTCAAGGCCGGCTTCGATCCCAAAAGCTACGCCCAGCGGCGCATCCGCGTACGCGGCTGGCTATACTGGCGCAACGGGCCGATGATCGAGGCCACCCATCCCGAGCAGATCGAGGTCATCGAGGAGTGAGGAAAAGACTAATTCCGCTGGCCTGCGCGCTGGCCCTGGCGTCGGGCTGCCTGTCGACACCCAACCCGGCCACCGGCGGGCAGGACTTCACGCCCTTCATGTCGCCGGCCAAGGAAGCCCGGATCGGCGCCGACGAGCATCCCAAGATCCTGGCCCGCTTCGGCGGCGTCTACCAGGACCCGGCCATCGGCGGCTACGTGGCCGAGGTCGGCGGCCGCGTCATGGCCCATGCCGGGGCGCAGCGCCAGGCCTTCCGCTTCACCGTGCTCAACAGCCCCCAGGTCAACGCCTTCGCGCTCCCTGGCGGCTACGTCTACGTCACCCGGGGGCTGTTGGCGCTGGCCAATTCCGAGGCCCAGTTGGCCGGCGTGCTGGCCCACGAGGTTGGCCACGTGGTGGCCCGCCACACGGCCCAGCGCTACAACCGGGCCATCTTCACCAGCCTGGGCGCGGCCGTGCTGGGGGCGGTCACCGGCAACCGGCTGGTCGACCAGCTGGTGCAGATCGGTGGAGAGCTCTATCTCAAGGGCTTCTCCCGCGACCAGGAATTCGAGGCCGACACCCTGGGTGTGCGCTATATGGCCGGGGCCGGCTACGATGCCGGCGCCCAGGCCCGCTTTCTCGCCGCCATGGGCAGCCACAGCGCGCTCGAGCGCCAGATCGCCGGGGCCCAGGGCCGCGATCCCATCGCCGATTTCTTCGCCACCCACCCGCGCAGCGAAGATCGCGTGCAGCGCGCCATCGCCGCCGCGCAAGGAAGCGCCAGTGCCGCGGGCGCGCCGCGCCGGCGCGAGCGCTACCTCGATACCATCCAGGGCCTGATCTACGGCGACGATCCGGCCCAGGGTCTGGTGCGGGGGCGGGTCTTCTCGCACCCCAAGCTGGGCTTCAGCTTCACGGTGCCGCCGGGCTATCGCCTGATCAACACCGACCAGGCGGTGTTCGCAAAGGGCCCGAACGGCGCCGCCATCAAGTTCGACGGCGCCAAGCGAGAGGATGCCGGCCGTGATGTGCTGAGCTATCTGAGCCGGGTCTGGGCGGCGCGGCTCAGCCTGGTCGAGGTCGAGCGCATCACCGTCAACGGCATGCCGGCCGCCACCGGCCAGACCATGGTCAAGGCCCGTGGCGGCGGCAAGGCCAACCTCAGGCTGGTGGCGATCCGCTTTGCCCGCGACCGCATCGTGCGCTTCATGATGCTGACGCCCCTCGCCGATCTCGACCGGCTGCGGCCCGAGCTGCAGCGCACGACCTTTTCCTTCCGCCGCCTGGGCCGGGCCGAACGCTCCTGGCTCAAGCCCTTGCGGCTGCGCCTGGTGAGGTATGGCCCCGGCGACAGCATCGAGGCCTTGGCAGCAAAGCTGCCCCTCGAGGGCTACAAGGTGGCGCGTTTCCGTACCCTCAACGGCCTCGGCCCCAACGATCGCCCACGGCCCGGGATACGTTTGAAGACCGTCGCGGAATAGGGGGCTGGGGCCGGCCAATCCGGCGTTGGGTCAGACAAAGAAGGGCGCTCGCCGCTAGGCGTACCGGAAGCAATGCTTCCGGTCGCATACCAGCTTCTGGAGCCGCCGCCGGGTCAAGTAGCCACTCGCTCCGCTCGCTGGGCCACTTGACCCGGTCGTCTGTCGTGCTCGTTGGGCAAAGTTTCGAGATGGGGTGGCGCTATTTGGGGTCAGAGCCGCATTTGCCAGGTGCGGGCTGCAGACGCAATGCCGTGAGATCTACCCTGGTCAAAGTCTTTTCAAGGCGCCACAATGGCGGCAGCCCCGGCGGGCGGTAGGTCTGGCGGGGCGTTTGACCATAGTGGGGCCCAAGGATAATGGGGCCGGTGACGTTGTCGGGCTGGCAACCCGATAGCGGCGGAGGGAGAAGCGCGTGTCGTTGGAGCAAAGCCCGGCTTTGGTGCTGAATGCGGACTACCGCCCGCTGAGCTATTTCCCCTTGTCGCTCTGGCCCTGGCAGGAGACGGTCAAGGCCGTCTTTCTCGAGCGCGTCAATATCGTCAGCGAATACGAGCGAACGGTGCGCTCGCCCAGCTTCCAGATGCAACTGCCCAGCGTGGTCTCGCTCAAGCGCTACGTGCGCCCGGCGCGGCGCCCCGCCTTCACCCGTTTCAACGTCTTCCTGCGCGACCACTTCAACTGCCAATACTGCGGCGACGGCGACGACCTCACGTTCGACCACATGGTGCCGCGCTGGTGCGGCGGCACGACGTGCTGGACCAACGTGGTCACGGCCTGCGCGCCCTGTAATTTGCGCAAGGGCGGCCGCACGCTGCGCGAGGCCCGCATGACCCCGCGCGTGCGGCCCTTCGAGCCCAGCATGCACGACCTGCAAAAAAACGGCCGCGCCTTCCCGCCCAACTATCTGCACGAAAGCTGGCGGGATTATCTCTACTGGGATGCCGAGCTGGAGCCCTAGCGCGAATCCCAGTTCCTGGGATTCACGCTAGGTTATTTGTCGCTCACGGCGGCGGCCCTTCGGCCCGCAGCCTGCGCGGGCGCGCCGCAGTGGCGGCGGGTCGCGGTCGCTCCCGTTGGCTTTTTGTCGCTCACGGCGGCGGCCCTACGGCCCGCAGCCTGCGCGGGCGCGCCGCAGTAGCGGCGGGTCGCGGTCGCTCCCGTTGCAATAAAAGACCAAACAGCAAAAACCACCCTTTGGTATCGCTGCTAAGCCGCCCCCCCATGGGGGCGGAGGCCAAGGGCGCGGATGCGCCCGCCCGGTGAGGGTCTAATCAAGACTCCGCGGATGCGCCCGCCCGGTGAGGGTCTACAAAAAGCCGCCCTCAGCCGCCGTATGCCCGGCACAACCGTTCCGCCAGGATCTCGGCCGCCCATTGGTGGCCGGTTTCGTTCCAGTGGCCGCCGGCAAAGCCGGGGCGGCCGTGGGGATTTTTGTTCTGGCGTTCTGCCCGGGCGCGCAGCTCGTCGACCAGGGTGACGACGGGGATGGCCTGAGTGGCGGCGAAAGCGGCCAGCCGCCGGTCGGGGTAGTCGAGATCCTGGATGCCGAGCTCGGTGGCCAGGCGCTGGCGCAGCGCCGCATCGGGGTGGACCTGCACGGGGTTGGAAAGCGTGGCCAGCCAGAAGTTGGCGCCGGCGGCCGCTGATTTATCGCGTAGCGCCTTGATCAGCGCTTCGGTGACGGCCCAGGCCTGTTGCCAGGCCGCATCGGCCGGCGGCTGGTAGACCCGGGGATCGAGCCCGGCCGCCAGTTGCGCCGCCAGGTCGTGGTCGCGGTATTTGAAGAATCCCCTGAGGCGGCGGTAGCCCTGGCGGCCCAGTTGCAGGATCCGGAGCGCGTTGAAAAGGCCGTGCTTGAGATCGGACCAAAGCGCCTTGGCGGTGAAGCGAAACCCCTGGGTGTTGCTGGCATCAAGCGCCAGCGCACCGTCTTGCAGCACGAAATAGGGCCGGTCGGGGTGGCCGTCGAGGCGGCGAAGGTTGTTCTGCACGTCGTTGCCGCTGAAGAAGGCGAGCAGCACGATGTCGGGCTGGTAGGCCAGCGCCGTCTGCTCCAGCACCAGCAACTCCTGGGCCGTGCCGTAGCCGTTGACGGCAAAGCCCAGCACCTCGACGGGGCGGGCCAGGCAGGCGGCGAGGGGGCTTTCGAGGCGCTTCCAGAAAACCTTCTGCAGCGCCACCTCGCGGCCCTCAGCGAAGGAATCGCCCAAGACGGCTAGGCGCAGCACGCCCGTGGGCTTGGCGATGGCGTGGTCGGTGTCGCGAAAGCCGGCGGCGTTGATGGCGATTTCGCTCTGGCCCTCCATGGCATAGCTGCCGGTCAGCCCGGGGCGCGGCGCCCAGCCCAGGCGGGTGTCGAGCCGGTTGAATTCGGGGTACGAGATCCCGGCCCAGCGCAGGCCAACCTCGGCCCCCGCCAGCGCCACGGCGAGGCTGAGCAACAGCGTCGCCAGGTTGGCCCGGGTCATGGCGTCTCAGGCGCCCCGCCCAAGCGTCGGCGCCAGGCCGCCAACAAGGCAAAGCCCCCGAGGCCCAGCGACATCGGCATATTGTATCCCGCCAGGGAAATGCCAAACAGCGACCAGGCCACCTCGTCGCAGCGCACCACGGGGCCCGCCATGATCTGCGCCCGCAACTGCTCGACCGAGGCGGCGCTGCCCACCTGGTCGCCCGTGCAGCCTTGGGGTCCGGCCCACCACTGCTGCTCGACGCCGACCTGGTAGCCGGCGATGCCGAGGTTGACGAGTAGCGCCAGGCCGGCCAGCGCCAGCAGCCAGGCGGCCCAGGGCCGGCGGCCGGCCGGCAGGGCCAGCAGCGCCAGCACGCCGGCCGTGGCGTAGGCGATGCGCTGGTAATAGCAAAGCTCGCAGGGCGCCACCCCGCCCAGGTGCTGAAAGCCCAGCGCCGCGAGCAGGATGGCAACCACCGCCAGCAGCAGCAGCGCCGCCGGAGTGCGGCCCCGGGTCAGTCGCTCGACCAGGTCCGAAAGCCCCGTCACAACAGGTACTTGACGGCCACGAAGCCGCCCACCAGGACGACCACGAAGACGATGGCCAGGATGTTGAGGTAGCGTTCGATGAAGTCGCGGATGGGCTCGCCCAGCCACCACAGCAGCCCGGCCACGACGTAAAAGCGCAGGCCCCGCGAGACCAGCGAGCCCAGCACGAAGAGCCAGACGTCGAGCCCGGCGACGCCCGAGAAGATGGTGAAGACCTTGTAGGGTAGCGGCGTCAGCCCGGCCACGAAGACGATCACCAGGCCCCATTCGTTGTAACGACCCTGCAACCGGCCGAAGGCCTCGAGCTGGCCATAGAACTCGATGATGCCGCGCCCCACGCTGTCGTACAAAAAGGCGCCGATGCCATAGCCGGCCAGGCCGCCCAGCACCGAGGCCACGGTGCAGACCAGGGCGATCAGCCAGGCCCGGCGGCGCTCGGCCAGCACCATGGGCACCACCATGACGTCGGGCGGGATGGGAAAGACCGAGCTTTCGATAAAGGCGATCAGCCCCAGCGCCGGCAAGGCCCGGCGGTGGGCCGCCAGCGCCATGGTCCAGTCGTAAAGCCGCTTGAGCATGGGGGCGTATAGCAGGGGCCAGGGGCGGGTGCAAACCCGCTCGGCGGGCCGGCACCGGGGGTGCGCCCCGGGCGGTTGACCGGCCTCGCGGCTCGGCTATGATCCGCCGCGTGCCCCTGTGGCGGAATTGGTAGACGCGACAGACTCAAAATCTGTTGTCCGCAAGGGCGTGCTGGTTCGAGTCCGGCCAGGGGCACCAAT
>PVBE012304923.1_pt1 | contig 18319 bp, 16 predicted proteins | sample 1631181 | NCBI WGS metagenome assembly PVBE01 (sample SAMN08397723, study PRJNA350692) | Marine metagenome, whole genome shotgun sequencing project. | isolation source: water | place: Pacific Ocean | collected 2012-04
AGCTGAAGGTAAGAAACTTAAGATCGGCTCGGCAGATTTTCTAACACAAGAACTTGAAGATACAGATTCATTGGAAAAAACAGGGCTTTTTAATGAACAAACCAAACACTCTTTGGTATATTTGGGAGTAGATGGAAAACTAGGCGCGGTATTTATATTTGGGGACCACTTACGTGAAAAGATTTTGCCAACGGTTCAAGAATTAAAGGAACGGGGATACCGTCTTGTGCTTGTTTCTGGTGACGGCATTCAGACCACCCGGACCATTGGAGACAAAATCAAGATTCAGGAATCATATGGAGAAAAATTACCTCAAGAAAAGGCGGTCTTTGTCCGTGAATTGCAGAAACAGGGAGCCCGGGTGGCCATGGTAGGCGACGGTATAAACGATGCTCCGGCTCTGGTGGTGGCAGATCTTTCAATCGCGGTCCGCTCAGTCGGTCAGCTGTGCAAAGAGACGGCCGATATTACCATTATGCGAAGCGATCCGGTGCAAATTCTGGATTTTCTGAAAATGGCTGAAAAGGTGAATAAAAAGATCCACCAGAATCTCATATACGCATTTATTTACAATATCCTCAGTATTCCAATTGCAATGAGCGGACTCCTCAGCCCCCTGGTCGCGGTCTGTGCGATGCTTTTCAGTAGTCTGAGCATTATTGGAAACACATTTCTGCTCATAAGAAAAATGATGTGATGCCTTTCATGTCATGGCATGCATCGGTGTGGACCAAAAAAAGAGAGAGCATTTCCCGAGGTGGGTTGGAGTCTATTTTTTTATTTTGGGCGGCTTATCGGTTACCAGTGACCGATAAGCCGCCTCCTTTTTAAACAGCGTCCTTAAGTTTTTTTCCAGCCTTGAATTTTACCGTATTTGTCGCTTTAATTTTAATCGGTTCGCCTGTCTGAGGATTACGCCCCTTTCGAGCCTTGCGATGGATTTTTGAAAAAGTGCCAAATCCGACAAGGGTCACTTTTCCACCTTTTTTCTTCAGCGCCTTTGTCACCCCCGCCATAAAAGAGTCCAATGCTTTACCTGCCGCTGTTTTACTGATCCCGGCATCTTTTGCCATGGCTGCAATCAATGCTGCTTTTGTTATTTTTTTCCCCTCCTTTTTCTACGGATTAATGTTATACAAGCCCCAGTACTATTGTCATTACAATGGCATATGACGGGATGTCAATACTATTAAAGCTTTTCAAAGGGTTGCCGCTATTTTTAGATTTGCCCTTTACAAAGTAGGGCCAGGATAATTTCGTCATATTTAAAATTTTTTTGCAGCAATGGCAAGCAGCTTCTGTACCGGTAGACTGAACCAGCAGTTGAGAAATTCTTCATTTTTTGACCGATTGTTTTCTTCATACCTCAACTGAATGGCCTCGAGGCGATTTGACTTGATTGTGGTAAAAGCGTGCTGCGGGTGGGTGGCGATTTTGGCAATTCGTTCCACCGCCCGTTCTTCCAGATGTTCGTTTTGGTAGACTTCATCCACCAGTCCAATTTCCAACGCCTTTTCCGTATCAATGAAATTCCCCCGGTAAAGCAGTTCGGTTGCGGATCGATCGCCGACGGTTTGCCTCAGTATGAGATCGGCCAGATAGGGGACCGGGACACCCCGTTTGACTTCATTTAGCCCAAGGAGTTTTTTCTCAGCGGTTGCCAGGCGGTAATCACACGTAAGGGCCAGGATAGTTCCACCTGCGATGGCGTGACCTGCGATGGCGCACGCGGAGGGAAGGGGAAGGGTGAAGAGGTTGAACAAAGCCTGATCGAAATCATACCAAAATTCAGTCATCGATTCCCGATCCAATTGTAACAACTCAGGAAGACTCAAACCGATACTGAAAAATCGGGTCCCACAGGCAAAAATCATGCTTTTAATTCATTCCTGATCTGCGTGCTTGCAATAGAAAGGTCTTTTACAAGCTCCGGACCGATGGCGTTGGTTACGCCATTGGTCAACCGTAAGATGGCAACTGCGCCTTTGTCTTCAATGCTTATTTTTTGCATGATTTCATCCTGCAATCGTTTGGTTTTTAAACACCGAACATATTCCCCGTCCCGTCTATAAGCGGGACGGCAGGGTCCTTCGATGCTTCTTTGTAAAATTATAAATGCAAAAAGTCGCCCTCGGGGTCAATAATCAGTAAAGAATGGTGGCTGCTGCCGGGCGGGTAAATTTCGAGCAAGATAGGCCGGGAGCTTTTGATAAAGCAGGCCAAGATTGTTATGAATAATTTTTTTGTAATTTCCCTTCCCCGTTATTTGCTTCATTTTCCCAACATTTTTTTTACTAATAAAAGACTGTCGGACGCCTCTGCTTTTTCTAAAATGTCTTGAATGGAAAGGAAACACGCCTTGACAACAGCCGTTTTGGGTCTTGATGATAGCAGCTGGCTCTCTATGGTCTTCAAATCCGCCACGTATTCGGTCAGGGTGTCGAGATCCAGCCCCAAATTTCCGGCCTGGACTTTCATTTTAGCCAAAATCTGGTCAATCCTTTTGCAAACAGGCTCTTTAAGCGTCGGACCGTTGCTCAATTCAAACACGATATCGTCCGAAGCACCTGTTCGTTTTCCCTCTTTTTGCACTTGATCGACGCCGCCGGTCGTAATGGCGATGCTGCCGGCCAGCGTTCGTATTTCAATCAGTTCCCATCCTATAAGATTCTCGGCGATCTGTTTTGATCTATCTCTGTCCAGGCCCAAATCGAGGCCAATTTCATACATGGAGGCCTCTGCAGCAGGGTTGCCACTGGTCTTTTCGAAAAGTGCGATTAGAAACCGCTGATCAATCTCTCCAATCTCTGTGTGATTCATCTTTTATAATGTGTCCCGTTCTTTGGTATATCTCTGATCTGATGATCATTTTATGGTTTGAAATTCTATGTGAATTGTTGTTTAATTGCAACCCGTAGGTCATTAGAAACTTAAACGGGGAGGTATTGGATTATGGCCATTTTTCTCGTGCAACACGGTAAGAGTTTGCCCAAGGAGATGGATCCGGACAGAGGCCTCTCTGAAAAAGGGATTGCTGAGGTAAAACGGATCTGCGAAATCGCCAAGGCGTCCGGGGTAAAGGTTTCCGGTATCCATCACAGCGTGAAGACCAGAGCGCACCAGACAGCAGAAATCTTCACAGCGATCATGGACCCCGGAGGGGGTGTTCAGCAAATCAGCGGGATGAATCCATTAGACGATGTTGTCGATTTTTCAACCACCCTGGACCCATTTGAAAATCTCATGTTCGTAGGCCATCTGCCATTTATGGAAAGATTAACCTCCCTCTTGATTACCGGGTCCATCGAAATACCGGTTTTTAAGTTCCAAAACGGTGGCATCCTGTGTCTGGACAAGGACCCGGATGCCAAATCATGGGTGATCAGATGGTCGATTGTGCCGAATATCTAAAGCACAGAGAATACCACTTTTTTCTTTACTTGGTTTTCCATTATTGTTATTTAATGGCATACAAATTTCGCATGACTAGCCCACTGGAGCGTCGCATCCGGCGTGGGGTGAAAAAATTCTGTTCACCTTGGACCGAGTGCGGATCTTCTTGAAAGCAAAAGCGCGAAACTTGAGATTTAACTTTATTTTCCACCATATAGCGATGTCTAATTGGGATGGACCTATGATGAATACGAGCAGAAAATTGGGAATCTTGGTTTTTTGTGGTGTGCCGGCCATCGTGGGTGGCGGTATTGTTTATGCTGCCTTTTCAAGTTATGCGCTGGTTTTTGTTTATGAAATCATTCTATTACTAGTTGTCGGCGCATTTTTCAGCAAATAGACCGCCGGTCTCCCAGTTTACACAATACCTTTCTGGATGATAAGCCAATAATTTCTTTTTCCGAAACGGAAGGCGAGTTAGGTCGATTTTCTAGCTAAATCAATTTTTCGAATATAATATGGCATTGTCGGCAATGCACTTCCAACAGATCAGGAGGAATTGACGGCAATGGAAGGACTTTATATACGATGAAAAATATAGCGACCAGTGACATGATTTTGAGATTTTTTTTAGCTCTATTTATCGTTTCGTTCATCATGCTCGGTTGGCTAATATGGCCTTTTATTTCGATTATTATCCTGGCAACGGTTGTAACCGGCATATTCAACCCGGTTTTTAATTCATTTAAGAATAAAATCAATGTTTCTGCTGCCTCTCTTTTAACCTGTATGATTATATTTATCATTTTGTTTATACCGATTGTTTTCTTTGTAGGGATATTATCGAAAGAAGCCTATGATTTGTATCTCACGGCAAAAACTGCTGTATTAAATGATCAGATCAAAAACCTATTTGAAAGTAGTAGGGTCCTTGAAAAAATAAACCAGATCCTTTCCAATTTTAATATCGTTCTTACCGGTGAAGAATTAAACAAAGCGATTTCGGAAATAGGCAAAGTGGTTGGCCTTTTTTTGTATGAACAGGCGAGCTCAATCGCTTCCAATGTTTTAAAGTTTGTCCTAAACTTCTTTTTTATGCTCCTGATTATTTACTTTCTCTTAATTGACGGAAACCGGCTGGTTTCGTTCATTGTTGATCTTTCTCCGCTACCGCGTGAACAGGATGAGAAACTGATTCAGAAGTTTAAGGATATTGCCGGTGCGGTTCTGATTGGAAATGGTTTGGCGGGTCTGATCCAGGGTGCGTTGGGCGGGATTGTTTTTGTTGTTTTTGGGTTAAAATCACCTTTCATGTGGGGTTTAATCATGGCCCTACTCGCATTTCTTCCCATTCTTGGAATAGGAGCGGTATTTATACCAGCGGCTGTTTATCTTTTTTTGCAGGGGCAGATTGGTGCCGGTATATTTTTTATTGTTTTTTATGTCATTTTGTCCGGATGTATCGAATATCTGCTAAAACCCAAACTTGTGGGAAAACGGGTAAAAATGCCGACCCTCCTCGTGTTTCTTTCAATCATGGGCGGTCTTAAAATGTTCGGAATTCTGGGTATCATTTACGGCCCACTCGTTGTAACCGCATTTCTGACATTAACCGATATTTATCGTTCCAGTTACCAAAACTTTGTTGAACCGGTCAAAACGATCGAAGAATGAGAATTGAACCGGAACAGGGAGCATATTTTTCAATGTCATTAATCATCAAACAATTGATGATTCGCTACAAATAACAAACAACTGTTAAACCAGCATCACATCATCAGGTATAACTATGCTATTTAATGAGAAACTCACCGATATTAATATCGAGAATGAAATGAAAAAATCATATCTCGATTATGCCATGAGTGTCATCATCGGCAGGGCACTACCGGACGTGCGGGACGGCTTGAAACCAGTGCACCGACGCATTCTGTTTGCCATGCGTGAGCTTAAAAACGACTGGAACAAACCGTACAAAAAATCCGCCCGTGTAGTGGGTGACGTGATTGGAAAATATCATCCTCATGGGGATACGGCTGTTTACGATACGATTGTACGGATGGCCCAGGAGTTCTCATTGAGATATCCTTTAGTTGACGGGCAGGGGAACTTTGGTTCCATTGACGGCGATCCAGCAGCAGCAATGCGGTACACCGAAATCAGGATGATGCGTCTGGCTCACCAGATGCTGATGGATCTGGATAAAGAGACCGTCGATTTCGTTCCAAATTATGATGAATCCCTATCAGAGCCCTCGGTTCTCCCTGCAGCCGTCCCATCTCTCTTGGTAAATGGTTCAGCCGGCATCGCCGTTGGTATGGCGACAAACATCCCCCCGCACAATCTTTTTGAAATCATTGAGGGGATCAAAGCGCTCATCGACGATCCCAATATTACCATCGAAGGTCTGTTGAAGATTGTTCCTGGCCCTGACTTTCCGACTGCTGGTATCATATATGGTACCAAAGGGATTCATGAGGCATATAAGGTGGGGAGGGGTATCATACATGTGAGAGCCAGAGCCATTGTAGAGAAAGACAAACGTACACAAATGGAAACCATTGTCATTACAGAGCTTCCCTATCAGGTCAACAAATCTAGGCTTATTGAAAAGATCGCCGATCTGATGAAGAATAAAAAGATCGAAGGTGTAAAATTTGTTAGAGATGAATCCGACAGAGAAGGGATGCGGATTGCCTTGGGACTTAAAAAAGATCAGGTGTCAGGGGTGGTTATCAATCAGCTTTATAAACAGACGCAGATGGAGATAAGCTTTGGCATTATTTTTCTATCGATTGTGAATAAACAACCCGAACTTTTAAACTTAAAAGCGCTACTGGAACACTTCGTTCTGCACCGAAAAGAAATTATTATCAGAAGAACCCGTTATGATTTGAAACAGGCGGAAGAAAGGGCCCATATTCTTCAGGGCCTCAATATCGCCCTAGAAAACATCGATGATGTGGTTTTGCTGATCCGAAAATCGAAAACCCCGGCAGAAGCCAAGGAAGCCCTCATCGAAAGACTCAGTCTGACTCCGACACAGGCCCAAGCGATTCTGGACATGCGTTTGCAAAGGCTCACCGGGTTTGAGCGTCAAAAAATATTAGAAGAATATAAACAAGTACAAAAAGATATCACCAAATACCGGGAGATCCTCGGAAGTGAGCAATTGGTACTCAATATCATTAAGGAAGAACTTACTGAAATACAAGGGGATTTTGGAGATGCCCGTCGGACGGAGATCACTGAAGAAACAAAGGGAATCACCCTTGAGGATATGATTGTTGAAGAGGATATGGTGGTTACCATTTCAAATAGCGGTTATATCAAGCGGAACCCGATTACCCTTTACCAGAGCCAGCGTAGGGGAGGTAAAGGAAAGACGGCCATGGGAACCAAGGAAGAAGATTTTGTTTCTTTTTTATTTGTCGCCTCTACCCATCATACCTTCCTTTTTTTCACAAACCTCGGAAAAGTCTACTGGCGAAAGGTGTATGAAATTCCTCAGGCCGGTCGTTTAAGCCGTGGTAAGGCGATTGTCAACCTTCTTAAACTGGATAGGGGCGAAACGCTTACCACGGTCCTTTCGGTTTCGGAGTTTGAACCGGGATTTCATGTGCTCATGGCAACCAAGAGCGGAACCATAAAAAAAACGGATACCATGGCTTTCAGCCGGCCAAGAGCAGGCGGAATTATTGCATTGGGGTTGGCTCCCGGGGATGAACTGATTGCCGCTAGACTTACCGATGGCACTCGGAATGTCTTTTTGGGGTCTGCCATGGGAAAATCGATTCGGTTCCATGAGTCAGATGTTCGTCCGACTGGTCGCACGGCAATAGGAGTACGGGGAATGCGGTTGAGCCCGGGCGATCAGATTGTTGGGATGGAGGTGTTAAGTCATGGCCAGACCCTTTTTACCGCAACAGAGCACGGTTATGGAAAGCGGACTTCCATAGATGAATATCCGGTTCACAGACGTGGAGGAAAGGGCGTTATTACAATTAAGACAACTGAACGAAACGGTCAGGTGGTGGCCATTCTCTTGGCAGAAGAAGATGATGAGTTGATGCTTATGACAGATATCGGGAAAATCATCCGGATGCCGATTAGTGGTATTTCGGTTATCAGCCGGAATACGCAAGGTGTTAGACTCATGGGGATGGAGCCGGAAGAACGAGTGGTTGGGGCCGTCAGGCTCGCGGAAAAGTAAGACAAATGGTGATCAATGGAACATAAAGGCGCTGGCCACAGGCAGCGACTTAGAGACAGATTTCTTTCTGCCGGTCTTTACGGATTTCACGATTACGAAATCATCGAACTCCTTTTAACAATCGACACACCGCGAAAAAACTGCAAGGAGGCTTCAAAAGCTGCTCTAAAAAGATTTAAAACCTTGCAGGGGGTTCTGGAAGCATCGCCCCGGGAACTCTCCGGGATAAAAGGGATTGGCCCAAAAAATCAGTTTGGAATCAAATTGATTAAAGCTGTAGCTGACCGGTATCTCGAAAAGAGGCTGGTACAGAAGGATGTTTTAAACAACTCCAAACAACTTTTTGATTATCTTTACCATAGCATGAGAGATAACCGACGTGAATCCTTTAAAGCTGTTTTTCTTAATTCCAAAAATAAGGTGATTAGAAGTGAAACCCTTTCTGAGGGAACATTGAATGGGAGTTCTGTCTATCCAAGAGAGGTCGTCCTTGAAGCCTTAAACCATCACGCAGCTGGGGTTATTTTTGCACACAATCACCCATCAGGGGATCCGACACCATCCGCAGAAGATGTTTCCATCACCGAGCAGCTTATTTTTGCATGCAGGCTGATGGGTATAACGGTTCACGAACATATTATCATCGGAGATAATAAATATTTCAGTTTTGCAGATCAAGGATATATTGTCAAAATGAACCGGGCATACGAGAAGCGAATCAAGCCCTAGCCATAAAAAAAGTAATCAGGCAAACTAGATGCCCAACCCCCACTCCAGCGCCTTTAAAAAGGGAAAGCACAACCCTTGTTTTGGAAAACTCGATGTCGTATTTCCAATTGGAAAGAACGGGTTTAGAAATACACCGGAGACCTGTCTGGCCTGTTTCTACAAAACAGAATGTTTACGATCCGCGATGAATCGTCCAGAGGGGCTAAAGGTTCGTGAATCGGCCGTAGACCGGGCATATGAAGCAGGAATGATGAAATTTTTAGAACGGTGGTCCACCAAAAAAAACATTCACCGAAAGATTAAAGCAGAGCAAAAATACTGTAAAAATTGATAATTAGAAAAACACTCCGTAGTGGAAGAGGCGAGGGAGTCGAACATGAAATCGATAAAAGAAATAGAAATTTCAGACAAATCTACACTGGTTAGAGTCGATTTTAACGTTCCCCTGGATCAAAACCGGAATATTAAGGATGATTCACGAATAAGGTCGGTTTTGCCCACATTGAAATATGCCCTGGACCAGGGTGCAAAACTGATCATCGCATCTCATCTGGGGAGACCAAAAGGAGAGGTCGTACGAGGGCTTTCCCTTTCTACTGTTGCGAGGCATCTGACCAGGCTCCTTGGAAAAGAAACTAAGATGGCGCCAGACTGTGTGGGTCCTGAAGTAAGAAAACTCATATCAAAAATGTCATCGGGGGAGATTTTACTTCTGGAGAATTTGCGATTCCATCAGGGAGAACAAAAAGATGATGATACATTCGCTAAGGAACTCGCCGGCTTTTGCGATCTATTTGTCAATGATGCCTTTGCAGTATCCCATCGCGCGAATGCCTCGGTTTCAGCCATTACAAAGTATGCACCTGCTTCGGTTGCCGGTTTCTTGCTGCAAAAAGAGCTTGCCTATTTCAGACATGCCATGAATGACCCGAAACGGCCGCTAACTGCTATTATCGGCGGCACAAAAGTTTCGAGCAAATTGGGGGCTCTGGAAAATATGCTGCGGCATGTCGATAGATTCATCATCGGCGGCGCTATGGCAAATACCTTTTTGAAAAGTTCGGGAGTGGATGTGGGAAAGTCAAGAGTTGAGGATGATCTTCTTGAGGTCGCACGATCGATTATGGAAAAAGCGACGGAAAGGGGAGTTAAGTTTTATCTTCCTGTCGATGCAGTTGTGGCAAACCGAATCGATCCAGAAGCTGAAATAAAAATTGTACCTATCCAAGAAATGCCGCCCGATTGGATGGCCTTGGATATAGGGCCTGCTACCTCCTTGCTCTATTCAGCGGTGCTGTATGACGCTAAAACGATTGTCTGGAATGGCCCACTGGGGATTTTTGAAATGGATGCGTTTAGCAGGGGCACGATGGCAATGGCCCATACGGTTGCCAACTCCTATGCACTCACCATAGCCGGGGGTGGGGATACGGATGCCGCCATACGCCAAGCCGGTGAAACCGAACGGATATCATATATTTCTACGGGTGGCGGCGCCTTTCTCTGCCTCCTCGAAGGGAAAGTATTACCGGCTGTCGCTGCACTAGAGGCCGCTGAACAGAGGGGATAACCATGAGGTCTATTCGAAAAAAACATCCGACAAAAGCCGTGTGCCGAGACGTTACCGCATAATGGCCTCCGCCTCTTCTTCCAACCGGTATAAATTTTTTCTCATTTTTATTTTACTCATTGCGTTTTTTTTGGGGTATTTCTACCGGGTCCCACTCTGGGGAAAAATCACACACTATTATCTCCTTTTTACGAACAAAGATCAGATCAAGACCTTTATCACTTCTTTTGGCTCCGGAGCGCCGATTGTTTTTATCCTCATCCAGATTCTTCAAGTGTTGTTTGCCCCCATACCGGGCGAAGCCACAGGATTTATCGGTGGCTATCTCTTTGGGGCTTCCAAGGGGTTTTTGTATTCCAGCCTTGGTCTAACTGCGGGGTCTTGGATTATCTTCGTTATCGGTCGACTTTTGGGAAAGCGATACGTGAGAAAACTTATTCCAATAAAACAGCTAGACAGGTTCGATCTGTTGGTCAAACGGCAGGGGGTTGTTGTTCTGTTTCTTTTTTTTCTCATTCCCGGTTTTCCCAAGGACTACCTCTGTTTTTTTCTGGGGTTAAGTGATCTGCCGATAAGAGTATTTATCATCATCACAGCTATCGGACGGATGCCGGGGACCTATATGCTCAGTCTTCAAGGGGCGTTCCTGTATGAACAGATGTACGGCCTGTTCGCCCTGATACTGGGTTTATGTGTTTTGGTTGCCTTTTTTGCCTATCGTTATCGAGAACCCCTGTATCGCAGGATTGAACGCTTGAACAATAAATGAGTGGAATAGCCGTTGACCTATAAATGAAATAACGGTATTCCAATGGGACGAGTTATTCGCTTGCTTGAAGCATCTCCATTTGGATAGAGCAGGGTCTAACATTTAAAAGGGAAAGGAGATAAAAGTGGCTTTCTGGAGTGTCAGGGAAGAACTCAGTCAAGCAGATAGGTTAAGGCGATCCTATTATGAGCTATTGAGGGATGAGCTTGATCAATTCATGCTTCAATACGCATTAATAGACTCCTATAGTTTGTTTGTTGTCGACAAAACACCTTATCCCTTTGTTGAAAAACGCGAACTGAAACCCCGTGCCCGCATTCCGACCGTGGAATATGAGTGTCAGAATGCTTTTCTTGCCATTTTCGTGGAAGATACAATTCCTCCTGCCAACAAAAAATATATTCGGTTTTTCGATGATAACAAAACCACCAAGATAAATCTTTTACGTTCAGAAGGATTATCGCTTTCCGACAAATTTGATAGAAGCCAAAAATACCTCGATTCTGCTCATTTTTATAATTTTTTAAAGGTACTGATTCCGGTTGATTATGCTCTACTCATCCAAAGAGATCATACCAGCCGGTTGAAGAATCGATACAGCCTTTCCCATTTTCATGTCCGGATAGACTGGCCGATTGCCAATGCTGCTGAAGACCTGGCCCGCAATCTTCGCTACATATCCAAGGACCTTTATGAAAAGGGCGAAAAATACGCTGAGGATATTCAAAGAAAATTTTTTGAATACTATGGAATTCCGGTGACGGTGGGTGGACGGCGAACCGCCGCCATTGTCGCCTCCCAGTATATGAAACAATTTCCTTTTATCACGACCGTTTATGCCGGAAGTTGCGAATCGCGATCGTTGATCCGAATTTCTGAAAGAGGAGTCTCAAAATCAATATTGATGAAATTTTCGACCCGGAAACTGGAGGAGATCGCAGAGACAAATAATCTTTCTTTAAAGATGTTTAAGAAAAATTATGTGGTTGTCCCAAGAAGAAAAGATAGTGTCTGTATTTTTCAGACGACTTATGCACCTACCAGCCACGCCCGGCCGGCCGACGAAGGTAAACTGCGGGAAATCAGGTCGGATTTAAACTGGATAACGGTCGATGCCCAGCATATTCTTCCCAAACCAGGCGTGTGGGAATACCCCCCCATCCCATTGAATGTGATCTATTCTTGAGAGCTTCACAATTGGTCCAGCTGTTGCGGTTTCCTTTCTCACCGGATAGAAGGCACCCGGTTTGTCGATACCTGAAATGAACAACTTTTTTATCGGTGCTGTGTGGGCGCCGTGCCTTTTTTGAAAAGAGCGACAACTGCGCCGGGTGAATCATCTAGGGCCAGCATTCCGGTTACAGAATCCATCCGAATCTGTACGACATCATCCGGGATATCAAAGTGTTGATAGGGCTTATCCGCCAGGGCTGTTCTCATGAACTCAATCCAGATTGGGAGCGCCGCTTTAGCCCCGGTCTCCCATTTACCCAATGTCGTGAACGCATCCTCTCCCACCCATACACCTGCTGCGATGGACGGTGAGAAACCGACAAAGAGAGCATCCTTATAATCGTTTGTGGTTCCGGTTTTTCCTGCGATGTAATGCCCAAGGTCCCTTGCTTTTTTCCCTGTACCCTCGTTGATAACCGCCTGAAGCATATTTGTCATTATGGCAGCACCCGCCCGGGACATGACTACCTTTTTTTCAGGTTTTACATGCCAAATGATTCTGCCACTGTGATCAAGGATTTCCATAACTCCGTAAGGTTTTATTTTTTCCCCCTGGTTAGGAAAGACCGAGTAAACCGAAGTCAATTCCGTTAACGTAACGCCGGACGTGCCGAGGGAAAGGGAGAGATTTTGCGAAAGGGGAGACTCAATGCCAAGGGTCTGCCCAAATTGAGCAACAGAGGAACTCCCCAGCATTTCGATGAGTCTGACAGCGGGGATGTTTTCAGAAATGGAAAGGGCTTTTCGAAGGGTCATCTCACCCCGATATTTTTTGGAAAAGTTTTCCGGTTTCCAGTCCTTTCCATCCTTTCCCCCTTTAAATACAATGGGTGCATCAAGGATCATCTTGTTCTGTGAAAAACCTTTTTCGATTGCAACCGCGTAGACAATCGGTTTGAATGCGGATCCAGGCTGTCTTCGGGCCATGGTTGCCCTGTTGAAGGAGCTCTGTGAAAAATTCTTTCCCCCCACCATGGCCAAAATTCCGCCCGACTTTAAATCCAAAGCAACCAGGGCGCCTTGAGGGTTGGGATTTTCTATCTGTTGCTTTTGCATGCGGCTTCCAAGAGCCGTCAACCCATTGTCTATTGCATCTTCAGCTGCTTTTTGCAGCTCATACGAAAGCGTTGAATAGATGGTGAGCCCCTCTCGATAGAGAAGGGATGAACCGAGATCGGTTTCAAGAGATTTCTTTACATATTCTAAAAAATAGGGCGCTTTGGCTAAATGCTGCTTTTTTTCTTTAAGGATAACGTGTTTATTGAGCGCCTGCTGATAAGTAGCTTCACTGATAAGACCGATTTGGAACATCTGTTTCAGAACCATGTTTCTGCGTTTTATGGCAAGCGTGCGATTGATCAAAGGGGAATAGCGGGACGGTGCTTTGGGCATGGCGGCAATTAGGGCAGATTCGCTCAGATTTAAATCTTTGACCGATTTTCCGAAAAAAAGGTCGGCTGCCGATTCAACACCGTATGCGCCGCTACCAAAATAGACCTGATTTAGATATAGCTCCAGAATTTCGTCTTTGGTATACCGCCGTTCCAGCTGGAAAGCCAAGATCGCTTCTTTGATTTTCCGTATCAGGCTTTTTTTTGGTGTTAAAAAAAGTGTTTTTGCCAGCTGTTGGGTGATGGTGCTGGCTCCCTCAACGAACTCACCTGCCCATAAATCTTTGATGATAGCCCTGAAAACACCTTTCAAGTCTATACCGCTGTGTTTGTAGAAGCTTCTGTCTTCGGTGGCAACCAAGGCGGATTTAAGATATTTTGGGATCACTTCAATCGGAACCGGCTTCCTTTTTTCTTGAAAAAGCTCGGTTAGGAGCACCTTATCCGCCGAATAGATTCGGGTAACGGCAGATGGTCTATAGTTTTCGAGGGACCGAATTTGAGGGAGATCATGGGTTAGGGATAGAAATGCACCCATTGTAATCCCACAAACGGTCGCTCCCAAAAAAATTAAAGAAATGATTATTTTCTTTTTTAAGGTCTTTGCCATAAACTCTATCTTCCTTTAGGGGGAAAATTAACTTTTGTCTCAATTTTAGTATTTTTTGTCATATGCTGAATAAATCTAAAACCGCATGCTTGACTGTCATCCGCTGTGGCAGTAAATATATAGGGAATGATTACCCTATGGTTTGCAATGTTAAACACCAGAAGATCCATCATAAGGAGAACCGAAATGACCCATCATCATCACCTGTCTGATCACCGGGAAATTGAGAGCATATTATCATTTGATGAGAAATTGAGCAAACTGCTGAAGCACTGGTTAAAGCACAACGAAAGTCACGCCCGAACATATCGAGATTGGTCAATAAAAGCAAAAGAGAACGAAATGCCGGAAGCAGGCGCTCTGATAGAAGCTGCAGCCGATATGGCCCGGCTGATTAACGCAAAATTTGAAAAAGCAATCCACTTTATAAAACATCAACAAAAAAGAGCAGTAAAAAGAAATTCTGATGCTTGATCTAATCTTCATCATATCATAGTTTTGGTTTGATCGGTTCATCAAAAATGATCAGATAGTGAGCGGTTGGGTCGGACGGACCAAAGATTGAGGCCACTGATTTAACGTTGGGCTGTTTTTAGGGAGGTTTTATGGGTAAGACAATTGCAGAAAAGATATTTGACTCACACCGGGTGGATAACCCGGCAGATGATATTCTCGTGCTTAAACTGGACGCCGTGTTTTGCCATGAAATTACAACACCCTTTGCAATTGATGACCTAGTCAGCCGGGGCAAGGATAGGGTGTTTGATCCGGCCAAAATCAAAGCAGTAATAGATCATGTCTCTCCCGCCAAGGATTCCAACACCGCCACCCAGGGCAAGATTATCCGGGAGTGGGCTATTCACCATAAAATCCATGATTTTTTTGACATTGGCAGAAACGGCGTTTGCCATGTGATTTTTCCGGAAAAAGGGTTTGTACGCCCCGGCTATACTGTGATTATGGGAGACTCTCATACCTGTACCCATGGAGCGTTCGGCGCGTTTGCCCCCGGTGTGGGAACCACCGATCTTGAAGTCGGGATCCTCAAAGGCGTGTGCGCGTTTCATTACCCCAGGACCATCAAAGTCAATATCACCGGGAAAACTCCCGATGGTGTCTTTGCCAAAGATATCATTTTGTCGGTCATCATGCGGCTGGGCCTAAACGGCGCAACCGACAAAATTATCGAATTTACCGGGCCTGTTGTCGATAAAATGAGCATGGAGGCCAGAATGACATTGTGCAACATGTCTGTTGAGGCGGGTGGTACATGCGGAATCTGCTATCCGGACATGACAACCGTGGATTATCTCTGGGAATTTATCCAGGATGAATACGAAAACAAAACAGCTGCCCTTGAGTCTTTTAAAAAAATTATCTCAGATCCGGATGCCATTTACGATGATGTGGTTGAACACGATATAACACGTTTGGCGCCACAGGTGACTTTTGGATACAGACCGGACAATGTCAAACCGGTAAAGGAGATGGAAGGGGCAACGATCGATCAGGTTTATATCGGTTCTTGTACCAATGGCAGAATTGAAGATCTTCGAGTTGCTGCAAAGGTTTTAAAGGGAAAAAAAATAAATGATAACGTCCGAGCCATTGTTTCTCCAGCGACCCAAAAAATTTATCACCAGTCACTTAAGGAAGGGATATTGGAGATATTTATGGATGCAGGGTTTTGTGTTACAAATCCGACATGCGGGGCCTGCCTGGGGATGAGCAACGGCGTCCTCGCAAAGGGTGAAGTCTGTGCCTCCACAACAAACCGCAACTTTAACGGCCGAATGGGCAAGGGAGGGATGGTTCATCTGATGAGCCCGGCAACTGCAGCTGCCACAGCCATTGCGGGATACATCACAAATTCTCAACTTTACCCCAGCGTTGCATAAAAATATGATTTATTACTATCCGGTCATCACGCTGCTTTTTGCAACACATCGAGAAACCGCAGGAGATCTCGTCTTACAGCGTGATTGGCACTCATTGTCAGGGTCAATTCACCCTGAGGCCTGGTGAAACGTCCAGCTCTTTGAATGATACGATGGCGGAGGGTATCTAATTTCTCAAACGTCCAGACGGTAGGACGTTTTGGCAGAGCTCGTGACGCAGCACCGCGTGCTGCCAGCATTTGCACTTCTCGGGAAAGATTATGCGCCATCATTGAACATAAGGTAAACAGTTGGTTGCCGGCAAGTCTTTTGGAAGGGACTACGTTCAGGGCAGCATCATTCTTAGCATCGCCAAAGATCCCTTCCTGAGACCCGCGACCATTGTGGAACGACACAACACTTTTGGCGGATTCTGTTTTATTGGTCACGATAACTTTATAGTCGAAATCAAAATCACGGGGCTCGAACAGGTGTAGCTGTAGCATGCCTTTGCGCTGCCGCCTGGTTTTCTTTCGGGTAAAAATGAAACGATAGCACGAATCCCACGATTTGGGTTTCCAGGAGGTTTCAAAATATGACCACTGGCCGTCTATTTTACGCCACCTTTTTCGATTTTCGACCATTTCTTTGAGCTGTGTCAATCTTTCAAAGGGAACTGAGGCGGTAAATTTTACATGGTTGCAGTTAAACGTCGACAGGATGTCCTGACTGAAAAAGGCTGAGTCCATACGTGATTCTAATGCGGAACCAGGTAACTGCGCTTTAGCTTCAGATAAACAATTGAGCATGAATTGCTGGGCACCATTGGAGTCATGCACATTACCGGGGCGATGGTGAAGGTCAAAAAATTGACCGGTTTGGGCCACGGTGCAAAACAGAGGATAGTAACTCCTGGCACCTTTCTTGACTTTATTGAAACCGACTGCCGTGCCTTCTGCGTGTCCTTTGGTGGATTGTACAGAGCCATCAAAATCCAGTGTCAGTCGAGGCAGTCTTTCACGCTGTAATCCCTCAATTACCATTGATCGGGATAATTGGCGTACATTCTCGACACCTTCGGATTCCATTTGAGAAAGGGCTCGTGAAATGGTGGAAACATCAGGAAGCTTTCGTAAACCCATTAAACGAAGTACGATTGGATCATCTCGATAGTAATCGACCTCCCGCAAACGTCGAAAACCGATCAGTAGATGGGCAATTATTAGCAACACAATCAAATGTCGACCAAATATTGGGGAAGTCTTCAAATGTGAAAAGCATTTTTTAAGCCGATTTTTCAGATTTATCCGCTTGAAAAGCAGCTGGAATATCAGCAGACCGGAAAAAGATGTGAGTTGTTGATCTTCGAAATGAATCATCGGAATTTTGTGGTATTTTGCCGTAATTTGTGCTTTACTGGATTTCACTTGCGGTGGCCTCCTGGTTTGGGTGGATTATTTAGTAGATAATCTCTTTATACCCTTATTCCACGGGGTTCCGCAAGTTTTTTATTACTAGTTTTAGCTCTTTTTTATGCAACTACAAGGTAGAAGAAGGTATCTGGGAAAATGACAAATTCCTCTATGCCCAAAAACTGGCCTGAAACTTGCCCGTGAATGTGTACGTAAGAAACTGGATATTGTCTCAGAGCGCTCGGTCTATGGTTAGAGACCTAAAATATTTATTTGGGGGGTAACACGATGCTATCAATCCTTTTTCGATCTACTGGCCTTGTTTACGGAATTCTCATTTGGTCCTTCTTTCAACCCTCAATCGCTTCCTACGTATTCCTAATCTTTATTGCTTGTTTAGAAGGGTGGCTATTTGTAGAATATTTCTTCGGAAAATCAAAATTAGTGAGTTTAGCAACAGACTGGTCTGAAGCTGAATTATCTGCATTGCGGAAATATCATTTAACCTTTAGATTTCCATTTGCTATTAAAACAAATTTCTGGGGATTGACCCCTATCGTTCTTACATCTTCTCTATTTATATTTGGAGCAAAGGATGTACATGCTCAGCAAAACCAAGCAGACAAAATATTCTTAGGTGGGAATATCATAACTGTCGATGATAACAATCCTGAAGCCCAGGCCATCGCTGTTCATGATGGAAAGATACAGGCGATAGGGAGCGCAACGGAGGTATCAAAATTTAGAAGCTCTAAAACAGAAGTTATTGATCTTAAGGAAAACACACTGATACCTGGCTTTATCGATATTCATACCCATCCAATTCTATCTGCAATAATGGGAGAGACTATAGATATCTCCGGGTTCAAGCATAAGAATCAAGCAGAAGTTATGGCAAGCCTTAAGAAAGGCATCGAAGAGAAAGGAAGCGGGAAATGGGTTCTTGCCTATGGGTGGGATCCGGCAATTCTCCGTAATCTGGAAGCTCCAACATTGGAAGAGCTGGATCAAATAGCACCCGAGAACCCTTTATTCATCATTGCCCAAACGCTGCATTCTGGTTTTGTTAACAGCCTGGCACTTGAAGCCGCCGGCATCACTAAAGACACGCCTAATCCTGAG
>PVBE010230060.1_pt1 | contig 18314 bp, 15 predicted proteins | sample 1631181 | NCBI WGS metagenome assembly PVBE01 (sample SAMN08397723, study PRJNA350692) | Marine metagenome, whole genome shotgun sequencing project. | isolation source: water | place: Pacific Ocean | collected 2012-04
AGCTCTCGCAATCCCCTGTGGGCCTCGACTCGCTCCGCCGGCGGCAGACTGCGGAAGGCACGCGTCACGACAACCACATACCGCCCGGAGCGCGATACCAGCGCGAGCAGCTTGTCGACCCGCTGCTTGGGCACAGCCTTCAGCGCAACTCTCACCTCTTGCTGGAGCCGGGTCATGCTACTGTACCCGACCCGCCGCCCCTGGAGCGAGAGCAGCGCGGCGCGGCACTTCGGCAATCTCGCGAACTTGGCCAGTTGGAGCACCCTGCGCACATAAATCTGGGTTTCAGAATTTGGGTCCTTGGCGGCCACCAGCAAGAACGGCTCGGTGCTGATGTCCGTCGCGTTCTGCCGCTGTCCGCTGTAATAGGCCAGCACCAGCTGGCGGCGGAGCCTGTCGCTCAGGGAAGGAAAGATCTTCGCCAGTGCTTCGGCGTTCTGGCGCCCCCGAATATGCTGAATCATCTTGCCCGCCGCGTAGATCTGCTTGTCCGAACAACTCTCGAGTGCACTTTTCAGCAGCGACGGCACGCTTTTCGACTCATCATCCATGGCGAGCAATACACCCACCAGGCGCGCCCGCGTCGACCAGTCCAGCCGAATCATCGACTTATCCTGCATCGACAGCACAACCTTGAGCGCCTCCGGATGCCGGGCCGCCTCGGGACGCAGCAACAGGCGCAACCCCACGTCCCGCGTCCCCGGGTTGCCCACTGCAAGCATGGCCACCCCCACCCCGTCGGCATACGGCCTGGAGGACAGCATGCTCAACAGGTTCTTCTGCCCCCCCGCTGACAACCCGGGGTAGACCGCCTTCATTTCCTTGTCCCCGGCCAGCTGCACGAACTTTTGGAACACCGCCGGAGCGACAGGCCGTCCTGCGTTCCTCTGGATCCAGGTCGTCAGCTCCGGCAGCCACTCCATCGTGGCGTAGCGGCAGATGAAATCAGTGGTGGCCCGATCAGGTTTTTTGCCTTCGAGTTGAGCAAACAGGTAGATCCTGACCTCATCCAGTCCCAGCTTCGCGCCTTCCTCCAGTGCCTTCATGCGAGAGGTCTCGTGGTAGACCTCTCGAAACACACCCTGGAGCTTCATGTCCAGCATCCGCTTGATCAGCGCTTCGGGAACGGGTGCTGGGGGTAGCTTCCGCAACATCCTGCGGACCGTGGAGACGCGGGTGCGAATGATCTGCGCTGGGGGCTCACGGATCTGATAATGAACCGGCAGCGTAACAGTGTGCAGCGTCCGCCCCCCCCACCGGTGGTCGAGTTGAGTGCGCCTGCTCAGCACAGCGTGGGGCTGCTGGCCCACTGGCGTGTAGGACAACTCCCAGACACCGTAATGACCGATTCCGGCCGGATCGGCGATGTAGGTCCTGCCCGGCCGAACGTCTAAACGCTTCTCCCAGCGTTTCCGACCCTTTCCCTCGACGCTCACCCTGTGAGCCCCCGCCCGAACGTCCATTCGCAAGATGTCCCACGGCGCGATCTCCTTGGCCGCACCGCCGTCCAGCTGGGCCACGATCAGTTGCTCGGAGTTGTTGTCGACATAGATGTAGCTCGCCTCGGGGTCGAAGGGACGACGGCTCGAACGATCGGCTCGCACCCGATCGCGCCACGACGATCGACCCCGCTGCTGCATCAGATAAGACACCACGATGACCCCGATCAGCACGCTCGCGACGCTAACGCCAATCGCCAGGCGCACCGCAGACGGTGTGCGCCACGCCGCCCCTTCCGACCTCTCGCCGATCGGAAGATGTGGTTTGGCGCGGACATCCAGGAAAGACTCGGATCCGGACCCCGGCCCAGCCGGTGCACCCATCTCGGACGGCGGCAGGGGTAGGTCCATCAGGCGACCACAGGCAGCACAGGTCGCCTGCTGGCCGGCCAGTTCCTCCGGGACATCGAACTGCGACCCGCAGCCGTTGCATTCGTGTGGGAATGACATGCTCAGGCTATTCTAGGAGCAAGTGGGGGCCAGTCGCCAGTCTCTGTTGGCGAGGTGAGTCGAGCACCACGAACCTGACCGGTCCATGCCCCGATGGCTCGACTGCGATGGGCGATCTGAGCGCACGGCCCCGAACCCAACGCAGAAAACCCGCCCTAGCTGGTGCAGTGCAGGTGGCCGCCCCGGGTTTCCGGAGGCTCCGGGCCGTTCCAGTCCGCCTGGGTTTCGACGTGATGCAGCCGATAACCACGATCTAGCAAGGCCGACATCAGGCTCTGGCTGGCCCGACCGTGGAGTTCGATGAACAGTTCCGGCCTGTGAGCTTCGAGAATGCCTGCCATGCCAGCCAGCACGTCGTCCTCCAATCCCTCGACGTCTATCTTGACGAACTGTGGAACGGGCACCCGCGCCTCGTGCAGCAGCCCATCCAGCGTCGCCACCTCCACTGACAGCCGCTCCCCGTCCGCAGACGGCGCCAGGCTCCCTCGAGAAGGGTAGATCGGGTCCAGCGCCAGCTGGCCCGCGCCCGGCTCGGCACCGACCCCCAGCTTGAGCAAGCAGACGTTGTCGAAGCCGTTGAGCTCCACGTTGCTGCGTAGCTCCTCGTAGTTCGCTGGATTCGGCTCGAAGCTGACGACCCGGCCTCCGGGACCGGCCGCCCGTGCAAAGAACAATGTCATGATGCCAATGTAGGCGCCCACGTCGAAGACCGTCTTCCCACCCAGATCGAGCGCTTGGATGTAGTCCTCTTCAGCCGTGCTGCCCAGCTTCGGCTTGAAACCCTGCCCGAAACGACGCTTCAGGCCACGCGCGGGGCCTTGGCGGATCGTCAGCGTCCGGTTCTTGAGAATCCGGCTGAGCAGTTTCATCACGCGGGCCAGCAGACGGGACATCGGCGGCAAGATACCCCGCACCGGGTGAATTGCAATAAACCCAGGGTATAATGCCACCCATGACACGCATCACCATCGAACAGGAAGACCTGACCCGCGCGGACGTGGACGCGATCGTCAATGCGGCCAATGAGAGGATGCTCGGCGGCGGCGGCGTCGACGGAGCGATCCACCGGGCGGCGGGGCCCGAGCTACTCGAAGCCTGCCGACAAGTGCCCCCTGTCGGCGACGTACGGTGCCCCACCGGCCAAGCCCGCATCACGCCGGGTTTCAACCTGAAGGCGGGGTACGTGATCCACACCGTGGGACCAGTCTACAGCCACTCTGACGACCCGGCGGCGCAGCTTGCCAGCGCCTTCCGCAACAGCTTGCAGCTGGCCGTCGAGAACGGGCTGAAGACCATCGCGTTCCCCGCCATCTCATGCGGTGTCTACGGCTATCCGCTGGACGAGGCGGCCGGGATAGCGGTCACGGTGGCTCGAGAGCAGGACTGGCCTCTCGAAGAAATCCGCTTTGTCCTCTTCGGCGATGGCCCATACCGGGCCTGGGAGTCGGCGGTCGCGCGCCAGCCCACACGATGAAGCGGGTAGTGCTGGCCTACTCCGGAGGCCTCGACACGTCGGTCATCCTTAAGTGGATCAAGGACACATACGGGGCGGAGGTGATCTGCTACACGGCCGATGTCGGTCAGGGCGAGGAGGTCGAGGAGGCCCGTCAGAAGGCGCTGAATACCGGTGCGTGTGAGGCGATCTGCGAGAATCTGCAAGCCGAGTTCGTCACCGAATACGTCTTCCCCGCGCTGCGAGCCAATGCGGTCTACGAGTGGTACTACCTGCTCGGAACGTCGCTGGCTCGGCCGGTGATCACCAAGGGAATGATCCGTGCCGCCAAACAGCACGGCGCCGATGCGATCGCTCATGGTGCCACCGGCAAGGGCAACGACCAGGTGCGTTTCGAGCTGTCGGCCTACGCCCTGTGCCCGGACATCAAGGTGATCGCACCCTGGCGCGAGTGGGACCTCAAGGGGCGAGCCGACTGCATTGCCTATGCCGAGCGGCACGGCATCCCGGTGCCGGTCTCTCCGGACAAGCCCTACTCGATGGACGCCAACCTGCTACACATCTCTTACGAAGGCGGGGTGCTCGAGGACCCCTGGGTCTGTGCGCCTGCCGACATGTTCCGCATGACCGTCGACCCACAGGCCGCCCCCGACGAACCAGAGACGATCACCGTCGGGTTCGAGCAGGGCAACCCGGTCTCGGTCAACGGTGAGCCGCTCGAGCCGGTGGCGCTGCTGACCCGCCTCAACGACCTGGGAGGTCGGCACGGGGTGGGCCGGATCGACATCGTCGAGAACCGGTTCGTCGGGATGAAGAGCCGAGGCGTATACGAGACGCCCGGCGGGACGATCCTGCATCACGCACACAAGGCAGTCGAGTCGATCACCCTCGACCGCGAGGTGGCCCACCTGCGGGACGAACTGGTCCCGCGCTACGCCGAGATGGTCTACAACGGTTTCTGGTTCTCGCCCGAGCGGGAAGCCTTGCAGGCCTTCATGGACAACGTTCAGTCGCGGGTCAGCGGTCAGGCGCGGCTCAAGCTATACAAGGGAAGCGTGACGGTCGAGGGACGGCGATCCGACAAATACGCGCTCTACGACCAGGCAACGGTCACGTTCGAAGAAGACGACGTGTACGAGCAGTCCGATGCCAGCGGCTTCATCCGGCTGAACGCCCTGAGACTACGAACGCTGGCCGAGCAGCGCCTGGGAGAAGGCGAATAGAACTCGCGGGCAAGACCTGGAGCATCCGATGACACGTATCACGCTGGCCTTGTTGTTTGTCTGCTGCGCAGCCCAGGCTGACGAGCGTGCACTCAAATCGGTCACCATCCTCGCCGGGGAGAAAAGCTTCTCGCTGGAGAAAGCACTCGTCTCGAAGGACCGACTCTGGGTCCCCGCCGGCGTCCTACCGCGTATCAACGGGTACACCTACAAGCCAGAGGGCCTGTGCCGCAAGGAGATCTGCATCCCACTGCCCCAGGCGGGTAGCTGGCTGGTCAAGCACGAGGGGTTACCCTGCGTCGATGTGCTCAAGATCGCCGATAAGCTGGGACAGGCAGTCGCTGGGGCACCCGCCCAGAACGTGTGGAGCTTCTCTGCCGTCCCCGATCAGATGACGCTGGCCCGGGGCCAGGCACCGGACTTCGAGCTGCCGGACCGCAACGGCAAGATGGTCAAGCTCTCCGATCATCGGGGCAAGAAGATCCTGCTGCTGACCTGGGCCTCCTGGTGAGGCTGCTCCCTCGATCTGTCCGGGTGGCAGGCGATCTACCAGGAGCTGAAACAGAAGAACTTCATCATCATTGCGGCAGCGCAGGACAGCGGCGGCGCCAAGGCCGCCGCCAAGTTCTACGACCGAGCCAAGGCGACCTACGTCACGCTGATCGACGTCAACCATACGGTCAGTTCGCTGTACCAGCTGGTCAACGTCCCGAGCGGGGTCTGGATCGATGAAAAAGGACAGATCGTCCGCCCCGGAGAGGTGGCCTACTCCAAGGCTTTCAACTTAATGGGGCGCAAGCTGGGCGACGACCGATACGCCAGAGGGCTACGGGACTGGGTATCCGAGGGAGCGAGGAGCGCCTACGTGATGTCCCCCAAGCGATTGGCCAAGCGGCTGGCTGTGCGCAAGCCAGAGTTGCTACGCGCCGATGCGCAGTTCAAGCTGGGCGCCCACTTCCATGCGGCGGGCAAGCGGGCGCTGGCCCGCCAACACTGGCGAACCGCCCAGAAATTGAACCCCGACTCGTGGAACTATCACCGACAGGACTGGAGCTTCAGCCGAACGGACCGCATCTTCAAGTTCATGCGGAAGGTCGCCGGCCTGGGCAAGAAACCCTACTACGAGCCCCTCGAGCTGCCTGAAGAGAAGTCGGACTAGATGCCGCTGCAACCCGAAGGGTCGATCGACCTGGGCCGTTCGCCAGGTGCTTGCGAGACCACCTCCGGCGGCTTGCTCGGCTTGCTGAGGATGAACCAGGCGCCGTAGCCCATCAGCAATCCGCTACCCGCCACCACGTACCAAGACGTAGCCGAGAACAGAGCGAGGCAGGCGAAGCTGGCGGACATCGTCAACAACGCGGTCAGCTTGGCCATTGGCGGTATGACACGGTTCTCTCGCCACCGCTGGAGCGCGGGTCCGAACAGCCTGTGGTTGTACAGCCAGTCGTGCAGCCGCTTTGAACTGCCAGCAAAGCACCACAGCGCGAGAATAATGAACGGCGTGGTCGGCAGCACCGGCAGCAACACACCCACACTCCCCAGGCCGAAGAAAAACAGCCCCGCGCCAACCAGAACGTACCGCCTCATGGACTTGCAGCATACCAGAGCCCGGGACAGTTGCCATCCTGTCCAGGCAGCATCAGGTCTCTCACTGACGGATCCGGCGGCACGTCACGACAATCCACTGGCCTCGACGGGTTCAGCAGACCCCTCAGTAGCCCTGCACCTCGGGCCGCTTGGACGGTAGCCGAAACTTGACCTGGATCGTCTTGCCCCCCCTGAGCAGCTGCAACCGCACCTCCGACCCCAACCGCTTGTCTCGCATCAGGTAGGCGATGTACAGACTGCGGGTCCAGCCCGTCCGGCCATCGACCGCGACGATCACATCCCCGCGACGCAGCCGCTTGCGCGCCGACTGGTTGGTCCGTTTCTTGTACCAGTCTGGTGACAGCGCCGCGACCCGAATTCCCCGCGCGTGGTCTTCGAAGGTCGCGCCCGACCAGAGCCACATCGCATAGCCCGCCACACGATAACGCCAGCCGAAGTCATCGGCGCGACGCCAGCCAGCGTTAAGCTTCAGGCTGCGCTTCAGCTGCGTGCTCCCCCGGCGAAGTGTGACCTGGAGCTTGCCGCCCCGGTCCGGAAAGGTGTGCAGCACCCAGACGACGTCGGCCGGTGAGACCAGTGGCTGTCCCTGGACCGTCAGCAGATCGTCGCCGGCCTTCAGACCCGCTCTGGCCGCGGCCGAGCCCCCAGATACGCCGGCAATCCGCGCACAATGGTCTCTGGAAAATTTCAACCCGAGGATTTTATGCGGGCTAGGATACATCCAGAGCATCCGGTCCGGCGGTCGCTTGCCCACCATGAAGAAGGAGTCGATCGCGGTCCGCTGCACCTCGTGGCAGTGCGCGCAGCCCTTCTCGTCGTCCGAGCCACTGACACGCTTCAGACGGCCATACTTGCGAGCCGAAGGCGTCTTCTCGACAAACTTCCAGCGAGGCTTGGGCCCCGTCTTGCCGGATAGCTGCTGGCCCACGGTCTTCTTGTCCTTGCGATAGGCCGCATGGATCTCGAGACCCTTGCGCAGCGCCGCCATCAATCCCGCGAGAGTCGGGTGTGGGTTGGAGTCCTTGCGGTCCCGCCGGGTCTGTGGCGAGGACTGGCCATAGCGGCCGTAGATCGTCTTGTCCGCGTTCATCAGAAATACCGACCAGGACAGGAATGGATCGAACTGAAAGACCGACAGGTCCACCCCGCCCATCTGCACCCGACGGACGCAAACATACTGATCGAGCAGCCGCTTGAGTTCCTGGTCTTTTCGTCCGGCCAACTGGCCGTCGATGCTGGCGCAGCCAGCTCACGGCAGTCAGCGAAATCCGACCAGCAATGGCTTGCCGGTTTTCTTAGCCTGCGCGTAGCCGGCTTGTATGTCCTCGTAGATCCAGCTGCCGTGAACCCCGGTGTCTCCCAGGTGGTCTTTCAGCAGGTTCTGTTTCTTGCTCTCCTGAGCCAGAACGGAGGCCAGGGAGATAACCAACAGCGAGGCGACGAGTGCGTTCCTGTTCATGAGCGAAATTATAGCAACTGGCGTGAGGTAGGCGGTGGCCTATCCTGCCCGGGGCCTCTCGGGCCGAGTATCCAGTTGATATTTGGCGGTCGCCGACACTGGCCAGCTGCCGGCCCGGAGATCCGAAGTTCAGAACTGCTCTATTTCCGGTCCACTCGAGGTGCGATTGGTCAGCGCCTTCCCACCGAAGTGTTCGACCAGGGCATGACGCGCCCGACGCTCCTCGCTCAAATCGAGCGGCATCAGCGTCAGCTTCATGAAGCGGCGAGGGCGGTCGATCAGCAGATTGATGTAACCGCCCCGCACACGGTTGGCGCTGTATGTCAACAACTCCCCGGTGTCGTGAATCGTCTCGCCCGCCAGGTCGAGCGCACGACCGAGCAGGCTCGCCACGTCCTCCGCATCGGCGCGCGCCGCATCGATCTCGGTGAAGTCCACCGCGTAAGGATGGCTGTCCGGCGTGAGGAAGTCGTCGAACAGCTCCTCGGCTGTTTCGAACGACTCGCAGAGCAGACGAGCCGGCGTCGTGTCGGAGGTCTTGCGATGGGAATACTCGTCGCTGATGTAGTACGCCAGCCTCATACTGGCCCAATAGTAGTGGTTGAAATCATGCTGGAACCCAGTCACCGGAAAACCCATCTGTTCAGTCAGCCTGCGGTAGAGCGTCTCGGCGGGGTGCATGACGGCGACGTGGCCCGCTCCACCCTCGCGCAGACAGCCGATGCCCCGGCTGAGGAACAGCGTCAAGCAGGCCTCGTTGCTACACGGATCCGTATAAAACACATCGAACGCCTCCCCATACTCTTCGGGGACAGGCTCGTGCAGATCATGAGGCACCGTCTCGATAGCCAGGTCATGCTCGGCGGCGATGCGGTCGATCAGCCGCATCAGATAGTCGTCCAGATCGAAAACAGTGACCCGATGTCCGAGTGCTGCAAGCGGGATGCAGACCAGATCGTCGTCACCAATGCAGAGGACCCGCCGCGGCGGATCCTCCGGCGTCAGCAGCGCGCGCCGGAAGCTGGTCTCCGGCAGCGTCGGACATTGACCCGCCGACCAGAGGAATCGCTTGCGGCTGGCATGCGCCAGACGGGTCAGCTCGAACGCGCGGCACTGCCGGGGCGTCAGACTCGCGTCCCACCAGGCGTACATCCTGTCCAGCCGCCGCAGGTGGCTCAGCAAGACCTCGTCGACCAGCGAGTCGCTCTGAGTGACAAGTCCCTTGTCGGCCAAAATTCGCCCCACCGGACTCAGACTCTCGGCCCCCAGGCAAAGCGCCTCGACCTGCGAGGCGTCTTGTACGTCGAGCAGCTCACGGGCCCCGTCCGTGCCGAGAATGAACGGCTGGATCTGGTGCAGGCTGAGAGTGGCGCCGGGTCTGAGGACATACATCCCTCTGATTCTCACCCGACCCGGGGATCGAATCAATGCCGCTGATAATGTAGATTCCAATCATGCGGATCCTGCTGATCGCGTTACTGGCTGCCCTGCCCGCCTCGGCCCAGCCAATCAACCCCTATCCGCGGGCCGTGCTGAAGCAAACCGTTCAGCGCCGCTGGTCCTTCGAACGGGAAACCAGTGGCTGGGAAGCCAAGCACGACTGCGCACTCACCGTGGCCGACGGCCGGCTGCGCATCCAATCGACCGGCAACGACCCCTACCTGCACGGGCCAAGAATCGCGATCCAGGGGCCTGTCCAGGTCTGGTTGACAGCTCGCTGCAAGACCGCCGGCGCCGGCCAGATCTTCTGGCGCACCCAGCGCCAACCCACCTGGTCTGAGAACCAGAGCGCTCGATTCTGCTTGCGCCACGACGGAAAACTCCATCGTTATCGGGTCTCTCTGGGGCAGACCGGGCAGCTGATTCAACTGCGGCTGGATCCCGGCTCTTCCGCTGGGCGGATCGAGGTCGAATCGATCGAACTGCTGCGCGTCGAGCGGCATCCTCTGGAGATCACCCAGGTCCGGTCGGACACACGACAGATCACTCTGACGCTGTTCAACCACGGCACCCAGCCGGTGAGGATCGGATCCAGCGCCATCCCGGCAGGGAAGAGCTCGATCCTCAGCCGGCCGGTCGGCAGCGGGCCACCCTTCGAGAGCCGAACGATCGTCCTGCGTCCGCAGGGGCTGCCGCCGGTTCGCCGGACGATCTCGTTGTATCGTCCGACGTCGACGGCCGCCTGGAAGCCTCAAAAAGCCGGCTCGCTGCTCCTCCAGCAGGCCCAAGACGGCTCGGGAACGCGCATCTTCATGGCCGGCCAGCTCGTGGCCACGATCACGGGGAAGCACCGGCCGACCCTGCAAGGCGACACCATCTCGCTCACCGGCGATGACGTCATCGTCCGCGTCCAGGGCGCCCTCGATCAGGGCCTTTTCGCAGGGCTGGAGTATCTCGGCCGAGGCGAACACTCCTCCTCCAGCGCCGACATCGAAACCGCCGAGCGCCTCCGGTTCGAGCCGGATCCGCTGCAGGTGACCTGGCCGCTGATGGCTGTGGTCACCGATCGAGTCGCGGTCGCATTGACCTGGCAGCGAGTCGACCGGCAGCCGGTCTTTGCCTCTCCCAACTTCTTCGATGGCACGTCTGATCACCGGTTGGCCCTGCGGGGCTCAGGGGTCATCGCAACCCTGCGAATCTGCCGGTCTGACCTCGCCGGCCTGATCTTATGGGCAGCCAAACGGCGGGGGCTGCCGCCATTGCCTTCGCCTCCGCGAACCGCCGCAGCTCAGACAGCCCTCTGCCTGTCCGCATTTCACGGACCGCTCAAGGGAAAGCAAGGCTGGGGCCACTGTGCCGAGAAACGCTGGGCCCGTCAGCCCTACGCTGACCATGCCTCGACGCTTTTCCGTCTGACCGGCAAGCTACCCGCACTCGACCGGCTGACACCGGGCGGGGCGCATATCCGCAACGACGCTGCGTTCTTCCTCAGCGGTCGGGCTGCCGACTGGCTCAGCCAACGACGCGCAGCGGTGGACAACTTGCTGGACGCCCAGCAAAAGGACGGGTCCTGGCGCTATTCCGGCAAGTACCGGCGCGGCCACTTCGAGGACACCGCCAGCGGCCTTGTCGCACGCAAGGCGGCCGAGCTGTTGAGCTATGCTCGTCAGACCGGCCAACGTCGGGCGTGGACCGGCGGGCTAAAGGCTCTGGCCTACCTGAAGCGCTTTCGCACACCTCGCGGCGCACAGACCTGGGAGCTCTCGCTGCACACGCCCGACATTCTCGCCTCGGCCCACCTGGTCAACGCGTACCTGGACGGCTACCTGCTCACCAAGCGGTCAGGCTACCTGAGCCGCGCTCGGTACTGGGCGATCAGCGGACTGCCCTTCGTCTATTTGCGCGGGGGACACCCGACAATGCTCTACGCCACGGTGCCCGTCTATGGCGCGACCAACTGGCGCGCTCCCAACTGGATCGGGCTGCCGGTCCAGTGGTGCGGGATCGTGTATGCCCATGCCCTGGCCCGACTGGCCAGACATGAACGGAGTCTCGACTGGAGTCAGGTTGCCCGTGGGATCCTGATCACCGCCGAGCGAATGCAGTACCCCACAGGCCGCCTCGCCGGCTGCCTCCCCGACTTCTTCGAACTTGCCACTCAGCGAGGCGCCGGACCGTCGATCAACCCGTGCTCGCTGATCAGTCTGCAGCGCGTCCTGGCCGGCCAGATCGACTCCCTCGCACTGGCTGCTCACGGGGGCCGGCGAGTGCTCTCCCCGTTCCCCGTGCGGATCGTCGGCGGCAAGGCGGTAGTGACGGCTCGCCAGAACCTCAGCTATCAACTGCTGGTGGACGGCACGAAGTTCATCACCGTCAGGTCCCGCGGAACCGACAGCATTACGCTGGACTAGGCTGGCTGAAACTCCGCGAATCCGTTAGAAAGGCGCAGCGAGAACAGGCCGCGCCATGCTAAACCAGCATCGGCCCGGCGACCCACAGTCCCCGCTAGATCACGCTCCAGCGCGGACCGTAGGCCCTGGAATCCCAACCGGATTCCGACGACAGACAAAAAATCCCGACCGGAGATCATCATGCGCGATCAACGCCTGGACCAGCTAGCCGACATCGTCGTCCGATACTCGACCAAAGTGAAGAAGGGCGACCTCGTCGCGATCAACGGTGACCCGATCGCGATGCCACTGATCGAAGCGACCTACGTGGCTGTACTCAAGGCGGGTGGGCACCCATTCTGGCAGTCGCGCGGGGAATCCCTGGCAGACCTGTTCTTCGAACACGCGACCGACGCGCAGCTGGAGTTCCTCAATCCGATCGCGATGCACACCGTCGAGTCGATCGATGTCCGTATCGGATTCTGGGCCGACACCAACACAAAATCACTCTCGCGAACCGACCCAGCCAGGGTCTCCCGCCAGCGAGTCGCCCAGACCCCGCTGATGAACAAGTTCATGAAGCGCGCCGCCGACGGCGAGCTGCGCTGGTGCGGCACGCTGTTCCCGACAGCGGCGGCGGCGCAGGATGCGGAGATGTCGCTGGCACAGTACGAGAAGTTCGTGTTCGAAGCCGGCCTCCTGCACCTGCCCGATCCCGTCGCGGCTTGGGAGGCGGTCCACGAGAAACAAGAGCGCGTCCGCGAGCACCTACAGACCAAGAGCGTCGTGCATTTCCGGACTCCAGCTCGCGACGGACATGACGGCACGGACCTGCGTGTGAATGTCGATCCGTCCCGGTCGGTCTGGATAAACTGCTCCGGTACAGAAAATTTTCCCGATGGCGAAGTCTTCTGCGGGCCGCAAGGGGTCGACGGGCACGTCAACTACACCTTTCCTGCCGTCTACAATGGCCGAGAGGTCGAATGCGTCCGCCTCGTATTCAAGGAGGGGCGTGTCGTCGACGCCAGCGCCACGAAGAACGAGGAGTTCCTGATCGCGATGTTGGACCAGGACGAGGGGGCACGAACGCTGGGCGAGATCGCCATCGGTACGAACTACTCGATCCAGGAGTTCACCAAGAACACCCTGTTCGACGAGAAGATCGGAGGCACGTTCCATGCGGCCTGCGGGGCGGGGTATCCAGAGTCGGGTTCGGACAATGAATCGGCGCTGCACTGGGACATGGTGTGCGATCTGCGGGAGGGCGGAACGATCGAGGCTGACGGAGAGGTCTTCCACCAGGACGGTCAGTTTCTCCAACAGGGATGGCCAGGCCGCTAGCGGCGCACCTGCATCGGGCTGTGCCGAGGGGCACCATTTCAGGGATCTCCAGTCCGGCAACACCAGCGACCCGTGATCTTCTCCTGCCCAGCGCCTTGATGGATCGACAAGATGAACACCCCTGAGATGGACCAGATCGAGGTCGGGACCGGACCGCCACTGTTGCTGCTGCACGGTTTCCTGGGCTGTGCCGCCGACATGCGCCCGTTGATGAACGGGCTGGCCGGTCTGCGCCGCGCGATCGCCTTCGATCTGCCGGGGCACGGCCCCTCTCCCGAACCGCCAGGGACCTTCGACGCAACCGTCGGCAGCTTGCTCGAGCGGATGGACCGGCTAGGCATTCAACGCTTCGAACTGGCCGGCTACTCGATGGGCGGTCGACTGGCCTGCGGAATGCTGGCCGCCGCCCCGGACCGCATCCAGCGCCTGACTCTGGTCGCCGCCAACCCGGGACTTCCGCCGGGGGAGCGGGACGCACGGATGAGGTCCGACGGGGCTCTCTCCCAGCGCATCGAGGCGGACCTGCCGGGGACCCTGGAAGACTGGTATGCCCTTCCGCTTTTCGGCGAGCTGAGCCGGCATCAGGATTACGGCTCGATGATCAAACGGCGCCTGGCCGGTCGGCCCGCTCAACTGGCCGCCGCTCTCCGCTCGCTAGGCTGCTGTTGCCACACGGACTATTCGTCCGTCGTGGCCAGCACCTCGACTCCACTATGCTACGTCGCAGGTGCCCAGGATCCGAAATACGTCGCGATCGGGCGCCGACTGGCCCGCCAGCGACCGACCCATCTAGTCATACTGGACGGAGCGGCCCACGCGGTGCCGACCGAGCAGCCCGGCGCGCTGATCGACGCTTTGACAGCCTGGCATTCCAGTTGATATTCTCTTGCTGATCTTTCCGGAGAAAACCAGATGAGAACAATGCTGTGCGCTTTGGTCCTGCTGTCGACCCTGCCCCCCACCCTGCAGGCCAAAGGGCCTTCGTCGAGCGCGGTGAAAAAGCTGATCGCGGAAATGCTCCAGCCGGACTGCAGCAAGCAGCGCTGGACCGAGATCCGTCAGCTGCTGGGCCAGGCCAACCCCAAGTATCTAAAGGCTCCGCTGGTCAGTGCGATCAATAAACAGGAAACGAGTAGCAGGGCGCTGGATGCGGCAATTGCGCTGCGAGCAAGGGGCTTGTTTTCCTCCGTCAAGCGGCTGATCGAGGAAGAGGAGCAGAAGGTGGTTCGGCTGCTGATGCTGACTCAAGATCGCGGCGCCACGGCATTCCTTTTCGCGCGCTGGAAGAAAATGGACGAGGCCAGTGACAGCTTCAAGCTGTTGAGCGAGGCCTTCAGCAAGTCCCCGGTCGACACTCGCACCGTCTTCAGGTTTTCGGCGTACTTACTCAAACAGGAAAAAGCCGCGGCAGCCGCCAAGATCCTGCGATTCCAGATGAACTTGAGCACGGACCAGCCCAAGGAGATTGCCGCTAGCTGGCGTCAGCTGCAGCGTGCGCACACCATCGCGACCACGCCGTTCAGGATCAAGGGCATCGACCTGCTGACCGAGAAGGCCCAGATCACCAAGGGCCGAAAGCTCGGCGGCAATGTCAGGCTGCAGAAGGACGGGATGCTGGTGATCGAGGACTTTCCGGGATGGATCAACAGCTGTGAGATCTATACGCTGACGCTCCGCGTCTTCCTGCCAGCGAAAGAGAAAGCCTCCGTACGATTCTCCAACTCGAAGGGCACGGGCTTCGCCCTCCAGATCGCAGGTGACAAGTGGTATGTCAAGATCAGCGACGAAGTGGAACGCGAGGCGGTACTCAAGGAAGGCGACTGGAACGAATTCGTCTACAAGATCGAGCGGCTGCGAAAACCACCGGAGGGCCGCCCGGCACTGGCAAGGTCCAACAACTGCTGGATCAACAAGATACTGATGCTAGACCGCGCCTGGTTCGACGAGAAGGTGGGCAAGCTGGTCGTGTTCTGCGGCCAGGAGCAAGGACTGGTGGTCGGCGGCGTCGATCTGGTTCCGGTCAGGTAGGCCTCGTTTCTTCCTCGCCTACACAAACAGCAGTTCTTCAAAATAGAGCGGAGAGTCGTCGGATGGCGCCTCGATCGCGCTGCAATCGGGTCTCAGGTCAAGGTGCTGGACGTCGAAAATGCAGGGCCCAGTTCGTCGAGCTGACACGGACGAACAGCTGCTATCTCTCGAGCCCGGAGCAGCTCATGGCGGAGCAGTTCGCATTCATGCTGACCGACAGCCGCTGGCCAGCACCAATACCCTCACCAAGAGATTCAATCGGGATGCGGTCGAGGAAGCTGTGAGCGGTATTCGCACGACACTGGCAGGTCGTCCAGCCAACACCAACAACTGACTGAGCGGGCGAGCTCCGCTGGCTGAGCGAAGGTGATCAGCGGTCCACCTCGGTGCGCGAGTCGGCTGGCGCTCCCGAACACGGGAGGGCTGACCTTCGAGCTGTTCGGCTGCAGCACGCAAATGGCGCACGTGATATCCTCGATCGATGCGGACCAACCGGTTCTATTGGCTGACCGCGGGAATCCTGATGCTTCATGCCGCGTTGTTGGCGCAGGTCATGGATCGTGGTATGGGCCAGTTTCTGGACGTGGAGGAAGGCTTCGTCGCCTTCACCGCCGACGCACTCCGCACGCACTCGGCAAACTCCTGGAGCCTCTACCTACACACCGAATATCGCTTGAGCACCCTGCTGTTGGGTGCGCTGACCATTCCCAGCTTCGCACTGTTCGGCGAAACGGTGCTGGCGCTAAAGCTGGTCTCAGTGCTGATTTCGCTGCTCACGCTGTTGCTGGTCATCCTGCTCGCCGAGCGGATGTTCGGGCGCGGCACGGCCCTGATCACGGGCATTCTGCTCGCGCTGGCCCCGCCCCCGTGGCTGATCCGCGGCATCCAGACCATGGGAGACACCTCGGAGGCCATGCTGTTCGCGATCGCACAGTGGCTTCTGCTCACGGCACTCGAAAAGGACCAACCGGTCGGGGCGCAGCGCTGGCGCGCCGCCGCTCTGGGCCTTGTGACGGGACTGGGGCTGACCTTCAACCTCTCGCTGATCGCGTCCACCGCTGCCGTACTGCTCTACTGGATGTCAACTCGCGGGCGCGAGCAGTGGCCGCTGCTCCTGCTGGCTGTTGTCGGCTGCCTGGCCGGACTTGCCTTGCCGATCTACAACCTCCTGTTCCACGATGTGCGGTTCTATGTCTGGCGGGGTCAAGGCCTGCAGCACATGCTCGACGATCTGGCCGGGAGTTGGCGGGCGCTGACCGGTATCTTCAGTATCGAAACCCGCAACGGTTTCTACCTCGGGCTGGCAGTCGACCGGCTGGCCAGCCCACAGATCATCTGGATCCACCACATCTACTGGGGTGCTAGCCTCACCGCCTGGCTCTGGTGCGGGGCGATGTCCCGTGGCCAACCCCGCTCTGGTGAGCGCAAGCTGTTCCTGCTGTTCGGCATTCATCTGCTGGCTTACCTGCTCAACAGACACCGGGTGCCCTATTTGCTCTTGATGCTGGTCCCGGTGGGCGCCATGTGCCTGGGCAGAATGCTCTCCTGGATCGGAGGCAAATCCGACGGGCGCAGCGTGCGCTGGCCATTGACCGGATTGCTGACCAGCGCCTTCTGCGCGGCCCAGCTGCTACCCCTCTGCGCCCTGATGACCTATCCCCGGGGTCAGCCGATTTACCAGATGTCAGTGGTCGACCACGACCGCTGGGCCTGGCGGCTCAAACCGTTCGGCGTCGACTGGGTCGTTCCGCTGGAGAACCGCGCCGATGTTCCTGTGATTCCCGGTGCGAGTGCCTTCGGTACGGGACTCTGGCTGGCCCACCGATCCTACCCCGATGATGCCGCCTACTGGCTAGCCCAAGCACAGACGGCGAAAACAGCGGTGGGAATCCTGCGGGGCTACGGCTATGGCGCGGCCTGGAACGACCCATCCAGCGCAACCCTCCGGAGACTGGCGGCTAGCGAGCCCAAGACTCTCTCTCTGGTCACGCTCAGTGGCTTTGGCCACTGCCTGGCCGAACGTTACTGGGGCGACCTCGACGGACAGCTTCGCCAGGCCGGTCATGACCTCCCCTGGGCTGCTCGGAGAATGCTCTACCAGGGCCTGGGATACGGATTGGGGCGGCGCTTCTGTCATACTCCCCAGCGCTTCGCAACCATCCTGCGCCAGGTGCCGACTCCCTGGTGGCCCTCATTTCTCGAAGGGCTACAGGCTCGGGTCCAGCTGGAAGTCTCTCCGGGCCCCAAACGCACCGAATTACTGGGGCTGATCGTGCAAACCCGAAGCGACCGCAGAACTATTCCAGAGGGGGCCGAGCCGATCGAACTCGGCAGCCCGGCCGGGGCGATCCAGGTCAAAAAAAACGGCGTCTACCGACTCTGGGTAAAGCTCGAATCAACGGCTCAAGCCGGCATCTCGGCGCTGGCGGACGGCCATATCGCCGTGCCGTTGACACTCGCCCCCCCCACCCGACGCCGCTGGCTCGGACTAGGGCGTCTCGAACTGACCCAGGGAACGCATCAGCTGGGGATCTGGGCATCTCATGGGAACCCCGAGATCCACGGGGTTCTGCTGACGTTCGACTGACGGCGGAGCGCGCTGACCCTTCGGCAGATCGCATCGATCGACTGACACGCACCGAGCAATAACTCCAGCCATGCCGCCTGGACTCATTCCAGGGTCGGACTGACCGATATCCGGTGATTCGAGCTGTGGATATTGAACCACCAGACAAGCAGCCGCTGTATCCCGCGACCCAGGCTGGCATGTCGCAGATACTCCGTGACGAACTGCTCCACTCCGTAGGTCAGATATTGACTGATATCCAGCCTGGTGTTGAGCAGGTGGCTGATGTTGCGAGCTCGGCGGAACGGGTCCAGCCGGAAACAACTGAAGCGGGTGTCCTGCACGTCCAGCAGAGCGATGCTCCGATCCGACTGCAGCAACAGGTTTCCTAGATGGATACTCCTGAAGAAAATCCCCTGATCATGCAGATGGGCGATGAAGGCCGGTAGTGGCGCAAGTGCGGCCGCCCCCCGCTCAGCGCACTGCTGCCTGAAATCATCACCTGCGAGCTTCTTGTAGCTGATGACGTGCCGATCGAGTTCCTTGCAATGCATGACCCGATTGATCGAGACCGTTGCGACCCCCCTGTTCGTCAGCTTCTTGGCATTGGCGGCAAACCGGGCTGCGGGAGGCCACCACTTCTTGGTACTGAAGATGCGCTTCCTGGGATAGAAGAACTTCAGGATATTGTCATCCCGATCCAGCATGATGGCGGGCCGCTCCGGGGTTCCGGCCAGGCACATGCCATCTCTCACGAGTTCTTCCAGTTCTCCTGCCGAAATGGAATCCATCAACTCTACTCAGGGTCTCCGGGAGAAACTGACGGTCACCAGGCCTGACCGCCAGACCGATGAATG
>PVBE012127612.1_pt1 | contig 18312 bp, 16 predicted proteins | sample 1631181 | NCBI WGS metagenome assembly PVBE01 (sample SAMN08397723, study PRJNA350692) | Marine metagenome, whole genome shotgun sequencing project. | isolation source: water | place: Pacific Ocean | collected 2012-04
AATTAGGTACCGGTCCCGCAATTATAGAAATCGCTTCAACCGCAGAAGAACATGGCTATGTGGGCGTCTTCGTAACCGACCATCCAGCACTTCCAAAATCTTTCCTTGACGCCGGAGGCCATCACGCTCTTGATCCAATGATCACATTAGCGTCCGCAGCGACATCCACTACGAAACTCAACATCCTTACAAACCTCTTTATCGTGGCCTATCGGAACCCGTTAATGGTAGCCAAGTCCGTCGCAACTCTCGACAATCTATCCCAAGGTCGTCTGATCCTCGGAGTGGGGGCAGGATACCTTAAAGAAGAGTTCAAAGCAGCGGGGGTCGATTATCAAACACGGGGAGAGCTACTGAATGGCCATCTAGAAATCATGCAGCAAGCATGGACGGGCAATCCAGTCTCTGTCGTTAATGAAAGATACGAAGCAGAAGAAATACTTTCCCTGCCAACGCCTCTTCAGCGGTCCGACTCTCTCGGCCCACCTATATGGGTTGGCGGAAACTCAGATAATGCAATTGATCGGGTTGTTCGCTACGGCCAAGGCTGGATCCCGATGCCGACACCGGGAGGTGTAGCCAAGTTTGTGCGAACTAGTCCCATCAACGATCTTGCTTCACTCGGAGAAAGAATTAACACCCTTAGAGAAAAATGGAATGATGCAGGGAGAGAAGGGGACCCAAGCATAACGATCGGACCTTGGGATGCTGGGCATTTCGGAACCAAGAACTGGGATGCCGATACTTACTTGGCTCGGATTGACCAGTTATCCGAATTTGGCGTCACCCATATTCCGATAATGCTCAGCAATTTAGGTGGCGACTCCGAAGCTTCCAGATCAGAATTTCTTGAACGAGTCGAAGGGTTTGCTCGATTCGTTGGGCTATAGAGCCGGTAATCTCTTAGATGCCTTAGATAGGGAACCCATTCAGATCAATTAATTCCCACAATGCATCGACATGTCGTTGTTCTGTCCAAGTTGATCCGATTGAAACCCGAATAAAGTCAGTGTCGTCGATAACTGAAGGCGTCAAGTAAGCTGTCCCACTTGCGTTTATTGCATTAGCTAATGATTTTGTCGCTTCGTTTCCTCCTAGGTGACGGAAACAAACCAAAGCAAGCGTGCGCGGTGCAACAATTTCAAATCGGTTATCTTCGACTAGCTGTTTTTCCAATTCTTTTGCCCAGTCGACATGGGACCTCACGAAATCACGTAATTTCTCTGCACCGTATGACCGGAGGACGAACCAGAGTTTTAAAGCTCGAAATCGTCGCCCAAGAGGAACATGCCAATCTCGGTAATCTATAGCATCCGGATTTCCCGATGATTCATTTTTCAAATATGCGGGGAGGATGCTCATAGCATCGATTAATTTCTCTCGATTGCCCACCCAGAAGACGGAACAGTCGAAGTTTGTAAGAAGCCATTTGTGAGGATTGAACGTGTAACTATCGACGAGTTCAACTCCATCTTGAAGGTGTCTGAATTCAGGGCATATCATGGCGCTTCCTGCATATGCTGCGTCAGCGTGGTGCCACATGTCGTGAGTCTTAGCGATAGCGGCTATCGGCCGAATCGGATCCATCGCTGTAGTGCTAGTAGTGCCCACTGCTGAACATATCCAAGTGGGGACAAGGCCAGAAGCTAAATCCTCTTCGATCTGTTTATTTAGAGCATCAACGTCCATGGCGAAAGACGCATCAGTCTCAATTGAACGGATATGTCGGAAGCCGGCGATGCGGGCCCCCTTCTCAATCGAAGAATGCGCCTGCTCGGAGCCATACGCCACCAAGGAATCAGTGGCGTGTCCTGCCTTCACTGCATGGTGTCTTGCTATAGCTAACGAAAGATGAGTTGAATCTGAAGCACTCATCTGAAGGACACCACCTCCTGGGCCGGTATCTATCCGCCAAGCTGGTGGTAGGCCAAGAAGGTCTACCAGCCAATCGAGGACCGTGTTCTCTATCTCTGTTGGGGATGGAGCAGTCGACCACATCATTCCTTGAGTTGCCAGGCCAGCCGCCACAAATTCCCCCAGAACAGAGACAGGCGATACTCCCGATGGAAAAAAAGCGAACCATCCCGGGTGTTGCCAGTGAGCTATTCCCGGCATCACAACTCGGTCAAGATCGGAAAGAATATCATCCATACTTTCTGCTTGCTCTGGTGCTGCTTCAGGAAGCATGGAGCGGATATCGCCCGGAGTAATGTCAGGTAATATCCGTTGGTCACCAATGTTTGAGAAGTAATCTGCAAGCCAGTCAACCAGCTGATAGCCGTATTTTCTAAAATCTTCTATTGGAAGGTGCGGAGAGTTCTCTGCATTACTCATTTTGTCCTCCTGTTAAAGGAGCGTAGGTTGCTCCGAGCACAACTTCAAAGCTGCTAGGGGAAATAGCTACTTCCAGACCCCGTTTGCCACCGCTAACAAATATTTCATCGTAAAGAAGCGCTGACTCATCAACAAACGTCCTATGTTCACGGACTTGCCCGAACGGAGAAATTCCCCCTGCTACGTATCCAGTTCTTCGTTCAGCTACTGCAACTTCAGCCATTTTCGCCTTCTTGGACTTAGCAATTTTCGAAAGCGCCTTTAGATTCAGTAGGGAAGTCACCGGGACGATAGCGACAACAACTTCACCATTGTGCAACTCGGCTAGAAGCGTCTTGAAAACATGTAAGGGGTTGAGCCCTAGTTGCTCAATGACTTCATCGCCATAATTTTGTATAGATGGGTTATGCGTATACTCGAGGACTCTGAATTTCTGTTGAGCTTCAGATAAGGCAACGACGGCTGGAGTCACATTAAGATTCTAACTTGAAACTATCTAGAGACTGAATTGTTAGACCCGCTCAACAATCTTTAAGAGCAAGAACCGAGCAATGCTTACATCAACAGTGGAACTACAACTGAAGCAACCATCATGCAAATAACGATTGCGGCGATCATTCGTATCCCTATAGTTCTCTTCGCCATATTGTAAGTGTAGAAGGCCTGCAACTAAAGGACGAAGCTGGGCAACAACGGTATTCAAGTGCTGTATCAATACAAAACGTTCTATAGGTAGGTACGCTTTGAATGTGGACTTAGGTATTTCAGGCCGGAAGGTTCTTGTAGCCGCTTCATCAGCTGGGTTAGGATACGCAACTGCTGATGCCCTAGGCCAGGCTGGATGCACGGTAGTGATTTCAGGAAGAAATGAAGAGCGTTTACAAGAAGCGGCAGCTTCACTACCTGGAAGTATCCCAATTATTAGCGATGTATCTACCGCCGATGGTGCAGCCACCCTCGTCGCCGAGGCAGAGGAAGCTCTCGGATCAGGCATCGACATCCTCATTACAAATGCTGGCGGCCCCCCACCTGGAGATTTTTCCAGCACCGACGTTAGTGCGTACGCTTCAGCTCTTGATCTCAACCTGATCTCGGTTGTAGCAATGTGTAAAGCTGCCGTCCCGGGGATGCAGAAACGAGGATGGGGTCGGGTATTGGCAATTACTTCTATTTCTGTTCGTCAGCCAATCCCCAACATCATGCTGTCAAATACTGCTCGAGCAGGAGCCACGGGATTTTTGAAGACACTAGCTCTAGAAGTCGCAAAAGACGGTGTCACCGTGAACTCGATCCAACCAGGTTTCCATGCAACCGATCGCGTAACAAGTATCTATGGAGATGCAGATCTTAATGATCTAGCGAAAACAGTTCCTGTCGGGAAGATAGGAAAAGCCGAAGATTTTGGTCAAATAGCTGCCTTTCTCTGCTCAGAGCAGGCCGGATATATAACTGGAGCGGCTATACCCGTTGCAGGAGGAACATATAAAGGCTTGCAGTAATTGCAAAACCATGTGCTCCCTTAGCTTCTTTCTAGAAGCAGATCTAAGCTAGGCCCTATGGGCGAACTAGAAGAGCAGACCATCCCAGACGTAGTAGAGCAGGCTGCATCTCGATTCGGATCCGCACAAGCACTAGTAGATGCAGACATAAACTGGAGTTTCAATGATCTTCATTCCCATGTCCAAAAAATGGCTCGTGCACTTATCGCAAATGGTGTCGAACATGGCGACCGAGTAGGAATCTGGGCTCCTAATACTTGGGAATGGGTTGTAGCCGCCCTCGGGGTTCACGAAATAGGTGGCGTATTGGTTCCTATCAATACTCGATTTAAAGGCAAGGAAGCCAGCTATGTTCTCAAGCGTGCAAAGGTAAAACGTCTATTCACCGTGACTGACTTCCTTGATATCAACTATGTGAACTTACTTGAAGATGTAGGGTTTCTAGGAGATCTAAACCAAATCATTGTTCTTCGAGGCCAAACCCCCGAAGGAACGATTAGCTTCACAGAATTTCTCGAAAGTGCTGATCTCACTGGTCAAGCTTCCTATCAACAACGAAGAAGTCGTGTCTCCGGAAACGATCTATGCCACATCATGTTTACCTCGGGAACGACAGGACTCCCGAAAGGAGCGATGCTGACACATGCAGCAGTTACTCGGGGATATAACGATTGGGCTGACATAGTTGGGCTGCAAGCCGGAGATAGATACTTAATAGTGAACCCATTTTTCCACTCCTTCGGATTAAATGCTGGAATTCTGGCATGTCTTATGAAGGGTGCTTGTATCCTTCCGCACCCCGTTTTCGATGTTGCTGAGGTAATGGACAGAGTACCCGCCGACCGAATTTCAATGCTTCCAGGACCACCTGCGATCTACCAGACAATACTTAACCACCCTGACTTAGAAAGTTTCGATATGTCGACTTTGCGTCTAGCGGTTACAGGCGCTGCTGTTATCCCAGTCGAAATGATAGTGCAGATGAGAGAGAAGCTAGGATTTGAAAAAGTTGTCACAGGCTACGGATTGACTGAAGGATCAGGGCTAGCAACCATGTGCCGCCATGATGATGACCCTGCAACGATAGCTCAAACTTCTGGTCGGGCAATGCCAGGAATGGAAGTAAAGATTGTCGACGATGAAAATATGGAAGTTCTAAGAGGGGAACCAGGAGAAATCATAGTGCGCGGCTACAACATTATGAAAGGGTATTTAGATGACCCTGAACAGACAGCGGAAACAATCGACACCTCAGGCTGGTTACACACAGGTGACATTGGTGTGATGGACTCCCAAGGAAACATCTCGATAACCGATAGGAAAAAGGATATGTATATCAATGGGGGTTTTAACGTCTACCCTGCGGAAGTCGAATCCCTTATGCTCGCTCATCAAGATATCGGGCAGGTTTCTGTCGTGGGCGTACAAGATCAAAGAATGGGTGAAGTAGGATACGCGTTCGTTGTTCCGGCGACAGGAAGACAACCCGACCCTAAAGAAATTACCGAATGGTGTCGAAATGAGATGGCCAACTATAAATGCCCAAGACATATCGAATTTATTGATACCTTGCCGTTGAATGCCTCCGGAAAAGTATTGAAATATGAACTACGCGAAATAGCCCAAAAACTAAAAGGACAATCGTGATGCAAGCCGTAGTTCTTGACAAATACGGAGACGTTGATGTTCTTCAGATCAAACAGGTGCCCGTACCCAAGCCAGGCCCAACAGAGGTCCTTGTGAAAGTAGCTGCTACTGCATTAAATCGCGCAGACCTTCTCCAAAGAAGAGGGCTATACCCAGGGCCAGAAGCAGAATATGAAATCCCCGGGATTGAGTTCTCAGGCACCATCGAATCTTCTGGAGAAGCTGCGAAGATGTACCCTCATGGAACTCAGGTAATGGGCATTGTAGGAGGGGGAGGTTATGCAGAGTACCTTGTCACTGACCAACAGCAAATTATGCCAATTCCATCAGGAATATCTCTTGTTGATGCAGTAGCAATTCCAGAGGTTTGGATTACCGCATTTGATGCACTGATCGACAAGGGAAAATTACTACCGAACCAGAAATGCTTAATCCATGCAGGTGGTTCGGGCGTTGGAACAGCCGCAATTCAGATAGCGAAAGAACTCGGATCAGAAGTAGCAGTAACAGCTTCTTCCCCAAAGTTGGAGATCTGCACACAATTAGGAGCTGACCTAACAATCGACTACAACCAGGAAGATTTTGTCGACAAGGTGAAAAAGTGGACAAACTCCATAGGAGTTGATGTGATTCTTGACGTAGTCGGAGGTGACTACTTAGAAAAAAACCTTCGCTGTGCAACTACGCAAGGACGGATTGTTCAAGTCGGAGCAATGGGGGGTGGAAAAAGTGAGATCAACCTCGGTGCCCTACTGCAAAAACGCTTAACGCTAATCGGTACGGTTCTTAGGAGCAGATCGATAGAAGAAAAAATCGTTATAGCAGAAGGATTTAAGTCTCGTATCACACCAAAGTTCGAAGATGGATCGTACAAGCCTGTCATTGACCGTTACTATTCTTTTCATGAGATAGCCGAAGCACATACCTACATGGAGAGCAATAAAAACATCGGAAAAATTATCATAGAGATGCCACCAAATTGAGAAAGAAAGAAATCATCTAGCATGATCACGCCCCCTTTTTGGTTTCTGAGCTTTCCTGATCTACCCTTGATACAGCGATGAGTAAACCGGTAGTGAAAATAAGTATTCCCGACAATCAGCTTATGACCGGCTTATTCGGGGAACGAGATTTACATCTAAAATCTATTGAAGCAGCTTTCCCAGAAGTCGATATTCACGCCCGGGGAAATCAGATATCGATTACCGGAGCCGACGCGCCTAGGGTCGGCTCATTGTTTGAAGAAATGGTAGTGCTTCTTGAAGGTGGTCACGTCATCGATTCCACCAGCCTAGGGAAATCTATCGACCTAGTCCTTGCCGACGAACGCCCGTCAGACGTTCTTGGTACAGATATCCTTCGCGCTAAGGGAAGAACAATAAGGCCGAAATCGCTCGGACAGAAACGATATGTCGAAGCAATATCAAAAAATATTGTGACATTCGGAATTGGGCCTGCTGGTACAGGAAAGAGCTGGTTAGCTGTAGCCATGGCAGTTAAGGCTCTCCAAGCAAAAGAAGTTAGCCGCATCATACTTACACGCCCTGCTGTTGAAGCCGGAGAAAGGTTGGGGTTTCTTCCAGGTGACCTGATGGCAAAAGTCGACCCGTATCTCCGCCCGCTATATGACGCTCTGCACGACTTAATGGATACAGATAGTGTGGAGCAACTCATTGAAGACGGACCGGTTGAAGTTGCGCCGCTCGCGTTCATGCGTGGCAGAACATTAAATAATGCTTTTGTTATTCTTGACGAGGCCCAAAACACCACTCGAGAACAAATGAAAATGTTCCTGACCCGAATAGGGTTTGGATCGCGAGTCGTAGTTACTGGTGACTCAACTCAGGTCGATGTCCACAACGGGCGTCAAGCATTACACGAACTTGAGGACTTACTTGGAGGTATTGAAGGGATATCCTTTGTCCACCTCACAAGTAAAGACGTTGTCCGGCATCGTATCGTCCAAGACATAGTCGAGGCGTATAACAATAAATCCCCAAAAGTGGAATCCAGTTGAAAGTTATCGCCCAATCTGACTTATCGCATCAGGACGCGGAAGCAAGTATAGAGACTGAACGGTGGCGCGCTCTGGCAGAGCAAGCACTCGTAACTGAGAATGTCACCGAAGGAGAATTGACCCTATTCTTTGTAGATGAGCAAATAATGGCTGGTCTTAATGCCGAACACATGGGTAAAACCGGCCCAACGGATGTACTCGCTTTCCCTATAGATGGCCCAGCGGAAGCAGAGAGCAGAACCTCTTTCGAAGGTGATCAACTTCCGCGCCTCCTCGGCGATATTTTCGTCTGCCCCTCTATCGCGCGAAAGAATGCGGCCCTTTACGGGAAATCATTTGAAGATGAAATCGCTCTCCTAGTTGTTCATGGAGTCCTTCACATCCTTGGACATGATCACGCCGAGGACGAAGAAAAACGTACAATGCAAGAGCGCGAAAAAGCACTTCTATCGGACCATTATCAACGATGAACGAATCAGAAGTAGTTGGAGTCATAGCATTTGTCGTCACCATCGCGGCCGCAGCTTTTCTAGCTGCAGCTGAAACGGCCATTACCCGTGTCAGCACCGCTCGTGCCGAGGCACTTGTTGAAGAAGGGCGGCGAGGAGCTAGAACCCTACGAGATTTAATTGATCGACGTGAACATGTCCTTCCACCAATCTTATTTATGGTCCTTGCGTGCCAGATAGGTGCTGCGACTGTCATGACAGTAATTGTTCTAGAGCATTGGGGGACATGGCAGTTAATCTGCGCATTTATAGCAGAGCTATTGCTGCTCTATGCTGTCGCTGAAGCGCTTCCTAAAAGCTGGGCGCTTGCTCACCCAGACCGAAGCGCAACTATGGCCGCACCTCTTGTGAAAGTTCTTTCTTCCATTGCACCGCTGCGTTGGGTGGCAAATGGGATCGTCACTCGGATGGGAGCAAATATCCCTAATGGGATTTCAGAAGGCGAAGTATCTGAAGAAGAACTATTGGCACTAGCCGAAGAAGCTGCGGCAAGTGCAGCTATAGATGAAGAAGAACGTGTACTCATAGAGCAAGTCATAGAGTTTGGAGACACTGTGGCTCATGAAGTGATGGTCCCTCGTCCAGACATAACGGCAGTAAGTGACAGCGTTACCATTGATGAAGCCGCGAGCATTGTTATCGAACATGGTTTCAGCAGGGTTCCAGTTTATGGAAAAAACATTGACGACATCCGAGGCATTATCTATTCGAAAGACATTATGCGATCGCTTCGAGATGGTTCGAGCCACAACAAGGTAGCAGATGTCATGCGTGAGCCCTTCTATGTCCCAGAAGCAAAAAAGATATCTCAGCTACTACGCGAAATGCAATCAGAAACATTCCATATGGCCATTGTCATCGATGAGTATGGCGGAACTGCCGGACTGGTAACACTCGAAGATTTGATAGAAGAAGTTGTCGGTGAAATCGTTGATGAATTTGACGTCGAACCTCCTATGGTCGAGCGGCTACCGAATGGAAACTTTAGAGTAAATGGCCGCGCTGACTTGGATGACTTAGAAGCGATGCTCCTTATTGACCTACCCGCAGGTGACTGGAATACAGTCGGCGGGCTAATTTTCAATTCCTTAGGACATGTTCCGGCAGTAGGGGAAACAATTGAAATAAATCACCACCGGTTCTACGTTGAACGGGTGCAGGGCAGAAGAATTGCACGCGTCCTAATCTCACCAAGTGCCGATACTCAACGGTAAGCATAATGGAACACTCCGAAAACGATATTAAAGCAACTCATAAACAGGACCAAGTGATAGGTGCTGAAGCGATAGCTCAGCCTGAAGTTCACCGGTCAGGTTTTGTTGCAGTGGTCGGAAGACCAAACGTCGGGAAATCATCACTTATCAATACATTCTGCGGGGAAAAAATCGCTATTACATCCAACAAGCCACAGACAACACGGCATCAGATCAGAGGCGTGTTGACTCTTCCCAACTCCCAGCTTGTCTTCGTGGACACACCGGGCATACATAAGCCCAGAACTCCTCTCGGTGAACGCCTCAATCAAAGGGCGGTAGATGGTATTCCTGGTGTTGACATTGTGTGCATGGTCATTGATGCCACTAGCCCCTTTGGGAAAGGAGATAAATTCATCGCGTCAAAGTTGCCTTCAACATCAGTTGTCGTAGTAAACAAATGCGACAAGGCAAAAAAGTCTCAAATACTTCAACAGCTCGCAGAAGTCTCTTCGCTTTCTTTCGCAGAGTATTTTCCGGTTTCCGCAAGAACCGGTGAAGGTGTTGATGCCCTCCTTGATTACTTGCTTGCGAAAGCTCCTGAAGGGCCAAGGTATTATCCTGACGGTCAAATCACTGACATGTCAGATCAGGATTTTGTAGCTGAGCTTGTCCGAGAGCAATTACTGCGAATGACGCGAGAAGAACTTCCGCATTCAATAGCGACACGGGTAACTGAATGGGAATGGCCACGCATTCGCGTAGAGATTCTTGTTGAGCGAGAAAGCCAGAAAGGCATTGTAATTGGACACAAAGGAGAAGTCCTCAAAAAAGTAGGTATCGCTGTTCGCGAACAGCTTCTCGAAGGGGCCTATATCGAATTACAAGTTAAAGTGGACAAAAACTGGCAACACCGTCCTGAACGGATTGCACGACTTGGCTATTGAGACAGGCCTCATGCAATTTCAATGATTAGAGCAATTGCAGTCACTACAAAAAGCATCGACAAGAAAAATCCTAATGATCCTATTCGTATAGGTCTTCTAGGTGCAGTACCTTTCCCATGGAAATAACTAACTGCGGAAGCCCAGTCTTCTTCTCGGGGTCGCATAATGTAAACATAGAACTAACATTGACTGTAATGGTGGACCATTCCATGAGAAACTGGGCGCTTTGCTTCCTCATAGAGAGTCTTATGCGGTAGCGTCAAGGTCTGATGATAGAACCCTTTAGCCCCGCATCACTTAAACAACTAGGGATTGACCCCGATGCAATTCCCAAACACGTTGCCGTGATCATGGACGGCAATGGACGATGGGCTGAGAAAAGAAATCTGCCCAGAACACAAGGCCACCTCAAAGGTGAAGAAGCATTATTTGAATGCGTGGAGGGGGCTTTAGAGCTCGGAATTTCATGGCTTACTGTTTTCGGATTCTCTACAGAGAATTGGAATCGTCCGAAAAGCGAAGTGCAATTCCTTATTAACTTCAACAGGGAAACAATCCGTAAACGACGAGATGAATTGCATCAACGAAATGTGAGAATCGAGTTCATCGGTAGAGAAGACTGGAGAATGCCTAAAGGACTCCTTCGTGACATGAACGATGCAAGAGAATTAACGAAAAATAATGATGCACTAACGTTCACAGTCGCATTTAACTATGGCGGCAGAGCAGAGCTAGTTGACGCGTTTAGAGCTATGTCCGCAGATAACCTTTCCCCGAAACAGATAACTGAAAAGAAACTTAAGCAGTATTTATATGGAAAGAGCATGCCTGACCCTGATTTGATTCTTCGAACATCAGGAGAGCAAAGGTTATCGAACTTTCTCCTCTGGCAATCTGCCTACAGCGAATTCCTCTTTTTGGATACCCTCTGGCCAGACTTTACCCGCGAAACCTTACATCAAGCCGTTTCGGAATACCAGATCCGCTCAAGACGATTCGGAGCTCTGTGAGCAAATACTACACAACGCAGGGGATTGTTCTTCGGACATATAAATTGCGCGAAGCAGACCGAATCATTGTTCTAGTAAGTCCAGATAAAGGCATGATCAGGGCAGTGGCGAAAGGAATTAGAAAAACGAAAAGTAAATTCGGGTCACGCCTTGAACCCACCACTCATGTCTCCATGCAGATCCATAAAGGCAAAGGTGACCTAGATTTGATCACCCAAGTTGAAACGTTAAACCACTTTCGGACAATACGCGAAGATCTGAACCGATTAACAAAAGCCATCGCTATGCTCGAAGCAGTTGACCAAGTCGCACTTCCAGGGGAACCAGCAGTAGAGCTTCACCAGATGCTCCTTGGAGCGCTTAAAACACTTGAAGATAACGATTCAGCGCTTGTTGCACCAAGTTTTTTTCTTAAACTACTTGCCCTTGAAGGCTCTAGACCCATAGTTGACCAGTGCGTGACTTGCGAAGCTAACGACGTCGTCGCATTCTCGAACGAAGAGGGTGGAGTGATGTGCGAGAATCATCGAACAGGAACTCCGATAAGCACTCCAGCAGTTGACCTGTTACGCCTTATCCTTGGAGGCCAACTAGGAAAGGCACTCAGTCAACAAGAATCCAAAGCAACAAAAGAAGTAGAAAAAATAGCCAGAGAGGCACTCGAATTCTTTCTTGAGCGGCGAATCCGGACTATAACATTTTTGGATAATTGACGAAGAAAAGTTAATAAACACACAGTGGGGGAGCCTCGGGCGAAATCTTAAGAATGCCCGCATTGGAGATTGAACGAAATAGACACCTGAGGAGCATCAAACGGCGTTAGCCTTAAAGGTCATGGATACAGCAGATTCTGATAATGAATTGATGGACAAAGTCGTCAACCTATGTAAAAGGCGCGGCATTATCTTCCAGTCAGCTGAGATATATGGAGGCTTTCGCTCCACTTACGACTATGGGCCTATAGGGTCGTTAATCCTCCGAAACGTCAAAGATGCATGGTGGAAGTCGATGGTTCAACTCCGTCACGACATTGTGGGCTTAGACGCCTCGATACTGTCACCTCCTGCTGTCTGGGAAGCATCAGGCCACTTAGAAAATTTCACCGACCCTCTAGTCGATTGCAAGGAATGCAACGAACGATTCCGCGAAGACCAGCTCGAAGACCCATCAATGTGCCCGGCATGCGGAGCGAATAATAGCTTCACAGAGGCGCGGGCTTTCAACCTCATGTTCAAAACCTACGCGGGGCCAGTCGAAGGTTCGGGCCATGCAGTGTATTTGCGTCCCGAAACAGCGCAAGGCATGTTCACGAACTTCAAACTTGTCCTTGAAACATCAAGGAAGAAACCGCCATTCGGAATAGCGCAAGTAGGGAAGAGCTTCCGCAATGAAATTACTCCCGGAAATTTTGTGTTCCGTACACGAGAATTTGAACAGATGGAAATGGAATACTTCGTCCCGCCAGAAGAAGCAGACAAATGGTATAAGTACTGGTGCGAAGAACGTATGAACTGGTATATCAATTTAGGGATTCCCGAAGACCAGCTGCGGTTACGCCCTCACGACCAAGATGAACTAAGCCACTACAGTTCAGGGACCAGCGACGTTGAATATCTCTTCCCGTGGGGGTGGGGAGAGCTTGAAGGGGTCGCGAACCGAGGAGACTTCGACTTGCGTCAACACAGCGAACATTCCGGAGAGAAACTCACCTACTTCGATCCAGAACTCGGTGAGCATTACATTCCCCACGTCATCGAGCCCGCGGCGGGAGCAACACGGTCAATGATGGCGTTCCTCCTAGCTGCATATGATGAAGAAACAGTCAACGATGATTTACGGACTGTTCTCCGGTTCGATCCCAAAATAGCCCCATACAAAATCGCTGTTCTGCCTCTATCCAAAAAAGACACAATCACCCCATTAGCGAACCAGGTCTTTGACCTTGTTAAAGACCGCTGGATGGCTGATTATGACGAAACCCAAAATATCGGGAAACGATACAGGCGGCAAGATGAACTAGGAACCCCGTACTGCATAACGATTGATTTCGACACCCTTGAAGATCAAGCAGTGACAGTTCGTGATCGCGACACCATGGAACAAGACCGGATCAATATTGACAGGCTCGTTGAATATTTAAGCGACCGCCTTCCATAAAATCAAGGATAGAAGTGAACACCTCCGAGAAAATCATTGACGCAGTGAATAAAGCCGTAGATGGAAACCACTCGCGCGAAGATGCTATTCGAGCCATCACTGAGGATGACTTGGTTGACGTTCTCTTCGATAGCGCAACTGGCGATTCCATCGAACCGTTGTGTCAGGGTATAGCAGCATCACCTGGAGCAGCGTCGGGGAAACTCTGCCTAAGTGTTGACGCCGTCCTTGAAGTCGTAGACGCCGGGGAACAAGCAATCATGGTAGCTATGGAAACAGGACCAGCCGATGAACCAGGAATGCGGTGGGCGGCCGGAATAGTCACCGCGTACGGTGGGCTTGCAAGCCATGCTGCCATTTATTCCAGAGGCTTGGGGCTCCCAGCAGTATGTGGCGTCGAAACACTCAAAGTAGAAGAAGGCCAAATCAAAGTTGGAGAAACAGTTATTCCAGAAGGCGAAGTTATTTCGATCGATGGGGCGTCTGGAGAAGTATTTGCAGGAGAAATAGAGATCTCAGGTGCCGCCGCTCCCGATGAACTCACTACCCTCCTCGAATGGGCAGATGAACTCAGATCAAACAAAGTACAAGTCTGGGCCAACGCCGACACGGGAGAAGAAGCCGCTGAGGCTCGATCAGCTGGAGCTGCTGGTATCGGTCTTTGTCGAACAGAACACATGTTCCTCGGAGATCGACTGCCCGTCATACGTCAACTACTTAAAGCGGTAGGTCCGGATGAGAGAAAAACTGCGCTACAAGAACTCCAGAAGGCACAACAAACAGATTTCGAACATGTACTTGCTCCGATGGATGGCCTTCCAGTTACCGTCCGGCTACTTGATGCCCCACTGCATGAATTCCTCGAAGAAAACGAAGAACAGAACCCAATGCTCGGCCTTCGCGGAATACGACTCGCCATTACAACAGAAGACCTCTACCGGACACAAACACGAGCGCTCATCGCAGCAGTTCAAGAGCGCATATCACAGGGCGGTGATCCAAAAGTAGAGATCATGGTTCCCCTCGTATCTCTCGAAGAAGAACTAGCCCTCGTGTTGGGATGGATAAGAGAAGAACTCAATAATTCGCCGATACCCGTACCAGTTGGGACAATGATCGAAACCCCCAGAGCAGCACTAATCGCCGGCACTCTAGCGAAACATATCGACTTCATCAGTTTCGGCACCAACGATCTTACCCAGATGACCTTCGGGTTCAGCCGCGATGATGTAGAAGTTAGCGTAATCAACGAGTACATCGAAAAAGGCCTTCTTGAGAAAAGCCCTTTCGAGACACTCGACATCGGGGGTGTGGGTGAACTGATCAGAACCGCAATTAACCGAAGTCGGGAAGCAAACCCGAATATCAAAATCGGGATATGCGGCGAACATGGCGGCGACCCCGCATCAATACGATTCTTGGTTGGCGCCGGTGTTAATTATGTAAGTTGCTCACCGCCGAGGATCCCAGTAGCCCGACTTATCAGCAGTCAAACACTGATCGATTCGTAAAAGAATGAATCAGTTCGCCTTTTAATAGAAAGAAATCTAGAAGTTCGTGTAAGTTCTACCGGATGGGGTGGAGTAGAGACTTTATCGAACGAACACGAGAGGCGACAGATCTTACCGATGTCGCGCGCGACTACGGCGAAACAAGAAACGCCGGTCCTGGTAAGGTCAAAATGAACTGCCCTCTTCCTAACCATTCAGAAAAAACACCATCATGCCATGTGCAGAAAGAGTTCTTTAAATGTTTTGGGTGTGGTGAAGGTGGAGATATTTTCAAATTCTTAGAAATGGTAGAGAATGCAGATTTCAATGAGGCCGTTAGGCGTTTATCCCAAAGAGCTGGGATTTCTCCAGGTCCCGATGATTGGGTGGGAGGTGGAAACGGTGGAGATGACAGCAGAAAAAGTCTTTTTTTCGCTGTCGGCCAAGCATCAGAGATTTATCACCAGCGCCTCCTTAACATGGATAACAAGCCTGGCCAGCAGGCACGGAAATTCCTTAAAGGCCGAAGAATCGGTTCGGATCAAGCGAAGAAATATATGGTCGGGCACTCTTACCCAAGGGACCGTGGGACTGGTGATAACTTAATCCGTGACCTCAAACCTCGTATGGCTGAATACTTCAAAAAGGAACTAGACAAAAATAGTACTGAATTTGATGAATGGTTCGAGAAGACACTCGTCGATGCGGGCCTAGCAAAAGAATACGAAGGTCAGCTAACTGACTTCTTCTTTGACGAACGAATAATGTTTACCATCTTCGATGCTTCCGATAGGCCTATTGCGTTCAGTGGCCGCCAGCTTCCAGGTGGCCGTGATCCTAAATACCGGAACTCCCCGAATTCAAAGATCTACAGCAAGGAAGAGACACTATATGGCTTGAACTGGGCTAGGAAAAACCTCGCGAACCACGACTATGGAATCGTTAGCGAAGGTTGTTTAGATGTTATCGCCCTCCATGAATGCAAGCTTCCCACAGCTGTCGCACCTTGTGGAACGTCTATGACTGAAAAACAGGTAGGGAAACTTGCCAAATATACAAAAAATTTCTCCCTATCTTTCGATTCTGATTCTGCGGGCCAGAAAGCAGCTGAACGATTTACCCAGTGGGAAGAGAAACACGATTTAAGTATCAAAGTAGTTGAACTTCCCGAAGGCCAAGACCCAGGAGATTACCTATCCAACAACCAATCTGAGGAGCTCGAGCACCTAGTAGAAGAAGCGATCCCATTCCTTCGATGGCGAGTCAATCGGCAGCTAGCGTCAGCGGACCTTGAAGACATAGAAGGTCGAGTCAAGGCGGCTAAAACCATGCTCCAAGTAGTCAAAGACCATCATGAAGACATGTATCACGATGATTATGTTCAATACATCGCAGAAGTTGCCGATTTATCCTATGGAGACCTCAGAAACACGTTCGATGGGATGGAAAGAACGCCGAAACGTCAACAAGCACCCCCACCGCCGGAAGAACCACCTGAAGAGCACTACTCACGAAGCCTAGATCAGTCTCCGATAGGCCATCAGCAAAACCCCAACCGGCCACCGCAAAGATCTAGAAAGAGACAAAACAAGGAGAGCTTGGATAGTGCCGAGTGTCGGGTTCTTTCCCTAATGCTTCACAACCGGCAAAAACTCGAAGATCTCAAACTCTTCCCAGGGCGCCTCACAGAAAATTTCTTTCTAGATACTCACCACCGAATCTTTAATGCGCTGGCGAAAAGTTCAACTTTCGAAGAAGCAGAAAACTTTCTTAACGGGCATGAGGGCGCAGTGAATCTACTGGAAAAACTTCACAAGGAAGGACCACTCCAGAACCTCGATGACGCAAGAATATCTGCGACGATTGCAGAAGTCCTCTATAGGACAGCGAAACACTTACATGACGGAATTTACAGTGAAGCTACAAAAAATAGTGATCTCAAAGCAGCACAGGAACTCGCTGAAATCCATCGATCACTCAGCGATCTAATTGACTCTCTTGACCCTTTCTCTGAAGCTGTCGATCAACTTATTAAGTGGCTGCGCTCAATGGAAACTGAGAAGGCCTGATGTCGGCAGACAACGCTGTTCCATCGCCACTTCCTTCTATTCTAGATGCAGAATGGGAAGCATTAATTAAACGTGGCACAGCACAAGGGTCATTAACCATTGATGACGTCGTTCGGCGATTACAGAATGTCGAATTAAGCGAAGATCTAATACAGGCTGTAAGTAATGGACTAGCAGAACGAGGAATATACCTCGATGAGGGAGAACCACTTAATCATGAAGACGAACCTGGTCTGACCAGGCAGCGAAAAACCCTATTAAAGAAGCAAAAATTTTTACGAAAACCATCGACATCAATGGCTGATTCAACAACACTATACCTCCAAGAAATAGGCCAAGTAGATTTGCTCACTGCTGAAGAAGAAGTCCGATTAGCAGAAAAAATTCAAGACGGCATTCACGCATCTAAGGAACTCGCACGATTACGTCACGCAAGCAATACAAACGGCGCTGAAGCTGACGAGAGGCAACTTCATGAATTGATGAGAAAAGTTCGCCAAGGAGAGAAGGCAAAAAGACATCTCACTGAAGCTAATCTTCGCCTTGTCGTTTCTATAGCGAAAAGAAAATCAGGATTCGGTATGGATATCAGTGACCTGATCCAAGAAGGAAGTTTTGGGCTCATGAGAGCTGTAGAGAAATTCGACCATACTAAAGGGTTCAAATTCTCGACATATGCAACCTGGTGGATTCGTCAATCCGTCTCAAGATGTATAGCCGATCAATCACAAAATATTCGTATCCCGGTCCACATGCGAGAAACAATGAACAAAGTTCGAGTTACACGATTTGAACTATTCCAAAAACTGGGCCGTGAACCTCTTACAGAGGAGATATCCGCCCATTGTCATATAGATATAACCAAAGTAGAAGAAATTCTTCGCCTAGATACGAAAACGATCTCGCTCGACATGCCAGTAGGAAATGAAGAAGCGCATTTCGGTGATTTCATCAAAGATAAAACTGGGAAAACCCCAGAACATGAAACTACAGCTGCAATGCTTGCAGGAGATATGGACGCATTACTGGATGAACTGGACGAGCGAGAAAAAAAGATCCTCCAAATGAGGTTTGGGCTAAACGGCGAACGACCACTGACCCTCGAAGAAGTAGGCCAAAAAATCGGACTAACTCGTGAACGTGTTCGCCAAATCGAATCTAAAGCAACATTCAAGCTTAAGCGATCTGGGCAACGCGACAGCCTCCGTGTTTACCTCGAAGACCAGTAAGCTATGAATAGGGAGATGCCTTTAGGGTTATTTCTCTAATGTCAAAAGGAGCTAGTGTTTACACTGGTATGCTCACGGACATCCCTTCCGGGGTAGCTCAGTTGGCAGAGCGTCGGACTGTTAATCCGCAGGTCGTGGGTTCGAGCCCCACCCCCGGAGCAAGAAAGCCTCCTAAAAATTTAGGAGGCTTTCGGCCTGCATGTTCCCATAA
>PVBE011219257.1_pt1 | contig 18310 bp, 19 predicted proteins | sample 1631181 | NCBI WGS metagenome assembly PVBE01 (sample SAMN08397723, study PRJNA350692) | Marine metagenome, whole genome shotgun sequencing project. | isolation source: water | place: Pacific Ocean | collected 2012-04
TAAAATCAAATATTTTTTTAAGGTGCGATCAAAATGTCCTTAAAATTAAACTAAACATGAAAAATCAAGAAGATTCTAAAGTTTTCAAGAAAGTTAGAGATCTAAAAGACAGTTTTTAACTACTGTTATAACTTGACATCAGAAGTTAGAAAGTTATATTGCCCATATTTCCAAATATGAAATTAAAACAATGTCTTTCGCAATTATACAAACAGGTGGCAAGCAATATAAGGTTTCAGCGAGTGAAATTCTTAAAGTTGAAAGACTTGAAAATCCTGAAGGAAAAACTGTAGAGTTCAAAAACGTCTTGTTTTTGAATGATAATAAATCAACTGAATTTGGAAATCCAAATATTCAAGGCGCTAAAGTTGAAGCAACAATTTTAAAAAATACAAAAAATAAAACTATTTTAGTTTTTAAAAAAAGAAGAAGAAAAAATTCAAGAAAAAAATATGGACATAGACAATTAGTTTCTCTAATTAGAATTACAAAAATTATTTCTAAAGATGGGAAAATAATTGCAGAAGCCTCCCCACAGAAACAGCTAACAAAAAAAATAGTAAAAGGTGAAAAAGAAAGAGAAAAACAAATATTGGAAGCCAAAAAGTTTCAAGAAGAAAAAGCTCAAAAAATTAAAAAATCCTTAAAAAAAATTGAAACAAAACAAAAAAAAGACGTTCCAAATGTTGGAAAAAAAGCGGTTAAAAAGAATCCTTTAACAACAAAAAAAAAATGATACTATTAGATTAGGATATTAAATTATGGCTACAAAAAAAGCAGGTGGATCATCACGAAATGGACGAGATAGTGCAGGAAGACGTCTGGGAGTTAAAAGGTATGGTGGTCAACTAGTAATACCTGGTAATATTATAGTAAGACAAAGAGGCACAAAAATACATCCGGGAGATCATGTGGGCATTGGTAAAGATCACTCCATATTCTCTTTGGTAAAAGGAAAAGTTCAGTTCAAAACATCAAAGCTAAACAGAACATTTGTTTCTGTTATCCCCAGCTAATTCCTTACAACTCCAAAATTGATTTTATTGTGGTTGAGTTATGAAATTTTTAGATCAGGCAAAAATATATATAAAAGCAGGTGATGGTGGATCGGGATCCGCAAGCTTCAGGAGAGAAAAATTTATTGAATTTGGAGGTCCTGATGGAGGAGATGGAGGAAAAGGAGGTTCTATAATTTTTGTTGCAAATAAAAATTTGAACACTTTAATTGATTTTAGATATCAGCAACATTTCAAAGCTGAAAGAGGACAAAATGGAAAAGGGAAAAGAAAAACAGGCAAAAATGGAAAAGATTTAATTTTGAAAGTTCCTATAGGAACACAAATTTTTGAAGAAGATAACAATACTTTGGTTGATGATCTCACAATATCTGAACAAAAGTTAATTATTGCAAATGGTGGCAAAGGTGGTTTAGGAAACGTAAGATTCAAAAGTTCCACAAACAGATCGCCAAGAAAAAAAACAGATGGCAAAGAAGGTGAAAGTTTTTGGATCTGGTTACAGCTTAAAGTTATAGCTGATATCGGGATAATTGGGATGCCAAATTCTGGAAAATCAAGTTTATTGTCTGCGCTAACAGGCGCTAAACCTAAAATTGCCAATTATCCTTTTACAACTATTAACCCAAATCTTGGTGTGGCAAGCTATAAAAATAGGGAAATAACCTTAGCGGATATACCAGGATTAATTGAAGGAGCACATGAAGGAATTGGCTTGGGAGATAAATTTCTAAGACATATAGAAAGATGTAAAAGTATTTTACATTTAATTGATATTACTAACGATGGTTTGATAGAAAATTACTTAAAAGTAAGAAAAGAACTTTTTAAATATAGCAACAAACTAGAAAAAAAGAGAGAAATTGTTGTATTTAATAAAATAGATATGATTTCCAAAGAAGAGATAAATAAAAAATTGGATATTTTTAGAAAAAAAATTAATAAGAAAGTTCTTTTAATATCAGCGCTTAAACACGCAGGCTTAAAAGACATAAAAGAAAATTTATTTACGCATGCACATTGATAATTTTAAAAAAATTGTTGTTAAAATAGGCTCATCGACTCTAATTAATGACAAAGGAAAGCCAAGAAAAATATGGCTTAAAAAATTTGCAAAAGATATTAAAAATCTTATGCATAAAAAAAAACAAATAGTGATTGTTTCTTCTGGTGCTATTGCAATAGGTTGTGAATATCTTAAAATAAAAAAAAACGGTTTAAAAGTTGATAAAAGTCAAGCTGTTGCATCAATAGGTCAAATTGAATTAATGGATTTTTATAAAAAAATTTTTGATAAAAATAAAATAAAAATTTCCCAAATATTACTCACATTAGATGATACAGAACAAAGAAGAAGATCAATAAATGCAAGAAGAACCATTGATAATTTAATAGCTATGGATATTGTCCCAATCGTTAATGAAAATGATACTACTGCAACAACTGAAATAAAATATGGAGATAATGATAGACTTGCCGCAAGAGTAGCACAAATTATAAGTGCAGATTGTTTAATTTTATTATCAGATGTAGACGGTCTTTATACTGAAAACCCAAAAAAAAATAAGAAAACAAAATTAATTAAAACAGTTAAAGAAATAGACGAAGATATAAAAAAATATGCATCGAGAGCAGAAAATCTTTATGGATCTGGTGGCATGAAAACAAAAATTGATGCTGCAAGAATTTGCCAATTATCAGGTTGTTATATGGCTATAGCAAATGGAAATTATGACAGCCCAATAAAAAAAATATTCGAAAATAAAAAATGTACTTGGTTTTTGCCCAAAATTTCTAAACTGGATGCAAGAAAGCAGTGGATAATTGGCTCTATATCTCCTAAGGGCGAGGTGATTATTGATCATGGAGCAGTAAAGGCAATAAAAAATGGAAAAAGTTTATTGCCAGCAGGAGTTAAAGGAATTAGTGGTATCTTTGAAAAAGGAGATCACATCTTGGTTAAAGATGAAAATAACAACGAATGTGCTCGAGGATTAGCTTCATTCTCATCAAAAGAAGTGGAAAAAATAAAAGGTTCGCATAGCAAAGAAATAAAAAATATATTGGGATACTCAAGTAGAGAAGAAATCATACATAAAGATGATTTAGTAAAGGTATAAAATGAAAAAAAATCTTTACATGCAGAGAATAGGTAAAAAAGCAATGACTGCTTCTTTGCACTTATCCAATACAGATATTAATAAAAAAAATTTAGCTTTAAAACAATTTAGCAAATATTTAAAAAAATATTCACGATTAATTTTAAATGCAAACAAAAAAGATATATCCGCCGCAAAATCTAAAAAAATTAAAATTAGCATGATAGAAAGACTTAAATTAAACAATAAAAAAATTAAGCAGATTCGGAATTCAATAAACGAAATAATAAAGTTCAAAGATCCTTTGGGGAAAACTTTATCTCAGTGGAAAAGACCAAACGGTTTAACCATAAAAAAAATATCTATTCCAATTGGTGTAATCGGTGTAATTTACGAAAGCAGGCCAAATGTTACTTCTGATGTTTCTAGTTTGTGTTTCAAAACTGGAAATACTGTAATTTTGCGAGGAGGCTCAGAAGCATTTCATAGTAATAAAATTTTAGCTAAGCTTTTTAGAAAAGCTCTTAAAAATAAAAATCTTGATGAAAATTGTGTACAATTTATCGATAACAAAAATAGAAAGCATGTGGATTATCTTCTATCAAATATGAAAAGTTATATTGATTTAATTATTCCAAGAGGAGGAAAAAATTTAGTTAAGAAAGTTTTAAAAAAAGCTACCACATCAATTATTGGTCACTACGAGGGTTTGTGTCATGTTTATGTTGATAAAGATGCCGACTTAAAGATGGCAGTTAAAGTTGTAAAGAATTCAAAAATGAGAAATGTTAGCATATGTGGAGCTGCTGAAACTTTGCTGATAGACAAGAAATGCTTAAAAACTCATTGTCAACCTATACTGAGTGAATTAGTCAAATTAAAATGTAAAATCATAGGGGACAAAATAGTAAAAAAATTCGTTTCGGAAAAAATGAAAATTGCAAAAGAGAAAGACTGGAAAACAGAATATCTTTCGCCAATAATTTCAGTAAAAACTGTAAATGGGGTAGAAGAAGCTATCAATCATATAAATAAATATGGTTCTTCACATACTGATTCCATAATTACAAAAAACAAAAAAACTGCAACAAAATTCTTATCAAATGTTAATAGTTGTATCGCTGTTCATAATGCCTCTACACAATTTGCTGATGGAGGTGAGTTTGGCTTTGGAGCTGAAGTAGGAATATCTACTAGCAAGCTTCATCCTCGCGGACCAGTAGGAGTTGAACAACTAACTACATATAAATATATTTTGGAAGGCAAGGGGCAGGTAAGGAAATAATTTTTGAAAAAAAAAGTAAAAAAAAATTATATTAAAATAGGTATATTGGGAGGAACTTTTGATCCTCCTCACAAAGGACATGTTCAAATTTCTCAAATTATACTAAAAAAACTAAAATTAAATAAAATTTTATGGGTAGTAACTAAAAAAAATCCATTTAAAAAAAAACCTTATTTATCAACTCAAGTAAGAATAAAATTATCAAAAAAAATAACAAAAAATAATAAGAAAATTTTTATTAAATATTTTGATGAAAAAATAAAATCCTCTAATACATTTACCTTGCTTAAGTACATCAAAACAAAAAACCAAAAAGCTAAACTCTTTTTTTTAATTGGAGCGGATAACCTAAAAAAATTTCACAAGTGGAAAAATTGGAATAAAATACCTAAATTAGCTAAAATAGTAGTTTTTCCGAGAAAAAATTGCTCTATTAATTCAATTGCTTGGAAAAAGCTTCATAAAAAAGACCTGATATATATAAAATCTAAAAAAATAAATATTTCATCTTCTTTAATTAGAAAATTTTGGTAACATTAAATTTTAATGAAAATAAAAGAAATTAATCAACTGAAAAACGAAATAGAAAACATTTTAAGTGATAATAAAGCTCTCGAAATAAAATCAATAGACTTAAAAGAGAAAACATCTATTGCAGATTTTATGATAATTGCTAGCGGTAACTCCTCAAGACATATACAGGCATTATCGGAAATAATATTGGATTACCTTAAAAAAAAAGGAATTAGTAATTCTCGAATAGAAGGAAAAGATAGCAAAGAATGGAAATTAATCGATGGAAAAGATATTATAATACATATTTTTCATCCTGAAAAAAGAAAGTTTTATAATCTGGAAAACATGTGGTCTGAATTAATTCCAAAAGAAAGAGTAACAATATGAAAAAAAAAATTTTAATAGTTATAAATATAACTTTTATTTTTTTTCATAGCTCTGTCTATTCGCAAAATCTTGATAAACTTTATGATAAAATTGACTTATTTAGTGAGGTTCTAGAAAAAATTAACAATGAGTATGTTGATGAAGTTGATCAATCGGAAATAATGGATTCTGCAATTAATGGACTTTTGCAATCTTTGGACCCTTATTCTGGCTACATGAATCCAAAAATTTTTGAGGAGATGCAAACTGAAACCAAAGGTGAATTTGGAGGTTTGGGAATTGAAGTAAGCATGGAAGCGGGGGTAGTTAAAGTTATTTCACCAATTGATGATACTCCAGCTTCAAGAGTAGGAATAAAATCCGGAGATTATATTGTTAAAGTTGATAATGTACAAATACAAGGAAAAACATTGATGGAGGCTGTCAATTTAATGCGAGGACCTGTTGATACAAATGTAGAAATTACGATTAGAAGAAAGGGTTTAAAAAAGGCAAAAAATTTTACAATAAGAAGGGAAATTATTGAAATACAATCCGTGTTTTCTAAATTCATAGATAACAAAGTGGGATACCTAAGATTAAGAGCATTTAATGAAAATAGTAGCAATCAATTAAAAAAAGAAATCAAAAAACTAGAAAAAGAAAAAAATTTAGTTGGTTATATTTTTGACCTAAGAAATAATCCAGGTGGACTATTATCCCAGGCGGTCAAAATTTCTGATTTTTTTCTTGATGATGGAGAAATAGTTTCTACAAGAGGTAGAAAAAATAGAGATAATAGAAAATTTTTTGCTAAAAAAGGTGACCAAATTAGTGGAAAACCTTTATTAGTTTTAATTAATAACGGTTCCGCTTCCGCTTCCGAAATAGTGGCTGGTGCTCTTCAAGATCATAAAAGGGCAATATTATTAGGAGAAAAAACCTATGGAAAAGGATCGGTACAATCTATTATACCTCTAGCAAATAGAGGTGCTATAAGATTAACAATATCAAAATACTATTTACCTTCTGGAGAATCTATTTCTGAAATAGGAGTTTCACCTGACATCTTTGTAGAAGAAGAAGGTGAAGAATTTGCAATTAATACTGACACTGACAACCAGTTAAACTACGCGATAAATCTTTTTAGTGGATAAAAAATCATGAAAAAAGAAGAAGAAATACCTTTAAGGCTTGGTGTAGGTATCGTTCTTCTTAATGATAATAATGAAGTATTTGTAGGAAAAAGAATCGATAATCCAAAATATTTTTGGCAAATGCCACAAGGTGGTGTAGATAAAGGTGAAAATTTTTTAGATGCAGCAAAAAGAGAGCTTAAAGAAGAAACTAGCATAAAAAGTGTAAGGTTAATAAAAGAGATAGAAAATTGGTTAACATATGAACTTCCAAAAGATCTTTTGGGGAAGATATGGAAAGGAAAATATAGAGGACAAAAACAAAAGTGGTTTATAATGAAATTTTTAGGAAATAAAAATGAAATAAACATTAATACAAAAAAACCTGAATTTCTAAACTGGAAATGGATTAAACCTTCTAAACTCCCAGATGTAGCGGTAAATTTCAAAATTAATATCTACAAAAAAATCAGTAAAGAACTTTCAACCTTTATAACAAATTAAATCCTAACTTCTTTTAAAACGTCAAGTTTATGATTTAGAATGTAACGATCATGATCCGAAATGTTTTGGTTATTAAGAGAATCTTGAGTAGTTTTAAGCAAATTATCTAAAAATTCTTTGCTTATATTTTTTAAATTTATTGCTGACGAAGAAAGAATTACTAAATTATCTTCTATAAATTCTATAGTGCCATCCTCAATAAAAAATTCCTCAAGGCTTTCATCATTTTTTTTAATTTTTACTCTTCCTGGTCTTAAAAAACTTATTACAGAAATATGATTTTTTAATATGCTCATATCACCCACATATGATGGGACAGATACCATTTTAACAGATTCTGAGAATAAAATTTTCTCTGGGCTTATTATTTCGACTGTAAAATTATCTTCCATTAAGCCGCTGCTTCTTTAGCCATTTTTTCTGCCTTTGCGATTGCTTCTTCTATTGTTCCGACCATATAGAAAGCATTCTCTGGCAAATGATCGTATTCTCCTTTCGATATGGCATCAAATCCTTTAATTGTTGCTTCAAGATCGACGAGCTTACCCGGAAAACCTGTAAAAACTTCTGCAACAAAAAATGGTTGTGACAAAAATTTCTGAATTTTTCTAGCTCTCGCTACTGTCAATTTATCTTCTTCTGAAAGTTCATCCATACCTAAAATTGCAATTATATCTTGCAAAGATTTATAACTTTGTAAAATTCTTTGAACCTCTCTTGCAACTCTATAATGTTCCTCTCCAACTATTCTTGGATCAAGAATTCTAGATGTTGAATCTAGAGGATCTACAGCAGGATATATTCCTAGCTCCGCAATTTGCCTTGATAAAACTGTGGTAGCATCCAAATGAGCAAATGACGTTGCTGGCGCAGGATCTGTCAAATCGTCAGCGGGAACATAAATTGCCTGCACAGATGTTATGGAACCCTTATTTGTAGTTGTTATTCTTTCTTGTAAATTTCCCATATCGGTTGCTAAGGTCGGTTGATAACCCACCGCTGATGGAATCCTCCCCAAAAGAGCTGATACTTCCGATCCGGCTTGAGTAAATCTAAATATATTATCGACAAAAAATAATACGTCTTGTCCTTCTTTGTCCCTAAAATATTCAGCTACGGTTAATCCTGTCAAACCAACTCTTGCTCTTGCTCCTGGCGGTTCATTCATTTGCCCATAAACTAATGCTGCTTTGGATCCTTTTCCATCAGGTTTAATTACTCCAGACTCAATCATTTCATGATACAAATCGTTTCCTTCTCTGGTTCTTTCTCCTACACCAGCAAAAACGGAAAATCCACCATGCGCTTTTGCAATATTATTTATTAATTCCATTATGATAACTGTTTTTCCCACACCAGCGCCACCAAAAAGTCCTATTTTTCCACCTTTAGAGTAAGGTGCAAGCAAATCTACAACTTTAATTCCTGTTGTTAAAATTTCTGTTTCAGTGGATTGATCTGTAAATTTAGGTGCATCTCTATGTATGGGCCATCTTTCTTTGGTCTCAACTTTTCCCTTCTGGTCAATTGGTTCTCCTATAACATTAATTATTCTTCCTAGGGTTTCTGGCCCCACTGGTATTTTAATTGGTGAACCTGTGTTAGTTACCTTGTCGCCTCTTTTAAGTCCCTCGGTGCTATCCATAGCTATAGTTCTTACTGCGGTTTCTCCTAAATGCTGAGCTACTTCTAATACTAATCTATTTCCAGAATTATCACATTCTAATGCAGTCAATATTTCAGGTAATTCTTCTTCAAACTGGACGTCAATCACTGCTCCAATTATTTGTGTAATTTTGCCAAATTTATTGCTCATTATAAGCTCTCTGCCCCTGATATAATTTCTATAAGTTCCTTAGTAATAGCCGCCTGCCTGCTCCTGTTATAAGTTATAGTTAACTTATCTACTAAATCTCCCGCATTTCTTGTGGCATTATCCATGGCGGTCATTCTTGAGCCTTGCTCGCTTGCTGCATTTTCGAGAAAAGCTTTAAATATTTGAGTAGAAATATTTCTGGGAAGTAAATTCTCCAGTATTTCATGTTCCTCAGGTTCAAATTCATAAGAATTTTCCATTTTTTTTTCTCCTTGATTTTCTAATTTTTGAATAGGAATTATTTGTTGTTGTTGAGGAATTTGCGTAATTACATTTTTAAATTTATTATAAAATATGTTGCAAACATCAAACTTTCCATCATTAAAGAGGTTAATAATTTTTTTCCCAACCTCTTCGGCTTCTTTATAGGTAATTCTTTTGTATCCTTTAAAATTTACTTTATCTACTATATAACTTCCATAAACTCTTTTTAATTGATCGTGTCCTTTAGATCCAACTGTGAAAATTTTTAAAGTTTTTCCTTCTTTTATAATTTTTTCAAAATAATTTTTTGCCTTCTTGCATATGTTAGTATTAAATCCTCCGCAAAGGCCTCTGTCAGCGGTAATTACAACACACAAATGAACGTTGTCTTTTCCAGTTCCAACGAGGAATTTTGATGTATTGTCTGTATCTGAGATTGAACTACTTAAATTGAGTATAATATTATTCATTTTTTCTGAAAAGGGTCTGCCTTTTTCAGCGCTTTCTTGAGCCCTTATAAGTTTAGCTGCCGCAACCATTTTCATAGCTTTTGTTATTTTTTGTGTGGACTTAATGCTATAAATCCTTTTTTTTAAATCATCTAAACTTGGCATAAATACTATTTAATATTTTTTTTTTTAAATTCTTCAATAACCGTGGTTAATCTTTTTTCTATTTTTTCATCTAATTTTCCAGTACTATTAATGCTATCAATAATATCTGGATTTGATGATTTTACTTCTTCATAAATGCTCTTTTCTAAATTTTTAATTTTTGATAAATCCACATCATCTAAAAAACCTCTCACACCAGAAAAAATTGCTATAACTTGTTGAGCAACCGTCATGGGAGAATACTGATTTTGTTTTAATAATTCGGTTAATTTTGATCCTCTATTTAGCAATTTTTGTGTTGAGGCGTCTAAATCTGATCCGAACTGAGCAAATGCTGCCATTTCTCTATACTGAGCCAATTCTAATTTTATCGATCCAGCAACTTTTTTCATAGCTTTAGTTTGAGCAGCTGAACCAACTCTAGATACTGACAGACCAACATTAACGGCCGGTCGTATTCCTTGGTTAAATAGTTCGGTTTCTAAAAATATTTGTCCGTCTGTAATTGAAATTACATTTGTAGGAATATAAGCCGAAACATCCCCAGCTTGTGTTTCTATTATTGGCAGAGCTGTTAAAGATCCTCCTCCTTTTTCATCATTAAGTTTTGCTGCTCTCTCCAATAATCTACTGTGTAAATAAAAAACATCTCCTGGATATGCTTCTCTTCCTGGAGGTCTTCTTAAAAGTAAAGACATTTGTCTATATGCCACAGCTTGCTTTGACAAATCATCATAAATTATTAACGCGTGCATCCCATTATCTCTGAAATATTCTCCCATTGTGCATCCTGTATAAGGTGCTAAGAACTGCAAAGGAGCGGGGTCTGAAGCTGTTGCTGAAACAATGGTTGTATATTCCATTGCACCGGCGTCTTCTAAAGATTTAACTATTTGGGCAACAGTTGATCTTTTTTGGCCTATAGCAACATAAATGCAATAAAGCTTATCTTTTTCTTGGCCAGATTTATTAATCTCCTTTTGATTTATAATTGTATCGATGGCTACGGCAGTTTTTCCCGTTTGTCTATCTCCAATAATTAATTCTCGTTGTCCTCTACCTATTGGAATTAAACTATCGATAGCTTTAAGACCCGTTTGCATAGGTTGGTTTACAGATTGTCGTGGAATTATACCAGGTGCTTTTACTTCCACTCTTTTTCTTTCTAATTTTTTATCAAGCTCTTCTTTTCCATCTATAGGATTTCCCAATCCATCAACTACTCTACCTAATAAACTTTTTCCAACTGGAGTGTCTACAATTGTTCCGGTTCTTTTAACAACATCACCTTCTTTGATTGATCTATCATCTCCAAAAATAACCACCCCAACATTGTCTTTTTCTAAATTTAAAGCCATGCCTTTTAATCCCTTAGAAAACTCTACCATTTCACCAGCTTGAACATTGTCCAAACCATAAACCCTAGCAATACCATCTCCAACGGAAAGCACTTGTCCAACTTCAGTAACTTCCGCTTTTTCGCCAAATTTTTTAATTTGTTCTTTTAATATTTTTGTTACTTCAGAAGGATTTATTTGCATATTAAGCCTCGATCATACTTTTTTCTAATTGTCTTAATTTATTTTTTATTGAATTATCAACCATAACACTACCAACCTGAATGATTAATCCACCTATTAAACTCGGTTCGTGCTTATAGTCTATTTTTATTGGAGAGTTAAAATCTGAAGACAGTTCCTTTTCAATTTTTTCTATATCCACTTTTGATAACTTTTTTGCTGACAAAAGTTTTGCTTTTAACTCACCTTTGGCATTTGATAAAAAATTTAAAAAACTCTCAATAATTTGATTTAAAAAAAACAATCTATTTTTAATAGTTAAAAAACCTAAAAATTTTTTTCCAGTCTTAGAAAAATTATTATTTTGAGTTATTACGGATATAATATTTTTCTTTTCTTCTTTTTGAATGGTTGGATTCGAAATCATTTCTCTAAAATCAGAACTATCAATTAGCAGCTTTTTTAGGCTATTCATTTCATTTTCGACCTTTTCTAGCTCAGAACTTTCCTTTGCAAGCTGATAAAGAGCTAACGCATAACTCTTGGATGTCGAATTTGAAAATGTTGATTTTGAACTCAATTTTTGCTCCTAAAAGACTCGTTTTGTATGAGATTATTCGAATAAATTCAACATCTACAAGTGTAACTTTTTGTCTTTGATAATGCTAATAAAATCATAATTTAACTGAAATTAATAGGATCTACATCAACCTCTAGTTTTATTCCATGTTGTATTTTTATTTCATTTAACCAGCGACCTAAATACTTTTGTATAAAGAGACTTTTGGGACATTTTATTAAAATTCTACATCTATACTTTTTTCTCAACTTTGTAATTGGGGCCAAAACGGGTCCTAAGATATTTACTTGATTTATTTTTGGAAGCTTTAATTTAACTTTTGTAGCAAAATTCATAATTGAGTCTTCGTTATTTCCTGAAATAATTAGAGATATAAGTCTGTAAAAAGGAGGTAATTTTTTTTCTTTCCTTAGTAAAAGCTCTTTATGCAAAAATTCATCAGGATCATTTTTAGATATGTTTAAAAGAATTTCATCATTTGGTGTATAAGTTTGAAAATAGACTGCTGATTTTTTTCCCTCTCTTCCTGCTCTACCACTTAGTTGATGGTAAAGTTGAATATTTTTTTCAGCAGATCTAAGGTCATAACCGTGAGACGAAAGATCTCCATCAACAACAACGATACAATTCAATCTTGGAAAATGGAATCCTTTTGATAATAATTGAGTTCCTATCAAAATATCAATTTCTTTTTTTTCAACTTTTTTTAAAAGAATATCGAATGATTTTTTTTTTAGAGTATCACTAGAAAATACTTCTATTTTTTTTTGGGGGTATATTTTTTTCAATTCAGCAAAAATTCTTTCTACTCCTGGCCCACAAAATAATAAATCGCAGTTTTTTTTATCACTACACAATCTTTTTAATGAAGATTTGTGTCCACAATAATGACAAAGGAGCTTGTTAATTTTTTTATGAAAGTTTAAATTTACTGCACAATTAGGACAATGAAACTTATACCTACATTTTTTACAAACTACAAAAGGCGCATAACCTCTCCTATTTAAAAAAAATAATATTTGATCACCTTGATTTAAGTATTTGTCAACTTTTTTTATAGTTTTAGGAGCTATCCAAGTACCTTTCTCTAAAACTTCGGAGTGTAAATTTATAATTTCCACATCTGGTAAAGATGCTTCTTTGTATCTTTTTTTTACTTTTGTAACGTAGTATTTTTTATTAACAATATTATTATATGTTTCCACGGAAGGTATTGAGGTCACTAAATTTATTGGTATATTTTCTAGAGATGCTCTAGTAATAGCCATGTCTCTTGCATTATAAGAAATTCCTTCGTCTTGTTTGTATGAGACGTCATGTTCTTCATCAACAATAATAATTCCTAAATTTTTAAATGGTAAAAAAAGGGAAGATCTTGCTCCTATAACTATTTTAATTTTTTCTTCAATTATTCCTTTCCATATTATGGATTTATTTTTTTTCGAAGTTCTTGAATGCCAAATAGCAGGTTCTGCTCCAAAAAATTCTTTAAATCTTCTACTAAATTGATTTGTAAGTGCAATTTCAGGAAGTAAAATTAATACCTGCTTTCCTTTATCTAAAAAATCCTTAATTCGATTAAAATAAATCAATGTTTTTCCAGATCCTGTAACTCCTTTGAGAACTACAACATTATAATTATTTCCAATTTTTCTAATAAACGACAATGACTTTTTTTGTTCTTCGTTCAATGAAAATTGATCACTAAAACTTTTAACTTTATATTTATTAAATTCTTTATTGTAATTTTTTTCAACTACGTTTTTATTTAGTAAACACATTTTGAAAGACATACCTAATGGAACCAAATTATATTTTGAAAACCAAGATATAAATTCAATCATTGATAAATTTAAATTTTTTACATTTATTTTTTTAGTTATTTTTTTCGTTTTGAATTTTTTTTTAGTTTTCTGCTCGTGAGGCCATACAACTCCTGTAATTTCAGAGTTTCCGAATGGAGCTTTTACAAAATCTCCTGTATTTAATGAATCTGAAATTTCACTTCTGTAAGTAAATGGGTGATCGAAAATTTTAGGAAAAAGAATTGATACCTTCATCTACTTATAATTTTTTTTCTATATTTTTTTGGAATATTAATATCAAGAATTTTTTTTAATTCTAAAAAAATTTCTGAATTTAATCTCATTTCCAATATTCGCCAGGCATAAGGAATAAATTTTAAATACGTTTGTTTACCATCTCTTTTATATAACCTTGAAAAAATACCAATTATCTTTAAAGTTCTTTGAACTGACAATATATTAAAATCTTGCAAAAAATTCCCTTTATTTATTCTATGAATTTTTAGACTTTTTTTTAGGTAATAATTATAAATCTTATTTTTAAGTTCATTAGAAGTCCTAATTCTTACATCATCTACTAATGAGACTAAATCATAAGCAGGGTTTCCAATTAATGCATCTTGGCTATCTAATACACCAATTTTTTTTCCTACCTTCATTAAATTTTGAAGATGATAGTCTCTGTGAACAAAATAAGAATTTGGAAAATTTAGTTTATTATAAAGATTTGTAAAAATTTTTTTTGATTTTTTTTTTATATATGTTGCTTTTTTATTACTTAAAAATAAAGGTAAGTACCATTCAAAAAATAAATCCGATTCTTTAAATAAATGCCTTTTAGAATATTCTTCAACCTTATGAATTCTATTCATAAAGCCTTTTATTTTATATTTAGGTTTTATTTTTTGAATTTTAATTAACAAATCAACAAGTTTTTTATATATTTCAAATTTGTTCTTTTTTTTAATAATTAAATTATAAAAAGAAGAATTTCCAAAATCTTCAATGATCATTCTTCCTTTAGAAAAATCGATCTCATAAAGCTTTGGAGCTAAAATTTTGTTATTTCTTAAAAATCTATTTATTGCCAAATAAGCAATCAAATTTTTATATTTTTCTCTTTTAGCTATGACGATTATTTTGTTTTTTTTTGAAACAAATCTATAAAATTTCCTAAAAGAAGCATCTCCTTTAATTGGTAATATTTTAGATTTCATTAAATTCATAATCTTTCCATTTTCCAAAACCAGTAATTTTGACATTTCTAGAATTTGTTAGCTTAGAGTACTTAAAGAAAATATCAATTCTGTCATTTGGCTTTGGTTTAATAAGTTCTGGCCATTCTACAATTTTAATAGACTCATTTGAAGTTTCGAACATACCTAGCTGAGAAATATCATTATAATCTTTTAACCTGAATAAATCATAATGCAAAATTTTCTCTTTCCCAACATCATAGTCATAAACTATATTGAATGTTGGACTTAATACATCACTATTTTTAATTTTATTTTTACTTTCAAAATAATTAATAACAAATCTTGTAAAAGTTGTTTTCCCTGTTCCAATTTCACCATAAAGGAAAATTACATCACCCGCTTTTATTATTCTGGAAATTTTTTTTGATAAATTTTTTGTATCTTCTAATGATTTTAAATACATCTGCTACTATTAGTAGCGATAACTATCAGATTTAAAAGGGCCTTTAACATCAACGCTAATATAATCAGCTTGATCTTTTGTAAGTTTTGTTAATTTGGCTCCAACTTTTTTTAAATGAAGCATCGCAACTTTTTCATCTAAATGTTTAGGTAAAACATAAACCTTTTTTTCATATTTTTCAGAGTTATTCCAAAGTTCTATTTGAGCTATAGTTTGATTTGTGAAAGATGCGCTCATTACAAAACTTGGATGACCTGTTGCACATCCCAAATTAACCAATCTTCCTTCAGCAAGTAAAATTATCCTTTTTTTATCAGGAAATTCTATTTCGTGAACTTGAGGTTTAATTTCAGTCCATTTATAATTTTTTAATGCTTCTACTTGAATCTCATTATCAAAGTGTCCTATATTGCAAAGTATAGAACGATCTTTCATTTGTCTCACATGATCTGCTGTTACAATATCTTTGTTTCCTGTTGCTGTTACTACTATATCAGCGTTGCCAATTGCTTCCTCCATCAAAACCACCTCGTAACCTTCCATAGCGGCTTGTAGAGCACAAATAGGGTCTGCCTCCGTTACCATCACCCTAGCTCCACTTTGCCTTAATGAAGCGGCGCTTCCTTTGCCAACATCACCAAAGCCAGCAACAATAGCGGTTTTGCCAGACATCATAACATCGGTGGCTCTCTTTATTCCATCAACCAAACTTTCTCTACAACCATATAAATTATCAAATTTTGATTTTGTTACAGAATCATTTACGTTGATTGCTGGAATTAAAAGTTTTTTTTCTTTCTCCATTTTTTTTAAAGCTTTAATTCCTGTAGTGGTTTCTTCTGATACTCCTTTGACAGATTTCAGTAAATCTTTATATTCTTTATGCATTAAAGCCGTCAAATCTCCACCATCATCTAAAAGCAAATTTGGTTTCCAATCCTTTTTTCCCTCAATGGTTTGTTTAATACACCACCAATATTCTTTTTCGGTTTCACCTTTCCAAGCGTAAACAGGTATTCCGGATTTTGCTATTGCTGCAGCAGCATGGTCTTGTGTTGAAAAAATATTGCAAGAAGACCACCTTAAATCAGCTCCGAGCTCTGCTAAAGTTTCAATTAGAACTGCAGTCTGAATAGTCATATGCAAACAACCCAAAATTCTAGCTCCTTTAAGAGGTTTTTTTCCTTTAAACTCTTTCCTTAAAGCCATCAAGCCAGGCATTTCGGTTTCCGCTATAGAAATTTCTTTCCTTCCGAACTCTGCTTGGTTTATATCTTTAACCTTAAAATCTTCTGACATAATTTGTCACCTATTTAACAACTAAACGTGAAATTATCAACTTTTTGATATTTTTTATTTATTTATAAATTGGTAAAAGAACCTCAATTCGTGCTCCCTTTTTATTTTGCAATTGGTTAGAAGCAATAATTGAGCCTCCATGCAACTCCACAATGTTTTTTACTATGTTTAATCCCAAACCTGAATGTTCTCCAAATTTTTCAGGTCTATTGCTGTAAAATCTGTCAAAGACTCTATCAATATTTTTTTCATTGAATCCTGGACCTTCATCTTCAATGATTAGTTGAACGTTTTGTTTTTTGATTGAACAGATAACTGATATTTTGCTATCTGTAGGACTAAAAGAAACAGCATTATCTAAAAGGTTTGCAATAATTTGTTCAAGTTTACTTTCTACTCCTAATATATTTAACTTTGATCCATTCAGATTGGAATTATTAATATTTATATTAATTTTTTTATTTGAATTTAATAAGTCGCTATTAAAATCTTCAACTACAGAATTTACTACATCTACAAGATTAATTTTTTTCATTTTGGTTCTAGATAAAGTTGCTTCGTCTTTTAGCATTTGAGAATAATCTGTAATTAATCTTTCAATTCGTTCCACATCGTGGCCTATGACTTTTATTAATTTTTTCCTTTTTTCTGAATCGGAAGTATTTTCTAATACCTCTGCAGCACCTTTTAATGAAGTTAAAGGGTTTCTAATTTCATGCGCCAAATCAGATGAAAAAGATTCGGCCACGCCTATTCTTTTATAAAGATCTTCGGTCATTTCATTTAAAGATCTGGATAATTGACCAACCTCGTCTTTTCTTAATAAATATTTCTCATGTTTGTCAATTTTAACATCTTTTTCTTTTATAGCTTTTGTGTAGAGAACCAAAGATCTGATTGGTTTTAAAATATATTTATTTAGAAATACTGAAAAAATAAAAATAACCAAAGCAACTAGAAGAACAGTGCGTAATATAAAATTTTTTCTTTCTTTCACTGCAAGCAATATATCGTTTGCTGTTTCTGAAACGACTATATAACCCTTGCTTATTCCGTCAATTTTAGCTAATTTTATAGTCGTAACATAAAAATTATTATTAATTGTTTCACTAATAATTAATTTGTCGCTGCTATTTTTTTGTTCAGAATATTTTTTAACATAATTTTCAGTATTAAAAGTACTAGTATGTGTTTCTTTTAAATTTTGATTAGAAATAATATTTTCATCAATTTTATCAATTGGTGTTTCCTGAACATCTTGTTTAATTACAAAAACATTTTGCACTAGATCCAAGGTATCTGTATCTACTAATAAATTATAATTTAAGTCATACAACTGAACACGGTCTAAATTTTGAAATAAAAATCTAGTAGATAACAAAAATTCTGTTGAGCTTTCTTTAGTAAATTCTACATCCAATCTTTTAATGTGATCTAAAGTATTATTTATAATTATTGAATGTTTGTCAGATCTGTTTTTTACTAAATTAGGTTTTATTGCATTAAGATATAAAAAAGTAAAAATACCTAGAAATAAAAAAACAACTAAATTAAAAACTAAAAACTTCTTTAGTATTGAACTTGAACTAAAAAAATGAGATTTCATCAGCTAACATTCCACCTATAACCACTGCCATATCTTGTTTCAATAGCTGAAAAGTTCATGTCCACTTTTTTAAATTTTTTTCTTATTCTTTTAACGTGGCTATCAATAGTTCTATCTTCTATATCTGTATTATCTTTATAAGCTATATCCATCAATTGTGCTCGTTCTTTAATGATTCCTGGTCTTTTTGCAAGTTCTTTAACAATTAAAAATTCTGTTGTA
>PVBE012500297.1_pt1 | contig 18309 bp, 26 predicted proteins | sample 1631181 | NCBI WGS metagenome assembly PVBE01 (sample SAMN08397723, study PRJNA350692) | Marine metagenome, whole genome shotgun sequencing project. | isolation source: water | place: Pacific Ocean | collected 2012-04
CCTGCAACTTGTGTGATCATAGCCTGTTTTCTCCTCATCTTCCTTCTTAAGGTCCAAGTCCTCGATGAAGTTGTGGCACCAAGGGGAACGCGGCCTTGCTGAGGTCCTTGCACTTTCAATTTTGAGTTTTAATATTTTGTTTTGGTGTCCGGCTCTCGGTGTCCAATTACCCGGCAGGGTATCCATATCGGAATCATCGCCAACAATCAAATTACTCGCGCCTACGACATCCTCCAGCGTCGAGTTACTCCACACATCGAAGCCGCTGTTGCTCAGCAAGTTTTCTTTGAGGACGCCATCTTTTTCTACAATGCCGCCGCCGTTGGCGTAAATCGCTGGGCCGACCTGCGGTTCAGTCGAAACCGGGACAGCGTCGTTGATGACCTCCAAAGCAGTCGTGCCGGTTGCATCATCGTGGTCGTTGTGAATCTTAATGAGCGAACGGGTGCTCGCGTCTGCCGAGTTGCTGTAAAAATAACCGGCTCCACCAGTTGTCAACGAATTGCCTTGGATTTGCGTAACGTTGTTCGTTGTCGCCGCACTCGACTCAACAAAGATTGTTCTTACATTGCCAGCCGCCGCAAAGGTCGATGTGCCAGCCGAGCCGATGGTGAGGCGGTCTGTGAATGTTACAGCCGTATTTATCGTGCCGCTCGGTGCGGTTTTGAATTTATGTTCCCCGTTGTATGCTCGGTAAAGTGTGGCTCCTGCCGTGCCATCATAATGTTTCCAACCCGAATTGTAGTAAGCGTTTGTGGCCAACTCCGATTCAACGCCAGACGATATCAACGATGCCGCTTTCACTTGGACTGCGGTGTATCCTGTCCAAGTGCTTGGCGACGCGCCAACCCCCACGTTGCCAGCCGACACAACCAAATCAAGATTGTTGCTGCCGTCCTCGCTTATCGTGATGTTGCTACTCTCGTCATTGGAGAGCCATTGCATCACATCGCCAGCACCATCGGATTTAATGATTGGCTCGTTTTCGTAAGTGGTCCCAGTAACGGTTACGCTACTGGGGGAGGTGAATTTTACACTCATATCAATAAATGAACTCTGTTACTGTTTGAGCTACGGCATTGGTCCAAATCGGACCCACATAGTTATCAAAGGTGACACTGCTCCCCTGTGGCACCTCCAGGTGCGAGTCTGTTTCAATCGGCGCACTAGCCGGTGCCACAAGACTCACATACAAAGCGGAGGTGCTTCGGTTCTGGATCGTAATGCTTCTTCGGGCATTGTTCCGCACAATTGTTTGAGCAGAGGCAGTCTTCACTGTTGATGCACTGCCTAGTTCTGTTCCTGCTAATATTACTGCTGCCATTTTAGTTTGTCCTTGTTAATACGTTAAATTGTTCCGTTTGTCTTTGCTGTCGGTTCAGTTTGTCCAATTCATGTTCAAGCGCACGGTCTGCCCGGTTTTCTTCCAGAAACGCCAGGTCAACCTTCTCGTCGAGTTGCAGCATGTCCGCTGCTGCACCGGATGCGATGTAATCCTTGAAGATGTAAGGGATCTCCACCAGGGTCCAATCCGCATGTGCCCCAGGGGTTTGCACTGTTGCTGCCGTGGCACACTCGTAGAGATCATAGTCCGCACCGCTTGCCGGGTACTTGACCACATCTGCTACCGCATAATCTGCCTTGGTTGAATCGTGTGCAGTATATGTAGCGTCTGGCACTCTCTTTCGGTGCCGCACCCAGACCCTGTCCGGTCCACCCAGCACCTGCACCCCGTTACCAGACAGTGAGAAGTTAACATTGTCTGATGCGGCGACAGTGTAGGGGTTTGCGTTGTACACCCCCAGGACGTTCCCTATCTTATTGGTTTCCCAGGTTTGCTCATATGCAACATACGCATCAAACTCAGGAACCACCCCCCAGGTCGTTGAGGTCGGCAGGGTTCCGGTGCATACCGCTGTATGGGATTGGTAATTCTTGTCGGTCAGATAATCATATACCTGAGACCCTATGGCATACGTTGTGCTTGCCGAGTAATCCTCAAAACTGTAACCAGTTTTTAGTTCGGCATAATCCTCATTGATTACCTCACTGGAGTCACTGGGTTCGTTTGTGGTGTCCTTGATGGCAATGACATACCTCTTGGCGTTGCCGTCATAAACCTCGATGCCGGCACTTACGCCGCTCGGAAATGCTGTAGACGAGTACTGCTGCCGGTAGGCGCGTTTCTCCGTCAGAACCAGGTCTGGCCAATCTATGTATTCCCAGATCCGTTTTAAGCGGGAGTCGATGAAGTTCTCAAGAAAAGCGGCATCATCAGTGCTTAACTGATCATATGCTCTCTGGGAGCGTTCCGCAGATCTCTTGAGAAGTTCGCTATATTTGATCTTCCGCATCTAAGCATGTTTCCAACTAGCAGACTCCGGGTTGTCCCTGGTGAACCTTTCTATGTTCTTGGGATCCTCCCAGAAGTGTTGGTCCTCCTGCTGCCATCTAAAAAAAGTCCTGGCATACACCACTGCTGCCAGGTCAAATTCACCACCGGCTTTTCTCTGGTGGTTGCGGTACTTTCGGGCAATCTTAGTTTGCCGGTCCTTGTACCCGCTCTTTTCCCTATCTATATAGTCGTTTAAAAACCACCCCCCGGTGCGGAACTCCCGTTCGTAGAGTTCCCTCTCTTTGCGAGAATTACCGCACCGAGGAATGATGATGTTGCTCATAAGAGCGTACCAGTTAACAACCAGACAACTGCCAGAAGCAGTTAGTCTGCATCAACAAGTTTCCCGAATCCACGGGGGTTCTTCATGCACAAGGCATAGATTGCCTTCGTGTACCCACGACGACCACCACCTTGGTCCTCCAATTCTACCGAATGTATCGGATCCATGAACTGCAACTCAAGGAGTCCCATGTCCAGGAGCAACCCGGCATCATCGTCAGCGGCATACGGAGATGCGGTGACGTTGAGGAAGGTTGATGGAACGATGTTCACCGTGCCAAACGAGGTGTTGAACACCTTGACCTCCATGTTAATGGTCTTGCTGGAAGCATTCTCATTAACATTGTAACGAACTTTCGTTGTGTCCGCATTGGTGCGCGTGAACTGATCGACGATATCGACGATGTTCGGTGAAAGAACACCCATATAGGTCTTCTTCTCGGAGCGCACTTCAAACATGGACTGCAACACCCCCGCCAAGATGGACTCCGTAAGGGTTGTCCCGTCATTGATGGATGCCGCCGGGGTGCGATACTTCGTGTGCACATCAGAGGGACCGGCAGAGGCGATCCAATTAAACAAACCCCGGGTAGTGTAAGACGCAGAACTCGCAGACTTGTTCTGTCCACCGCAGATAACCGCTTCAATGTCGCGCTTGATTTCGCGAACAGATTTCGCTTTACCAAACGCAAACTCCCCGGCTCCCTGGGTGCCGGCAGTGTCGGTTAACGTCTGCACATCAGTCACACCATAGGTGCGGGAGCTAATGTGTATATTGTTCGTCAGGCGACCGCGAGCAGCAGACTTGTCATCGAAGTCCGTTACATTGGGAGTAACAGTTGAACCCCAACGACCGTAGTCCTCACCCTCGTCCACGGACGCAACAGCGGGATCACTCAATTCGTCAACGAGAACCTCGACTAAAGTCGCTTTTGGTCCCGGACCCTTCTTAATAGCGGAAGTCACCGGAGTCGCTTCCGGTTCCAGGATGGTTAATACATCCCGTAAGTCTTCCCTATTTCCTAAACTCGCACCCAGGTTCTGGGTTGCGGGGCTTTCAGCAGCCACGGTATATGAATCGGCTAGTGCCATAATGTTATATTCTTTCTAATTATTTAACAGCGAACATATTGGCCAATGCCTCAGTAGAACCTGACTCTGCGAATGAACTCCGAGCGTCCTCGTACCGGGCAGCATTTGTGTCTGCTATCGGTGCGGGTGCTTTCGCGGGACGAGTGGCAACTTTGGTTGGTGCTTTTGCCTTGGCTTTTGGTTTCGACTTTTTGGCCGAATCCGTCTGCCTTTGATATTCATTAACTCCCATCAAGTAGAAGGCGACAGTCGCCTTCCAGTTTGGCAGTTGCCGAATCATCGGCGCATCACGAAGGACCGACATGGCGGCTTGGTACTCAGAACTTGATTTGTTCTTCCACCACGGGAACGCCTTCTCTGCCATACTCGACTGCTCCTGTTCTCCCTTAATAAACTCCTCCCTCGCGGGAAGATGTTCTTCTAGATCTTCTTGAGCTTTGAGTTCCAGATCAGCGATTTGAGAAGAATCGTAATCCCTCTCAATCCCATTAACCGTCACTACCGTTCCGTCCCGATGCCTTCTGCACCATGCCCGAAGTTCCCTCGCTTTGGTCTTTGCCCCCTTTAAGTCCTTCAGCGTCCTGATCCCCGCATGAGGGTTGTCTGAAACAACTTGGCCCTTTTCACCATGATCCCGAATCTCGTCCAGTTCAGTGCGAGCATCATCTAATTTCTCCTCGGCTTCCCTGGCGCGTTCCTCGGCATCCTTGGCCCTGGCTGTCAAACGCCCAATGCGCTTATCAATCTTCTTCTGGACTCCAGCAGAAACCTCCTGCGATTCGTCCTCCGAAACGTCTTCAGAGTCCTCTTCAGATTCCTCCTCCAAGTCCTCCTCTGACACATCCTGCTCGGTTACCTCTTCCTCAGATTCAGCAACTTCAGCATCTTTAACCTCGACTTCTGCCTGTTCACTTTCAGCGTCAGTCTCGGTGACAACCTCAGTCTTCCCCATAAGGGTTTGGGCAAGGTCGTCCAACCCAATTGCCGCAGATTCATTCACCGCTTCCGGTTGGGTGTCCGCTTCACCCGATCCTTTATTTTTCGCCATGCTGTTAACCTCGCAAGAGAGGGTATTTGTCCGATTGTTTTTTATACGGGGACAAAAGAAAACCCGATCACCTGAGTAACCGGGTTCGCGTGAGGTGGCAAAGGGCACTATTCAGAACTAGTGCCAATATGTGCTATCTTTTCATAACTAAGTATCTTTAGACCGGAACTCTTCTATAACTTGTTCCATTCTTTTCCTTAATTGATCCAAGGCGTCGATGCCGCCGGCGTCGTGCGCCAGCAGTCCATGATGCTCTGACGCTGCGGGGTCGCTCATATGCATGATGAGTTCTTCCCGCACGCTATTGATGAGTTCGTGAACCGCCGAAAAACGGGGGTCCAGGAGAAGCATCGCGAGGTCGTCCGTCATGCGCCGAGTCTCCCGATTTGGGCATTCTCCCTCTGGTCAAGTTGGTGTTGATGTTGCTGTCGGCGCTTGTCCAGGTCGTCCTTGAACTTGGGATCCTCCATGTAACGCTTCGCAGCGGCAGGATTGTTCTCCATGATCCTGTCAAGAACCTCCAACCGAAGTTGATGCGCTTGCCCGGGCTTGATGTCATCCTCCACACCGGAAAATATCTTGGCAAAGGAAGTCTTCTCGTCATCAATCTGCTGCTGTTCAGCGTTCTCGGCAGGTCGCATAAGTCTCTCGCCCAGAATCGGATCCAGATAGCTAAAGACCACACTCATCAACTCGGTGCGGTCCACCACTCCGTTGATATCGAACTCACTCACAATAACCTTGAGCAGGTCTAGCTTGCCCTTGAGAAGGTCCATTTCGGTGTTTGCAACCTGGAAGTTGAGAATGATGTCGTACTGACCCTGAATGTCGTCCTTGGACATCGCAAGTGCCTTGGCTTTATCGCTGCCAACCACCCGCACCATGAACTCTTCGGGTGCGTATTGCTGATACAACGCCAGAACCTGTTCAAAGACCATCTTCCAGCAATTGAGCCAACGGGACACCATGTTCTGTTGCCGCATGAGCGCATGCCCTTTGTTCTCCGGGGAGACGGGTCTGCCGAAATACCGGTCGGCAGTTTCCCGAATGGAATCCTCAATTTCCTTGCTGCCAAAGTCCCAGTTGGGTTGGTCGGCAAACTGGTAATCATCAGATCGCACCCGGGGGATGAACACGCCCGGTCCCCACTTTGTGGGAGGTCTTCCCGGGGGATGGAATATCGGCGGGATCGTAGCCAGAAAGCTTCGGTCAACCCGCCCGTCCCATTCCTGCTTGATCTGCCGCTGCCAGGTGTAGGCAATTTCCCCGTAACCCCGGCTATCGTCCATGCGCCGGCTCAGGAACTCTCTGCGGAACAGAACAAACGGATACATGCCCCCGTTGGCGTAATCCAGCAGTTCATAGGTTGCACAAATATCATTGCCGTGGGTGTCTGACTGAGCGTGGGGGCTAAAAACAGTATACCAAATCCCGGGCACCCCGTACTCGTCGCTCTTGCGTTCGTAACAGTGGATAACCTCGTAGATCTCGGCAACGTCCAGGTACTGCCGACTTGACTTAACCCCCGAACGGGGAGTCGCGCTGCCCCGGGTGACGGTCATTGTCATCCCCTTGGATTTCTCGATGATAGTATCTACCCAGTTCTTGTCCCAATCCCGCGAGTTAACCGCATCCCTAAGCTGTTCAGCGGTCATAAATTCCCGGTAAAAACACATCCTGGCCCGTTGCAATTCGGTTGTGTCCAAGGGGACAAAGAAATCCTCTCCAACCCGAAGACTGACCAAGGTGGGTCTGTCCATAGTGGTCAGCGGCGCAGGGTACTGGGCGGATCCGAATTCTCTCAGATCGTTCACGATCTTACGCAACACCTTCTGGGAAGCATCGGGGAGAAGTTTCCTTCCCATCTCAATGGCTTCCTCCTCCCGGGCAGGATCCATGATGACCTGGTTGGCTTCCGCAAACTCCGGTCTTTCCTGGGCAAGGGCACTGATTTGCTCCAGATCAATCTCCTCATATGTTAAAGTCTGTTCCCTCTCCCAGAAGACACCCATGACAGAAAGTCCGTTCTCCAGGACGGCATTCGCGCACAACTCTGCTTCAGCGTAAAACTCGTCTATTGCATTGTTGCTTGCATAGCGGAGCAGGTTGGTTGTCAAGCTTGCTTGCTCGGCATCATTGCTCTCCAGGGGTGCCGCAGTAAGCTGCATGTTGCGAAGAGAGGTCATCAAAAGATCTACGTCTTCGTTTATATAAGTGTCCACCAGGGGCACCTTGCTGTCACTGCACCCGTCAAATGGAACGGGACTGTGACCCACGTTGTCCCGCCACTTCCTGCCATCCTGGGACTGACCTGCCCAGCGATTGTATCGCGCATCGGAGTTTAACTCACTGCGATTCATGTAGTCGTTTGTGCGAATCGCGGCTTGGTTAAGTTCCTTTGCCAGTTCGTTAATATTTACTTTCTTTGCCATTATGTCACCTTCACCTTAGCCCCCGCAGAACCAAGCTTGAGAAGTTTTCTGATGGATTCCCTGGTGTATCTTCGTTGCCGCTTGTTTACCTCGGCAACCTCCAAGACCCTCATCTCCTCTAGCTCGCGCAACCGGTAATAAGGCAAGCCAGTAATTTGCCTCGCCTCACCGGCGGTCAGAGTCAGGGGCAAGTCGTTAAACTCCACGCTGATCCCCTCCGGTTGCCGTCATTAAAACATCGTTCATCGGCATGGGGCCGCGCTTAAACAGGTAGCGGTCGCAATCCACAACATCCTTCATTGCCCCCCTCAACCCGTCTCTGCCGGTATATTCCATGAAGGCGTAAATAGTTTGCTGACATGCCTCGCTGATATAATAGCGGGGACAGTTCATTGCATTCACTTCCTGCTCACCGTTAAAATCCAGATAATCGTTGATCAACTGAATCCCCTCCTCGATGTTGGTACCAGGTGCTGGGATAAAGATCATTGACGGACCTACCGTACGACCTTCCTTGTCCCGTTGTTCCTCCTCCATGAGGGTAATGATATTGGTACCCTCCTCGATGCTTGGAACATTCGCACCCCCAAACCTGGGGTCAATCAGTCTCTCATAAATTTTCTCGGATTTGGACCCTAACCAAGTCCCAATCTCGTCATCGTACACCCAACCTTCGGCTTCAAGAATAAGTTTTTTGTACGCCAGGATACTTTTCCCCATACCACTGGTCTGGGCAGGACCAGGCATCCCGTCTGGCTTGTTCCCCGGGAGCGCCCATTCCCCGTATGTCTTGAAATCGGGCCATTCCCGGTAGAGAAAGACCCTTCCTATGTCATCGATTAGGTGCCATTTAAGGAACCAGTTCTTATTGCCGGCAGGGTCGCAGGTCATAAAACGGGTTCCTTCCCTGGGAATCTTGTCCGGTTTAACCACATGCACCTTGTCATCGAACCGGTTGAACACCCCGCCATCCATCTTGTCTGCCCAGCCGTATGCCCGGATCTTGATGTCGGTAGTGGGTTTGTTTTCGAGCATCTTGACGACCTGCTCAAAACCCCCAAACGGGTTCATGCTGCCGTGGAAAGAGATTACCCGGGCATTCTTGCGAAACGGTTGCATGATGTAGGGCATCTCCCCCGGGGGGCACCCCTGGACATGGATGGCATCCTGCTCAAGCAATGGGGCAGGGAGACTCTTGACTGTTCTCGCCCCGGAAATAAACTCCTTGACCACCGGGGAATATCCCCGCACCGGGGTGAAGGTGATTAGGATCTTCCCGAAACGTGTGGTCACACGAAAGCGCAAGGTCTGGAGGAACTCCAGGGGGATTAATTCATCCGCCCAGATGAGGTCGCACTCGCCGCCCTCCAGTACCGAAATATTTTGGGTGTAATTAAGGAAGCGGCACCTGCTGCCGTCAGGGGTTACAAAAACCTGGTCTGAGAACCCGTTCTTGTCCGTCCAGGATATGTTGGTCGTGGTTCCCTTCTTTCCCACATCCCTCCAGGACGGGGGCAGGTACTTGCGGATAAAGGGTTGCTGTATCTCGACAGAAGAGGGAAGCGAAGAGTGAAGGCACCAGACCACCGACTTGGGCTTGCTAACCAATGTTTCGACAACCAGCTTCGCCGCGAACTCTGTTTTACCGGCACGATTGCCACCAAGGATTAGGAGTTCATCGCACTCGCTGAACAGTTCCCGGGCATCTTTCCAGGGGTCCAGTTCAAACCCGGCATTGAGGGGGTCAATCAGACTGTGAGCAATCGACTTCTCCCGTTTCTTGATTAGCTCAACAACGTGATCCTCGCCGTGTTTACCGACAAGGATCTTAATGACCTCATCCTCAAGAACCGGGTAGTAGGGGTGAGGTGTCTGCTTGAAAAATTTTTTCTCTCCCTCTCCGTCTTGAGGGTCTATGCGTAAATCTTTGTTGGTTCCCAAAATATGCAATCGTCCGCATGCTTCAGGTAAAGCGTCTTTTGCTTCACCCTCTCTCCTCTCTTGGTGAAGTTCAGTTCAAATACCCCGTACTGTTCCCGCAACACCGCAATTGCGCGGGAGAAGTTTACCAGATCGCTTGACCCTGTCGCCAGGTAGCTTAGGTCGCGATTGGACCAGTTCGATCTGGAGTTGTTGTCGCTCGGCGGTTTGCCGGTATGGTGCATCGCAATGAAGGTGGTCCCGTAATGTTTCGCCAACCCCCCTATGCCGTGCCGCACAAACTCGCTGACGGATTGTTGGGAGTTAACGTCCCTGCCGATGTAGTGGAGCAGGGGATCGATGATGAACAGATCCGGTTCGTACACATCCAGAACCCCGTCTGCCATGTCTATAAACTTCTGTCCGACATTAACGGCATCGGTGATAAACCGACAGTTCCGGTTAACCACCTTTATCTCGTCTTCATTCAACCCCAACCTTTGGACAATCCCCCGCACCTCCTCGGATAGGTCGCCCATGTCGTTTTCAGCTTGCACCAGAACGATTTTCAGGGGTCTTGCCGGGGCAACCCCAAACGCCTCCCTGCCCAACCCCCAGAGAATGCTCGCTTGCATGATGAGACTGCTTTTGCCCAACCCGCTCGCGCCGACAATCATGCCGAAATGACCCCGGCACAACCAACGGTCTCCCAACACGGTATTCGGGTCCGCATCAGAGTTGAAATCCAGCAGTTGGTTGAACGAGAGCGTTTGCCCGATTGACTTGCACTTGACTGTCTCCTGGTAGGATTCCCATGAATCCGCACCGTGGTGGAGTTTCAGCAACCTCTGCCGTCTGCCGTCCCGAAGGGCACCGGGTAACCGACTGAGTCTGCCCGGGTTCTTGTTCCCGGAATCCAGCCCGGGGAATTCCTCGTAAACCTTGGCAACTCTTTCGTCATATTGCTCGCGGTCCCTCGCGTCCACCCGCACCCAGGCGTGAACACTCTTGGCCCCAGAATAGATGATTGCAGTGATTGGCAGGTTGGTTGAGATAATCTTCTTGTACTGGTCCGCAACATCCCCCTCGTCAAACTCAACAAGGCAATGTCTGAAAGCGGTCACATGCTCGTCCTTAATTCCCTTGGAGAGAGGGTTGATACAAATCCAGGCACCCATCTCGGCGGCGGCGACCTTCTCGGTGAACCCGTTAAGATTGTCGCCCTGCACCAGTTCTCCGCGACTGATGGTTGGGCCGAAAACAATCCTGACTTTTTCTCCGGGTTCAAATGCCGCACCCAGTAGCTTGGGCACCGGGTTTTCAATTCCTCTTGGTAAATCCATTTTCTTAAACTTGACCCGGACCCCGTTTTTCTTGGCCCCAGGTTCCCGGGCTGCTCGCGTAAAGGCGGATTGGATCGTCTTCGCGAACTCGTTGGGGGTTAATCCGTCCTGTGTCGCTCGCCCCTCAAGGAGATCAACGGACTCTGGAAGCGAAAAGCCGCTGTCTCTTAATTGACATGCGACCCTAAAAAGCGTGAGGTTTCTTTCCCCCTGTGCTGCTCCTGCTCCTAAATAATCACTTACCACCACCGGAAGACTTCCATTCTTCTCCCTCATCATCGTCATCGTCTTCATATTCCTCTTCGTCGTACTCGTCTTCGTATTCCTCTTCGTCATCATCCACCAACTCCCAACCCTCAAGAACGGTTGTGGCAACCCGATTCATGTAGGAGTCAAGGACTGTCCTTGTTGCGAAGCAGAACAGCACGCCGGCCATAGAGGCAAAAGTCATGTCGAACTCGCTCTGATATCGCTCGACTAATGCCTCCAGGTCATTTGCAAATGCGGTCTGCTGCTGTTTTTCCTCCAAATCAACAAAGGGGGGCGAAAAGCCCCCCCCTAAGCCGGGATCTATTTAAACTCCTCGTCCTCTCCCGATGAAGGTTTTTCGTTCAAAAATCGACTAATCCGATTGTTTCTGGTGCCATTATACTCCTCTATGGAGATGTTAGCCCAGACCTTGGTGCCCTTCATGTTGTTGCACAACTCCTCGTTGACATCCACCTCTGTCCCCTCTTTCGAGATCCCCAGTGCCCTTAGTAAGCTTTTCACTTTCCATTCGGTTTTAGGGGTAAACATAAGGTGGCACCAGACATAGTTACCCGTGTCCGGTTCGCTCAGTGTCAGAGTCAACTTGTCGTCACCTTTTTGTGTAACTCCAAACTCATGGTCTATGATTTCAACCTCATAATCACCCGGCGGCAACAGTTCGCGCTTTGGGCGGTCGTTCGCTTCCTTTGTTAATGTAACTTTTGGCATATTTATTTCCTTCTAATGTATCTTGTTTCTGGTTTACGCTTTATGAGACACTCCAACCTGTTCGCAACCTCCTGGGATGCCTCTTTACCCGTGAGGTTGAATTTGTTCTTATACTCTTTCGTGAGCTTAGGAATGCTCACTGCACATGCTCGCAGGAACTCGTCCTGACCAAGGTCCATCCTGGCGAATGCGGCTGGGATGTCTTCAACGGAAGGATCCCCGGCGCGGGTGACAACCCGGACCCCGGGAACATCCTCGCCGCCCTCCACCACTGACTTGGTTACAATTTTCTTCACCCCGGCAATCCAATCCTCCAGGATCTTACACAAGCGGTATGCTTTCCCCTTGTCTTCCGAGGTTTTCAGTTGAGTGAAATCGTAGGTCGTTAATTCGGCTTCTGGGCTTATCTTCTCTAGTGCGTTCATTGCTATTTTAGAAAGCTCAGGACAAACCCCGCTATGCTTGCACCATGTGCAATACTCGTTCGGACTAAGCGTTCCTTTCTTTTTATTGTCGGTAATCTTGTTAATGATCTCCCATGCTTCCTCGTATGAAAGTATATAAACCTTCCCCCATCGATGCTCGGTATAGATCTCATGCACCCGGATTTCCTTCCTACCGGTTTGCTGCATTCTGCCGGCGGCATAATATGCCATCTGCGCCTTGTACTCCCGCACCTGGCCGGTCTTGAAATCCCCCAACTGTTCCCCGTCAAAGAGATCGTTTGTGCCGAAGCTCAGTTCCTCTCCCGCATCGTCATAGATGTGCACCATCTCCTCGCACACAAGGGTTTTCATGTTGAAGTTATCCTTCACATATTCGTGCGCCCAAAGGACACCGGGCAATTCATCTGCCGGCACCGGGGAAGATATCTCCTGACCTGAGCACAACTGCTCCAGGTGCTCATGGGCGCGGTTGCCCTTGAGCGTGGCAGAGGTGTCTCCCCCGGCATTAGCGTACCCCCCGCACTTCAGATGTGCAGGTCCGCTAGAAGGGGATCTAGTTGGATGATGCTGCATGCTTCTCGGCTTTTTGTTTGAAGGAGTCCTTCTTATCGACAATCTGTTTTGCCCGGTTGTCAGTGATGTCCCTCCACGATTGCCCGTTCTTGATCCACTTGAGTTTGATCATGTACAGAACAGCGGTGTCCTCCCAACCCTTGATCACATGCGCCAGGGTTGACTTGACGGGAATAGCGGCAGGATCTGCGGTTGGCGTTGCGCCCCCTTTGCTCGGGGGCAAGTCTTCCCCTGCATAGATGTAGTGACCCAGCCCGAAGAGCGCCAAGCATTTCACCAAACATCGCATCGTGGCATCGCTAATCTGACGCGAGTTAGGGTTCTTAATGGGCTGGTTGCGGTGATCCATAACCGGCAACCACATCCTTCGCCACACCCCGTGGATATGCACCTTGACCCAAACTGTCGCCGTTCCGTCTGGGTGCACCTCGTAAGGGTACCTGTGCTCGGGGAGCTTTGTGACGGTTAACCCGTTCTCGGTGACAACCTCAGCGGGTTGGGTTGGCAGTGTGAAATACACCACCTCAAACATGGCTTCCGGGAAGTGTTCCATAAGGATGCCCCATGCCCATGCCCATGATAGATATGTCAGGTCCATCTTCTTCTGTGTGAAGTCAGAACAATCTATCTGACTTAGCGTGTTCCAAACCTCGCGGAATGGGTCTAGTTTGTTTGTTTTTTTATCCATGTTTCTAGTGTATCTGGTTTTCTTAACTGGTCTACTCTTACTGCTTTTACGGGATTGTATCCCCCATACTGCTGGGTGAAACATCTCCTGTTAAATTCTTCTTTCTCAATCCACCCCATAATGTTGACCACATAGAAGTCCGTCCCGGGTGCAGTCATCACCGCTATGTCTGCCCTCATTGGTTTGTTGAAATAAAGCTCCCCGGTGGTGGACCACTTCACATCTATCGATGTACTGCCACATTCCAGATCCACACCACCGTCCCCCTTGTTGTAACCTTCAGCTTGAAGGTCCAGATTCAGCATCTTGCTTACGGCAACCTCTCCGAGTGCGCCCTCGTAGTTCACCAGCACATCGTCCTTCTTGGACACCCGGGCGTTACTGGTCCTGGTGCCAAACTTCATCATCTGGCGAGTGATCGCCAAAAACTTTGCACAAAGTATTTCTGGGGGAGATAAGATCATCCTGGTCATCTGTCGTACTTGTCCCAGGGGATGAATTTATAATACCTGCGACAAACCCACCTTTGAAACTTCTTCAGGTTTTTGTTTCTGTCGTCATAGACCATAGGGTAGGGCATCGCCCCGGCGTCGTTGATTTTGTTGAACCGATACAAAATGCTTTCCATTGTCTCACCCGGCCAATATCCGATGAGCATATAGACCATAATGTGACCCGGTCTAATGCCGGCACCCTGGAGAAGGTTGAGTCCCTTAAAGAAATGCTTCTCGTCTTTCTCGTTGTCCCATGCCGTATACAGTCTCCTTTTCTTGAACCGAACATCGTAATAGCGCATCCTGGAAAGGTATTCCGCCCCCTCTTCGTGCAGGAGTCTTACATTGATTCCCTGGTTGAAATTAACCTTGAAATTGAAGTCGATTATTTCTTTAGCTTTTGCTTTCCAATCGGGTTGCCCAAAGAAGTCGTTGTCAAGCAAGACCAACTCCCTCGGGTAGGGGTCTCCCCTCCAGATTTCGTGCACCGTTTTGTTGTCGCGGTTTTTCCCCTCCTTTGCGGGAACCACGCAAAACTTACACTTTAGCCGGCAACCCCTCTGGGTGAACCCAATCGATTGCTTAAACTTGGGGTAAATATCGTAACTGACAGCAGAACCCTCTAATGGAATCCTCCCCACAACATCTTCAAGGGTTGTAGACTCCCCGCTCCCGGTCCCCCCCACAATTGCCCCGGGAAATTCCGACCTAAACCCCTCCACCCGAGGTTTTGAGCTTGTGAAAACGGCGGATCCGTAAACCCTGTCAAACTCGGGTTCAAACAAATCCCGGTAAGGAGATCGTGCGAACGTAATGTCGTGCCCCATTGCCCGATGGTAACCCGCCAACCGCATCAGTGCTAAGTTGGGCAAGCTTCCGTCTAATTGCGTTATCCTCACGTTCATACTGCCAGTTGGAGCAACTTCGCAAAACTCTCCTCGTCTAAATAAAACCTCCAGGGATGGTTGTTTCTCTTGTGGGCAACCACCGCAATCTTGCCCCTCGCATCCCGCACTGCTTGATCGCACGCTTTCGGGATTGGGAGTCGCTCGACATTCTTAACCTCAAACATCATCACATCATCCAACTCCTCGCAGACCACATCCGCACCTCCTAGTCCGTTGTACTGGACGCCCCTCTTTGCCGACATCCAACCACGGAAACGCAACCACTTGGCGAAGTCCCGTTCCCCGCGCTTGCCCTTTTCTCTGGATAACTTGCCCACTAGAAATCAGTTGGATGTTTACTCTTGAGCAGATCATCGGTTAGCTTGGCGGCGCTCTTCTCCCGGTAGTGTCTCCTTACGGCAACCGACCCCATCAACTGCATGTCAGCAATGACCTGGTCTTTTAGTTTCTTTGGGACTCTGGTGCCTTTGGCTCCTATCTCCCGCATGAGCTTCCGAATCTCTTCGGTAAGTTTCTGTTCGTTTATGAAATTACGAATCCACATCTTGCCCTACCACTTACCTGGGAATCTGGGGGTTCTGCCGCCGGCAAAGGTCCACATCTTGCCGTCCAGCTTGATGGGCACCTTCATGCGCTCCCCGTTTGCCGTCCTGGTTCTGAAGTTCTTATTGTGCGGCACCCGTACATGCACCATCTCCCCCGTGCTTCTTTCGCAAAGCAGCACCTTGTAATTAGGGAAATTGTGCCGCACCACCCATGCGTCCTCCACCCCCGGAGGTGGGGGTTCCTCAACTGCTTGATCTTCCAACCCGAGGATCCGCATCATCTTGCGCCGGCCCTGGTCTGTATAGACAATGTCCCTACCGTCCTTGTGCCAATCATCCGGGTACTCCAGTTTCTTCTGGCGATGCCGCACAATGATGTCGCGGTTGATCGCAGTCTTCTCGGCAAGCGTCTTCTCCTTGGTCAACTCCATCTTTATCTCTTCACAAATTAAATGCCCCCCCTAACGTCCGAGCGGGAACACACCAAAAACCGCCCATGTTTTGAGGGGGGGCTGCGGCAGTAACCCCGTACACAAACATCCGCCGCAAAAAACTCCCCCTTGATCCGCACTCGCGGGAAGGGGGTCCAGGGACAGACTGTTGACCGGTACCCGCCGCATCAGATGTTCCTGGAAATTCCATGCCTCTTCCTAATGTAACTTGATTCAATCGGGAGATGCTCACAAAGATCCTCCAATCCCCCCTTGTGCCAAAAGGTCACCGCCGTCGTGACGGTGTCCGGGTTTGCCATCCAGGCATCCGGGTTCCACATCACAAACCTGCCGCCCACTATGTACCCCTTCTTGACCGCCAACCGGTAGTCCAGTGCGGCTTGCTGAATTATCGCGCCCATCAAGTCGAGCCATTCATCCATTCCCCAGCACCTTTTCGATGCACTCCTCAATTACCTTGGTCATCGTCTTGCCGCTCTTCTTGACCCGCTCCTTGATTAACTCCATGACCCGTATCGTCGGTCTAAAACTTATAGGTATGTCGCCGTACTTAGTCTTCATTCCCTCTGTCTCAAATAACTCGTCATACGGAAGGTGTACTACGATCCGTACTACTGCGTCAACCCCCTTTTTCAAAAAAGTTGCACCCACTGTAGTACGCTGCCATTGTGCCCCCGCTATGCGACGACGATCAGAACCGGTTGGACCTAAAGTTGGGAAGAACTTCCGTATCTCCCCGTCCCTCTGCGAATATGTCGAATCCTACGCTAAACAGCACGGGACAACCTTCTCCGCACTGGTGGAGGAGTGCGTCAGGAAGCAGATAGGGGATATTATCGCTGAAATGGACATCGACACCCCCACGATCCGCCCCGCCTGGATCAAGTTCAAAGGCGGCGGCATCTACCTGGACAAATGTATCCGCATCCCGGGTAAAGGAGTCTTCATCCCTGAAGCCCATATGGCATCACTTCCCACCGATTTAACCTAATTCGCACTCGTTCTGCGTTTTTCTTCAAAAAAACATTTGCACCACTTCTAGGTAGTGCTATATTCCTCCCCGTGAGTGGTGCTTTCTAATCGCTGAACACCACAAATATCACCGAGTCCTAGAGGGTTCCCACCCTCCTGGAGATGCACCGCGACAGGGGTGCGAGTCGTTTAACTACGAGCCGGCAATGTCTCCTCGAAGCTTGACAACCGGGACAGCAGGTAAAACTGCGGGAGAGGGTAAGTGCTCTGCCGATTGAGGTTCCTCCCTCCTGAACCTATAAGGCATCATGGGTCATAAAGCGCAGCTTTATACCGAAGGGAACGGAAGTTATTCGGCTTAGACAGGGTAAAAGCTTCGCTTTACCCAAAGGGAACGGAGTTAAAAAACTCCTTCCCCTACTCCCGGGGAGACCGGGAACAGGGAGAAGAGAGAAAAGGGGCAAATAGCAGGAAGGTGCGGAAAAAAGATATTTCTCCATGAGAACCCTCATACCCAACATCCTAACCCCGGACCTCGCAGACGAACTCTCCCGCATCTGCCCCAACAAATCCAATACCATCTGGGATAGACCGGAAATCAATGAACTCATAGAAAAAATCTTCCTCCTCTCCGGGACCAAAGGAAAACCTCTCCTAGAAAAACCCTCCTACTGGAGAGTCGAAAAGAAACATGAGTGCGGCCACAAATGGCACTATGACGGGTGCAAAGAACAAAATGGTAAACTCACCAAAAACCACATGCCCTGGTGCACCCACACCTGCTCCATCCTTCTCTCCGATCCAGCCACCTACGGCGGCGGCACCTTCAAATTTAAAGATCCTGACGAGGAATACCGGGAAGAACACTACCTCTCAGCGGTATTCTTTACCTCACACGCCGAAAATGAACCCCAACTACATATGGTCGAACGCTATTTCGGTCCCCGGACCGCCCTGCTGATGTTCCTCAAGGTTCTTGATGAACCCCAAACCTAGATTTCAAATCCCCTGGAACACCGGCTCCCGCATCCATAAACCAAAAAAAGGTAAAGGAAGCTACACCCGAAAAACCCATGAGAGACTACAAAAAAGAATACGCGAAATACCACTCCAAACCCTCCCAAAAGAAGAACCGGGCTTCCCGAAACGCCGCTAGACGCGCCATGACACGCCGAGGTGCGGCAGCCAAAGGTGACGGCAAGGATGTGGACCATAAAAACTCTAACCCCCTGGATAACCGCCCCGGGAACCTCCGCATGATCGCCAAATCCCGAAATAGATCCCGGAAATAATCCTTGACGACCTAAAGATTCCCTGTTAAATTACCCCCTCTGCGACTGTCTAGTCACTTCGCAGTCATAACTAGCCGCATCAGTGTCTATCGCTCTGGTGCGGCATTTCTTTTTCTGTCTGGATCGTTTAGCCATGCCTTCGTTTGCCTTGAACACCTCCTCGGCAAAGCGCAGTGGTGTCACGCTTCTCAAGTCGCCGCGATCCTTGGACGGAGGCATATTCCAAATTGACTGCTCAACACTCTCTGGTTTCACGGTCACAACCTTCGGCGGCATCACAAACCCATTGCCCGTCCACAGACAGGTGAGCTTTGTGTAGTTCTCCCCGTACTCCCACGGTTGAAACGTGTGGGTTGGTTTGCCCATGTGGTCGCTGAATTTTCCCACCGGATTCTCAATCATATACGGAACACCCGCCCAATTTGCAGCATGTTCACTCGCTGAGAACA
>PVBE012733222.1_pt1 | contig 18309 bp, 16 predicted proteins | sample 1631181 | NCBI WGS metagenome assembly PVBE01 (sample SAMN08397723, study PRJNA350692) | Marine metagenome, whole genome shotgun sequencing project. | isolation source: water | place: Pacific Ocean | collected 2012-04
ATTTAACGGTCCTCTAACAGGCCGGTTTAATCGTCCGTCGAAAAGACGGGCGGCTCCGGCGCTGCGAGCTGGCTGCCGCGCCGATATCGGCGGCGGCGAACTGGATTGACGGATACAGGTCCTTCTGGGAAGACCAACTGGACCGATTGGAGGGATTCTTGGAATCTGATAGTCGAGAGAGCGACGGCCGATGATGTCTCCGGGATCAGGCGGCGAATTCACGGTGACCGTAAAGCGGAACGTTGCCTTTTCACGGGAGCGGGTCTTTGCTCGCCTGGACCGATCCCCTTAGCGTCAAGAACTGGTTTGCGCCTGGGGGCATGGAAGCTAATGGCGTCGAAATGGACGTTCGGCCGGGCGGATTATTCCGGATTGGAATGAAGGGTACCAACGGCGAAACCGTTTACGCCAAGGGCGAACATCGGGAGGTTTCCGCACCTGAGCGCCTGGTATTTACGTGGCTGTGGGAAGGTGACGATGATTTTCCCGAGACGGTCGTTACCGTCGAGTTTCGGGAGCGCGAAGGCTCGACGGAAATATCGCTCGTACACGATAGGTTGTTGAGCGAGGAATCTCGAGCAAGTCACGAGGATGGTTGGATTGGCATTCTGGAAAAACTCGAACCAGCCCTTCGTTGATGTTTCGGGGCGAATTCAGTAGCTAGCGTTTGAAGTTTATTGCGGACTGTGGTCTGCGAGGAGAGGACCATGATTGAGTGAATCGACCTTTATTGGTACGGCCACGGCCAAGACGGGCCATGCCGACGAATTGGAAGGGGAGATGCAGTCGACGGTTGCGGCCACCCACGCCGAAACGGGCTGCATTCGCTACTCGATGCATAAGTCGCTAGAAGACCCGAATGTCTTCGTCTTCATCGAGCGCTGGGCGTCGAAGGACGATCTCGACAGACACATGGGATTCGATCACGTTAAGAACCTGATCGCGCGAACTCAGTCAATCATGGACGGTATGCCGACGATGCAGATGTTCGCGATGGTGGACGTTTCGGAATCAAACAAGAAGAAGTCCGCGTTCTCATCGTGATCGTTAGGCTCGGCCGCAGAGCTTCGGCGGGGCTCGGCATAGGGGAGTAAACGGGCGGCAACCATGTCGATCCACGTGACTGCGGAGTTTCAAGTTACTAAGGAAGCGGTTGGCTCGATTGTGGGGACGATCGAGCGCTTCGTTTCCAACATACAAGACACCGAACCGGGGACGCTGATCTATCGATCTCTTCAGAACGCCGAAGATGAAACGAAGTTTCTGCACGAGATGGAATTCAAGGACGATTCGGCGCGCGAGGCGCACCAGCAATCCCAGGGCACCAGTGAATTTGTCGAGATCCTCTACCCTAGATGTGTTGCGGGGCCCGAGTTTACGGATTACCGAGAGGTGTCGGCTGCGGAGCGGGAGCGGCTCTAGATTCACCAGCAGTTGACGGAAGCTGGCGGACTGGTCGCTCGCCGAGATCTTGCTCGCATCCGGCTTGCTCCCTTGCCCGTGATTCGAACTACCAGCCGGTGCTTTCTCGCTCAGGTTTCTGCCGCCAGAGGGCGCCGCGCGCCGCTGGCGGTTTCGCCGCTGCTGAGCCTGTGGTTATCCTCTAGACCGCATAACAAGATCGAGAATTCGCGGGGGTAACCATGCCGTTGTTCGCAAGCGCCGATTTGCGCGTCTTCGCGCGAGACGTATTCATCGCTCGTTGCGCGCCGGAGGACATTGCCGAGGAAGTCGCGACGGCTCTCAGCCTTGCCGATCTTTCGGGGCACCCATCGCATGGAGTCATCCGCGTGCCGAGCTACGTTGAGATGATCGATGATGGGCGAGTCATTCCCGGAAACCGTCCAGCGGAGATTTCGCGAACTGCGAACACAGTTCTGATAGATGGCAACTGGGGATTCGGCCATCCCGCGGCCGCGTACGCAGCCCGAGAGGTTGCGGCGATGGCCATGGAAAGTGGCATAGCGCTGGTGGGATGCATTCACCTTAATCACATCGGTCGGCTCGGACAATGGGCCGAGCTCGCCGCTGATCGCGGAATTGTCTTGATAATGCTCACTGGAGGCGAGTACACGACTATGACGGGCGCGCCCTTCGGCGGAATGGGCAGAGCGCTGTCCACAAATCCGATGGCCGCAGCGGTTCCATCGGCAACGAAGGGAAGCATGGTTATCGACTTCGCCACGACGGCCTCCGCGGAAGGCAAACTGCGCGTGGCCCGCGCGAAAGGCACTCAGGTGCCACCGAACACAATCATCGACAAGGAAGGCAATCCCACGACGGACCCCGAAGACTTCTACGATGGTGGGATGCTGCTCCCGTTCGGGGGGCACAAGGGATACGCGTTGTCGCTGCTGGTGGATGCTCTCGGTAGCTGCCTTACCGGCGCCGGGCAGACCGATAATGAAAACAAGTTCGGCGCGACTCTCATCGGTATTAATCCGGCCGTGTTCATTTCGGCGGAAGCAGAGCGCGCTGCTGTGGACCGGCTTTTCGATCGCGTGAAGTCTGTCCCGCCCGCGCCCGGATTTGATGAGGTACTTATCCCTGGGGAGCCGGAGCGACGCGCGCGTGAGCGCCACTCCGAGCGGGGAGTGGAACTGTCCGAGGCCACGATCAGTTCGCTCCACGCTGTGGGCGTAGCCCTCGGAGTTGACACCGCCGTATTGGAAACGCCAACTGGCTCGAAGGACTAGTCCCTCGGTCTCGGTCAATCCCATGATCGATTCGCGATCCAGGGGAGTGGCTGGCATTCGGTAGTTTCGGACCGTGTGGACTGCACATAGTCGTATCGTTGTACGGGCCGGCACGGACCGGAACGGCTCGTTCGCGTAGTCTCGTCGTCTGATGAGCGATGAGATCTTGGCTGACGTAAAACACCGGCTCCACACTCCGATGAGCGTCGTCACCGGTCTCGCTGAAGTGCTTACTGAGGGCGTCTACGGTGGGCTCACATCAGGTCAACTCCGGCGAGTTGCGATGATAAGCGAGGCCAGTCAGACCCTTCTCAGGGCCGTCAACGACTTCATCGATTTTTCGGAAGTGGTTGAAGGACCCTCCAAATTACGTCCTCAACCGATCCCAAACCACTGAAACGACGTGCCATCGGGTCATATTTCGGAATCCGTGCTTTATCATTCCCTGCAATTGCATTCCAAGTGAGGACTGGATTGATGGCCAATCTCGCGCTCAACGGTGGAAGTCGCGTCCGCACGGCCGAAGCCGCTACGTGGCCCCGGGCAACCGCCGAAGACGAGCAGGCCGTGCTGGAAGCGCTTCGCGATGGCCGGTGGTCCCGTATCAATGCGGATCGAGCGCGTGATTTCGAGCGCAAATTCGCCGATTTTCAAGGAGCTCGATACGGAGTCTCCCTGAACAGCGGAACCTCGGCTCTCGAGTTGGGATTGCTTGCTATGGGGATCAAACCCGGCGACGAAGTGATTCTGTCGCCGTACACGTTCATGGCAAGTGCGACATCGATTCTCGTAACTAGGGGAGTGCCGATATTTGTCGATATCGATCCGGATACCTACAACATCGATCCTGATCTGATAGAGGCGGCGATCACGGACCGCACATTCGCGATAATGGCTGTTCACTTCGGAGGGCGCGCATGCGATATGCAGCGGATCCTTGACATCGCAAAAAAGCATGATTTGAAAGTTATCGAAGACGCATCACATTCCCACGGAGCGACCTGGAACAATCGTGGACTGGGATGCATCGGAGACGTTGGGGCATTGAGTCTTGGCAGCGGCAAGAACCTCAGCTCCGGTGAAGGCGGCATACTGCTGACCAACAATGAGGAGATTTATTGAAACGCCGCTCAGTTGCACGATCTCTGGACCGGCGGTCTCGTTCGAAGGTCGGGCGACTCGGGCGGTGGAAGCCTCGTTGCCGGCAAGAATTGGACCTTCCCGCAGGTTGCTCCGAATTACCGGCTCCCCGAGATTCTTGCCGCACTCCTTGCCTCGGGGCTGACCAGACTTGAGGACGAAACCCAGATTCGCGCCGACAATGGACGTTACTTGGATGATCTTCTTGAGAGCGGCCCTGGAACCAACATCCTCCGTCGCGATGAGTACGTGACGAGGAATTCGAACCACCTATATACATTCAAGTACAACGCCGACGCATTTGACGGCCTACCCCGCGAAAAGTTTGTTGAGGCTATGTCGGCTGAGGGATTTCCGGTGAACATTGCGTACCCACGGGGATGCCACAAGCAACCCTTGTTCCATGATTACAAGGACAAAGCGGAGTGGCCTTACAATCGATTCTTCGGCGACTCGAATGTCGATTACGCGGCCGTGGAATGCCCCGTAACGGATTACCTCTGCGCAAACGAGACGATTTGGCTTTCTGGTTCGTACATGTTGGATGCCGGTCATGAGGGCATGGACCAAGTGGCTGAAGCGGTCGACAAGATCCGGGCGAACACGACGGAGTTGATCGGGGCGGTCGCCACAAGATAGGAGCTTCCTGGGCGGTTTAGGCGTCGCTAGCTGGGAGGTAGACGCGAAACGCCGACGAACGCTTGACCGAGCCGCGGCGTTTGATTGCCCCGTAGATCAATGATCGCTATCGAAGCGCTTGAAGCAGCCTCTCCGCCTCTTCGGGGCTAATCTTCCCGTCGGCCACCATACGAAGGATCATTCTGGTGTCGTCATCGGTCTCGGCTGCTTTGCCGTTGTGCGCACCAGCCACTGCGGCCCGTCTGGATTCTGGTTGGCCCGATTTTCGGGCGGCGCGTCAAACGCGCCGCCCCTGCCGCTTCATGAACCGATCCACGTCGCGCTGAACGCGCTCTCTTATCCGGCCGCCCAGATCTCGAATATCTTCCTCTAGACGCAGCGATTGGGATACTTCCTCCCCGAGATTGCGAATGCCGGACTCCAGAGCGCCGACCATATTCTCGACACCCTCGCCGATCTCCTCGGTGGAAAACGGCAAACCAAAGTCGCCCTCGGGCAACCCGGTGTCTTGCCTGAGCACGATATCGCCATCGGCCTCGATTTCTAACGTTGCCTCACCATCCCCAATTGTCGCTTTGAATAGACCGTCGTTGTGCACGCTGTTATCTAACTCAAGCCCTTTTGTGGCGATATCCCCGCTCTTCGTGATCAGCTTTATGTTGGCCGACGAACCTTTGTCCAAAGAGATCGTCGCACTGCCCTGAACTGTGGCCCTCCAAACGTTTTGGCCATGAAGGAGACCAGTCAACCGGAGATTTTCGGCAAGCCAATCCACCTGGACGTTTCCCGAGATGTCGCTGAACGTCCCGCTGCCCACAACACTGGTCGCGTGCAGGGAGCCGCTGCAGCGTCGGACTCGAACCGGTCCGGAAGACTCATTCAATTCGATGCTACCTATATCGGACGCCGATAGCGGACCGAGGCGCCGGTGCAGTGATACCTTCCCGGCGTCACCGATACGAACCGGGCCGAATAGCGATCCCGTGCAGGCCAGCGAGCCCTCAACGTCTGCTATCCGCGTCGGCCCCCGAACGTCGCCGATGTTCGCATTGGCGCGAATTCCGTCGAGCGTAAGAGGACCCGCTACTTCACCGACAGTGATATCAATGCCGTCCGGCACCCGCAACGTCGATGGTCCTGAAAACCGAAATAGGGCCTTCTCGGCCTCCGACATGGAGAATTCCGGTTCAGACGTCGCGGTCACCAAGAAGTTATGCTGGCCGTGACCGCCAATAGTCAGCGGGCCGGACGAATGTTCGACTGCCAGCGACGTCGTCGAGTCAAAACTCCAGGTCGATTTCACTGCTACCTCTCTTCGATTTCGAATGAGTTGCTCGACCGTTCGCTTCCCAGCAACTTCAGGGCTTCGTCCACGTCGATCTCGCCGTCCCGAAGGCTTTCTAGGACCTCGCTCTTTTTCCGGTCCGGTACCGCAACCGATTCGGCGCGGCGCTCCATCGCGTCGACTACGCCGTCGAGCATCGATCTCACTGTCGGATACGACACCCCCAGCTCGGCCTCGACATCCCTGATGATGCCGCGATTGCGAATGAACACGTCGGCGAACTCGAGCTGCTCGACTGACAAACCTGCCAACCCCGCTGGCTCGAAATGACCGTCGATGCCGGTGTCGCAGTGATCGCATTCCAGCCGCACCGCCACGAGATCGTGCTGACACACGGGACACGTCTTAAGGATTTCGGGCACCGTCCTCACGCCGAACTGAGTTGAATTCTGACTAAGTTGAGTGCTGTCAAGCTGCATCGCTCGGAATCCACGTTGTGTTCCATGTCAAACAACCGGACCGTCGACGGCTTTGGCCGCTCAATCGGATTGCGACTAGTTGCCCGGACCCGGCCAGTCGAGATGCTTGTGCAGGAAATCGAACGTTCCCTGCCCGTGGATTTCGTGACCACCGTCGAAGTACTCGATCTCGGTGCGGTTGGGGATGCCGAGTTTCGCGTACAAACGGCGCACCTTCGCGTACTCGTAGGCAACTCGCTCGTCTGGCGCTACGCCGTCGTCGTGGCCCCTTTCGACCATGAACGGCCTCGGCGCGATGAGCCCGGCCATTTCCGCGTACCCGAAAGTATTCCCTTGGTTGAACTCTGGAATATCGAATTCTCGCGTAAACATGTAGCTGTAGGCGTTGTCGACCGACGTTGTTTTCCAGAGCCAGTCGTTGAAATTCGCGGAACAGATCGACAGGCAGTAGCCGTCAAGAATCGCAGGGATGCGCATAGCGGTGAATCCGCCGTACGAGAGTCCGTAGAAGCCGATTCGGTCCGGATCCACGTTCGGCAAACCGCCGAGCCATTCGAGTATCCGTTCATGCTGCCTGACGACGAAGGAGAATATGGTAAGGCCTAGCGGGTCTGCCTTCCGCTGGATCATCCGGAAATGATCTTCAAATATGTGTGGCTGCTGCGGCGCAAACACCACGAATCCGCGCTCCACAAGCTGCTCTCCAAACCCGTTATAGACGGATTCGATACCCTTATCGACTACATCTTGCGTCCGCCCTTCGAGACCGTGCTGGCACACGACGACGGGCCTTCGTTCCCCTTCGCGAAGGTCTTTGGGTACCAGAAGCGTTCCGTACGCGAAGATATCAGGCCACAGGTCCAGAGTTACCTCGTACCCGTTCCAGCTCTCCCTTTTATACGCGAGCCTGCTTCGAGGGTCCGGGGGAAGGACCGGTTTTGGGAGCTTACCGACAACATCGACCCAAAGCCGATCTCTGAAGTCCTTCCAGGAATCCGACCATGCGTCGATCGACTCGAGCGATCTCGACTCCCAATAGAAGGCTTGTCGATTATTCTCGGCCGTCCGGACCTGAGCCCGGACTTGTCGCACCAAACCGTCGAACTGACGCTTAAGTCGCATCGAACGTCCCGAAAATGCTCGGGATGTCACCGGGTCTGCCTGTATGCGACCTAATCCGGCGTCGACTCCGAGCCCTGCCAAGAGCGATTCGAGGGCTTCGATGTGGCTCCGCCCCGAGCCACGATGGCCCACGAACTTCAACCGACCATCCGCGCCCATCCGACGAAAGTAGCTCGCCGACCGCTCCGCTTCGCTGTTGACGGTCTCTTCGTCCGGATTCGTCAGGCGCCCGGGAGCCGCCGTCCGCATTTCGTCTTTGACCGGAGGGGGTCCATCTACTTCGGGACCGCCGCCCGACTTGACCGTAAGAGACCGGGGCGCGATCATTGCCGCCAGCTCGGCGTCGCCGAACTTGGTCAGAAGTTTCCAGACGTTTCGGTAAAGGGGCTCGCGCCAGATCTTCTCCCGCGACTCGAAATAACCGCTGACGAGCGCCCCGGCTATTCGATCGTCAATTGCGGCAGCGTAGAGCGCCAAAAGACCGCCTTCGCCATGGCCGGCCACTCCGATGCTTGAGGGGTCCCGGTTCGTGGCAAACCAATCGACCGCTGCGAGAATCTTCTGAATCTCGTAGCCGACAATGTGGCGTCCGATTTGATATGCCATTCGATAGATGAATTCGCGATGGGTTTGATTGGTTTCGGCGACACCGACAGATTGCGACCAGCGATCAGACCTGTCGATCAGATCGGGCACTAGGACCTCGCACCCGGATTCCGCCAGCCGCCGCGCAGTCTGGGCGTCGGGTGTGAGTCCGACCGAAATACCAGTCAACTGTTCCGGCGACGTGTCTGCATCGGGAACCGCTACGACATGCGCGTGCGGACGCGCATGTGGACGGAGCAGCAATCCCTCAGCGTCGAGGCCGTCGAGCACGATCCATCTCACCTCATAGATCGCGTAACCGGAAGCGCGGCCGATTTCCGTGGGGCCGCGTGGGTGCGAAACGTCGATGTTGAGCGATGGATCGATGCGATCGTCGACCACCCCGAGGATTCGGCGCAACTCATCGCGCCGCGCGATGACGGATTCCGTTGATTCTTCAATGGACGAGTTTTCCGCCTCCCACTCAGTTCGGCGGATCTCCCGAGTAGCGGCCAATTGGCGGTCCAGATACGCGTGGATTCCGTCCACCATCTTGGCTGCGAGGTCGTCTGTCGTCGTCAAAGGACCGGTTTCCGGCAGCGATCGCGGAGCGTTAGCGGGCACGGCGGATTACTATCAGCGGACCGGTCTCGTCACCGCTCATATCGCCTCATTATCAGTCGAGTGCTCCGGTTTCTGGTCAGGTAATTCCAGGTCCATTGCACCAGGACTAGGACTCGATTCTCGTATCCGATCAATAGCATCAAATGGATGAACAACCAGAAAAGCCAAGCTGGATATCCCGTTATCCGCACCCGACCGAAATAGGCAACCGCTTTCGCTCGACCGATCGTGGCCAGCGTGCCTTTGTCTGAATAGCGGAATGCCCTGTAGTTGCGGCCAGCCAGACGGCGTTTGATCAGCTTAGCGACATAGGTGTCCTGCTGCGTAGCGACTGCGGCCAGTCCGGGCAGCGGCTCGGGTCCTTGGTGAGCGAATGACGCGACATCGCCCAGCGCGAAAATGTTCGAGTGCCCCGGGACCGTCAGGTCCGGCTCGACCAGGAGGCGTCCGGCTTGGTTCGCGGGAGCGCCGGTACGATCCGCGAGCCTGAGCGCCAGCGACGATGGCTTCACGCCGGCCGCCCACAACACGGTTTTGCACGGTATCTCATCCTCGTGATCGCCCGTCCGAATCCGAACGCAATCCGCGTCCATATCGAGCACGGCCGTATTCGTCCTAACGGTCACTCCGGCGCGCTCCAACGCAGTCTTGGCTTTCTGGGAAAGGGTTGGCGGGAACGTGCCGAGAACGCGATCGGCTGCCTCGACCAGAACAATCCGCGCGGTCTCCGTATCGATCGAGCGAAAGTCCGCCCGCAGTGTGTCGCTGGAGATCTCCGAAAGTGCCCCGGCAAGCTCAACGCCGGTAGGTCCCGCACCGACGATGACAAAAGTCAGCCAGGCAGAGCGTTCTGCTTGGTCAATCTCAAATTCGGCGCGTTCAAACGCGAGCAATATGCGACTGCGCATTTCCTCGGCGTCTTCCATCGACTTCAGCGCCGGGGCTGTCTCGGCCCATCCGTCGTTCCCGAAATAGTGATTTTCGCTACCCGTTGCAACGACGAGCGTGTCGTAATCAACGTCGGAATCAGCCAGGAAAACTTTGCGGTTCGGCACGTCAAAGTCGATCACTTCCCCGAGTCTTACCTGAACGTTTCGATGCTTGCGAAGCACACTTCGAAGAGGTGATGAAATGTCCCCCGGCGATAGTCCACTCGTGGCGACCTGGTATAGCAGCGGCTGAAATACGTGAAAGTTTCGCTTGTCGATCAGTGTTATCCGCGCCGGACAGCGCCTGAGGCCAACGGCGGTGTAAAGCCCGGCGAACCCACCGCCGACGATTACGACACGATGCGGGTCAGCCATGGTCTGGCGGGCGCCGATTCGATGCCCCGAAAGGCTACCCCAGGATCGTCGATGCTCTGAAACCTAGCTGGTACTTTCGCCCGCTGGCTCGCCGTCATCCCATGTCGTTTTGAGGATGGACTCCGGTAGCCACACATTGACTATCAGTGCAACGCCAAGGACTATCAGCCCGATAACGAACAGCACCGTTATCGAGTTTGAAAGTGCTTCTTGCATCAACGGCAGGATTTCAGGCGGCAGCGTGAGTTCGTCGCCCAATCCCGAGGCAAGGGACTGGGGGTTTTGGACAATCTCGGCCAGCTGCTCGGCGGGTATCTTGCTCCGTGCCGACTCGGGCATGCGCTTGACAAGGCTTTCGATCTGGTCTTTGAAGCGGGTGGTCATCACGGCCCCGAAGGCCGTGGCGCCGATCGTTCCGCCGATCCCTCGAAAAAACTGGAGCGCTGCCGTCACCACACCAAGCTGGCTGCGATCGAATGCGTTTTGAACCGCGATGATGTACAGCGGGAAGGTTATCCCAAGTCCTGCGCCGGTTAACACCATGTTTCGCACGGCCTCGGCGTTGGTTGTGGTGGGACCCATTCGTGAGAGCAGATAGAATCCCAGACCCATGGTGCTGATTCCCACGAATGCAAGGAATTTGTAGCGTTGCAGCCTCGACATGATCAGACCGGCAATGATGCTTGAAACAACCATACCGAGCATCATCGGAGTCAATACCAATCCCGAGCGGGTCGCGCTCGTCCCGATGACGAACTGAATGAACAGCGGAATAAAGAGGATGGCGCCGAACATGCCAACCGACGTAAGGAACGTGCTGATTATTGAAACCGTGAACACACGCTTCTTGAAAAATCCGAGGGGCAACACGGGATCTTCAGTCCGTCGTTCCACGAGAACTAGGGCTATCCACAACGCGACGGCGGCCGCGACCAGACCGATGATCTGCGCCGAAGCCCACGGGTATTCATTTCCGCCCCACAGAACTATCAGGAGCGATGTGACGATAGCCGCCGCCAAAAGCCCGCCGCCCAAATAATCGACGGTCCTTCGAATAGATCGATCGGTGGTCTCCTTGAGAGTCACGAACAGGACGGCGAACGCTATGCAACCAACGGGTAGATTGATGTAGAAAATCCAGCGCCAGCTCGCGTTGTCGACGAGGTAGCCACCCGCCGTGGGGCCGATTATGCTGGCCAGCCCGAACACCCCGGCGAACAGTCCCTGCATTCGCCCGCGCTGGGCCGGCGGATAGAAATCACCGATCGTGGCCATCGTTACGGGAAAGAGGACTCCGGCCCCTAAACCCTGGACAGCTCTGGACAGGATTAGTTGAAGCATCGATTGTGATGCGCCCGACAACGCCGATCCGAGCATGAACACCACGATCCCGGCAAGGTAGATCCACCGGCGACCGTAGATGTCCGACAGTTTGCCCCCTATCGGCGTTATCGTGGTGGATGCGAGCATGTAGGCAGAAAACACCCACGCGAACAGGTCCAACCCGCCGAGGTTGGCGACAACGCGTGGCATCGCGGTTGCAACGATCGTCTGGTCCAATGCCGCGAGCAAAAGCCCTAGAAGCATGCCCCCCAGTACGAATGTGGTCCGTCGCTTCGAGCCGAACCGAGACGCCGGCTGCGCACGGGCCTCGCCGGATTGGGATTCGGCCTGTGCGGCTAGGCGCCCGGCTTCGGCGGAACTGTCACTCATCAAACGGTCTCCTGAAAGCCTGAACGTCGCACCGTGGATTTAGCGGGCGATCGGCAAGAATACCGGGCATCCGCGCATCGTGCGGACATCGCCAAGTCTATTTGGCGGTGGAATTCGATAACAGCAACCGGAATGGTGCTTGACTCAATTCGCGAGCTTGTTTAAGCCCCTCAGGCCCGCCATCTTGTAGCATTCGGCAAAGGTCGGATAGTTAAAGACGGTGTCTACGAAATAGTCGATCGTGCCCCCGAGCGCTAGGGCTGCCTGCCCAATGTGAATCAGCTCGGTGGCCTGAGAGCCGAAGATGTGCACTCCCAAGATCTTCCGGTCATGTGGATTGAAGAGCAGTTTGAGCATCCCGAACTGATCGCCGATTATGTTCCCTCGTGCGATCTCGCGGTATCGGGCAACTCCGCTTTCGTACGGTATGCCTTCCTCGGTCAACTGCTCTTCGGTCTTTCCGACCATGGATATCTCCGGCAGCGTGTAGATACCGATCGGAACGAGCTCGGGAACCGAGTTGACTGGAAGGCCGAATGCGTGACGGGCTGCAATACGTCCCTGTTCGGCGGCAGTGGCCGCAAGCGCCGGTTGACCGATTACGTCTCCAACCGCGAAGACGTGCTCCATCTCGGTTCGGAAAGTATCGTCGACCTTGAGGCGCCCACGCTTGTCCGGTTCGATGCCCAGGGCCGCTAGATTGAGGTCGTCTGCGGACCCAGTTCTTCCGATCGAGTAGAGAAGTGTATCGGCGGAAATCTTAGCTCCATTTACGAGGATTGCGGCCGGTCTTCCGGTTTCATCAAGATCGACTGAACGTACGTTATGCCCTAGCCGCAAGGTGACGCCAGTATCGCGCATGTGGAACTTGAGCGCATCGGTGACTTCGCTGTCGAGGAACTCCAGCAAATCGTGACGGCCATCTACGAGCACCACACGTGTGCCAAGCGCGGAAAAGATGCTCGCATACTCGCTTCCGATTACACCGCCGCCGACGATCATCATCGACTTCGGGACTTCCTTCATGTCGAGGATGTCGTCGCTGTCCATCACTCGTTCGGCTTCGAAGGGAATGTGGTCCGGGCGAGCCGGATGCGAGCCCACTGCAATAACGAACTTGTCCGCTTGATACTCACGAAATGTTTGGCCCGCAACCTCAATTCGATGCGGGTCCAAGAACCTGGCAATCCCGGTTACCAGTTCCACACCGTTGCGTATCAGCGCGCTTTTGATTACCTCGGCCTCCGACCGAATCACCTGCCCGGTTCGCTCCAGCAGGTCGGGCATTTTGATCTGCGACATCAGGCGATACGACTCGCCGTAAAACGTGCGCTGGTTCACACCCGTCAGGTAGCAAACGACTTCCCTGAGCGTCTTCGATGGGATGGTGTTGGTCAGTACCGAGTCGCCGCCTGCCATATGATGCCGATCGACCGCAAGGACCCGACCGCCGGCCTTAGCCGCTTGGATGGCCGCACTTTGCCCACCCGGCCCGACGCCAATGACGGCGAGATCATATCTATCGACGTCAGTCATCCGCTCGTCCCTTGAGACGTTTGTCTGAGCGGTCCAGCTTAGCTTGCCTCAGTAGCCCGATCGTGAAAGTCTCCTGCCGCGGCGGAATCTCCACTCAAGACGCGACGCTGATCACGAATACTCCCACGCGCATTCGACCTTTTTGATACTCACTATCAAACGAGTATCGAGCACTCCGAGACATACCCGTTATCGGCTGCCGATCTAAGATATGCCGCCAAGCTCACGAGGCGCGCATAGTGGAGCAACGTCCAAGCGCTTCGTTTACCGAGGAGACGATCGATGCCCGGTGCCTTCCCGCTGATCGAAGTATCGGGTTCGTCGTATGAAATGGGCCGTCAGCATGGCGAACTTGCCGTTGAGAAAGTGCACTCGTATCTCCGGTGGATTGAGAGACTCACGGGATTTCCTCGCGCTCGGTTGAATCAGAACGCGATGCGCCTGCTTCCACACATTGAAAAAGTAAGCGCGAAATTCGTCGATGAAATCCGAGGTCTCGCCGAGGGCGCGGAGATTTCGTTCGAGGACGCAGTACTTTGCCAGGTTAGAGCCGAAGCCGTGCATGGCGCGGATGAAGCCTGTACCGCATTCGCGCTCACCGGCGAGGCGACCCTCGACGGAAACACGATGTTGGGACAAAACCAGGACCTCGAGCCTGGGTACGAAAGGGTGGCGATCCTTTTACGGGTGGCGCCCGATGATGGGCGGCCCTCCGCGCTCATGTTCACGTTCGCCGGTCAATTGGGCTACTGCGGAATGAACGACCGCGGCGTCGCCCATTTCGCGAACGCCCTTTACGGCATCCGGTGGCGGCCCGGCTCACCCCACTACCCGGTCAAGCGGGCGGCGTTGGAGCAGACTTCGACCGACGAGGTCTTGAAATTGTTGGAAAGTACAGCCGTCTGCTCGGCTGGGAACATGGTCGTTGCCGACGGCCTCGGGCACATCGCCGATGTCGAGATCATGCCAGATGCCATTTCCGAATCTGTCGACGATCATCCCGATAAGCGCATCCACGCAAATCACTGCCAGTCATCCGAATTCGAGGGTCGGGACAGACCGCTATTGGCGGACTCTCACGACCGACTGGCGCGAATGCGCAAGCTCGTGGCGGATCGCTGGGGGTCGATAACAGTCGACACTATGAAGGAGATCCTTGCGGATCATCAGGGGCATCCGGGCGGTATTTGCAGGCACGGGACGATGAAGATGCACTCCATCTCAGGCTACATTGCCCAGCCGGAGGAGCGTACGTTGCACGTTCGACGCGGCCACGGCTGCGACGGAACGTGGACCGCCTATCAGGTCTAGATACCCATATCCGCGCGGACGTCCGAAAGCGTCGGCTAGAAGCCCTTGGCTATTGTGATATTGGCAAGTCGAAGCTCGAGGAGTCGGGCCGTTACGACACCAGGGCCGCGCGAGATTGTTCGCCCGCGTGGTACGAACTCCGTACGAGGGGCCCGGCCTCGACATGGCGAAATCCGAGTTGCATACCGAAATCCCGGATGGCTTCAAACTCATCCGGGTGATAAAAGCGCTCGACCGGTAGATGTCTTGCGGTGGGCTGCAGATACTGACCGACCGTTAGCAGATCACAGTTGCTCTCTCGAATATCGAACATGGTCAGCTTCAATTCGTCCATAGACTCTCCAAGACCCACCATAAGTCCCGACTTCGTGGTCATCGAAGGGTCCAGCTTCTTCACCCGACTGACGAGCTCAAGCGATCGCTCGTAGCGGGCCTTCGGCCTGGCAGTTCGATACAGCCTTGGCACCGTTTCAGTGTTGTGATTGAGAACCGCGGGATTTGCTTCGACCACCGTGGCGAGCGCTTCCCAATTGCCAAGAAAATCTGGAATCAGTACCTCCACCTGACAGCGCGGTGTGCGATTCTTGATCGCCCGTATGCATGCGGCGAAGATCGATGCGCCGCCGTCGGCCTCGTCGTCACGGTTGACGGATGTGATCACGGCGTAGTCGAGGCCAAGCGTCTCAACCGCCCGCGCCAGCCTGAGCGGTTCGAGTGGATCGACGGCGCCGGGCCTTCCCGAAGTAACTGCGCAAAACCCGCAGGCACGGGTACATGTGTCGCCAAGAATCATGAAAGTCGCTGTTCCCGCGTTCCAGCATTCCCCGATATTCGGGCAGCGGGCCTCCTCGCAGACGCTGTGAAGCTCGTGCTCGCCCATGAGCATCTTGAGACGGTCAAACCGCTCGCCGCCTGGATATTTGGCCTTGAGCCAACGAGGCTTCGGCCGGCGCACTTCAGTTGCCACCACCGACCCCAGCCTGAATCGCGGTATCGGAATGTTCTGGAACTTCCGTCAAATCGGTGCCGAAGATTTCCGAAAAAGCAGTCGCGAATGCGTCCTCGACCTCCCGCATCACGGGAGGCTTCCCAACAAGCTCGCCCATGGAGGCAGCCGGTGCATCGGGCACGCCGCACGGGATGATGGCTTCGAACCAGGACAGGTCCGTTGTCACGTTGAGGGCTATGCCATGGCTTGTGACACCGCGTTGAACGCGCACTCCGAGCGCCGCTATCTTTGCGCCCCCCACCCAGATTCCTGGTTTCCCGGCTACGCGGCTGCCGTGAATGCCAAACGTGTCAAGCGCCATTATCAGCGCCGACTCGAGCGACCGCACGTAATCGGTTGGCGGAATCTGGCGCGCGCTAAGATTCAATATCGGATACGCGACAAGCTGGCCTGGACCATGGAACGTGATGTCGCCGCCGCGGTCAACGTCAATGACTCGGGCCCCACGGGCTTCGAGAAGTTCGGCGGGTGCGAGCAGATTCCTTCGGCCACCCCGAGCTCCCACGGTGTAGACCGGGGGATGCTCCAGCAACGCGAGACACTCCGACGAGCGACCCTCGCGCACGGACTCCGCACAGCGCTGCTGCCAGTCGAAGGCGGCTTCGTATTCGATCAAACCGAGTCGATGTAGGAGAATTGAATCCATGGGCTTCTCGGCGTTCATGGCAAATTAATACTAACGCGCTGACCTGTTGTGGAACGGGTTTCAGAGGATCATGTGGCATACATCAATTTCCGCATCCCTCACGTAAGATGTAGGGATGTATCAGACGCTGCGCGAGTTCGGTCTCACACTTGGTGGCGTCTCTTGCTCAATCGGGGTGACGGGCTGCGGAGTCAGTCGCGACCGACATACGTTCTTCACCTGTGCGCCCGCGCATTGAGTTCCAGCTGAGTCCGGAATAATGGCAAACACAATTCCCGCAACGGGGTATGTTGACGGGCAGGCTGCGGTCCGGGACCTTGAAGTCGGAGATTGGGTCGAGTCCCTGCGGGACGTTTTGCAGATCCGCGGCGCCGACCAGGTGGAGCGGATACTTCGCGCATTACAGGTCCATGCTCAGAAGAACGGTGTCACGCTGCCAGTTACCGCTCAGTCCCCCTATGTCAATACGATTCCACCTGAGCAGCAGCCTCCGTATCCTGGCAACGTAGAGCTCGAACGGGAGATAAGGCGTGTACTGCGCTGGAACGCGATGGCGACGGTAGTTGAAGCCAATCGCAAATACGACGGCATCGGCGGGCACATCTCCACATACGCATCTGCGGCGACGCTCTACGAGGTCGGTTTTAACCACTTTTTCCGTGGGAACGAGCATCCGTCCGGGGGCGATCTCGTTTATTTCCAAGGGCATTCGTCGCCGGGAATCTATTCGCGAGCGTTCCTTGAAGGTCGAGTTTCAATTCATGAGCTTCACAACTTTCGACGGGAGCTTGCCGACGGCGGTGGATTGCCGTCGTATCCGCACCCGTGGTTGAAGCCCGACTTCTGGCAGTTCCCGACGGTTTCGATGGGGCTTGGGCCGATCACGTCTATTTACCAGGCGCGGTTCATGCGCTACTTGGAAGACCGTGGACTGAAGGAGCCGACTGACGCCAACGTATGGACCTTCCTGGGCGACGGCGAGTGTGATTCTCCCGAAGCATTGGGTGCGGTGACCCTGGCATCGCGCGAGAAGCTCGACAATCTCATCTGGGTCGTCAACTGCAATCTGCAGCGACTTGACGGGCCTGTGCGAGGAAACGGCAACATCATTCAGGAATTGGAGGCCATCTTCCGCGGCATCGGCTGGAACGTGATAAAGGTCCTCTGGGGCACCGACTGGGATCGACTCTTTGCAAACGACGATGAAGGTCTGCTCGCCAAAAGAGCCGGCGAGGTCGTTGACGGGGAATATCAGAAATACATCGTTGCCGGGGGAAGCTACATCCGCGAGCATTTTTATGGCGTGGATCAGAGACTACTCGACATGGTTGCGGACAAAACCGACGCGGAGCTTTGGTCCATGCGGCTCGGCGGTCACGACCCCGTAAAGGTACACGCAGCCTATTCGGCCGCTGTTAACCGTAAAGGTTCGCCAACGGTGATCCTCGCCCGAACAATCAAGGGCTACGGGCTCGGTGAGGCCGGCGAAGGCAGAAACATAACCCATCAACAGAAGAAACTGAATGAGGACGAACTCCACCGCTTTCGGGATCGATTCAAGATCCCGATATCCGACGAGGACGTCGCCAGCGCTCCCGTGTATCGGCCGGACGATGGAAGTCCGGAGCTGATTTATCTACACGAACGACGGCGTAAGCTTGGCGGTTATCTGCCATCTAGAAAGTCCGACGCGCCGGCCGTCAGCGTTCCCGACGACAAGCTTTTCGATGAGTTCTACTCCGGCACAGGCGACCGCACAGTCTCGACAACGATGGCACTCGTCCGAGTGCTTTCGAAACTCCTCAGGGACCCGGATCTTGGCAAACTGATAGTGCCAATCGTCCCCGACGAAGCCCGCACCTTCGGCATGGAGGCCCTGTTTCGGCAAGTCGGGATCTACTCCCGCGTCGGTCAGCTCTATGAGCCCGTAGATTCCGACAGCTTGCTGTACTACAAAGAGTCCACGGACGGCCAAATCTTGGAAGAAGGAATCACCGAAGCTGGGTCGATGTCATCTTTCATCGCCGCCGGGACAGCCTACGCAAACTACGGGTTGCCTACCATTCCGTTCTATATCTATTACTCGATGTTCGGCTACCAGCGCGTTGGGGATCTCATGTGGGCGGCAGCGGATTCGCGCGCCCGAGGGTTTCTGATCGGGGCCACCGCCGGACGAACAACGCTTTCGGGCGAAGGGCTTCAGCATGAAGACGGCCACAG
>PVBE011633967.1_pt1 | contig 18308 bp, 10 predicted proteins | sample 1631181 | NCBI WGS metagenome assembly PVBE01 (sample SAMN08397723, study PRJNA350692) | Marine metagenome, whole genome shotgun sequencing project. | isolation source: water | place: Pacific Ocean | collected 2012-04
ATCGTCTGCTCCGCGGACGGTGAAGGGGTGACCTGCGACGCCGGCCCCGGCGAGCCGGCGCCGGAGGCCTGCAACCACCTGGACGACGACTGCGACGGGACCGTCGACAACGGGTTCGAGGGCGTCGGCGACGTCTGCCGGCCGGGGCTCGGCGAGTGTGCCGCGGTGGGGCTGATCGTCTGCTCCGCGGACGGTGAAGGGGTGACCTGCGACGCCGTCCCCGGCGAGCCGGCGCCGGAGGCCTGCAACCACCTGGACGACGACTGCGACGGGTTGGCGGACAACGGGATCCCGGGCGTGGGCGACGAGTGCGAGGTCGGAGAGGGCGTCTGCGCATCTTCGGGGTTCCAGGTCTGCGATGCAGACGGCGACGGCGTGGTCTGCGACGCGCCCCCCCCGGTCGGCAGGGACGAGGTCTGCAACGGGCTCGACGACGACTGCGACGGCGAGCCGGACGACGGCCTGGGACTCGGCGAGGAGTGCGTCGTCGGCGTGGGCGCATGCGAGGTCGCGGGCCTGGTCATCTGCGCGCAGCCCGACGACCCGGACCGGGCGGGCGAGGCGATCTGCTCGGCCGAGCCGGGCGAGCCGTCCGAGGAGATCTGCGACAACGACATCGACGAGGACTGCGACGGCGAGCTGCTTATCGAGTGCCCGCCCGAGGACGGCCTGTCGCCAGGGTTCCCGTACATCTGGGGTGTCGACGGGCTCGACTCCCTCGACACCGGACGGGGCGTGGCCGTCGATGACGCAGGTTTTGGCTGGGTCGCCGGCTTCAGCACTCCGGAGAACAAGGTCGCAGTGTGGCGGGTGTCGCCGGCCGGCGAGCTGGCGGACGGGTTCCCGATCCTCCGGAACAACGACGGCGGAAACCCGGCGATCCCGCGATCGGAGGGGGCCGACGTCGCCATCGCCCCCAACGGGGACGCCGTGGTGGTCGGGCGGTCGTACAACGGCCAGGAGAGGTGGGTCGCCACGGTCTGGCGCTTCGCCCCCGACGGGACCTTGCGCCAGACCTTCCCCCGCTTCGGCCCAAACGACACGGCGGGCTACGGCGTGACCGTCGACGACGACGGGTTCATCTGGATGGTGGGCACCCGCAGCGACGGCAACGAGGACCTGGTCGTCTGGCGCTTCGACGACCAGGGCGCGCTGTCGGCGGACTTCCCAGTATACCGGGGCGACATCATCGGCCAGGAGCGCTTCAATTGGGGGTTCGACGTGGTGGTCGACGGCAACGGCATCGCGTGGGTCGCGGGCTGGAGCCGCTGGGACGGGCGGCACCCGCTCGCCACCGTCTGGGCCTATCGGAGCGACGGTCAGATGGCGAGGCAGCCGTGGTCCTGGCCCGGGGATGTCGATGAGTTCCAGTCCGGGGTCTTCGACCTTGCGGTGGGCGCAGACGGGTCCATCTGGGCGGCCGGCAGGACCCAGCGGCCCGGCGACCCCGAGAGCATGTCGCTCTTCAAGTTCCACCCAGGCGGCGCCTTGCTCGAAGGGTTCCCGGTCAGCCGGGCTGGCGACGCAGGGGGCGCAGGCAACCACGGGGCGTACGGGGTTGCCGCAGCGCCGGACGGCGGCGTCTGGGCGGCCGGCTACGGCAGCGGCCCCGCGTCGTTCGAGATGCTGCTCTGGCGCACAGACTCGGCGGGGGTGACCGCCGACGGCTACCCCATCATACGCGCCGACGACGCAGGCGTGGTCTCCACGGATCTGGGCTACGACGTGGCGGCGGGCCCTGACGGCGCGGTCTGGGTCACCGGCCAGTCCCGCCACCCCGACCGCCGGGACGACATGATCCTCTGGAGGTTTCAGTGATCCGGGCCTTCGGCACCAACCGCCGATCGTGGCCGGGCGCGCCGGCGAGCGCTCAGTCCTGTTCCGGCTCGCAGGGCGCCAGCCCAGGGATTCCCGAGTTGTCCGCCAGCTCCTTGGCCTGGGCCGCCACCTCCAGCGAGAACTGGTAGGCGTCGAGCCGGTGATGAGGGAATCGTCGAGTCTGCTCGTCCAGGGAGACCTGGCGGGCTGCTCAAGAACGTCCGGCCCCCCCTTGCCCCTCCCCAATCCCCTTCACGAACACCCCCACCCTCACGCCCACCCTCACGCCCACCCGCACCCGCCCGCTGTCGTGCTGGTGCGGGTGCTCGTAATCGTGAAAGTGGCCGTGGAGGGGCGGAACCCCAGCAGGTCCCTGATTCACGGCGACGCCGGCGCAGCCGGCGAGCCTGAATCAGGGACACCCCCTCTAGGACTCCAACGCCCGCACGTTCAGCGGCCGCTCCTCGAACGACCTCCGCAGATCGGCGTCCATGATCCTCTCCGCCCGCCGGGTCACGCTCACGCGGGCGCGCGCTCGCGCGGCCGTGACAGCCTCCCGGTGGGCTTCCGAGCCGGACGCCACCTCGGCGAGCGACAGGCAGACCTCCACCTCCAGGGTCGGGGCGCCGGGCGGGAGGCCGGCGACGGCCTGCATGGCCTGCTCGATGGCGTCCTCGACCCGTCCGAGGGCGCCCAGCGCGAGGGCGGTGCGGGCCCGGCCGAGGGCCTCGAACGCCGGCTGCTCGCTTTGGCCTCCGATCTCGACGGCCCGCTCGCCGTGGGCGAGGGCGTCCTCCGGCAGGGTCAAGGCGAGCGCAAGGCGGGCCTGGGCGAGGGACAGCTCCAGGTTGAGCTGGGGTGCGTGGGTGTCGTCGGCCACTGCCGTCGCGTACAGCAGCGCCGCCCGGGCTTGCTCGTAGCGCTCCCGCTCCAGCTCGACCCGCGCCAGCGACACCAGGGCCAGCCCCTCATGCAGCGGGTTCCTGCGGTCCCTGCAGTGCCGCACCGACTGGCGGGCCCGGGTGTAGGCCAGATCGTTGTCTCCCAGCTCCAGGCAGATCTGGCTGAGGTGGCCGAGGATCAGGCCGCTGCGCCGGCGGTTGCCGATCTCGCGGTTGAGCTTGAGCGCCTCCAGCGCGGCGTTGAGCGCCTCCTCGTGGTCGCCCTGGTCCTCGAGGGCCAGCGCCAGGTGCGACAGCGTGGCCTCCCGCGTGGTCTCGTCCTGGCCGGGGCGCTGCACCTCGAGGCTCCGCCGCAGGCAGTCCACCGCCGCCTCGGCGTCGCCGGCGCGCCGCGTGGCGATGCCCAGCGTGTTGAGCGTGATCGCGTGGTCCTCGCGCAGCCCCTCGCCGTCGAAGATCGCCAGCGCCTGCTCGCATAGATCCTGGGCGGCCGCCGCATGCCCCCGGGCCGCCGCCACCTGGCCCAGCGCTGCCAGCGCCCGGCCCTCCTCTTCGCGTACACCCTTGCTCCGGGCGATTCCCAGGCCCTTGGTCAGCGCCGCGTCGGCCTCGTCGAGCTCCATCAGGTCGCGGTGGAGCATGCCCAGCCGCAGCAGCCCGCTGCAGATGGCCCCCGGATCCCCCGAGCGCTCGGCGGCGGCGCGGTAGGCGTCGACCGCCTCGGCGCGCCCCGCCCGACCGCTGCGCGCCCAGGCCCGCTCGAGCAGATCCGTGGCGACCAGGCGATCCGAGGAGTCCTCGGGCATGAGGTCCACCGCCTTTCCCAGGGCGTCGACGGCGGAGTCGGTGCTGCCCACGTCGAACGCCTGCCGCCCGAGGCGGAGCAGGTGCACCGCCGCCTCCACCCGCTCTCCGGCCCGCAGGTGGTGGCGCGCGATCTCGCCCGGATCGATCGGCTGCCCCTCCGCCGCCAGCTCCTCCAGCCACTGAGCCGCCCTGCCATGCACCATGGGCGCGTCGTCCTCGGGCAGCGCCGCGGCGGCCACCTCGCGCAGCAACGGCCTACGGAACCGCCACGCGCTCCCCCCCGGCTCGCGCATCACGATCCCCAGGTCCGCCAGTCGCCCCAGCGCCTGCTCCGGCCCCTCGAGGGTCGGGCACAGCGCGGCGATGAGCGTGGCGGTCACGGGCCGGTCCACCTGCGCCACCCGGACCAGCAGGGATCGGTCGTCCTCGTCCAGCGCGTCGATCCGGGCCGCGAGCAGCCCCTCGATGGAGCGCGGCATCGGCAGCGTGCCGCCGGCCGCCGCCACCTCGAGCAGGTCCTGCTCCTCCAGGGTCTGCAGCACCTCGAGCAGGAACAGGGGGTTCCCCCCCGCCCGGCGGGTGACGGAGGCGGCGATGGCCCCGGCGTCCCCCCGGTCGCCCACCCAGTCCCGCACCATCGCCTCCCGGGCGCGCTGCGACAGGTCGTCGAGCTTGAGCACCTCGATGTCGTCGGCGGCGAACAGCTCGTCGCCCAAGCCCCCCGGCCGCCCGACCAGCAGGACGTGCACGCCGCTGGGCGACCCCTCGCGCACGACCTCGGCCAGGAAGTCCCGGCTCGTGCGGTCCATGCGCTCCAGCCCGTCGAAGGCCACCACCAAAGGCATGTCGAGCGCCATCAGCTCGAGCACCCGGCGCAGGCTGAGGAACGTGCGGGCCCGGCGGGCCTCGGGATCGAGCCCGTCGACCACCGAGTCGCGGTACTTCAGCTTGAGCACCGACCCCAGGGAGTGCAGCAGATACCTGGCTTCGTGGGGCCTCAAGGTCTCGGAGTGGGCCCGGAACCACGTCTCCAGCTTGCGCTTGAGATCCCGCGGGCCGTCCGTGGCGTCGAGGTCGAGCAGGTCCGACAGCAGATCCGACACCAGGCTGTACGGCGGGGCCTCCAGCCGCCCCGCCTCCGCCCGGAGCACCCGCGCCTCGGAGGCGTGGCCCGCGACGAAGGCCTCGACCAGCGCGGTCTTGCCGATCCCGCCCTCGCCCACGATGGCCGAGATGCGCCCCTCGCTCTCCAGCGCCACCCGTGTGAACGACGCCCCCAGGGTGCGCAGCTCGAGCTCCCGGCCATGCAGCCGCCCGCGTGCCGCCCGCGTCGCCAGCGAGCGCTCGGCCCGGTCCTTGGGGCCCACCAGGCTGTACGCCTTGAGCCGCCCGGCCGTGCCGGAGACCAGGTCCTCCAGCTCCGGCACCAGCAGCGACGGCACCTCCTCGAACCGAAACTCCCGGCGCGCGGCCCGACACGCCCCGCCGCTGGCGAGCACCTCACCAGGCTGGGCCTCGCGGGCGAGCCGCCGCGCCAGGTCGTCCACCCCGTCGTCGAGCTCATGTTCGAACTGACGCTCGCCCGACGTCCTGGTCACGCTGCAGCCGCCCCGATAGATGCCCAGCGAGACCGTCAGCGGGCTCTGCAGGTTTCGGTTGACCCCGTCGGTGGCTTCGAGCACCGCCTGGGCCAGCGCGACCGCCTGGGCACCGTCGACCTCCTTGGACAGCGGCAGCCCCACCAGCATGGCGAAGCCGCCCTCGCTGACCCTGCGGGTGACCGCCGCGGCCTTGAACGCGATGGCCTCCAGCATGCCCAGATAGCCCATCAGCGCCTGTCGGAAGACCTCCTCGCTCACCTGCCGCCGCAGCTCGGCGAACCCGTCGATCTCGCCGCACACGCACAGCACGTCCTTGCGCACCGTCACGGTACGGCGGGGCCGGGTGCGGGCGGGCCGCTCGGGCGGGGTGGGCAGGGTGATCGGCACCAGGTTGGGCACCGTCTTCACGGCCCCGTCCGAGCTCGACACCGTCAGGGTCGGGTGGGTCAGCCGCAGGGCCGCCGCCGGGTCGCCGTCGTCGCCCTCCCGCTCCTCCTGCAGCGCGGCGCGCACCCCCGCCAGGAACTCGGACAGCGTGAAGGAGTCGTGGAGCTCGCCCGTCGACATCAGCCAACGAGCCAGGTCTGAGCTCATCGATCGGGCCGTGTCGTAGCGGTCGTCCGGGTCGAACGACAGCGCCTTGTCGCAGATGGCCGACAGCCCCTCGGAGATCGCGGGATCGACCGACCGCGGCGACGGCGGGGGAGGGGAGTCGGGTCCCTCCGGCGGCGTCGCGAGGCCGGAGGGCCCGGTGAACAGCCCGCGCCCGCACAGCAGCTCCCAGAGCAGGATGCCCACGGCGTACAGGTCGGCGCGGGAGTCGACGACGCCTCCGCGGGCCTGCTCCGGCGCCATGTACGCCATCTTGCCCTTCACCGTGCCGGCGTCCTCCGGCGAGGCGGTGCGCGCCCGGGCGATGCCGAAGTCGGTGACCTTGACCGCGCCCTCGGCGCCCACCACCACGTTCTGGGGCGACACGTCGCGGTGCACGATGACCAGCGGCTCGCCGTCGGTGTCCTTCTTGCGGTGGGCGTAGTCGAGCCCCTTGAGCAGCTCACCGATGATGAACGCGCAGACGCCGGGCGGCGGCGGCCGACCCACGGACATCGCGTCGGCGAGCAGGTGGGCCAGATCCGGCCCGTCCACGAACTCCATGGCCAGGTAGTAGTGACCGTCCTCGCGGCCGAAGTCGTACACCTGCACGATGTTCGGGTGGTTGAGGCTGACCGCGATGCGGGCCTCGTCGATGAACATCGTGTTGAACTTCGAAGACTTGGCGAAGTCCGGGAGGATGCGCTTGACCACAAGGCGCTTCTCGACGCCCGCGGCGCCCAGCGATCGCACGAGGAAGACCTCGGCCATCCCCCCAGCCCCGAGCTTTCGAAGGATCTCGTACTTGCCGAAGGTCTCGGCCATCGCCGCATGCTACCGCGCCCCACGGCCTGCGCACCCCCCGGCCGCGAGCCTCGGCCGCGCCCCCTCCGCCCGCGTGGGCTTGGGCCGAGGCGGTGCCGTACACTGGCCGTCATGCCCTCCCCAGATTTGACTCGACGGCGCTTCCTGACCACCACCAGCGCTGCCGCCGTGACCCTCACTGGTTGCAAGAAGGAGGCGCAGGCCGCGGCCGACGTCGACCCGAAGACCATCGACATGAAGTACCGGACGATGGGCCGCACCGGGCTCAAGGTCAGCGAGATCGGCTTCGGCGGCTTCCCCGTCGAAAACCCCGCCGTGCTCGACCACGCCATCGACCTGGGCATCAACTACGTCGACACCGCGCCCGACTACCGGTCCGGCCGGTCGGAGACGGTCATCGGCAAGGTGATGAAGCGGCGGCGCAAAGAGGTGGTCCTGGGCACCAAATGGCACCCCGGCCCCGAGACCAAGCGCAAGGCGATGCTCGACAGCCTCGACGAGTCGCTCAAGCGGCTGCGCACCGACCACGTCGACATCGTGATGGTGCACTCGGTCAAGGACGTGCGCCGGATCACCAACCCCGAGCTGTTCGAGGCGTTCCGGATCGCCAAGGACAAGGGAAAGGTCAGCTTCCTGGGCGTGTCGTCCCACAGCCCGACGCTCATGTCCGTGATGGACACGGCGGTGACCTCCGGCCAGTTCGACATGATGCTGGCCAAGTACAACTTCCTCGACTACCCAAAGCAGCCGGAGCTGTTCGCCAAGGCCCACGCAGCGGGCGTGGGCATCGTGGCCATGAAGACGCTGGGCGGCGCCAAGCACACCGACCTGAAGTCCTTCCGGGGCAAGGAGGACACCTTCGAGCGGGCGGCCCTGAAGTGGGTGCTGTCCAACAGGCACGTCACCAACCTCATCATCTCCATCGAGAGCCTCGAGCAGGTCCGCAACTTCGGCGCGGCCTCCGGACGCAAGCTCACGCTCAACGACGGCGACCTGCTCAACCGGTACGCCCAGCTGGCCGCCAAGGAGGTTTGTCGGGGATGTGAAGAATGTCACGGGGCGTGCCCGTCCAACGTGCCCGTTGCCGACGTCCTCCGATACTCGATGTACCACGACCAGTACGGTCAGCGCGGCGAGGCCCGCCGGCTGTACGGGCTGCTCCCAACCGCCACTGCGGCCGCCTGCGCCGGGTGCCCGGCGCCCTGTCAGACGGACTGCTTCCACGGGCTGGCCGTGCGCGACAAGATGCTCGCAGCCCACGCGTCGATGGCCTGATTTTTCCCTCTCGCAGACGTCCGGTAGATTGCCCTTCTATGAATCGAGCCCTCCTCCCCACGCTGCTGGCCTTGAGCTTCCTCGCCATGACGACGATCGCCGGCGCGGCGAACTTCGAGGAGATCTCGGATCTGCGCAACCGCGTCGACAAGCTGACCGGCAAGCTGAGCAAGCTGTCGAAAGGCAAGCTCAAGAAGTTCTACGCGGTGAAGTACAGCGACTCGTCGGTGTCGGACGCCCGCCACCAGTGCTACCTGGCGCTCGTGGACCAGGTGAACCTGCGCAAGGAGAACAAGAAGCGGGCCAAGGACGTCAAGCGCACCCGCAAGGACCTCGCCAAGCTGCGAAAGGGGTACGGCAAGCTGGTGGGCCTGTCCGGGGAGCAGGTCGCCGCTTGCGAGGAGCGGCGTACCGAGGAGTGCGACAAGCTCCTGCAGCTCGGCGACGACCACAAGACCCGCTACTACCGCTCTGAGATCGACATCGTCGGCGACGAGCTGCGCAACATCGAAGAGGCCATCCGGGCCCACGAGAAGATGGCCAGCCGCGCGCTGGAACAGTGCCGGAGCATGCTCAACTCGCTAGGCTAGGGGACCGATTCACAGGCATCAGGCCTGACGTCCCAAGCGAGCTCAGATGAGCGCCTTTGAACACACAAACGAATTCCTCCGTCGCGCCTTCCGGGTGATGCAGCTCGGGGCCAACATGGAGGCCCTCCTGCTCAGCCCGCGCCGAGAGGTCACCTGCCAGATCTCGCTGGAGCGCGACAGCGGCGAGCTCTGCACGTTCCGCGGCTACCGGGTGCAGCACAACGACTCCCGTGGGCCGTTCAAGGGCGGGCTGCGGTTCCACCCGGCGGTGGACCTGGACCACGTGCGCTCCCTGGCGAGCCTCATGACCTGGAAGACCGCCGTGGTCGACATCCCGTACGGCGGGGCCAAGGGCGGAGTCGACTGCAACATCAAGGACCTGTCCGAGCGGGAGCTCGAGGTGCTCACGCGCAAGCTGGTGCAGGGCATCCACGACGTCATCGGACCCCAGCGCGACATCCCCGCCCCGGACATGGGTACGGGCGCTCGGGAGATGGCTTGGATCTTCGACGAGTACACCAAGCTGCACGGGTTCGCCCCGGCGGTGGTCACCGGAAAGCCCGTCGACATGTACGGCTCTGACGGCCGCGAGGCCGCAACCGGCCGCGGCGTGGTGATGGCCACGCGCGAGCTGCTGGCTTCGATGGGGCGGACCATCGAGGGCGCGACGTTCGTGATCCAGGGCTTCGGCAACGTCGGCAGCTGGGCCGCCCGCCTGTTCCACGAGTCGGGCGGCAAGGTGATCGCGATCTCCGACGTGTCCGCGGGCGTCTATGCCCCCGACGGCATCGACATCCCGGCGGCGCTGGAGCACGTGCGGTCCGGCAAGACGCTGGACTCGCTGGCCGACGGGTCGTCCGTGAGCAACGACGAGCTCCTGCGGTTGGACTGCGACGTGCTGGTCCCCGCCGCCGTGGGCGAGGTGATCACCGAGGACAACGCCGCAGAGCTTCGGTGCGGGGTGGTCATCGAGGCCGCCAACGGGCCGACGACGCCGGCCGCCGACGACATCCTGATGGAGCGGGGCATCACGGTGTTGCCGGACATCTACGCAAACTCTGGAGGCGTGACCGTCTCGTACTTCGAGTGGGTGCAGAACCTGCAGCACTTCCGCTGGGAGGAGGACGAGATCAACGGCAAGCTCGATCGGGTGATGACCCGGGCCTTCGCGCCGCTGACCCGGATCAGCGGCGACCGGAACATCTCGCTCCGGACCGCTGCGTTCATCGTGGCCATCCAGCGGGTCGGCAAGGCCGTGCTCACCCGAGGTCTTGCGTAGGTCCCTTCTAGCGATCTGCCTCGTCGCTGCGGCGTGTGCGGATGATTCGAAGCCCTCCGATGACGGGGACGTCGAGCCGCCGCCCGGCGGCGAGGCCGACCCGGACCCAGATCCCGACCCGGGCGTCGACCCCGACCCGGGCGTCGACCCTGATCCCGACCCCGATCCTGACCCGGATCCAGGTCCTGGTCCCGATCCCGTAGGCGGGGAGGGCGAGGGGGAGCCCGTCGTCGATCCGCCGCGCGATCCGGACACGGACGGCGATGGCATCCCCGACAGCCGGGACAACTGCTTGGAGGCCCCCAACCTCCGGCAGGAGGACGTCGACCAGGACGGTCTGGGCGACGCCTGCGATCCCTGCCCCACCCGCCAGGCGGCGGGGCTCACGCCGGACGACTGCCTGGAGGGCGCCGAGTCCGAGCCCAACGACGGTCCGGACTTCGACCGCCTGGAGGTGCCTGGGCTGACCGCCGGCGTCATCGGGCGGCCCGAGGACGGCGTCCCCGACCGCGACGTCTACCGGCTCACGGTGCTCGAGGCGCCCATGTTCGTCCGGCTGCGCCTCGATGGTCGCAGCGGCTCGCTGGAGGGGCGGGCCACGGTGCGCGACCTGGCCGGGCGCGGCTGGCGGCGGACCTTGGACGCCGCGCCCAGCGGGGACGGCGAGCGCGACCTGCTCCTGCTCTGGCCCGGTGACTACGAGGTCGTGGTGGACGACCGCCGAAACCTCGCTGGCGGTGAACTGACGGGCGGCGTGTCCTGGTCGTACCGCCTGTCCACGGACGTACGGCCGATGCAGGTGGCGACCATCGACTCGCTGCCCCACTCGGACGCCGAGGGGCTGACGCGGGCGGGCGATCTGCGCAGCTTCGACGTCGGCCTGGCCGCCGGCGTGCGGGCCCGCTTCGTCACGTACGCCGATCGCGGCTTCATCCCGTCCGCCCTGGACACCATCCTCGTCGCCCTCGATCCGGAGCGCGGCGACGTCCTGGCCCAGTCCGACGATGAGGCAGGCGGATCCACGGACTCCGAGGTCCGCATCCTGGCGCAGTCGGCCATGCAGGTGCGCTTGGTGATCGACCACCGGCACACGATCGTCAAGCCAGCCGACGCCGACCCGGACCTGCCCGATCCCCGCACCGTCGTGCGCTTCGAGGCCACCCTGGTCGAGCCGGGAGTCGAGGTGGAGCCCAACGAGCGGCCCGAGGGCGCCCTCACCGTCGCGCCCGGCGACTCGCTCACCGGGCGGTTCGGCGGGGACTCGCCGGCGCTGGACGTCGACCTGTACAGGCTGCAGGTGGCCCCAGGGGAGCTCATCGAGGTGACCGTCGCCCCGACGGACGACTCGCTGGCCGACCCGCTGGTCGAGCTGACAGCGCACCCCCTGTCGCCCGCCGACCCCGAGGCCCCGGCGACCCGCGTTGAGAACGTCAACGACGACTCGGCCGATCCCCCGGCTGCGGTGGCGGAGCTGCTGCCCGGATCGCCCGGGCCCTGGTTCGCTCGCGTCCGCGCGGCGCCGGGGGCGTTGACGGAGGGCCTGCAGGAGTACCGCATCAGCGTGCGCTCGGTGGCGCGCGAGCCCGCGGCCCTCGAGGCGCTCGGCCGCATCGAGGGCGTGTATGACCCACCCGGCCGCTTCGTCCGCCATGCCTTCGACGCCCCCGCCGGCGGCATCATCGAGGTGGTCCCTGGCGCCGCCGCCGGCATCCGGCCCCACTGGCGGGTCCTCGGCACCGACGGGTTCACCCGCCTCGCCTCACCGACGGGCCCGACCCGCATCATGGTCCCCGAAGCCGGTCGATACGCGATCGCCCTGACCGACGCCGACGGCGGCGGCGGCCCCGACTCCGCCTACGCCTTTGATCTCGCCGTGACCCCCCCGGCCGGCCCGCAGGTGGCCGAGGATGAGCCCAACAACGACGTGGACGGGGCGCAGGAGCTCGAGCTGGCAGGGGAGGGGACCCTCGCCGTCGCGGCGGGCTTCAGCGTCGAGGATCCAGGTGATCTGTATGTGATCGAGCTGGATCGGGGCGTGACGCTGACCGCGTGGACCGCCTTCGGGCCCGGCCTGCAGGCGCCGGACACTCGGCTGGAGATGTACCGCCTGGACCCTGACCGCCAGCGGATCATGCTCGCCCGGGACGACGACGGCGCGGGCGTGGCGGGGCTGAGTCGGATTGAGGCCCACGCGGTGACCCGGCGCGGCCCCCACTACATCCACGTCCTGCCAGACCCCTCCGTTGTGGCGCCGGCGCCGTACACGCTGGTGGTGGAGATCCGCCCGTGCGCTCCGCCGGCAGGCGGCCGGCGCCTCGGGCCCGGCGACGCCGTGATCAACGAGGTGCTCACCACGCCCGGCGATGCCTTGGACTCCAACCGAGATGGGGTCGTCGACTCCCTGGACGACGAGTTCATCGAGCTGGTCTCCGTAGCCGACGTCCGGGTCGAGCTGGGCGGCAGCCAGCTGGCCGATGGCGTGGGCAGGCCCTACCGATTCGCCTGCGGCACGGTGCTCCCCCCGCTGTCGCCTATCGTCGTGTTCGGGGGCGGCGCCCCGGTGGCGCCCATCGGCGCGGCGCTCATCCGCACCCACGACGATGGGGGTCTGACGATGGGCGACGTGTCCGAGCGGGTGGTCCTGCGAGCCCGCGACGGGACCGAGCTCGACGCGGTCGAGTGGATCGGCCTGCTGCCGGGCCAGTCGCGAGTGCGCAGCCCAGAGCTCGAAGGCCCGCTGACGCCGCACCTCGAGGCCGCCCACGCCGCCGGCGCGCCCGACCCAGCCGCCACTTCGCCGGGCCTGCGCGTCGACGGGAACACGTTCGACGGCTCGATCTTCGTCGCCAACGACCTGTGTGGGGGCGCGGCGCCCATCCAGGCCAACGGCGCCGACATCCCGGGCGATCTCACCCACGCCCGCGACCTGTACTCCACGCCCTGCGGCCGATCCCCCGACGGCCCGGAGGTCTCGTACGTCCTCCGCCTCGACGAGGTCTCGTCGCTGCGCGCCACCGTCCACGCCCGCGGCGGCTGGTCGCCGGTCATCACCGCCCGCCGGGACCGCTGCGCCGACGGGCTGTTCGCCGGCTGCGCGGACCCCGCCGGCCCCGCGGCGGCCCGCTCGGCCACCCTCGACCTCGACGAGGTCCCCGCTGGCGACCTGCACCTGCTCGTCTCCGGCCACGCCGCAGAGGACTCCGGCGCGTTCGACCTCGAGGTCACCACCGGCCCCGCGGTCCTCACCCCCAGCAACGACCGCTGCGACACCGCCGAGCCCATCTTCGGCCCGGGCAGCTACCTCGGCTCCCTGCGCCGCGCCCGCAACGACCTGTCGATGACCCCGGCGCAGTCGTGCACCGGCTGGAGCACCGAAGGCCCGGACGTCGCCTTCGTCGTAGACATCCCGCCCGCCACCACCATGGACCTGCGGGCCGTCCCTCTCGCCCTCCCCGACCCCTTGCTGGACCTGTCCGTCTACCTCGTGACCGACTGCTCCGCCCCGGTCGAGACCTGCCTCCGAGCCAGCGACGAGGCGGGCCCGGGCGGGGCAGAGCACCTCAACCTCGCCGCCCCGGCCCAGGCCTCCCGTCGGGTGTTCATCATCGTGGACTCGGCGTGGCCGGACGCGGCGGGGGACTTTGAGTTGTTGATCGACCTTCGAGGCCCCTAGGCTCGCCGCTACTCGACGGCGTCTCCATCCGCCATCCACCGTGTTCAGCCTTGCAGCATCGCCTCGACCTGTCATTGCGGCGCTCCTGGGGATCGACCGGGCGGACCCTCGCTCCCGGGCATCGCCCGTGGGCGCAGGCCGGCGTCCGTTGGACAGCGCGGGCGGCAGGTGTGAAGTAGGGACCCGTGCTCCGTCCTCCGAAGGCCATTCACTGCGCCGCGCTCGTGGCGCTGCTGGGGTCCGGGTGCTCCGTGACCGTCACGGACACCCAGGACTTCCCTGTCGATGAAGGGGCGGCCCCCGGCGCCTTCGGGGGCGCCTGCCGACCCGGGGATGCGTGCGACGAAGGGCTGATCTGCCTCCAGGACCTGTGCCTTCGGGACCAGGACGCCGGGGAAGGGGAGGGCGAGCCGGAGGATCCGACCGGGGAGGGGGAGGGCGAATCGAGGGATCCAGCCGGGGAGGGCGAGGGCGAGGGCGACGTTCCCCTGGGTGAGGGTGAAGGGGAGGCGCCCGCCGGAGAAGGGGAAGGGGAAGGCGAGGGCGTCGCGGGCGAAGGCGAGGGCGAGCGCGAGGCGCCGATCGGAGAGGGCGAAGGGGAGGCGTCTGTCGGAGAGGGGGAAGGAGAGGGCGAGGGCGAGGGCGAGGGCGAGGTCCCCGACCCAGTCCTGGTGGCGCTGGACGTCACCTCCGATCGAGCCTTCCCCGGCAGCTCGCAGTGGGAGCGCCGGGACGAGATCATGGAGCAGCCCCTGGTCGCCGGAGGCTGGCTGGACGCCTCGGTGATCGGGTCGTGGTCGTTCACCGATGGGGGCCGCGACGACTCGGGCCCCGGCGGACGGACCCTGCGGCGGGTCGGCGGAGGGCAGGTCTCCGTCGGCGTCGGCGGCGACCCCCGGAGGAGCCAGCTGCTCGGCGGCGCTGACCACCTGGAGCGCAGCCACGAGGCGGCCTTCTCTGGCCTGACCGAGCTGACGGTGTGCGCAGCGTTCGCGGTGCCCGGCTGGGACCGGGTCAGCCAGGTCGGGATCGTCGACAAGCACGTCTGGGATGGAGACCGCACCACCAACTCGTTTGGCCTGCTCCTCGAGGCCGGTGAAGTCCGCTTCAAGATCTACACCCGCGCCGGTGAGGCGCCCTTGCCCGCGATCCCTATCCCGGCCGAGCGCAACCTCGACCAGTGGATCCACGTCTGCGGCGTGTACGACGGGCGCATCGCCTGGATGTACATGGACGGCGTGGCGTTGGCCGGGCAGGGCGTGACGGGCACCCTGCGCGACGGCGGCCCCAAGCTTGTCGTGGGCGGACTCAACGCCATGGGCGGGGGCGTTCGCGGCCAGCTCGATGGCAGCATCGACGAGGTGCTGATCCTGCGCCGGGCGCTGACCCGCCGCGAGGTGCGCGATCTGTTTGAGTCGGGGGCCCACTTCGGCGAGGAGCTGCTGCCGGAGTCCCGGGCGGACCGCGCCGATCTCAAAGTGCTCGAGGATGGCCAGGAGATCGAGTTCGAGCTCCTCGGGGCCGCCCCCCTCGTCGGTCCGGTGGACTCCGCGCCCGACGGCGTGGCGGTGTACGCCGCGATGGCCGGCGAGGCCCTCGGCCGCTTCGGCGATGAGGGCGGAGCGACCGATGTGCCGGACGACTCCCCGCTGGTGGAGATCGGCGAGCTCGCCCCGGCGGCGCTGGGCGCAGGGTTTGCGGTGGAGGCGTGGGCCTGGTTCGGCGACGAGCCCCGCATCGAGGACGGGCCGGCCACCTATCGCCTCCTGGTCCGTCAGTCGACCTGCGACGACATCGAGGGGGGCCGGTGGTCGATGTCGGTCGACGAGCAGGGGCGCGTGTCGGCGTCGCTGGCGCGCCTCGGCCAGGACGAGTTCGCCGAGATCGTGGCGGACGACACGGCGCCGTTCGAGCACCGGTGGGTCCACGTCGGGCTCGACTACGACGGGCAGGCCGCCACCCTGTACGTCGACGGCATGCGCCAGGGCTATTCCGTCGTCGACGTGGACGACAGCGTCGATGCGCCCGGTGTGTATGTGGGCGGCCAAGGGGAGGAGCGCTGCGGTGGGGTGGGGCTCGTCGTCGACGACGTGGCCGTCCACGATGTCCACCGAGGTGTCGACTGGTTCTGGCGGCGATCCCAGGCGCTGCCGCGGGTGCGGTTCCTGGCCCGCACGTCGGACCAGCCGGGGCTGGACAACCGCCTGCCGTTCGCCGACTACGCCCTGCAAATTGGTGGCCCGGGGCCGTGGCCTGCCCAGGGCCGGGCAGACGGCCTGCTGCTGAGCGCCGGCCGGGGCTGGTTCGGCGTGTGGAGTGACTGGGACCGCCGGCGCGGCCACATGCCGGACCTCGCCACCGCCCATCGCCACGCCACCCTGATCGACACCACCCAGAAGGCGCTGGTGACCGGGGTGCAGGAGATCAACGCCGCCCGCACGTTGACGGTGGATGCCCTCGCATGGCCAAGGACAGACGACCCTGGGAGCCCGCCCCACACGTTGATGTCGCTGTATGGCGAAGGGGACTGTACGCGCATGGAGCTGCAGGCCACCCGCGGTCACCTCGCCGTGGCATGGGCCGGCGCAGCGTGCGGATAGTTCGTCAACGCCGCCGCCGCGAGCACGTGCGCTGCGGACAGCGTGTGGTGCGGCCTGGGCCTCACCCATCGGTTCCGCTCGGGCCCCCTCGGGCTGTACACCAACGGACAGCTCTCGCCGGTGGGCTTCGGCCTCGGCGCCGTCGAGCTCGATGGCCACGACGCCGACCGGCTGACCATCGGCTATGGCCCCAACGTCGGCCAGACCCGTGCGTGGGGCGGCTTCTGGATGACCCTGCGGATCCTGACCCGGGTCGCCACTCCGGCCCAGCTGCAGCATTGGCCGGAGGCGTCTTCGTCGATGGTCAGGCCGTAGCGGCTCCCCGCCCGGTCCAGAACGGCAGCTGCCACCCAACCTGCCGGCTTCGCCGCCAAGCCGGGTCCCGAAGCCGCCGCCAGGCGCACCTGGGGAACGAGTCGTTCGTCCGGGAGCAGGAGGACCGACTCCTCGGGGGGACCACGCCGACAGCGGCGGGGCGCAGCGCCGGCGGCCACCTCCCGAGGGCCGCCGACCCCTGTTTGGATGGGTGACCGCCGGCGAGGAGGCCGACGCGGGTATCGAGGAGGGGGGCGCCTGCGGGCGGACTGCGGACTGCGCAACAGGCCTTCGCTGCTTCCAGCGCGTGTGTATCCCCAGGACGCCCGACGGCGCGGGGGAGGATCCGGCGGATGGCGAGGGGGGAGGCGAGGGCGAGGGCGGGGAGGGCGTCGAAGGTAGGGAGGGCGAGGGAGAAGGTGCCGATCCGGGTGGCGGCGGTGAGGGGGAGGGCGAACGAGCGGGGCCGGCCGACGGCGAGGGGGAGGGGGAGGGAGCAGCCGAGGGTGAAGGGGAAGGAGCGGGCGAGGGCGAGGGCGAGGGTGATCTCGGGAACGAGGGGGAAGGCGAGGGCGAACCGGCGCCTCGGTGCGATCCAGCCTGTGAGGGCGCCGCAGTCTGCGATCCGGAGACCCGGCGATGCGTCGATTGCCTGAACGCCGACCACTGCGTCGCAGCGGAGGGCGAGGGCGAGGGCGAGGGCGGGGCGGTTCCCGTCGAACGCGTGTGCGACGAGCACCTCTGCGTAGACAGAGGCGACTGCGCCGGGCAGGTGGACTGCGACGGAAGCCTCGTCTGCCACTTCGCCACGGGCCGGTGTGTGGAGTGCATCCAGGACCGCGGCTGCGAAGCGGGCTCAATCTGCGTGGCCCGCGAGTGCGTGCAAGGCTGCCGAGAAGACGCGGGCTGTGGCGACGGGCTGGCCTGTGACGGCGATTCGATGACCTGCGTCCAGTGCGTCGAGCACGGGCACTGCGGCGATGGGCAGGTCTGCGCAGATCTCGCCTGCGTGCCGGCATGCGCGGGCGCGTGGGAGTGCGGTGAGGGTCTCACCTGCGATGTGGGCACTGGCGAGTGCGTGCAATGCAACGAGGACGGCGACTGCGCGCTCGGCGAGCTCTGCGAGGACCGTGCGTGATCTGCCTCGCCGACGAGGACTGCCCCGGCGAGGCAGACCGCTGCGTCAACCAGCAGTGCCTGCGCAGCTGCGAAGACGACGAGGACTGTCAGGGCGTCGAGGGAGGCCGCAGGACCACCTGCGACCAGGGAGGCTGCGTCGAGTGCCTGTCCGACGACGACTGCGGCGGGTTCGCCTGCCTCCCCTCGGCAGACTGCGAGGCCAGCCCCGCCTGCGGCCGCTTCCCGGCCAGCCAGTTCTGCGGCGAAGGCGACCTCGACGGCGTCGCCTACTGCGAGGTCGCGGTCACCGGCTTCCGCCGCCAACGCTGCAACAACTACTGCGAGGCCCACGACTCAGTCTGCGTGGATGGCTACGACGACGGCCAGGGCGCGTGCGACCGTGCGGGAAACGACGGCTGCAACGCCAACAGCCGAAGCCAGATCTGCCTGTGCGCCCGGGAACAGCCCCAGGACTGATCGCCACCCCCTGACCCGCTGTGCCTACCCAAGTCACTGCGGTCGTCGCCACCCACCACCGCGTGGTCCCGGGTGACCGGCTGGTGGTCTACGAGGTGCCCAACTGCCGCCTCGACCCCGATGATCTGCGCCTGGAGCCGAGCGCCATCGCGGTCGCCCCGACCATCGATGGGCCGTTCACCTCGGTGGCTGTCGAGCACCCCGGAGGGGAAGGCAGCTTCGAGGTGCCGCCTCCGGGCGACGAGGACGTGCCGTGCGAGCCGTGTAGGGACCCGGTCTGCGAACCCTGACCTCCCGGGGGCCGCAGGCGACCTCGAGCTTCTCATCGGTCTGACAGGGCCCTAGAACCGCCAGGTCACGGCGCCCGTCGCGTCGAACGTGGCGGTCTCGGAGGACTGGCGCGCGCCCAGGGCGAGGCTGACGCCGAACGAGTCCA